>Ga0315294_10004299_pt1 | contig 15515 bp, 7 predicted proteins | sample YL17G13_40_MG_FD_203626 | JGI IMG/M metagenome (GOLD analysis project Ga0315294, IMG submission 203626) | Sediment microbial communities from Yellowstone Lake, YNP, Wyoming, USA - YL17G13_40 | ecosystem: Environmental > Aquatic > Freshwater > Lake > Sediment | place: USA: Wyoming | collected... | reverse complement strand
GCTTCTGGAAACGAGATGTAAAGAGCTCACCGGTTCTCGTATCCAGGATGTCCCAGCTCGCTCCGCCGTTATTGGAGCCCAGGATGTTCCAGTTGTTCGGGTCCCTTTCCTGAGCATCGTTAGCTGATGTAAGCGTATATTCCGTAACGACGGACCTTTTTCCAGCAGCATACTGATACTGTATCCAGCTGTAACCGATGGTTTTCATTTTAAAGTCGAGCCACTTGGTAGATGTGCTGTTGTCGAAGGCCTTAGTCATACCTTCACTGGGCAGGTTTTCGCCAAATGCACTGATAGTACCTGTCCCATCATCTGTGGTGTCTGAAAGACCTGCCGCAGAATTAACAGCCAAAGAAAGCAGAACTACCGAAATTAACACAGTTGCCTTTTTAATCACGAACCACCTCACTGAGTTTTTCATTAATAATCGTATCAACAACCACAATACCGGCTTTAGGTTAACACGCAGCCGGTTATTTTATACCGTAACAAGAACGATATTATATTATTCCATTATCGGCTCGGTCGGGTCGGGTTTACGGTAATTTCACCGCGGAGAGCCCGGCAAGCCTGGCCGACAAGCCACAGATATTCATCGCTGGGCAAAGGATACCCATCGAAGTCGGGGGTCACAAACATATCAACACCGCCCGGATGAGGAGGATAATTGGTAAACTTAAATATGGCGGTACCCTCATCCACTTCGTCAAACATGGCCACATAAATCATATTTGCGCCGACAGTGGAAATATCGGCATATAACTGGTCCCAGAGGAACTGGCCGCCGAGACGCGGAATCTGATTTAGCGGAGTAGACCCATTGTGCATATTGTGCCAGCTGAATCCCGGGAACATAACTGGCAGATAATCCTTGTTGTTAGTATTGCACCAGTTCATATCAGGCACTCCATATGTGCTGGCGAAGCTATAAGCGCCGCTGGTATTTCCATATCTTCCAACCCACCACGGGCTGATGATATCCGCCAGGAGCAGAGTTCGCTGTTCTACACTTGCACCCGATCGCCAGTTATCGTTGACGCCTAACATAACGACATTGCCGCCGTAGCAGGGGTCATTCTTAAAGAAATTTATAAGGTTATAACTTTCATCACCCTCATACGCGCGTCCAAAGCCAAAGCCCCATAAGGACACAACGGGCTTGCCGTTGTGGAACATATAACCGTGGTCGTTAGGGTCTCTGCCGACATGCTTTTCATCGACAAGGAACTTCCAGTCATCTATAACCTTTTGAGTTCCGCCTGCCCCAAGGCCGGAAAGGTCATACATAACCGCATATTTTCTGCCGTACATATTTGCGCCTTCTTTGCAATGAGAGAGGACGACATTGCGGTGATTGAATTCTGCGCTGCCGGGGGTCAGTTCCGTTGCGAATCGCTGCAGATATACGCCGTCAATGCCGTATTGCTGCATCCACTGAAAATGACGCAGTACGGTATTGCGAATATATGGACTGAAGACGTAGTAATCATTGCCGTCGTTAAAATCGCTTGCCAGGAATTTTTCGTCAGCACCCATTTCGTTCATATCAGGCCACAAATCGACGTTACAGCTGATCGGCGAAAAGCTGCCGTTGCCCCAGTGCACCCAGCCTCGACCCGCACCGTCCGTTGGTGTATTGAACCAGCCCTGATAGCCGCACATAATCTTGCCGATGAGAGTATAATTGCTGTCGATGGCAGTAGCCGTAAAGCTCCACACGTTGCCTTTTCGTTTTTCCGGGCCGCTGATTTCATCGATTCGCCAGTAGTACGTGGTACTTAGCTCAAAGCTGCAGGGGTCGTCGTAACTGGGAGCGGCAGTGTTGCCCCTGAAATATGAACTTGCCTGACCCATCCAGTTTTTCGCCAGCAGGGCGTAATCGAAAAAGTCTACAATATTATCATCGTTGACTCCTGCATACGGCTCAGAGCCGGCAGGGTCCTGCAGCCAGTAATTTGTAAGAATAAGAAGGTCGTTATAATCAACCTGTCCGTTTTTATCGAGGTCGCCTGCGGGGCGTTCTGCGTTTGTGATGCCGGATAGGCTTGTGCCTAAATATACGTCATGCGAAGTTGCGCCATAGCCTGCGGTCCAGCTCAAAACTTTATCTAATGCTACATATATTGCGCCGTTAGCCGGGTTCGGGTTTTTGGCTAATCCTGAAGCAGTAGTAAACGTCCAGACATCGCCTGGAACGGTATTTGGGCCGTTGACCTCATCAATGTGCCAGTAATATGTAGTATTGAAGTCGAGCACACCGAGGTCAAAAGTGGTTGGAGTCTGATTGCCCTGGAACGTGCCGGGACTTGCCGTGCCGAAATAGACATTATGCGAGACGGCTCCGGAGCCTGCCGTCCAGCTAAGATTCGCATCGGGTGCCACATCCACTGCATTGTTGGCTGGGGCCGGACTTCTCGCCTCTGCCAAATTAACAGAAGCCGTTACTGTGGTCTTGCCGAGATTGATATTGTTATAATCGACCAGCACTGTGCCTGTACCGCCATAAGCTGTTATCCAGCCGCTGGCGACATAGCTGTCGATGGTTGACTTTACGTCGCCGCTTACAATTAGCGTGCCGTCGGTTATGTCAATCCTCGATGTTGAAATCATCGAGAAGGACCCGGCTGTTATAGTTCCGCCGTCTAAATGCACGGTAGCTACGCCGTTAGTCCAGCCGAGGCCGAATCTGCCGGGCACGTTTATAGTGCCGCCGGTCATATTGAATGTACCGGCGCTTGTGTAGGCAATCCAGAGGTGGCCGTCGCCCGCCATTGTCTGCCCGAGGCTAATAGTGCCGCCGGTCATTGTAAATGTTCCGGGCTGGCCGCTCGTGTCGATGCCTATCATCAGCCAGTTGCCCGAACTCAAGGTGCCGCCGTTCATGGTCAAACTGGCGGTACCGCCGCTCATTCCGACGCGTATCTCGGTGCCGGCTGCGGCGGTGGGAGCGTTAATGATGGGACCAGACGCCAGTGCTATACTAACAGGGTTGCTTATTGTCGGAAGGACATCCCCGCTCCAGTTGACCGGATTTGACCAAAGATTGTCCCCGCTGCCGTTGTCCCATGATACAGCAAAGACATCAGCAGCCAAAAACAGCAAAACTACGCAAGCCGTCGTGGCTGCTGTTTTATTCACAAAACCACCTCACAGATGTAACTAACAGTGTCAGGCTTGAATTACGGCCAAATGCCTGTCTCAAGCCAGCTTCCGGACAATGTGTCTAAATCCTTCATATCTATGATGTCGTCTTTGTTGAAATCGTAGTGCAGCCTCATCGGCGGAATATCGTAGGTATCGATAACCGCACCAGTATCATTGCGAATCGCATCCACTATTACACGATCGTCGCCGTCAATTGTTAAAGAGGCTACAACGGTCGTATTAAGATTCGTTGCGCCGAACCATACCGGAATCAGTGGCGAGGCAAAGGAATTGTTGAATTCCGCTCCGCCCATACCGTTAGTGATATACACTGTTCCTTCGCCGTCAGGCATTACCTTTCCTGTCCAGACCGGTGATGCCCCAGATGTATCATAATACGCAGTAAGCGGGTATGACCTTTCATAGACGTGGTTGTGGCCCTGGAAGACCGCATTTACGCCGAACCGGTCAAATACCGGACCCCATTCCTTGATACAATCGGTGCGATTTGAATGCCCCGAATTTGTGAACATCGGTGCATGGAAATATACAAAAATCCACTTTATGTTCGGGTTCGCCTTGGCAGCCGTCAAATCGGCTATGAGCCAGTTTGTCTGCAAACCATTTATCACATCTACCTGAGAAGTGGCTAAACACACAAAATGCACATTGCCATAATCAAAGCTGTATGTTCTGCCGTTGCTGTCTGCTATGCCATTTGTCGGAAAAGCACCTTTATAGAAATCCACCCAGTACATGTATGAGCCTTCCTGACACTCATGGTTGCCGAGGGTGTGCATAACGACTTTGGACTTGGTGAGGTTTCCTTCAATCCTGAAGAAGTCCGGCCACCACTTGCCTATGGCTTTTAAGCTGGCTCCTGCCCAGACGGTGTCGCCCGTTTCAACTGCAAAATCAAAATCCTGTGCCAGTATCCAGTCGCATAATGCTCCCTGACGAGTGTAATATGGTTCATCGCTAGTATTTGTGCCGCGAGGGTCGCCGTACATCGCAAAACGGAATGAGGTAGTATTTACCTCAGCCGTAGTGAATTTATAGTTAGGGTCAGAGCTGACAGTGCCGTCGGTCGAACGAATCTGATAATAATATGTAGTTGACGGAGAAAGACCTGTAAGCTCGACATGATGGTAGTTTGTTATCGTCGGAACATTTACGGTTGAACCATAAGAATTTGTATCGCCGTAATCGACAGAACTATCGCCTGTTGCAGCCGGATTCCACCAGTTGACCGTTATCGTGGTAGTCGGGTCGCCTCTCCACGTCAGATAGGGATAAAGCCCTACAGGGTCGCCTGTGGTAAAGTTGTTGACATCGCCGACGGTGTTGCCTTCGCTGTCCTCCTCGTCAATTCGCCAGTAATAGGTAGTGTTTGGCGTAAGAAGAGTAGGCAGCGCAAAGCTCGTGCCAAGCTGATTGACTTGGAATTCGCCGCCGGAACTGGCTGTGCCGAAGTAAACATCGTGCGAATCAGCGTATGCACCTGCCGTCCAGGTTAAAATTATTCCGCCAATCGGCATGCCGGTGCTGCCGTGAGCCGGACAGTACTGGGAGGTAAGAAGGGCAGCTTTGGTATTCGCTGTCTTAAAACTCCAGACATCGCCTGTTGTCACAACATTTGCATCGTTGACCTCGTCGATTCGCCAGTAGTATATCGTGGTCGGGTTCAGTCTGCCGAGGTCGAATGTTGTTCCCTGCTGATTGCCCTGGAACTCGGTTTCATCAGGCGTCGAATCAGTGCCGAAATAGACATCATGTGAGTTTGTGTCGAGCATACCTGTCCATGACAAATTCGCCAGTGTGCTGACATTGATAGCGTTATTGGCCGGCGAAGGATGTCCGGCTTTTGTGGGAACAGCAGCCCATACGGTAGTTTTGTCGGGATTGACATTATTGACATCCACCATGACCACTCCCACACCATCATAAGCCTTTATCCAGCCGTTGCTGATGTATGGGGTAACGATTGCATTGGCGTCGCCATTGATAATCAATGTGCCTGTAGATGTAAGATTAATTGTTCCTCCAGTCCCGCCGCTCGCCCCCATATTCAATATGTTGCAGGTGATAGTTCCGCCGGAAAGGTTTATAGTTGCGCTGCTGCCGGCATCGCGGGAAATGTAGAAAGTACCGGCAATATTAACATCACCGCCGCTCATATTGAGCATTGCGGTATCGGTTGAAATAACGCCTGCGTAAATATGGTTAACCGTGTTAAGAGTTCCGCTGCTCATGGTTAGAGTGCCATTGGAGCCTTCAAGGTAAACTCTGTAAACGGAAGCTGTCTGGCCGGTGAATACCGGTCCTGTTGCTATTTTGATTCTGGCATACTGGCCGCTGGCAGTGCCCGGAACAACATTCGTGCTCCAGTTCAAGGCGGTGTTCCAATTGGCGTCACCAGCCTCATTATCCCATATTATATCTACTGCAGATGACATTGCGGCTATGCTCAGCAGCAGGACGATAGAAACCAATAGACTGTATTTTTTAGACATGATACTTCTCCTAAAAGTTCTTTGGTATATTCTTATCTTACACATTTATATCTATACTCCAACAAATAATGTTTACGAGAAACATAAAACAACAAGCTATAATTATATCCTTGAGCTTTTCATCCAGTTATTCGCCATTATGGTGAAATCCTTAAAATCGACGACGCAGTCATCGTTAAGGTCTTCCCAGGGCTTATTGATGCATCTTGACGGATGAAGCCTGATGTCGTCGAAGTAAACAGTTCCCGTTCCGCCTGCAACAGGGTGATTTCTGTCGCCGAAGCCGAGGTAGAACTTCTTGATGTTGGCCAGATTAACTCCTGTAAAGTCTGTCAGCTTGATTCTCCAGACCTGCCAGGCAGAAGATTTGACGTTGGGGTCGCTGTTTACAACCACAGCGACGGGATGGCTGTTATTATCTTCGAGAGCTGCATACATCTGCTCTGCAGCATTGTTTGCATCGCCCTTGTACCAGATATCAATCGCTAAAACGCCGGCTATAGTCCAGTCGTAGTCAATATCATCAGTTTGTGCTTCTGAATAATTCGGTTCGCCGCTGTTATTGTAATCAAACTTCATCGTTTTGGCCTTGTCGTGGCCGCCGGTTGTGGCGAGCGATAAAGCTCCGCCGGTTCCGGTATTGGACCATGAAAGCAGCAGGGCGTTGGAATCTGCATACTTTTCAAAATCGTCAACAAGAGCGTAATTGGCAACCGCGAACTGCCACAAATTGCCTTTGTAAACATTCGGCTCGTTGACTTCATCGATTCGCCAATAATATCTTTTGCCTAATTCGAGGCCTGTCGGCTCGTAACTGGTTTCATCGCGAGGCTGCGAACCTTTATAAATACCGGAAGTCGAGTGATTCGCATCCAAAACAGAATTTGCATCTGTCCCGAAATATACATCATGTGTTGCGACGTTGTCGCCGAGCGTCCAGCTAAGCACGACGTATGGAGGAGCATCCGAGGTATTATTAGTCGGATATGGGCCTCTCGCCTTGTAGGGGTTAGTGGCACCTGTTACGGTTGTTTTATTGAGTTCGCTGACGTTGAAATCCACAACCACATCGCCCAAACCGTTATAAGCAGTAATGTAGCCGTTGGTTATATATCCAGTTACCTGTGCAACCCTATCGCCGGCCAATACGAGCTTGCCGAGAGTTATATCAAGTTTTCCGATTTGGCCTGCGGGCGTGCTCATCATCAAGCCCGACCCTACCCCTGCTGTTCCTACATTAATAGTACCGCCGTTGAGATAAACATAGCCTCTGCCTGTTGTGTAACCTTCGCCATAGCCGATGCCGAACGTGCCTCCGATATTCATCGTGCCGCCGTTCATATTTAAGGTGCCGTTTCCCTGGAAGCCGACAAAAAGACGGTCGCCGGTAGTTACGGTGCCGCCGTCCATCGTGAATATTCCCACATCATTAAGAGCATAAGCTATGATAGCCCAGGTGCCGCTTGGTGGCGGTGCTATACTTAACGTTCCGCCGGTCATATGCATTTCGCCCGATACATTGTCTCCAACGACTAAATACAGGCAGATCGCATCCATGCCGGCGGTAATGTGCGCGTCGTCGGGAGCTAATTTGAGTATTTTGGCCTTATCGGCCACGGTAGGAACCTGGGCCGGATTCCAGTTGAGTGCGTTGTCCCACAGACCATCGGTGCTGCTGTTGGTCCACACTAAGTCCGCTGCCAGGGCAGAACCCGTTAAAGCGGTCAGGAGAACAAAAGAAACCATCAAAACAAATAATTTATTAGACATGACAAACCTCCGAAAATATTTTTATTGTTATATTTTCCTTGCGTAACAAAAACATTACACTGCTTTTTAATGAGTGCAAACACATCTTTTGGACAGATTACTTTAAATACAACTTATAAATAATAACATTTAGAATAGGCAGGTTTTTCAGGCCTGCCTATTCTATTTATTGTAACTAAAGAAATTACTTCTTTCTGCCAAGCAGTCCCAGTAAGCCAAGACCGAGCAGACAAATAGTTGCCGGTTCGGGAACCCAAACGGTCGTCGCGTCTTTCAAAGCATCATAAGAAATCTCAATGCTCCCGCCCTGCTTCGTGGTTCTAAGCCAGCCATCGTCAACGTAAACCTGAATCTCGTTCCTCCTGTCGGTTTTGAGCACAAGCTTGCCATCTCTAATATCAAGCAGCTTTGGTGCGCTGGTTCCAGGCAGAAGATCGTTGGCGTAAATAGTGCCGCCATAGAGATATAGAGTACCGTTACCGGTAGTGCCAGACGACCCTGTCATGCTCAAATTGCCAGAATAGTTGGCTGGACGGCCTGACCATGTCGGGTCCGGCAAACCGCAATTAATTGTGCCGCCATTCATGTACAGCGTGCCCTTACCCAGTTGCGATACATAGAAAGTTGAGTTAGTGTGCTGTACGCCTGTGCTAATAGTTCCGCTGTTCATCGTTACAATGCCGTTGTCGGCAGCACCGGCAGCCAAGGTGATGTACTCGGAAACATTAACGGTTGCACCGCCTACAACCAGACAGTCCAGATTGCTGGCGTTTGTACCACCAAAAACCAGGATATCTGTTGTTACCGTACCGGAACTAAGGTTTGCATAGTTCCCTGGTGTCTTGAATCCGGCTTTGTAGTTGGGATTGCCCGCAACGCCCCAATGGTCTGTTGCGTTCGGCACAGTAGTATCACCAGCCCAGTTAATAGGGTTGCCCCACTGTCCGTCGCCTGCTCCGCCATCCCACTGTATATAAGTGGTGGCAGCAAAGCCGTTGCTGACTAACGCCAGCAACAAAAACAAAATTAATACGCAACAACTTCTTCTCATTTTCTTTCCTCCTTAACCTAAACCATAAAAAAATCGCGATTTTTTAAAACGCTCTATATTCTTGCAGCGTTTACTCCTGCTGCATTTAGCTCAGTGTGCCAAAATTGTCTATTGTTATAGCACACTTGACCATTATTGTACTATACTGCAGAAGCTAAGTCAACCTATTTTAAAGGACAAATTGTAAAATATCTGTAAATTCTGTAACAGAACAGCCAATTCAAGACAAAAAACACCTTGTTTTTTAGTCCTTAAAAGGAGACTAAATCAATCTAAATATTCGCTATTTATTACGGCCATATTCCCGTTCTGAGCCAGTTTTCCGTAAAAATGCGGAGGTCTAATGAATCAACACGACCATTTTTATCGAAATCTCCGGCTGGGTAATGCTGGATTGTAATCTCATCCAGTAAGGCCCCATCGGGCTGTATAGCCTTGATATTAAGGGTCTTACCGTTTACCTGCACGCGGAGGAAATGGCGCACGTTATAGAAATTTGCCGTAAACCACGCGTTTCCGTCACAGTCGTTAAGCCCTGCTCCGGCTCCGCCTGAAACATAATAAATCGCGCCTTGAGGGTCTCCCAGAACAGAACCATTGGGCACGTCTATGACTTTGCTGTCATTCTTTATAAGGTGAGTTCTTTCAAAATTGTGCTCATGTGCCGTAAAAACAACATCAACACCGTACTGGTCAATCAAAGGTCCGATATCTGCTCTGAGTTCCAGACATGAGCCGCCGGCGGCTCTTGTGGCCGTGCTGTATGGCGGGGCGTGAATGAATACGAACTTCCATTCGATATTCGGGTTGCTCGACGCCTGCTGCAAATCGCTTACGAGCCAATTATATTGGGCCGAGTTAGGCTCAACGCGAGGTATATCCGCCGCTGCTGCTTTTACATAAAGGACTGTAAAATGCGCATTGCCGTAATTGAACGAATAGTATTTATCTTTATCGCTGGGCACGCCGTTTGGCGGGAAATCAAACTGATTATAAGCATTCGTCGCAATATCGGGGTCTTCGTGCGAACCCCATGAGACCATAACCGGCAGCGTGGTAAATTCCGGTTTGAGGTCGCTAAATATTTCGTCCCACTGCTCCTGATAACGTCCTCTGTTTGGAATATCGCCGAGATGAATGAAGAATCGGGGCTGCTGGAGCAGGATTGCGTTCATAACGGCTATTCTGTATGCTGCATAGGTTGGATTTGGCGTAATATCATCGGGATTTCGCGTATCGCCGGCCGTAGCAAAGACAAATTCATTTGCATCGCCGCTGTTTAAGCCGGTGCGGAATGCCGCATCTTCGGACCAGGAGGCATCTGAGCCGCAGGAATAATGATACGTACTGACAGGCGTAAGACCTGTAAGTTTTACCGTATGAATGTATTGATTGCAGCTTGAAGACCAGACGCTTGTGCCGGTCTGCTGCTGGCCGTATGAGCTTGTCGAGCCGTATCTGACGATTGAATTTGTGTCGATTAGCGTCGCCCATATTACGGTGATTGTCGAGCCGACGTTGTTTTCATTCCAGCTCAAATGAATGTTTATCGGCACAGGACCGCTCGGCGGGGCGGTTGTAAAACTCCATACATCGCCGGTTGTCGTGTTGGCATCATTCTTTTCGTCTATTCGCCAGTAATAAACCGTATTGCTGTCGAGAGTACAGGGGTCGTATGTTACGCCGGTCTGATTGCCGCGGAACGTCCCCGGACTTGTTGTGCCGAAATAAACATCGTGGCTTGTCGCATTCATGCCGGCCGACCAGGAAAGCGTGGCATTTGTAGCAACGTTTATTGCGCTGTTTGCGGGAGTCGGATTTGAAGCTTTTGAGGACAATGCCGATACCGTAGTCTTACCGGTGCTTACGTTGTAATCACACTTTACTGTTCCGCTGCCGCCGTAAGCTGTTATCCAGCCGTTAGCGATATAAGTATTTATAATTGCAGTTTTATCGCCGTTGATAATCATCTTTCCGGCGGTTATATCCATTGTCGCGGTACTTCCGGCGATGTTTGCCATATTGCAGTCCTGACAATTAATAGTGCCGCCGTTTAAATAGACACGGCCTACGGATGCTGCGCTGTTGCGAGCGATTCCGAAACGATTGTTGGGGACGTTGATAGTGCCGCCGTTCATATACAGCGTGCCGTTGCCGCTGAATCCGACGTACATTGTGGTGCCGGATGTTACAGTGCCGCTGTCGATGGTGAGAGTGCCGTTACTGCCTGCGTCATAGCCTAAAATTATCCATGAGGTGCTGGTGGTAAGAGTTCCGCCGGTTACATTCAGCGTTCCGCCTGCCGGTCCGCCGAGTTTTACGGAAGTAGCGACGGCAGCAGTATTCGAATCAATTATTGGCCCCGGCGTATTGTAAAGAACAGTCGTGTCGTTTGGAGTGGGAACAACGCCGGTGCTCCAGTTGCCGCCGACATTCCATTCGCGGCTGATTGTGCCTGTCCACAGAGCCTCAACTGCCCAAACCGTGTTCGCCGCAAATAGAAATAACAAAAGAAACGCTGTTTTTTTATACATCTTTTGCCCTCACCTCTAACGCAGAGGCGAGCTGTATTTTACTTCTGTCTTGATTTATTTAAAATTTACCTTGTTATCGTGAATGTATCGAGCACTGCATTATCGACCGTTATCAATTCCGCTGAGAGGCTGCTGCCATTTATAGTTATGTAGGTCGCGCCGGTTTTGTTTGGTGTAGACCACTTTTCGATGAATGGTGCATCTGGAGAGGGGGGATTGTTCCAACTTCCTCCTGGGTTTGCGCCGAGACCACAGGTAGTATATATTGTGCCATTACCGGAAGAAACAATCACATTGTTTTTGATGGGGTATGACCGCTCGTAGATGTGATTGTGGCCGGCAAAGACTATATCTACATGGTACTGGTCAAACACAGGGCCCCATTGAGCCAGCGCTGTCTTATTGGCAGGCCATTGCCCGGCTGTGTATAGAGGCATATGCATATAGGCGAAAATCCATTCTATATTCGGGTCCGCCGCCGCCGCAGCGAGGTCTGCCGCTATCCAATCTTTTTCAGTCGCTGCGTTTATCTGATAGCTGGAGATAATGATATGGTGGGTGTTTCCATAATCGAAGCTGTATGTCCTCGGGCCATACGCTGGCATGCCGTTATCGGGTACCGCTAAACCATCAGCATACATGTCGAAGAAATAGTAATATGGTTGGCCATTCGGCTGGACCTCATGGTTGCCCATTGTCGGCATGATAACCCTGGACTTCGAGAGATTCTGTTCTGCTTTATATAAGTTTTCCCAGTCTGTTTGATTATTTCCCTCTTGAGCCATGTCGCCTGTGTGCATAACAAACAGCGGATTTTTCGTCAACATGTGGTCACTCTGTGCTCTATGCAGGTCGTAGTTTATTTGGGTATCGCCAAATACGGCAAATTTGAATGAACTAGGCGAGGCGACCGGAACGGTATAAGTAGCGTCATTGCCGACTGTCCCATCACTGGAGCGGGCGCGATAATGATATGTCGCGCCAGAAGTCAAACCAGTAAGCTCAACGTGATGGACGTTGGTTATCGTTGGCACTGTAACGGTCGAACCATAGGAACTTGTCGGGCCGTAATCAACAGAACTGTCGCCTGTTACAGCCGGATTCCACCAATTGACCACGACTGAATTTGTCGGATTGTTTCGCCACGTCAAATACGGATAAACCGGCGTTGTCGAAAGCGGAACGGTTGTGAAATTCCACACATCGCCTGTAATGGTATTTGGGCCGTTGACTTCATCAATCCGCCAATAATAAACCGTACTGTTGGCAAGTGGGCCGGGAGGAGTATATGTTGTACCTGGCTGATTGATTCGGAATGTTCCCGGACTTGTGGTTCCAAAATAAACATCGTGCGATGCAGCACCTGCGCCGGCCGACCAAGTCAGTGTTGGATTTACAGCCACGCCTGAAGTGCCGCTGACAGGACTTGGACTAAACGCCTTGCCTGACTGAGTCGTAAAGTTCCAGACATCGCCTTTGACCGTATTAGGTCCGTTCACTTCGTCGATACGCCAGTAGTAAGTCGTGCTAAGTGCAAGCGTGCCCGGAGCAAAACTGTTTGCATCACAATTGCCTTTGAATACGGGGCCGGCAGTATTCATCCAGTCCTGCGAGAGCAGGGCATAATCGAAAAAGTCCACGATGTTATCATCATTAACGGCCGCATAAGGCTCTGAGCCGGCAGGGTCTAACAGCCAGTATTCTGTTAATCGCGATATATCATTCCAATCGACGATGTTGTTTCCAATCAAATCGCCGAGTATTCGATTTGTATTATTCACATCGCTAAAAGCGGTTCCGAAATATACATCGTGCGAAGCGGCGTCATCGCCTGCCGCCCAGTGCAAAACTTTATCAAAGGCCACATTCGCTACACCGTTAGCAGGGTCGGGATTTTTCGCCTGTCCGGTAACGGTCTTAAAGTTCCAGACATCGCCTGTAACGGTGTTAGGGTCGTTGACTTCGTCAATACGCCAATAATATGTGGTATCGAACGCAAGCCGGCCGGGGTCGAAAGTCGTTTCTGTCTGATTGCCCGCAAATGCAGGAGGACTTGCCGTGCCGAAATAGACGTTGTGTGATGCGGCACCGGCAGCGCCCGTCCAGCTAAGAATGGTGTTTCTTGCAATATCTGATGTGCCGTTTGCCGGATTGGGGGTTGTTGCCTTATCAGAGGCAATCGCCCATACCGTCGTCTTGCCGGATGTTGTGATATCATAATCGTATCGTACGTTGCTCGCTAAGCCGTAGCCTTTAATCCAGCCGTTATTGATATACGTTTGAATGGTCGAGGTTGCGTTGCCGTTTATGATTAGTTTGCCGGCTGTGATATTGAGCCTTGCAGTGCCGCCGGCAAGGGCCATACTGAAAGTTGATACTGTAATAGTGCCGCCATCCAAATTGACAGTTCCTATGCTGGTACCGGCAGCCCCATTAGCGATGCTGAAAAGTGCGGATATACTGATGCTTCCGCCGGTCATATTTATCGTTCCTGCGCCGGCATTGCCTACATAAAACCAGCTGCCGACGGTTATACTGCCGCCGCTCATAGCCAGGACTCCGACCTCACCGGCGCTTTGCCCCATTGACCATGTATTTGTGCAGTTAAGCACAGCACCGGATTGTACGGTCAGAATGCCGCCGCTCAGACCGCCCAGCGTCATATCCATGAATGTCGGAACCGTTGTCGTTACTACCGCGCCGGTGGCCGTTTTGAAACCTGCCTTATCGTTAGGGCCCGGAATTGTGTCGTTGTTGCCCCAGTTTTGGGCTGTATTCCAGTCGCTTGTGCCGGCTCCGCCATCCCATTGAATATAAGTTGCAGGGCAGAAACTGACAAAAATTGATAAAAAAACGAGTGAAGTTAAAAGTAGGAACCTTGTTTTCATACCACCCTTTCAAGGCCTTGCGGGTCTTGCAATAATAATTGCATTTTTCGACAACGCCAAAACATTGCTTTACGAAGCGGTCGGGGAAAAACTGTTATAAAGTTACAAATAATAGCTTTCGAGGCATGCCGCTTTCTGCAATCTCTGGATACAATTGACCACCCCTAATCCCGAGGGATTCAAAGATTACTAAAATTTTAAGGCAGACCCTTTACGAGGGTCTGCCTTAAGTTCTTTGTAGTATAGATTTCTCTTATTTACGTCTGAGCAAACCAAGAGCGCCAATAGCAAGGAGGCAGATTGTCGCCGGCTCAGGGACATAAACGGTTGTCCTGCCGGGGTTCATGGTAAGACTGACCAGAACTTCGTTATTAATCCAGCCGTTGTCTCTGTAGCCTTCAATTCTGGCTTTAAGATCGCCGGTGACGATAATCTGGCCCGTACCGCTAATCGTCAATGAGGGTGCATTCGGGTTGAGCGCGTTCGGCCTCATTATGAAGTCGGCAATACTACCGCCAACACTAGCAATATCAATAGTGCCGCCGCTTATAGTCGCAATACCCTTCGTCAGGTTTGCGCCGATCATCATAAGCTTTGCGTTAATGTTGCCGCCTGTCATATCAAGCGTCCCGGTGATATTCTGGCTGCCGGTGGGATTGCCATCAGCACCGTTTCCTATGCCAAGCTTACCTTGAGCGGTGAGCAGGTTAATAGTGCCGCCATCCATATGCAGCATACCATTTCTGCCGCCGCCCGTTGTGCTGTCCGGAGCGACCAGTAGGAAGTCTCCTACCGTCAGATCACCACCCTGCATTGTCATGTGCGCAGTAGTGCCTGCAGGGCCACCTGCTCCGCCGCAACGGATTGCCAATGCTGCAGCACCTGCGCCATTGATAATCGGGCCGTTGGCTTGACTTGTGGAGGCGTATAACGTTGTTGAGTTTCCCGCCTCATTAGTCGGCACACCAGCCGACCAGTTGGTTGCAGTAAACCAATCCTGGGTTCCGGTTATTTTCCACGTGGTAGTGACGCCAACAGCAGACGCGTTGCTGACTACAGCCAGCAACACAACAAAAGAAATTAAAAACAACATCTTCTTCATATCTCACTCCTTCCAAAAAATTAATTAGAACATAACTAAAAACTTAGCCACATTCACCGTCACATTGCCCAGAAAATAGTACCTATTAATCATTCTCCGACACGCTGTCGGAGTGTCGATTTCACCTCCATAAGTACGTTTTCATTCCAATGAAACGGCGCTTATATTCCAAAACTATCTAAAGTTTAGTACATCTTACCAAGATTGTATCTAATCTCTTCGGGCATGTCAAGCTTTATTTGTTTTTTTATAAGATTATTCCAATTTTATTTTACTTAACTTAACCATTTCCACCGACATTTCTGGTACTCGCACAGACTACTGGTTAAGGACTAATAATACCCATAATAAAGCAAATTCAACCTCCATACAAGATAGGGAAATTACTTTTTATTGGCCTGTCGGCAGGGTGATTGAGGGCTGATACCTTGTTGCCGTTGAGTACAACTTTGCTGCTTCCGCCACCAAATTGGAGAACATTAGGTTAAAAATCCTCACTACAGCTATTATGAA
>Ga0315294_10004294_pt1 | contig 15533 bp, 23 predicted proteins | sample YL17G13_40_MG_FD_203626 | JGI IMG/M metagenome (GOLD analysis project Ga0315294, IMG submission 203626) | Sediment microbial communities from Yellowstone Lake, YNP, Wyoming, USA - YL17G13_40 | ecosystem: Environmental > Aquatic > Freshwater > Lake > Sediment | place: USA: Wyoming | collected... | reverse complement strand
ATGGGAGCGTTTCAGATTTTTGGAGCCATTGATATTTAAAAATCAAACTGCGTGCGGCCACCCCACCCTAAAGGATGGGGTATGCTTCGGGCCGCACGCCCGGTTAGCGGGAACTTAGAAATCGTGGAGTCTTCGTTGCCTGAATCCTCTTGATCTGCACGATCGAAACTCTGCATTCGATTTCCCTTGAGATTCGTCAATTTAGTGCTCGATTGTGTCAGCAGTCACGTTCCCAATGGATCGAAAGAATTTACCAATTGACCACTTATTTTCCACCGAAATAACGAGCGAGGGTTCACTTCATCCCCAACCTGAAGGTCGGGGTATTCGTGACCCTCCGCACTCCCGATGTAATAAAGGGGTGTTTATAAATGTCAGATGATGAAAAGAAGTTTACTCAGGCCGATGTAGATCGGATTGTTACGGATAGACTCGCGAGAGAGAAGGCAACGCATGGGGATAATGAGGCCCTGAAAGTCGAAAATGCGACCTTGAAGGCTTCTTTAGCGTCCGAGCAAACCGCACGCATCGGCCTTGAAGGTAAGATAGCCACTTCGGAAGGAATCACCCTAAAGGCAAGAATCGCCCAAGAGGAGAGGCTTCCCGAAGGATTAATCCCACTCATAACGGGCAGGACCGAACCAGAAATCAGAGCAGCTATGAAACTTATGGCTGCTTCTATCGGTCCAGGCCCGGCCGTTGGTGCAGCGACTAATCCTGCAACTCCTACACCTCAGCGATACACGCGTGAGCAAGTATCAAAGATGTCACCGGAGGACATAACAAAGAATTGGGCAACCATTGAGGCTCAAATGGCTGACGGGTCGCTCAATACGGCAGGTTAAATAAATGACTCTGAATAACTTTATACCTAGCATTTGGAGCGCAAAGCTCTTGGAATCGCTTAAGAAGGCCCATGTTTACACTCAGACAGGAGTTGCAAACACGGATTACCAGGGAGATATCACCGGGTTGGGCTCAATTGTAAAGATCAATGGTATCGGCAGTGTGACCGTCAGACCCTATGTTAAGGGTACACCTATTGAACCTCCCGAGACCCTCACCGATGCACAAACCTCTCTGCTCATCAATCAGGCAGACTACTTCAACTTCGAGGTCGACGATGTGGACGTTGCCCAACAGATCCCTAAGGTCATGACGGCTGCGATGGCCCAGGCTGCTTATGATATGTCGGAAGTCTCAGACAAGTACGCCGCCGGCCTGATGGTTGCCGGTGTTCCTGGCGGGAACAAGATTGGCGCTGTGGGTTCGGCCATAGTCCCAGACCCGGACACGGCGGGCCTAACTGCCTACGACTACATAGTGGACATGTCCACAAAGCTGAGTGAGGCATCTTGCCCGAAGAATGGCCGCTACATAATCATCCCTCCGTGGATGACTGGCGAGTTGGCAAAGGATGATAGGTTTACCAACATGGCCGCCTCTGGTAGCCCCGAGGCCCTGAGGAATGGGTTTGTGTCCAGGGTTGCAGGCTTCGATGTTCTTGAGTCTCTGAACGTCCCAACTATCGCAGATAGCGAAGACACCGACAGCCTGATCATAGCCGGTCAGCCGATGGCCTTCAGCTATGCAGAACAGATTAACAAGGTCGTACCCTTCAGGCCTGAGGATGCTTTCTCGGACGCCGTGAAAGGCTTGCATCTGTACGGCTGCAAGGTCGTAAGGCCAACCTGTCTGGCTCTCCTGACCGCAAGGGCGGTGACTTGAATGAGGCTCCTTTCCCTCATTCTCATCGGGCTTATCTGCCTGAGTGGGCTGGGAGCCGTGGATGCGACCAGGACGGCAATTCATCAAACAGATGCGGTCGCCGATTCCTACGCCTCTAATAACGCCTGGCTCGCCCTGAGTTCGTCTACAGGCCATTACCTGAATTACACGAATGATGGCAAACAGCTGCTCCTGGTGAACACTACAACGCTTCTAACCGAAGATGCCCAAAATATCACGGTCGCGTGCGGGGTATTCTGGCGGGAAGCTCTCGGAAATGCTACGTTTACGCTGCCTACTAACCGTACTTATGTGTTGGGGCCTTTTGAGTCCTCGCGGTTCAAGCAAGACGATGAGTGTCTCTATGTGTCTACGAATGCGACACGCGGCAAGATAATCGCGATCAACTTACCCTATTAGGTAAGTTCCTCTATTTTTAGGGGGTGATAATACGGCTGATTACATAACCCATGATGATGCTGAGGATTATTTCGCTACGCGGCTTAATGCTACTGCTTTCCTGGGTGCTTCGGATGCCGATATGGAAAGTGCCCTTCACATGGCAACCCAGGCCATCAACAGCCTACCTCTGAAGGGCTGGAAGGCCGATCCCGAGACTCAGGTAAATGCTTTCCCTAGATACACTCCTCTTGCAAGGGGCGGCTACATGGGCGATGGAGTAACGGTCCCTCAGGTTGTCATAGATGCGTGCTGCGAAGAGGCCTTAGAACTCCTGGCCACGGGAAATAATGCACGTCGCACTCTGCAGGACCAGGGAGTAACCGAACTCAAGATGCTTGATATCTGGGAGCGATTCGCTCCTCCAGCAGGACAGCCTACCCTGACATCAAGGATTGCCAGACAACTCATGAAGCCCTACATGGCCGCAGGAGTGCCGATAGTATGACGTTGGTGGTCGGCCCGATGCATGACTATCTGAAAAACAAGGGTGAATATAAGTCTCCCTGGTTTCTTTATAACGATCTGTCTGCAGCTACTCTGACCTTGACCGGCTCTCCACCGGCCGGAAATTTCAAGCTTCGAATTGATGTGCTGCCGAAGGGGATTCACACGGATATTATCGGCACCGTTCAGGTTAATGCCGAAACTCCGCTGGTCTTTAGTGGCACAAATACCTCAGTGTGGTCGGTGGCTACCCTGTCGGCAGTGCCTACTGTCAAGTGCGTTGGCCTTGACTGCAAGATAAGGGTTATATGCACAGCCACGACCGGCACACCACCGGCGATTATGTATTTTACCGATTATCCTCTCTTCAATTGCATGTGGATAGATACGACCCAGATGTTTCTGAGCAGCACCGGCACATGGACCCAGGCAATTGGAAAGGTAGTCGCCGAAACTGATTACGAACTCGGAGAATATATCCGCAAACCTGGGACCATCATCGACCGCATAATCAAGCGGTGTTCTGTTGCCAAGGATCTGGACGGTAACGAGATGTATAGAGTATTTATGCTTTAAAAAGAAATGGGGGAACATGCAAGAGAAATTAGGTGAGACTTTGGCGTCTATGGATGAAAAGATTGCAAAAATCATAGAATTGGACATTACCCGCCTTGGGGTATTGGGGACGCCGGGCAATGTTCCAGATAACCAGGATATCCACCAGATAACCACCCGATGGATGGAATTAGGCACGGCTCTGAAAACTCTGGCGGATGGCTTAGAGAGCTATCATCGTGTAAGCAAGGCGATTCAGCGCGAAGAATTGGATCCATAAGAAAGACCAGCATGGCTATATCCACCCATGAGCCCATATGTCACAAGAGCCTAAGAGCCGATCACCCAGGCCCGGACGCAGCTTGAAGTGCGTGTAACCTGCAAGAATCCTCCCTCTTTTTCATCCTCTCCTTGATATGGCCTAAATCGCTTCTGCCTAACTACCCATTCCATTACTCTATGGAATGATTTATCGACGATTGCCAGCCATCGATTAACCAGCATCGGCTAGAATCATATTACGCTGTAGAATCCAGAGCGCAAAGGTAGACCTTACGAGGTCGAAAGCATATTTATAAAATTATGCGAACCTCTTATACCGGCCTGGAAGGTTGTATATTCAAGTGCGTGCAACTTGGCACAACTCACTAAAAAAAACCTTGAACTAAGCAAAAAGTTTTGCTAAGTTATAAATACAATGGAACCGAACCAATCTATCGGCAGGAAGAGAGAGGCATGGCAAGACTCATGGAATTGGGGTTGATTCTCAAAGGAGAAGAGGCCAAAGAGTTCCTAAAGAACGAGAAGAGCTCTGCGTTTACCTCTGAACAGATCGCGTTTTTCAGAGAAGCGAAACGGATTTACAGAGCGAATCGTAATAAGTTCTGATGGAGAAAATCCCGATAAAGGAGCTTAGCATCGAGTTACTTAATGCCAAGTTCAACCTCGCTCCTTTTGATTCGGGTGATGACCCAGATGATGATGAATTAGATGATTTTCTTAAAAATGATGCTTTAAATGAACAACGGCTTCTATTAAGTAGAACACGCCTATGTTTTTATAGGGACCGCATCGCTGGTTTCATTTCATTAGCTGCCGATTCGGTTCGCTTAGACAAACTTGATAAATGCCAACATGTTGCTGGTATTGAGTACCCTGCATATCCTTGCATTTTAATCGCTCGTCTGGCAGTAGATAAACAACTGCATAAGCGCGGCATCGGAAGCTTTTTGCTTCAGCTCGCCATCGGCTTCGCCTTAGAAGTTCCGCTTGGGTGTCGGTATCTATCGGTTGATCCTAAGACGAAATCAATAGATTTCTATAAAAAATTCGGATTCGATTACTGGACAACGAATAGGCGAAGAATGTATCTAAATATGGAAGACGTGACCCGAAAATCGCAACGAGAGGAATCGCTAGACTTTTGGTCAATTAAAGAAGAAGGGCCCAAAGACTAAGTGAGCGCGTCTCTTTTGATAGTGCCACATTATCGCCATGAAAGATAGGCCAATGTGATCCTATCATCTAGACACCATAAAAAATATAGCTGATCACCATATCATGACTCTTGAGGGAGTGGTGATCACCATGAGGATTTATCTTGAACCTGATGATCAGATGCTAAAGGAGATCAACCAGGCGGCGAAGGATACCGGCATCGGCAAGGCTCAATTTGTTTTAGAGGCTGTTGATCAGTACCTACATGGTGGTGATCAGAGCGAACTGGCCAGCACAAAGGCCGCCCTCGACAAGGCCAGGGAGGACCTTGACCGAAGATGGTCCGAGATCACCACATTAAGAGCAGAGATCACGGCTCTTAAAGCTGATTTGGAAAAGACAAGATCGGCATATGATAAGGTGATGATCAGCAACCAAGAACTTCAGAAAGGTACCGATCAAGCACGCGGCGAACTTGAAGGCTTGAGGCGTGATCAGGACCATTTTAAGAGCACCATTGAACTGAAGGATAAACAGATCGGCTTCCTAGAAGGCCATGTAGCGCAGCTCACCCAAAGCATCAGCCAGCTGGCCCTGAAGCCAGGTGAAGAAGAGATCAAGAAAAAGGGCTGGTGGCAGTTCTGGAAATAAGGAGATGAAATGGAGCTAGATTTAATAGGCCAAATTTGGGGCATGCCCTTTGATTTAATAGGCCAAATAAGCGATCCTCCGTTTTGGAATAGTGCTATTCTCGCGGCCGCGATTTCTGCAGGCTTAGTGTCTATCGCCAATTTGTTGCTTGATCGTAGAAGAAATGGACAAGAGAAAAAGCGAAGGCAATTGCAGGTTTACACCCAATTAAAAGGAAGGAAAATGGAAATAAAAGATGATGCTTACGCAAACAACACTAAATCAAGTATTTACAAACATTATAAGAGAGAATCTTAGGCCAAATCGTGAAGATGAAGCAGGAGTCATAAACCAAGAAAATTTCAGATTAAGACAACTGGGTGATAGTCTTATAGTAGATGTATCGAAAAGCACAGGACGCTTCATCGAGACTTTAAGTGAGATTCAATATCTGTTCCCAAATGTAATAGAGATTAATAAAAAAATTAATAATATTATTCAGATGCAACAAAGTTTAGTTGATGTATTTGAGAGAGGAATTTTAATTCAATTCAATGAAGATATTATACGCGAAATAAGTACTCCCGTCCAAATAGGGGGAATTACGTCAGAACAGATCAACCAACTGCGAAATACTTCAGTGAACAGAGCAAGTGATGAAATTTTTAATTGGATAATTACTAACATCATTGTCTCGGTAGAGAATATAGAAAATGATTTATTGTCGGAATTTGTGGAAAAAACATATCACCAAAAGCTCCTAAACATAATAGCTCGATTTAAGAATTTGTAGAGTTCAGGCTCACTCGGTAAGACAGGGATCGTTGAGCAGAGCCTTCTTGGAAAGTAGGAGAGTTGGGCCACATTATTAGAGATGCAAAGTCGTAATGTGACACTACTATTTTACTTGATGGATACTTGATGGAGCTGGAGGGGAAATAAACGGAGTTATCCATAAAAATAGTATGTCAAGTGGGAGTCCTTATAGAGTGCATCCCTCTTTGATTATGCCCGTTGAGACTAAGGCATCTTTCATATGGCTCAATCCCACCTTAGTGATACTGTACATATTCAGGTTATCCTGTCTCGCTACTATGTATTGCATGGACTTCAGATAATCGATTGCTTCTCTTGCTCTTCGCTCGCTTATACCATGTTTTTGGAGGGACTTCAAAATCTCCCAAATATGGACAGGACCTTCCCTCTTTAGCTCTCCATTGCAATATATGGCATGGAAAGTCAACAGTTCTACTTGCTCGTAGTCTGAGATGATTTCAATATTCTTCATAATATAATGTGTGTTTGTCCAGTATAAATAGATTGCTATGGAAATGCTGTATGCTCGTTTCATTTGGCAACGGTCTGGCGAAGATATCTATCCTGCCAAAGAAATAATATTCGTCTGCTATTATAATAGAAACGAGACCGAAACGGTAGTAGCATATCACCTAAAGCAAGCATCAAACGGTTATTATCCTTCTCGGATTTATAGAATTGATGAGAATTACTTTAAATACTCCTGCCTACAGGCTCATGGCTACTCCCAGGTCCGACCGTTGCCGAAGGCTACGACTGCCGATTATTGGAGAATCCTTGAGGTTCTCGGTCTTTCCTGTTAATCGCGTGGTCTGGCGGCCATCATTGGGTCTGTGGCCACATGCCAGGGCAGGCCAAAGAGATTCTGCTCTCCTCATGGCCCTGATGGTGTCCCTTCTGCTCACAGGCTCTCCACCAGCTCCGGAGAAGAGTATCCTGGCCTGTTGGCTGTCGAAGGAGATCTCCTTTCTCCTCAGGGGGTCATCCTGGATTGCGGTCTTGAGGTAGTCGATGATCGATATTGCTCGGGCCATGATTTTAGAGCACACTTGAATTACCTTCCCGCCTTCCTCTGGCCTGTTCTTCAAGGCCTCGCGAATTTTGAGGAAGAGCCGCTTGATGCAGGCATTGAGCAGCAAAAGTTTAGCTGTTGGCGACTTCTCGGCTTTAAGGGCTCTTGCATTATCTTCTGTGAGCCTGGCCAGCTCCCTACCACGCAACAGGCCGGCATCCCGGACGGCCTCGGCCATCTGATTGTAGATTGAGACAAGGTCCTCCAGGACGGCCTGGAATTCGGAAACGGGAATTTCAAGAGTGTCTTCTGGCGGTACAAAACCGGCTTTGGGTGATGTGCTCCCAAAGGTATTTATGCTGGCTGTGGCTATTTCTGACATGACATATGCTCCTTCTCGGAGTTTCCTGTCAGGGTGGTATGAACACCCTGGCCGGAACCAGTTTTATTACGACTATTATTAAGTGGAATTATTCAAATTATTATTAAAGCTATGGGCGGATACGGTAAAAGCTATATTCTCCGATATGTTATCTATTAATACATCAACTCTCACCAAGATTGATGTTCAAGGGACTGCAGGGACGCCTTCAGGGTTTCCCTGAGTCTCTGATGCTTTTTGTGGTTCTGTCGCGTCTAGTAATCGCACTATGACGGCGTTATAGTCTTCTCCTTTGAACCCTCTGGCCTTCAAGCGGTCACGGGTGGCCGTTGTTAGCCTTATGTTCGTATACGTCTTCTCTTTCATAGTTAAATACTCTCCACCATTATATTTAAATTTACCTCTATGAACGTAACTCTTATATATCATTACGTACTATTAAGTATTTGGTGAGAGTTGATGTCTGGAAAAACAATATTCGACGGCAATTCGCCGAAAACGCAAAGCATCGAATCTGTAAAGAGCCTGTTGAACTGGCGTAGCCGTGGCAGTGATCCCATGCCCTCTTTCATCGAGCTGGCGGGCAGCGTCCGGCTAACCAAGAGCAGTAAGGGCGATGCATATTACACGACCACGCCCACAAACTGCTCCTGCCCTGGTCGCACCTACAACCCAGGCCAGCAATGCAAGCACATGAAAGCACTACTGGCCGGTGATAGTGTGGGAGCATCGCGAGCGCAGGCCAAAGCCTACCAGGCCCGCCAGAGGGAGATGAGGGTAAAGGCGAAGGCCTGCACCACACCAGAAGAGCACCAAGAGCCCGCGAAGAGGCTCGCCAGGCCACCAGAGGACAGCATCCGGCCCGAGGGCAAATGGGCAGGTGGCCACAATGGGCCAGTGCTGGAGGTGGCCTAAATGGAGCGTGTCGAGCACTTCCACAGCTCCGGACCATCTCCGGAACCCCTGCGGATCAAGGTCGAGCGTGGCCAGAAGGGAGGCTTCGCGTTTGAGGTCAGCTTATCCGGCGCCGATGAAGCCGCGATGATAGAGCGAATCAAGGGGATCTACGAGCAGCTGGACCGCGAATTTTGCCCCAGGGAGGCTTGACCTCCCTTTCAGGCGGCGCAAGGTTCGCGATCAGCAACAGCCTCGGCAACTGACGCTTTTTCGCGAGCCCGCTATTGCCTGAAATGAGACAAGGCGAGGAGATAACGAAAAATGGCAATAGAAGACTCTGACGAAATTGAAATAGACGACTTGAATAAAAAGATTATAAAAATGGTAGTTGATAGCAAAAAACCGCTATCAATCTCACAGGTGGTCAAGCCTTTTCTGGCTGAAAAATCCAACCGGCAGTTACGTTATCGCGTCGATAAGCTGGCGCTTGCGGGTTTTTTGCGCCGCAAGGAATATCCGGGTTGTGTATTGGTCACCGCCACCCCAAAAGGGCGCGTGGTGGCATCCGGCGGGCCCTGATGCAGGCGGCGCAAGCCATCGCGGGGGAGCAGCCCCGGCAAAGGTGCTTTTCTACGATGGCCGCCATTGCCTGAAAGAAAGAGGCAGCGGGAGATCAGTCTGGGCGAAGCCACCAGGATATTAATACAGGCAGGCATGGACGCTCTCAGACGCGCTGGCCGATGATTAATTGAACAAAATATTTATATATGATTAGTAATAATCAGATCATATTGCGGCCAGAAAAATCTGGTCGGCCGCTAGAAACGGCTATAATGACAACCGTATCGAAAAAACGTCGGTGTCTCCCGATGGGGAAGATGAGCAAGTCTAACAAGGCGGGTTCATCACAGGCGCTAACCAAAGAAAAACGTCGTACCTCCCGATCAGAAATGTGGGCCTACGTTCGCTGTTGCGGACTCCCGACCTTGGAGAATGACTGGCCACCGGCCGCGATAAATTACGCAGTTCGAGCGGGAAATCGAGCTTAAAATTTTGATATAGACCATCAAAACGTGAACGCCGCGGGGCGGTTATACCCCGTTTAATTTATATATTTTATCGATTTTAAGCAGTCTTATAATGATCTCATCATAAGTCTCTCCTTTTGAGCCTGTCTTTTTCAAGCATATACTTAGTGGTGGTACTAATGTGGCACCGCAAAATAATAATCAGCAAATAATTAAAGGGGCATTAATCGCCCAGAAAAGAGTGGTAGCGAATGGATGAAAAAAATAAGACCGGAACAGACGGCATTGCCGTTCTGTTAGATAAATGGATAGGCGAAATTCTATACTGTGAAAAAATTGGCGGAAAACGATTCACCGCGCGGTTAGTAGCCGTCCGAGGCTACCACCTATTCTTTGTGAATAGAAGCGGCTGGCTGATGATGGATTCAATTGATTCATTGGTGGCTATTAGACCATTAGATAGACCAAAACTTACTGACGAAGAAATTGAGAGCATGGGCCAGGCATATCAAGATCAACTTAAGGCGGAGGTGATGATAGAGGCCCAAGAGACAGCCCGGCGCGATGAATATGAATCTGCCGCGCGGGCCAGGAAGGGACTCTAAATGAAGATTCCCGCCGTATTTGATCAGCCCGGCGCTACCTTTACTTTCATGGCCCCCGGCAGTAAATGGCCTCCAATCGATCCACCGACAGGATGGCAATTACCAGAAAACGGCCATTCATATAAAGAGGCATTGGCCTACAATGGAAATGTAGGCATCCGGGCCGGTAATGGCTATGTAGGACTGGACCAGGATGTACCAGAAGTATTCAAGGGCCTTGTGGTGCCAACCACCACAACGTGGGAGACACGACCCGGACGGCTGGGCATGTGGTTGCAATGTGCAGGCGTGCCACCTGAGTTGATGGCAAAGCATGGCAAGCCGCCTAATCATTCTCAGTTTAAGCTATTTAAGGATGGCCTGGTGGTAGGCGAACTCAAATTGGAGAGATGCTACCAGGTGATCCCACCAAGTTGGAAAACCTTAGACCCTGAAGATGGAGGACAGATCGTCCAGTATAAGATGCTGGACTCATCTCCACCCGCCTTGATAGATCTTGTCTACCTGGTGGAAAGCATCCTGGCCCTGCCAGGCGTATCATTTAATAAGAATCCCAAATCGAAATCGGATACGGCCGACTGTCCGGTGGAGGCCATGCCCGCAGAGGCCACTGAGAGGCCCGCAGAGACACCGGACGAGAGAGCATTATCTTATGCCACAGCCGCGTTATTAAGTGAGCTTGAGATAGTAGCGAAGGCCCCGGTAAGCACAAGATATGACCAGGTTTATGCATCCGGCTGCAACCTGGGCGAGTTCGTGGCGGCCGGACTACTGCCTTTTGAAGCCACCGCCAAAGCCCTGATCGAGGCGGGCGTTAAGTCTGGCTTGACCTGGAAGAAGGCGGGCGAGTCGGCCCTGAATGGATTAAAGAAGACCGCGAATAAGCCCCGGAAAATTCCTGAAAAGTCTTATGTAACAACTGAGTCGTCCGAGCCAACCACCACGTTACATAAGAAACCGCTACCGGCCGGGCAAGAGGACTACAAAGCACATCTCGAAGGCAATCTGGCCGAGCTCGAAGAAATTAAGCAGGCCAGGATAAAGCAAAAGTTTCAACCGGAAGAGTTGCCCGTGGAGATCCCCGCAAAGGATGAGCCGGGGCCGTGTGATATTAAAGGATTGCTGGATGTATATAAGAAGTGGCTTTACATCAAAGAGGATTACAGCGTTGTAGGGCCTATGGTGGCGGCCATTGCTAACTTCTGCCCAGGTGATCCAGATATCATAGGCATCATAGCTCCATCTGGATCCACCAAAACGGAGGGGATAAGGGCCCTGGGACAGGAAGAGAACCAGTTCATTTACCCTCTATCATCCTTGACTGAGCATACTTTCATCTCAGGATATGTGGACAAAAAGGGCAAGACTGGCCGGGATCTAGCGCCGGAACTGAAGCATAGACTCCTGGTTATAAAGGATTTGACAACCATTTTATCCAAAAAAGAGGATATAAGAAGCCAGATATTTGCAGACTTCCGAGAGCTGATGGACGGATACATTGAAAAGGAATTTGGGAACGGCACAAAAAAGCTATATAAAGATATTCATAGCTCTATACTATTCGCCTGCACCAATGCCATAGAACGGTATTATTCAATGTACTCTAATCTTGGGCAGAGGATGATCTTCATGAGGCCCAACGGCGACAAGGTAGAGGCCCGGAAGCAGAGCGTTAAGAACCGGCCCAGCCTCAAGGCCATGAGGGCAGAGATTCATAAGGCTACAATGGAGTTCTTGCAGCTTAATATCGACCGGACAAAGATGGGGCTGCCTACGACACCGGACGTTGTGGCTGAAGAGATGGGACCACTATTCGACTTCCTGGCAGTGGCTAGAACTTCCATCCATCACGATATGAAGGGAGATATAGACGAGATCCCAGAACCCGAGTACCCGACCAGGATCGCAAACACTCTGACCAGATTAATAGAGGTTCATGCTCTGGTCTACGGCCGGGATGAGGTAGGGCCTGAAGATGTGGCGTTCGGAATAAGGATAATCAAGGACAACGTGCCTACAACACGGCTTAAGTTGCTTGAGATCATGAGTGAAGCCTCAGCCGTCTTATTGGCTACTCCCACCGTGGCAACTAAGGCAGAGCTGCCTACGAACACAGCCAAGAGGGTTCTGGACGAGATGTTTGCCCTGCATCTGGTGGATAAGGTCAGCCGTGATTCTAAGGATGAAGATGATTTGGATCGGCGCTCCGACTCATATCAGATCAAAAACGAGTTTTTGGCTCCGGTCCAAAAACTCAAGATAGAGGGGTGACATTGGGGGAGAGGGTATATATCATGCTCTCTTACATATTAAATATTAATATTTCAATTACAAAGTCAAGAAGAAGTACATCTTGATACATATACCCTCTCCTTGGATGGCAACCCTCTATATATTTGCTTTCATTCCATACTCTTTATGTATAGGTTATGGTGGTTGGCAATGCCAAAAAGATGTGCAATTTGTATTCACGATAAAAGATGCGAAATAGAACGGGACATAATCAAGGGGGTTCCGTATTCTACCATAAGCCACCTTTACGGCGTAAAGGAGCAGTGCATCAAGGACCATCGAGCAGCCGGTCACCTAAGCGCAGAGGCCACCAAGAAACGCGGGGATGATATGGCCGCACTTCTTGAAGAATGCTTAGCAATCAGTCTGGGTGCCGCGGGTGAGGCCCGGGCCGCGAAATGCTACAGTGCTGTGGGCTCGATCATGGCCGGACCTTATAAGGTTTTGGAGAGAGTGCCCACGGGGGACGAGGAATCGGGGCTGCAGGCCATGAGGGCGGAACTCAAGGAGAGACGAAATGTGGAAGCTGCCACCCCCGGACAGTAAGGCGGCGGAGGTCTGGATAGACAGCCTAGAAGATGAGGACAGTAAGCTCTTCTTGCTGTCCGGTGCTGTCCGGTCAACCAAAACGGTGGGCAGCCTCATCACCTGGGCGGATCGTGTCAGCTCCGGGCCTGTCAATGTACCTCGGGTGATGATAGGCAACACTGAGCGCACCCTGGCCCGCAACTGCATAGATCCCTTGAGGGAGTTTGTGGGTGTCAAGAACTGCCGCCTGAATGCTGGCACCGGCGAGCTATTCCTGTTCGGCCGCAGGATCTATCTGGTGGGTGCCAATAACCTGGGTGCACTTCCGAAAGTCCAGGGGCCTACCTTTTATGATGCCTATTGCGATGAGGCCGCCACCTATCCCTATGAAGTCTTCAATATGCTGGTGTCGAGGCTGTCACTCCCAGGCTCGAAGCTCTGGGCCACCATGAACCCCGGACCGCCTGCCCACTGGATGAAGAAGCACTTCATAGACAGGGCTGATGAGATCCGGGCGAGGGTCTGGACCTTCGAGTTGGACGATAACTCATTCCTGTCGCAGGAGTTCAAGGACTGGCTCAGGGCCACCTACACGGGCCTATGGAAGAAACGCATGATTGACGGCGAGTGGGCAATAGCAGAGGGAGCTGTCTTTGCCAACTTCGACCCTGCCATGCACGTAGTCAAGGGGCCGCCTGATGAGCCTATGAACCAGATGAGGATCGGTATAGACTATGGCGCAGCCAACCCGACTGTCTTCTTGAAAGCCTGTCGTTATAATCGAATGTGGATAATCACCCAGGAATATTATCATCGCCCGAAGGAGCAGGACCAGAAAACCAATTCACAGTATGCAGCCGACCTCATAACCTTTCGGGGCGAGTTGCATCCTACCAGCATCGAGGTTGATCCGAGTGCCCTTGCCTTTATCATCGAACTGCGACGGGCAGGCGTCGGAGGCGTGCATGGGGCAAATAATGATGTCCTCGGAGGCATCCAGAAGATCTCCCAGGCCCTTAACGCTGGTGCCCTGGTGATTAGCGAAGCCTGCCCGAACCTCATAGAAGAGATGCAGAGTTATTCCTGGGATGATAAGGCGGCCGCCCAGGGCATTGATAAGCCCATTAAGAGCGGCGACCACGCGATTGATGCACTCAAATATATAATCAACGCGATATTTTAGAGGTAGTTTTATGGTGATAACAAGTCTCAAAGCCTTTGAAGCGGGTGCGGAGTGGCCGATTCAATCCGAGCAGGAGAGGATGGATCGCTATGTTAGAAATGGGTTGCTCTATGACGGAAAACATGAGCAGGTATGGCCGGACTTAAACCCGTTTGGGAAGAGTAAATCCGGTGGAGAGCATACCTTTGTGTTGGCCGACACCATAGACAGAAATTATGTATCAATGACGGTCAACTGGTACAAAAGGGCAACCACAGTATTCGCCGATCTCCTTTGCGGAGAGCCTTTCAAGATTACTGCCGATGCTCAAGATGCTGCAGACAGGCTCATCGCCGATAATGCCCTGGTTCTGAAGGCTTACGAGATTGCCCTGTCGCTGATCCAGAACGGGGCAGGCTTATATAAGGCCCGATTTGATAAAAGAGGCATCATAGATGTCATTAACCCTAGAATCTGGTACCCGGTGGTGTCGCCAGATAGCACTGAGTTCGTTGCTCACGTCCTGGCGTGGAGTTTCAAGGAAGGCGAAGAAGAGTATGTCAGAGCTGAGATCCACGAAAAAGGCAAGATCACGAATAAGCTCTTTCTGGTGGAGGCCGGTAAACTCAAGGTTGCTCTTCTGACCAAATTTGAGCGCTATGCTTCCATCCTGCCCGAAGTTAAGACGGGCGTTGATGCCTTCCTGGTGGTGCCCGTCCAGAACATCCTGGGAAGTGACGGCGTCTACGGCATGGACGATTACTCCGACATGAACGACCTGGTTAAGGAGCTTGAGAAGAGGCTTATCCAGAACTCAAGGATCTTAACCAAACATGCTGATCCCTCGATTAGCGGGCCTGCAAGCAAGATAGATATCGACCCGTATTCCGGCGAGGCCGTGGTGGTGGGCGGCGGCCAATATTATGGCTACAACACCGGTGAACCAGTGCCCGCTTACATGGTCTGGGATGCGAAACTTGAGGCTTCTTATCTGCAGATAGACCAGATCATCCAGAAGCTTTACATGGTGTCGGAGCTGTCACCGGCCGCCCTGGGCGAGCTTAAGCAGGGCCTCGCCGAGAGCGGATCAGCCCTTAAGAGGCTCATGATGCCCACTCTTGCCAAAGTGAATAGGTTGAGGCTCAGGCTCGATCCTGGGACCAAGGAGATCTTAAGGGTCACAGCCGCCCTTGAGGTTGGAGGCCGTGGTGTCGATGCTGCCGCGCTCGACAACATCCAGATTGCCTGGTCTGATGGTCTGCCCCGTGACGAGACAGAGATAGTCAAAAATGAAGTATCCAGAAAGATGGCTGGACTGACTACCACGGAAGACTCCCTCAAGAGGCTTGACCCCGAAATGTCGGACCAGGATCGCAAGGCGGCCGTAATCACAATTTTTGAAGAAAGTGACCGTCTAAACAGTCTTTAAAAGTTTTTAACGTTTAACCTCAACGGGAAAATCAAACTGCGTGCGGCCACCCCACCCTAAAGGATGGGGTATGCTTCGGGCCGCACGCCCGGTTAGCGGGAACTTAGAAATCGTGGAGTCTTCGTT
>Ga0315294_10004293_pt1 | contig 15538 bp, 8 predicted proteins | sample YL17G13_40_MG_FD_203626 | JGI IMG/M metagenome (GOLD analysis project Ga0315294, IMG submission 203626) | Sediment microbial communities from Yellowstone Lake, YNP, Wyoming, USA - YL17G13_40 | ecosystem: Environmental > Aquatic > Freshwater > Lake > Sediment | place: USA: Wyoming | collected... | reverse complement strand
CGCGGGGGACGGGGCGGGGGGTCGCCGGGGCGAGTGGGCCCCGGGGGGCCGGGGGGCGTGGGAGCAGGGGAGAACGGGAGAACAAGGGCCTGAGGAAGAGCGAGACGAGAGGATCAGGGTCGTTGACTGGAATACGCCGGGGAACAACGACTTCTTCCTGGCCTCGCAGTTCTGGGTCACGGGCGAGATGTACCAGCGACGGGCCGATCTGGTGGGGTTCGTGAATGGCCTGCCGCTGGTGTTTGTGGAGCTGAAGGCCGCGCACAAGTCCATCGAATCCGCCTTCCAGCAGAACCTCCGCGACTACAAGACCACGATCCCGCATCTCTTCTGGTACAACGGCTTCATCATCCTGTCGAATGGCAGCCAGAGCCGGATCGGCAGCGTCACGGCCGAGTGGGAGCACTTCGCCGAATGGAAGCGGATCAACAGCGAGGGTGAACAGGGGATCGTGTCGCTCGAAACCATGATCCGGGGGACCTGCGACCGGGAAAGGCTCCTCGATCTGGTGGAGAACTTCACGCTTTTCCAGAAGACGAAGAAGGGCCTGGTGAAGCTCCTCGCCAAGAACCACCAGTACCTGGGCGTGGGCAACGTCATCGCTGGCCTCCAGCATATCAAGCAGAACCAAGGACGGCTGGGGGTGTTCTGGCACACCCAGGGCAGCGGCAAGAGCGTGTCCATGATCTTTTTCGCTCAGAAGGCCCTGCGGAAGCTCTCGGGGACGTACACCTTCGTCGTCGTGACGGACCGGACGGACCTGGACGACCAGATCTACGGCAACTTCGTGGATTGCGGCGCGATCACCGAGGAAAAAGCCCAGGCCGAGAGCGGCAAGGATCTCCAGCGACGCCTCACCGAAGATCACCGGTACGTCTTCACGCTGATTCAGAAGTTCGGCGCAGAGAAGGGCGAGCGGTACCCGGTGGTGTCCAAGCGGTCGGACATCATCGTCATCACCGACGAGGCGCACCGGACGCAGTATGACACGCTGGCCCTGAACATGCGGAACGCGCTGCCGAACGCCGCCTTCATCGCCTTCACTGGGACGCCGCTGATCATGGGGGAGGAGAAGACGCGGCAGGTCTTCGGGGACTACGTCAGCATCTACAACTTCCAGCAGTCGGTCGAGGACAAGGCGACGGTTCCGCTCTATTACGAGAACCGCATCCCGGAGCTCCAGCTCACCAACGAGAACCTGAACGAGGACATGGAGGACCTGCTGGAGGCGGCGGAGCTGGACGAGGACCAAGAGCGGAAGCTGGAGCGGGAGTTCGCCCGCGAGTACCAGCTCATCACCCGGGAGGACCGGCTGGAACGGATCGCCCAGGACATCGTCGCCCACTTCATGGGGCGGGAGCAGCGGGGCAAGGCCATGGTCGTCTGCATCGACAAGGCCACGGCCGTGAAGATGTACGACAAGGTCCAGAAGCACTGGAAGGCGTACCTCAAGGATCTGCGAGGCCGGCTGAAGGACACCAAGGATGCCGACGAGCGCGAGGCGCTGGGTGCCCAGGTCAAGCTCATGCAAGGCACGGACATGGCTGTGGTGGTGTCCCAGTCGCAGAACGAGGCCGAGGAGCTGAAGAAGAAGGGTGCGGACATCACGCCGCATCGGCGCCGGATGGTCACCGAGGACCTGGACGAGAAGTTCAAGGACCCGGACGATCCCTTCCGCATCGTTTTCGTCTGCGCCATGTGGATGACCGGATTCGACGTGCCCTCGTGCGCCACGATCTACCTGGACAAGCCGATGCGGAATCACACCCTGATGCAGACCATCGCCAGGGCGAACCGAGTCTTCCGCGACAAGGTGAACGGCCTGATCGTGGATTACGCGGGGGTCTTCCGGAATCTCCAGAAGGCCCTGGCGATCTACGCCCCGACGGCGGGGGCGGGTGCAGCGCCGGTCCGGGACAAGGCAGAGTTGGTGGCTCTACTGCGGCAGGCCATCGAGGAGGCGACCGACTTCTGCCGCGGGCTGGGGATCCGGGTCGAGAAGGTGCTCCAGGCCAAGGGGTTGACGAAGGTCAAGGTCTTGGACGATGCCGTCGAGGCAATCCTGGTCAACGACGAGACCAAGCGGCAGTACCGCCTGCTCATCGAGCGGGTCGCCCGGCTCCTGCGTGCGATCAAACCCGATCCGGCGGTGAACGAGTTTCTGACTGTCTGCACCTTGCTTGCGGTCATTGCTGAGAAAATCCGGTCGCTCGGCGGGCCGGTGGATATCTCCGAGGTCATGGCGGATGTCGAGGAGCTACTGGACCGCTCCATCGCCACGCAAGGCTATGCCATCCAGGCCAAGAAGCCGGTGGACCTTAGCCAGATTGATTTCGAGAAGCTGCGAAAGCAGTTCGAAGCGGGCCGGAAGCGGACCGAGATCGAGAAGCTGCGGGGCTCGATTGCCGCAAAGCTCCAGCAGATGGTCCGGCTGAACCGAGGCCGAATGGATTACCTGGAGAGATTCCAGCGAATGATTGACGAGTACAACGCCGGCAGCGTGAATGCGGAAGAGCATTTCCGCCGGCTGGTGGAGTTCTCACAGACGTTGGATGCGGAAGAGCGACGGGGGATCGCCGAGGGTCTCAGCGAGGAAGAGCTGGCGGTGTACGATCTACTGAAGAAAGCCGAAGTGAAACTGACGGCAAAGGAGGAGCTGCAGGTCAAGACGGTGGCGAAGGAGCTTCTGGAAAGCCTCAAGAGCGAGAAGCTGGTGCTGGACTGGCGGAAGAAACAACAAGCCAAGGCGGCGGTCAGGCAGTGCATCGAGCAGATGCTGGAACGCCTGCCGCCCACCTACTCGCCCAAGGTGTACGATCAGGCGTGCGAATGGGCCTACCTACACGTCTATGACTGCTACTACGGGGAGGGCAGGAGCGTCTACTCGATCCCACCTCCCGGGCCACCCTTGCGCGTCACCTGAGCGAAGACTTCCCCCTTGCCTGGCCCGGCGTGCTCTGATATAAGCGGGGCGCTTCAGCGTATCCATCCCAAGACTCCCCACGGGGTCCGCATGCGATTCGTTCCGGCCGTCATCATCGTCCTCTTCCTGAGTCTCTGGCTGGCGCCCCCGGCGCCCGCGGCCAGCGACCTTCGCCAAGACATCGAGCGGCTGCAGCAGCTCCGCGACCTGGTGGACGTGGATGCGGACAGCGTCGAGTATTCCGAGGCCGACCGGAAGGTGGTGGCCAAGGGGGGCGTCCGGATCACCCTGGAGAAGCGCTCGCTCTTCGCCGACGAGGTGTCCGTGGACCTGGACGACCAGGTCCTCGTGGCCACCGGGAACGTCGTCCTCGTGGAGGGGACGAACCGCCTGGAGGGGGACCGGATCGAATACAACTACCGCACGAATCTCGGGGTGGTGACGCACGGCCGGGCGCTCTTGGATCCGGGGGTGAGCTTCCAGGGGGTCGAGATCCGACGTAAGGGGGAGCGGGAATACACGCTGAAGGACGGGGCCTTCACCGCCTGCCGCGCCTGCCAGGCCAAGCTCGAGATCCCCGACTGGGAGTTCCGGGCCTCGGAGGCCACCATCTACCAGGACGAATGGGTGGCCTCTCGCCACACCTCCTTCTGGGTCAAGGGGATTCCGGTACTCTACGTGCCGGCGATGGCCCTCCCCATCGGCCCGCGACGGACAGGGTTCCTCATCCCTCGTCTGGGCTACGGGAACCGCGACGGCTTCATCTATAAGCAGCCGTTCTTCTGGGCTATCTCCCGGTCGCAGGACGCCACCCTGACCGGGATCTACCGAACGAAACGGGGATTCGAGTTCGACGCGGAATACCGCTACGTCCTGGGGGAGCGCTCGCACGGAGAGATGTCGGGCCGCTATCTCCACGACCTCGAGGCGAGCAGCGGCCGGGCGGACCGCACCGAGTTCAAGTGGCTGCACGATCAGACGATTTCCCCCACCTGGGCCTTCAAGGCCGACGTCCGCTACCTGAACGACCGGACCCTCAACCGGGATTTCGTGGACTCGTCGGTGGCGGATCGCACGCAGCGTACCCTGACCTCGAACGCCTTCCTTGCGCAGACGACCTCGGACTACATGCTTCTCGGCCTGGTGGACGTCACCCAGGACCTGGCCGAGGTCGCGGAGAAGCGGATCTCGCGCCTGCCGGAGGTGCGGTTCCAGTGGCTCCCCGCGCCGCTCTTCGGGTCGCCACTCCTGCTGGAGGCCGAGACCTCGGGGGTGTACCTGGAGCGGACTCACGCCGCGGACGCGGGGCGCCTGGATATGCTGCCCGTCCTCCACCTGCCCCTCCGCCTCGCCTCGTTCCTCACGGCGACCAGCAGCGTGGGCGTGCGGGAGACGGCCTACACGAATGCGCAGCAGCCGGGCGGCGACACCAATCGGGTCCTGGTGGAGCTGGGGGAGCGCCTCAGCACTCGGTTCTGGCGCCGCTTCGAGGAGCCGGGGTGGGGGCTGCAGCGGCTCACCCACGTGGTGGAACCGAGCCTGACGTACCAATACCTACCCTGGACGGATCAGCAGTCCTTCCCGCAGTTCGGCTCGGTGGATTTCGTCAGCCCCCAGAATCGGCTGACCTATCGCCTGGTGAACCGGCTGGTGACGCGGCGCCCCGGGACCGACGGGCAGGCGCAGACCCACGAGGTGGCCACCCTGGGGATCGCACAGAGCTGGAATCTGCAGCCGCAGACGCGCGAGTTCTCGGATGTCTACTTGCAGAGCCTGACGCCGGAGCAGGTGGACCAGGCGGTGAGGGGTGCGCGGCCTCTGGGGAACGGGTTCAGCCGGGCGACCGAGCGCCGGCTGTCGAATCTGGTGTTCGACGCCGCGCTCAGCCCCATCCCGGCCGTGGCCCTCCACGGGACGCTGGCCCTCGACGCGGAGCGACCGCAGGCGGAGGCGGTGAACACGGGGGTCCTCCTCCAGCTCCAGGACGGCCTCACCGTGGATGTGGGCCACAGCTTCGTCCGGGATCAGCTGGCGGATGGGGTGGTGGCCCGGATCCTCTGGAAGGCGAGCAAGGCCCTTTCCCTGGACCTCCTATCGCGGTACGATATTCGTTCCGGCAACTTCTTCGAGAATGCTGCGGGCCTCCGGTTCAGCACCTGCTGCTGGGAGATCGGGCTGAAGTACACCTACCGGACGCGCGGGCTGGACCAGGGATCGGAGAGCAACGTGCAGGTGATCTTCGACCTGAAGGTCCCCACGCCGGCCACGGCCCGCTGACGCGCAGCCCGGGCCCGGGTTCGCCGCGACGATCGGCGGCGCGGACCGGGAGCACCAGGGGGGAGGAGTTGACCGTCGCCGGCCGTTCACCGTAGAATGCCGCGCACGCCAGTCTGTTCCGGGGGAGGGGGGAACGATTCCATGGAGTGGGATTCTGCCCAGGCGCCGCGTCTGATCGCCTGGGAAGTCACGCGTGCCTGCGACCTGGCCTGCCGGCATTGTCGGGCGGTGGCCCAGCCCGCGGCCGACCCTCGCCAGCTCACCACCGGGGAGGCCTTCCGGCTGGTGGACGACATCGCGGCCTTCCGCCAGCCGATCATCCTGATCCTCACGGGCGGCGATCCGCTGAAGCGGCCCGACATCTTCCCCATCGCGGAGCGGGCGAGCCGGGCCGGCCTCCGGGTGGTGATGTCGCCGAGCGGGACCCAGGTGACGCCGGAGATCGTCGCCCGGTTGAAGCACGCGGGGGTGCAGCGGATCTCGGTGAGCCTGGACGGAAGCAGCGCCGCGCTGCACGACACCTTCCGGCGGGTCCCCGGCGCCTTCGCAGAGGCGGTCCGGTCCCTGGGCTATGCCAAGGACGGAGGGCTCCCCTTCCAGGTCAACACCACCGTGACGCGGCACAACCGGCACGACCTCGCCAACCTGCTGCGCCTGGCGGTGGAGCTCGGAGCCGTGACCTGGGACGTCTTCATGCTGGTTCCCACCGGCCGCGGCACGGTCCAGATGGAGATCACGCCCGAGGAATACGAGGAGACCCTCCACTTCGTGTACGAGGCCTCGCAGACGGCCCCCATCCAGGTGAAGATGACCTGCGCGCCCCACTACAAGCGGATCCAGGTCGAGGAGCGCCGCCACGCCCGCGCGGCGGGCCGGCCGGTGGCCCCGCCGGCCGCGCACGGGTTCAGCCGGGGCTGCATGGCGGGATGCGGCTTCTGTTTCGTGTCCCACATCGGCGAGGTCGGCGGGTGCGGGTACCTCCCGCTCCTGGCAGGCAACGTGCGGCAGGCCTCGCTGGTCACGATCTACCGCGAGTCCCCGCTCTTTGCGAGCCTCCGGGACGCCGACCTCCTGCAGGGGCGCTGCGGCATCTGTGAGTATCGGGCCCTCTGCGGCGGGTGCCGCGCCCGGGCACTGGGCGCCAGCGAGAACTACCTCGAGGAAGAACCGTTCTGCACGTATCAGCCGGATCCCGGGAAGGCGCGCGACCTCATCAATGTCGAGGCCGTGCTGGCGCAGGCCGTCCCGCACGAGGGGCGCGACGAGGTCATGCCCCCGCGGGATCGGATTCCGCCTCTCTTCTGAGGGCATCCGGAACGGAGCCTGACATGCACTACCCACTGTTTCGACCGCGGCGCCTGCGGGAGACCGAAACCATCCGCCGCATGGTACGCGAGACGCGCCTCAGCGTGGATGCGCTCATCATGCCCTTCTTCGTGGTGCACGGGCGATCCGTGCGCCGCGAGATCGACGCCATGCCGGGGAACTTCCAGCTCTCCGTGGACGAGCTGGTGAAGGAGGTGAAGGACACGGCGGCCCTGGGCATCCCGGCGATCATCCTCTTCGGCCTGCCGGCCACGAAGGATGCCGTGGGCTCCGAGGCCTTCGCCCGGGACGGGATCGTGCAGCAGGCGGTGCGGGCCATCAAGGACTCGGTCTCGGACCTGGTGGTGATCACGGACGTGTGTCTGTGCGAGTACACTAGCCACGGCCACTGCGGCGTCGTGGAGCAGGGCCGGATCAAGAACGACCCCACGCTGGACCTGCTGGCCCGGACCGCCCTGTCGCACGTCGAGGCGGGCGCGGACATCGTGGCCCCCTCGGACATGATGGACGGCCGGGTGGCGGCGATCCGGGAGGCCCTGGACGACCACGGCTTCGAGGAGACGCCGATCCTGGCGTACGCCGCCAAGTACGCCAGCGCGTTCTACGGCCCGTTCCGCGAGGCGGCCGGGTCGGCGCCCCAGTTCGGCGACCGCCGCTCGTACCAGATGGATCCCGCCAACGCCGACGAGGCCCTGCGCGAGGTGGCGCTGGATCTGGACGAGGGGGCGGACATGGTCATGGTCAAGCCGGCCCTGGCCTACCTGGACGTCCTCGCGCGCGTGAAGGCCGAGTTCGGGGTGCCGGTGGCGGCCTACAACGTGAGCGGGGAATTCGCCATGGTGAAAGCCGCGGCCCGTCTCGGCTGGCTGGATGAAGAGCGCACCATGATGGAGATCCTGACCGCGATCCGGCGGGCCGGGGCCGACCTGATCCTGACCTACTACGCCCGCGAGGCGGCCCGCATCCTGCGCCAGCAGGCGGGGTAGGAGCGATTGCGGAATGCGGAATGCGGAATGCGGAGTGCGGAATGACGAGTGACCGAGGCGAGATGCCCGCGCGAGGGGGCGGCGGCCGAGGAGGCGAAGGGAGATAGGGGAACGAGAATGGGGGAGCGCTCACGACAGTTGTTCGCGGAGGCGGCGGGGTACTTCCCGGGCGGCGTCAACAGCCCGGTCCGGGCCTTCCGCGCGGTGGGGGGCGATCCGTTCTTCGTCGCGTCCGCCAAGGGGAGCCGGATCACCGACGTGGACGGCCGGACCTACATCGATTACGTCGGCTCCTGGGGGCCCATGATCCTCGGCCACACGCACCCGCGGGTGGTCGCCGCCATCCAGCGGGCGGCCGAGGCGGGCACCAGCTACGGCGCGCCCACGGAGTTGGAGATACGCCTGGCCCGCCTGGTGCGAGCGGCGTTCCCGGCGCTCGAGCGGATGCGCTTCGTGAGCTCGGGGACCGAGGCCTGCATGAGCGCGCTGCGCGTGGCGCGCGGCTTCACGCGCCGGGACGGGATCGTGAAGTTCGAGGGGGGCTACCACGGCCACGCCGACAGCCTGCTGGTCAAGGCGGGCTCGGGGGCGATGACCTTCGGGGTGCCGGACAGCCTGGGCGTGCCGGCGGAGCTGGCGCGGCACACCCGCACCCTGCCCTACAACGATCTGAGCGCGGTGCGGGCCGCCTTCGCGGAGCGCGGGCAGGAGATCGCCGCGGTCATCGTGGAGCCGGTGGCGGGCAACATGGGCGTGGTGGTTCCCCGGCCGGACTTCCTCGCCGGCCTGCGGGAGATCACGCGGCGGCACGGCGCCCTGCTCATCTTCGACGAGGTCATCACCGGCTTTCGGGTGGCCTGGGGCGGGGCGCAGGAGCGCTTCGGGATCCGGCCCGATCTCACGTGTCTGGGGAAGATCGTGGGCGGGGGGCTCCCGGTGGGCGTGTACGGGGGCCGGGCCGACATCATGGAGCAGGTGGCGCCGCTCGGGGCCGTCTATCAGGCGGGGACGCTCTCCGGGAATCCGCTGGCCATGGCGGCCGGCGTCGAGACCCTCACCCTGCTCCAGGCCCCGCGGGTCTATGACGATCTGGAGGCCAAGGGAGCGCGGCTGGAGACGGGGCTCCGCGAGGCGGCGGCGGCGGCCGGCGTCCCGGCCCAGGTCTCCCGCGTCGGCTCCATGCTGACGGCCTTCTTCACGGCGACGCCCGTGACGGACTACGCCACGGCCAAGACCGCCGACGCGAAGCGCTACGGGGCCTTCTTCCGAGCGATGCTCGCGCGCGGGGTGAGCCTCGCGCCGTCGCAGTTCGAGGCGGCCTTCGTCTCGCTGGCGCATACGACGGAGGATCTGGAGGTGACGATCGCGGCGGCCCGGGAGGCCCTGACGATCGCGACGAGTGCCTGAGCGGCGGAGGGAGGCCGCCGTCGGTCATACGGGCGAGCCGAATATTCGGAGGAGGCGGCTCGTCCTAGGGACAACACGCGTGCCGCCAATCGGGGGTCTCCGGCAAGGGAAAGGAGGTGACGTGGGTGACACGCACCTGGAAGTCGTGTGCGGCCCTCGCGGCCGTGGTGGCCCTGATCGGATTCTTCGGGGCCGTCACCGCCGGGAAGGCGTTCGCCCAGGCCAAGGGGCCGGCCGATTTTGCCTTTGACGGCAAGGGCAAAGGGAAGGTGACCTTCAGCCATGAGAAACACCTCGCCAAGGGCGCGAAGTGCACCGACTGCCACACCAAGATCTTCAAGATGACCAAGGGGCAGCGCAGCGCTCCCAAGATGGCGGACATGGAAGGGGGACAGGCCTGCGGGACCTGTCACAACGGGCAGGCCGCATTCAGCGTGAAGGACTAGGCGACCTGCACGAAGTGCCACCAGAAGAGCTGAGTCGCGCCTGCCCTTGCAGAGCACTGAAGCCCACTTCCGCTACGGCGAGGTGGGCTTCAGCTTTTCTGCCTCTCCGGTTCTCGGGGACAGACCACGAGTTGCAGGGGAGGCCAGGTTTCTCAGGGGCGGGCGGCCGAGCGGCGGCTCACGAGCCGCCGCAGCCAGCTCATCCCTGGAGCCGCTCGATCACGGACTGGGCGAAGGCGTCGGTGCCCAGGGTGCCGCCCAGGTCGCGGGTCTTCTGGCCATTGGCGAGGGCCTGGTTATAGGCGTCCTTGACGCGCTGGGCGACCTGCCCGCACGCCGTGTCGCCTTCGGTGTTCTCGCGCACCACCACCAAGTCCACGCCCGCATCTCGCGTCGGGACGCCTGCCAGATTACGCACCGGCTGATGACTCGCCATATCCCCCCTCCCGTTTCGGGTTGGCGATCGCAAGTCTATCCGATCACGATCCCCCGGAAAAGGGCGCCAGTCGCTGGGACCAGGTCAGGCCGGATCCGCCGTTCCCAGCAAAGGGAGGATACCGGCTTCCCTCTCCCTTCGCGAGGCGCGCGCCCACGCTCCGGGCGGCCCGCCGGATTTGTCTGCTGAGGCATTTCCCCCGGGGAAGGCGCCCATTTTTGGTTGACTTCACCCTCTCCGAGGCTATCATCCGTGGGCTGCGCGAATCTCCAGCGCTTCGAGGAGGGTTCCCATGCAGATGGTGGCGAGCAAGTACTTCGAGCAGGGCACCGTGGAGGTGTGCGCGGGCGATGCCAGTCAGGTGATTCCGCTCCTGCAGGTGGTGCAGGAGAAGACGGGCTACGTGCCCGAGGACGCCATCGGCGAGATCAGCGAGATCACCGGTGCCGCGCCGAGCGACATCTTCAGCGTCATCACGTTCTACAAGCAGTTCCGACTCCTGCCGCCCGGCAAGTTCGTGATCAAGCTCTGCGACGGGACGGCGTGCCACGTGATGGGCTCCGTCACGCTCCTCAACGTGATCGTGGACGAGCTCAAGCTCGAGACCGGCGACACCACCAAGGACGGGCTGTTCACCATCAGCCCAGTGGCCTGCCTGGGCTGCTGCAGCCTGGCGCCGGTGATCATGATCAGCGGGGAGGCCTACGGGGGCCTCACGCCCCAGAAGGTGCGGAGGATCCTCAAGGACTACCAGCACCGCGGCAAGGCGAAGTGAGGGGATAGGCCCATGGTGAAGATCACGGTCGGGATGGCTACCTGCGGCGTGTCCGCGGGGGCGGCGAAGGTGTTCGAGACCTTCCGGGGCCTCGCCGAGTCGAACGCCGGGATGGCGACGCTCGGTTCCACCGGGTGCCTCGGGATGTGCTATCGCGAGCCGCTCGTCGAGATCGACGACGGAAAGGCCAAGTATATCTACGGCGACATGGACGAGAAGAAGGCCCGGGCGGTCTTCCGCGGCCACGTCCTGGGCGGGACCCCCGTGGAGGAGCACCTGGTCCTCCGGAACTTCAGCGAGGGACCCGAGCACGGGTACCTGGCCCGCCAGGTGAAGATCGTGCTCCGGAACTGCGGCTACATCGACCCGGATTCCATCGAGGACTACGAGCGACACGACGGCTACCGGGCCATCCGCAAGGTCCTGGCGGAGATGACCCCCGAGCAGGTCATCCAGACCATTGCCGACTCCGGGCTGCGCGGCCGGGGCGGCGCGGGCTTCCCCACGGGCCAGAAGTGGAAGTTCGGGCGCGGCGCCCCGGGCACCGAGAAGTACGTCGTCTGCAACGCGGACGAGGGGGACCCCGGCGCCTTCATGGACCGGAGCGTCCTGGAGGGCGATCCCCACTCGGTCCTGGAAGGGATGATGATCGCCGCCTACGCCATCGGGGCCAGCCATGGCTACATCTACTGCCGGGCCGAGTACCCGCTGGCGGTGAAGCGGCTGAAGAGCTCCATCCAGCTCCTGCGAGAGAAAGGGTACCTGGGCCAGCACATCTTCGGCTCCGCCATGGCCTTCGACGTGAAGCTGAAGGAGGGGGCGGGCGCCTTCGTCTGCGGCGAGGAGACCGCCCTCATTGCCTCCATCGAGGGGAAGCGCGGGACGCCGCGGCCGCGACCCCCCTTCCCGGCCATAAAAGGGCTCTGGGGCAAGCCCACCAGCATCAACAACGTGGAGACGTTCGCCAACGTGCCCTGGATCATCCTGAACGGTGCCGCCAAGTACGCCGCCTGGGGGACGGAGCGGAGCAAGGGGACCAAGGTCTTCGCCGTGGCCGGCCGGGCGCTGCGCACCGGGCTGGTGGAGGTCCCCATGGGGATCACCATCGGCGAGGTCGTGAACGAGGTCTGCGGCGGCATCAAGGGGGACAAGCGGTTCAAGGCGGTGCAGATGGGCGGCCCGTCCGGCGGCTGCATCCCCGCCTCGCTCGGCGGGACACAGATCGACTACGAGCAGATCACCAAAACCGGCGCCATCATGGGCTCGGGGGGCTTGGTGGTGATGGACGAGACCACCTGCATGGTGGAAATGGCGCGCTTCTTCCTCCAGTTCACGCAGAACGAGTCCTGCGGCAAGTGTACCTCCTGCCGCATCGGGACGCTCCGCATGCTGGAGATCCTGGAGCAGATCGTGCTGGGCAAGGGCAAGGAGGAGCACCTCACGCAACTGGAGGAGATCGGGCTCTTCGTCAAGGGCTCCTCCCAGTGCGGTCTCGGCAACACCGCCCCGAACCCGGTGCTCACCACGCTCCGCTACTTCCGGGACGAGTACGAGGCGCACATCCGCGAGCACCGCTGCCCCGCGCACCAGTGCCCGGCGCTGGTGAAGTTCGTCGTCTCCCACGAGAAGTGCAACGGGTGCATGCTCTGCGCCCGCCAGTGCCCCGCCCACTGCATCGTGGGCGAGAAGCAAAAGCCGCACACCATCCTGGAGGAGCAGTGCACCAAGTGCGGCAAGTGCTTCACGGTTTGCAACTCTGATGCGATCTACAAGGACTAGCCGCGGAGATCGGGATTCATGGCCAGCGTGACACTGCGAATCGACGGCAGGGAGCTCACTGCCGAGAATAGTCAGACCATCCTGCAGGTCGCGCGCGCGAACGGGATCCAGATCCCCACGCTCTGCTACGACCCGCGCCTGCCGCCGTACGGCAGTTGCCTGGTGTGCGTGGTGGAGGTGCGGAGCGCCGGCCGGCTGCTCATGGCCTGCACCACGCCGGTGGCCGAGGGGATGGACATCCGGACCGAAAGCGAGCCGGCGATGAGGGCCCGGCGCTCGGCGCTGGAGATGCTGCTCTCGAACCACTACGCCGACTGCCGCGGCCCGTGCTTCCTCAACTGTCCGGCCAACGTGGACGTGCAGGGCTACCTGGCGTTGGCGAACGCGGGGATGTACCGCGAGGCGCTGGATCTGATCCGCGAGACGAACCCCATGCCGCTGGCCTGCGGCCGCGTCTGCGTGCGCTACTGCGAGGCGAACTGCCGGCGGAAGGACGTCGACTCGCCCGCCGCCATCAACTTCATGAAGCGCTACGTGGCCGACCTGGAGTACGACAACCTGCCGCAGCCCGCGGCGATCCCGGCCACCGGTAAGTCGGTGGCCGTCATCGGGGGTGGCCCGGCGGGACTCACCTGCGGCTACTACCTGGCCGTGAAGGGCCACGCGGTCACCATCTTCGACAAGCAGCCCAAGCTGGGCGGCATGCTGCGCTACGGCATCCCCGAGTATCGCCTTCCCGAGGCGGTGCTAGACAAGGAGATCAACTACCTCCTGGCGCACGGGGTCGAGGTGAAGGCCAACCTCCGGCTGGGCCAGGACTTCAGCCTCGACGACCTCAAGCGCCAGGGGTTCCAGGCGATCTACCTCGCCCTGGGCTCGTGGATCGCCAAGGGGATGGGCATCGAGAACGAGGCGCATCCGAACATCCTCCCGGGCGTCGCCTTCCTGGAGGGGGTCAAGCGCAACGGCCCGCCCAAGCTTCACGGGACGGTGGCGATCGTGGGGGGCGGCAACACCGCCATCGACGCGGCCCGGACGGCGCTGCGCTGCGGCGCCGAGAAGGTGACCATCCTCTACCGCCGCACGCAGAGCGAGATGCCCGCCGACGACGTCGAAGTGGAAGACGCCCGGGACGAGGGGGTGGCGATCCAATTCCTGGTGGCGCCCAAGCGGGCGGTCATCGAGGCGGGGAGGCTGGTCGGCCTGGAGTGCTTCCGGATGGAGCTGGGCGAGCCCGACAGGAGCGGCCGGCGCCGCCCGGTGCAAGTCCAGGGCTCGGAGTTCCTCTTCGCCTGCGACTGGGTGGTCTCGGCCATCGGCCAGGAGCCGGACCTCCAGGGCCTCGAGAACAGCACGCTGGGGCCGATCAAGGTCAGCAAGCACAAGAGCATCGAGGCAGACCCCGAGACATTCCTGACGAGCGTCGCGGGGGTCTTCGCCGGCGGCGACGCCATGACCGGGCCCGCGGCGGCGATCGACGCCATCGGCGCCGGGCGGAAGGCGGCCTGGGTGATCGACCGGTACCTGACGACGGGGACGGCGGAGAAGTTCCAGGCGGGCTTCGTGAGCAAGCGCACCGCCCTGGCCCCGCTGGATCCGTCGTTCTTCCTAGAGAGCGAAAAGAGCGAACGCGGGCAGATGCCCAAGCTCGACGGGGGGGAGCGCGCCCACAGCTGGGAAGAGGTCGACCTCGGCGTCACCACCTCGCAGGTGAAGCACGAGACCTCGCGCTGCCTCTCCTGCGGCTGCACCAGCGTCTTCGATTGCGACCTCAAGGTGTTCGCGGGGAACTACGACGCCAACCAGGAGCACTACAAGGGGGGGCTCCGGAAGCACAAGCTGGACGACCGGCACCCCTACATCCTGCTCGACAGCAACAAGTGCATCCTCTGCGGCCGGTGTGTGCGGTACTGCGGCGACCTGATCGGGGTCCACGCGCTGGGGTTCATCAACCGGGGCTACGAGACCGTGGTGAAGCCCGCCCTGGACAAGCCGCTCCTCGAGACCACCTGCATCACCTGCGGCAACTGCATCGAGGTCTGCCCCACCGGCGCCATCACCTTCAAGGCGAGCCTGGACAAGCCCGGGCCGTTCCGGACGGTCCCGCACCGCTCGGTCTGCTCGTTCTGCGGCGTGGGGTGCGAGATCGACGTCAACCACACGGGCCGCGACTACTTCTACGTGACCGCCAAGCCGGCCGATCCGTTCACCGAGGGCGAGCTGTGTGCCAAGGGCCGCTTCGGCGCGCAGTACGTGGGAGCGCGCGACCGACTCTACGCCTGCGCCGTGAAGGGGAAGGGCAGCGTCGGCATGCAGGACGCCGCGGCAGCGCTGGCGGCGGGGCTCCGGGGGATTCAGGCGAAGTACGGACCCGACGCCACCCTCTTCCTTGTCTCGCCGCGCGTCTCCACCGAGGCGGCGTGGCTCTTCGCCTCGCTGGCGAAGCGGGGCGGCTCCCGCTTCGTCTTCCCGGCCGAGGACCTGCGCCGCGCCGCGCTCCCGGATGTGAGCGGCCTGTCCGGCTTTAACATCTCGACGGCGAAGCAGGCCGACGTGCTGAGGGCGGGCGTGGTCGTGACCATCGGCGAGAATGTCTTCACCTACAACCCCGTCTTCGGGTTCAGGATCCGCCGCGCGGCGCAGAACGGCGCGGCCTGGATCCACGTCGGGCCGGTGCCGGCCGCCTGGAGGTCGCTGGTGACGCTCCACGTGGACTGCAAGACGGGCGAGGAGGCCGCCCTCCTCAGCGCGATCGCTGGGGCCGTGGTGGCCAAGGGCCTGCACGACAAGGAAGGCCTGGCGACGGTTGTCAACGGAAAGGCCTTCCTGTCGCACGCCTTTGCGGCGTCCAGGCGGGGGGTCGAGGAGGCCGCCCTGCTCATCACCGACCCGTCGAAGCGGGTCGTGATCGCGGTGAACCAAGACGCCGCGGTGGGGAGCGACCACGCCGACCTCCGCTGGGCGGCCGATCTCGCCCTGCTCACGGGGCGGACCGGCGGCGATCCGGGCGGACTCCTGGTGGTGAAAAACGAGGCCAACGGGCAGGGGGTCCAGGACGTGGTGTATGGCGGCGGGTTCGCGAGCCCCGCGGACCTCGCGCAAGCGAAGGCCCGGCTCAAAGCCGGCGCGATCAAGGCCGTCGTCCTCTTCGGTGTGGACCCGGCTGGCCTCGCCGGTGTGGAT
>Ga0315294_10004287_pt1 | contig 15557 bp, 10 predicted proteins | sample YL17G13_40_MG_FD_203626 | JGI IMG/M metagenome (GOLD analysis project Ga0315294, IMG submission 203626) | Sediment microbial communities from Yellowstone Lake, YNP, Wyoming, USA - YL17G13_40 | ecosystem: Environmental > Aquatic > Freshwater > Lake > Sediment | place: USA: Wyoming | collected... | reverse complement strand
AGGATGCCCGTCCGCTTGGCGGCTTCGGCGGCCTTGATCGCGCCAAGGATCATCTCGTCGTTGTGTGCAAACACCGCATCGATCTTCGGCTGCGCCTGCAGGATGTTCTCGAACACCTTGAGACCCTTGTCGCGGTTAAAGTCCGCCGTCTGCTGCGCCACGATCTTGGCGTCCTTGCAGCTCGCTGCCATGTAATCGTTGAAGCCCTTCCCGCGATCTCGCGCCGCAGACGTCCCCGCGATGCCCTGCAGCTCCACTACGTTCCCCTTGCCGCCAATCGTCTTGCACAGGAACTCCGCCGCCATTGTTCCGCCGGCTACGTTGTCCGACGCGATGTGCGACACCACCACTCCACCGTTCGCACCGCGGTCAATCGTGAACACCGGAATGTTGGCCGCATTCGCCTTCTGGATCGACGGCACCACGGCGTCCGCATCCGTCGGGTTGATCAACAGAGCGTCTACCTTTTTGTTGATCAGGTCCTCGATGCCCGACGTCATCTTGGCCGAGTCGTCCTGTGCGTCCACCACCACCAGCTTGACCTTCTCGGCGTCGGCCTCTTTCTGCGCCCCATCGCGCAGCGTGACGAAGAACGGGTTGTTCAACGTCGAAAGCACCAGGCCCAGCGTGTACGTCTTGGGCGCTGGCGTGGGCGTCGCCGCCGGCTTGCAGGCCGAGAGCAGCATGGCGACCACCAGCGTCAACGAAACCACCGTAAACAACTTGCGACTCATCTTGCTCCTCCTGTTATCCTTCCTCGGATTCGAAGCCAGACCACGAGCAATCGTAAGCGATCTTTCTGCCGATTCCACCTCCTTTAGACTCTGACCAGATAGGTTACGCAGACCGCTAGCGCTCAGCCGCTTTGTACAGCAGCAGCGCCAGAGCGATGACGCAGCCTTTGACCACTTGCTCCCACAGGGGAGACACGTTCAACAGGTTCAGCCCGTTGCCGAGCACCACGATGAACAGCGCGCCCAGTAGCGTCTGAGCCAGACCGCCCTCGCCTCCAGTGAACATAGTGCCGCCCACCACGACCGCGGCGATGGCATCAAAGTCGTAGCCTTGCCCAAGGATGGGTTGCGCGCTGTCGAGTCTGGCGATGAGCAGGAGACCGGCCAGCGCCGAGAGCAACCCCGAAAGCGCATACACAAAGACGATGTGCCGATTGACGTTGATGCCAGCCAGCCGCGCGGCCACAGGGTTGCTGCCCAGCGCGTAGACGTGCTGGCCCACGCGCGTCCGCATGAGCAGCACATAGGCGGGGATGAACACCAGCGCTGCAATGATGATCGGCATGGGCACAGGACCCAATGTCCCCGCCCCGAAAAAGTCGAACGATTTGGGCAGCTCCGTGATGGGCTTGCCCTGGGTGTACGAGAGGGCAAGCCCACGTGCAACTGTTGACATACCCAGGGTAGTGATAAAGGCAGGAATGCGCCCACGAGTGATGATCCATCCGTTGATCGCGCCCAGCAACGCGCCCAGCCCCAGCCCAACGAGCACAGCAGGCGACACGGCCACCCCTTTGTGCATGAGGTCGGCAGTGATGACCGCGGTCAGCGCCAGCACAGACCCGACGGAGAGGTCAATGCCCGCCGTCAGGATGACGTAGGTCATGCCCACGGCAATGATGCCGCTGATGGAGGCCTGACGCAGGATGTTGATCAAGTTGCTCGCCTGCAGGAAGCGGCCGGACAACAGCGACAAGGCCGAACACAGCACCCCGAACGAGACGAGCAGGCCGAAGCGCTGCAGGAAAGCGCGCGTGTCCAGTCTCCGCGAACGGGCTACACCGGTTGCGTTCATGGCTAGAACACCACACCTGAGATCAGGATCACGTTGGCATACGGCGTGAATTCGCCCGTGCGAATCACGGCTACAGCCGAGCGCGTCAGCTCCTTGAGTTGTTCGTGGGGGACCTCCTTGATCGGTACGTCGCCCAACTGCGTGGCAATCAGCTCGTAGATGTGCGGACTGCGTGCCCTGGCTTCCTCGGCGACGATGGCTTCCTGGACCTGCAGCTCGGTCAAGACTACCTTAAGCGCTTCGGCGAAGCGGGGGACGTTGGCCGTCAGTGCCAGGTCGATGCGCTGGACCCCCGACGGGATGGGCAGGCCGGCATCGGCGATCACGAGCTTGTCGTTGTGTCCCATAGTGGCCACGACCTGACTGATGGCAGCGTTGAGAATACCGGTCTTTTTCATGCTCCTCCTTGGCGACCCTCTGACGGGCCTGATACGGTCTCCATTCAACAGCTCAACTTTGTTGGGCGAGGAACGCTTCGACCTCTGCACGGTTGGGCAGAGAGGGCTGCGCGCCCATGCGCGTGACCGAGATGGCGGCGGCAGCGGAAGCGAAGCGCATGGCGAGTTCCACTGGCTGCCCCTCGGCCAGGGCGGCACCGAAAGCGCCCACAAAAGCATCGCCCGCCGCGGTGGTGTCCACCGCTTTCACCTCAAGGGCGGGGAAATGCCTGGCGCCATCGGCATTCACAAGCAACGCCCCGTGCTCACCCAGCGTGAGGATGACTGTGCGCACCCCCTGCTCGAGCAGCTTGTCCGCTGCACGCTCGCGGCTGGCAGGGTCCACCACTTCAATGCCGGTGAGAATGGCGGTCTCGCTTTCGTTGGGGACGAGATAGTCGACCAGGGCGAGAAGGTCCGCTCCAAGCGGCTGGCCGGGAGCCGGGTTGAGGATCACCTTCGCCCCGCATTGGCGGGCCAGGTGGGCCGCTTGCGCCACCACCGGCACCGGGCTTTCCAACTGCAGCAGCACTGCGGCCGCGCCCCTGAAGGCGGCCGCAGCAGCATCCACGTCCTCCACCAGCATGCGCATGTTGGCGCCAGAAGCCACCACGATGGTGTTCTCACCGCGCGCGTCCACGACGATCAGCGCCACTCCTGTGGCCGCTTCGGAATCCCGGAGAACGCCGGAGATGCCCACGCCCGAGGAACTCAGGTTGTCCAGGAGGTCCTTGCCAAAGCCATCGGCTCCCACGCGGCCGACCATCTCGACCCGGGCACCCAGTCGCGCTGCGGCGACGGCCTGGTTGGCGCCTTTGCCGCCCGGGATGGTCTGGAACACACCCCCCAGGACAGTCTCGCCCAGCTTGGGATGACGGGGGCATTTGACGACCAAGTCCATGTTTAGGCTGCCAACGACGACCACCTGTCCCCTCATGCACGACCTCCGCACGAATCGCGAACGATGAGCGAGGTCGGCAGCACCTCCCGTCGCGGCTCCAGCGAGCGGTCCTGGATGCGTTCGGTTAGCATTCTCACCGCTCGCACGCCCAATTCGTGCTTGGGTTGAGCGACAGTGCTCAGACGCGGGTTGGTGAACGAGGCCAGGGGGATGTCGTCGAAGCCAATGACGGCCAGGTCACGGGGCACCTCCAGCCCGCGCTCAACTGCGGCCCGGATTGCGCCGATGGCCATCAGGTCGTTGTGCGCAAAGATGGCCGTGGGAGGCCGCGGCAGGTGAAGCAGCTTGTGCGCTGCCTCGTACCCGCTCTGGTACTGGAAATCACCGCGTGCGATTACCGCCGGGTCGCGTGCGATGCCATATTCGTCCAGAGCCTTGAGGTGGCCGGACAGGCGCTGCGCACTCGGCCGCAGGGGAGAAGGCCCGGTGATGCAACCGATGCGGCGGTGGCCCAACCTGATCAGGTGCTGCGTGGCCAGGAAACCTCCCTGCAGGTTGTCGGTCAGCACGGTATCGGCAGCCACGTCTGGCACCTCGCGGTCCGCGACCACCACCGCCAACCCGCGCGCGATGAGCGAGTTGAGGAGCTCCGTGCTCTCGCCGGTGGAAACGAAGATAATGCCATCGGCCTGCTTCTCGCTGAGCACGCCGGCATAGAAGCGCTCCTTGTTGGGGTCGTTTTCGGAGTTGCACAGGATGAGGCTGTAGTTGAGGGCGAACGTGGTGTCTTCGACGCCGCGTCCGATCTCGGCGAAGAACGGGTTGGCGCTGTCGGGAAGGATGACGCCGACGGTGTGGCTCGTGCCTCGACGCAGGCTGCGCGCGAGCGCGTTGCGCCGATAGCCCAGCTCTTCCATCGCTGCGCGTACCTTGGCCTGGGTTTCTGCGCTCACGAAGCGAGTCTGATTGATGACGTGCGAGACCGTGGTGGGGGAGACGCCGGCACGTTCTGCAACATCGCGGATGGTGCGAATGGTCGTCCTCCTTGTCACGCAACCGTTTACGCAAACGATTGCGTGACAAGCATAGCACAATCCGCTCTGTTTGTCAAATGCGCGAGGTGAGCTGTACGTTGGAGAGGCGCCCGGCAGGCTATTGCTGAAGGATGGACGGATCGACCCGGCAATCGGCAGGGGCCCGGTGCTGAGTATTTCCGACGACGGGGGTCATGGCGGGTGAGGGCGGTGGCTGGGCGGTGGCGGCGCATACGAAGGGCGGTGCCGCCGTGAGCAGGACGGCGATTCAGAAGAGCAACTGCCTGCCATTCATCGCGCGCCTCCAAAGGGGATTTGTCGGCAGTGAGGGGCCGTACTGGGGTGGCAGGGGAAGCGCACGTGTGATGTGGGCCACCTGGCCTGGCAGGATAATGGCACAGAATGCGGCAGGGTGTCAGTGCAGCAAGATGCGAAGCGTTTGGGGAACCCTTCACGTCTTGGCCTTTGACTCTGCACGCGAATGCATTATAATGGCTGCGACAAATCGCGGATGCAGCGCAATGCGGGAACGACGGAGCAGCAGTGGAATTCAAGCACGGACAAGCGTTTCAACATATCGAGAAGGGGCAGCATCTGGAGCGGCTCGGGCGCATGGACGAAGCCATGCTCGAGTTCAAGCGTGCGGTGGAGGCCGATCCCAGTGTGGCTTCCGCGCACAACGCCCTGGGCCAGCACTACCAGCGCAAGGGGCTGCTGACCAAGGCCGCCGACGAATACCGCAGCGCGGCCATGCTCAACGGGGACTATGAGGGCTACTTTAACCTGGGGCGCGCCCTCAGCGAGCTGGAGCGCTACGACGAGGCCGCCGAGGCCTTCCAGCAGTGCCTGACGATTGACTCCAAGGACCCGACGGCGCGTTACGAAGCCGCGTTTGTACAATGCGCGCAGGGGAAATTCGACGAGGGACTACCCGGGTTCCAGGCACTCGTGACCGAGTTCCCCGACGACTGGGAGCTGGAACTGGCTGTGGCCAACTGCTTCATTGGCATGGGCAAGCCGGCAGAGGCGGAGCGCACGCTGCGCCAGGCCCTGGCCAACGTGCCTGCCGGCACCGACGTGACGCCGGTGCGCGACGCGTTGCTGATGAGCCTGCACAGCCAGGAATTCCCGGACGGGAAGACGCAGGCCTTCAAGGAGCACCTGTATGTGGAGTACGGGGTGGTGGGCCTGGGCAGCGGCGGAGACGACGGTCTGGACGTGCCTGTCTACCAGGACCCCACCTTCACCTACCACGACGTGGCCGTAACGCTGAGCCGCCTGCTGGCGCTGGTCAGGGACTATGGCTGGCCGATCAGCGCAGTCGCCAGCGTGGACTCGCCATCACTGCCCATCGCGGTTGCCTGCTCGGAGTTGCTGGGAGTGCCCGTGCTGGAAGTCGAGGAGCTGCACGCGGATGATCTGGTGCTGGTCGTGGCGGCCCTGGCCGCGCAGCCAGAGTTGTGCGAGGTGACGCTCGAGCACATGCCGGCGCAGCACCTGTCATTCGCATTCGCCGTGCCCGAGCCTCTGGATGACGGCCTGATCTCCGACTTTATCGGGGTGAGCTACAGCGGCAAGTGCGTGTTGCCCTGGCAGCGCCTGCGCAAGCGCTCGCCCAGCCAGGCAGCCCTGTCGCTGCTGCGCGCGCTGACGATAATGCCCGAGGAAGACAACCTGCCCCAACAGTTGGCCTACTACACGGAGCAGCACAGATTGCTGCGCTTCTTTGACGTCTCGGCTGAGCTGGAGAAGCGCGGGTAGCCACACTCGACGGACCTTCGTGAAAGGTGGCGCCGTGCGCCAAGAAAGAGACGTCTCGGGAAGGTGATTGCCCAGTCCCGCAGGGAGCCTGCCTTGGAAAACACGGTCACGGACGTACGCCTGGCCGGGCCGCGCGTCACGGTGCGCACTCTGCGCAGCGCGGACCTGGATGCCATGGATGCCTGGCGGCCTTTTGAAGACCCGCTGCATGACCTGTGGGGCGTACCGCACAGCACGCCACTGAGCCGTAGCATCTGGTTCGCGGTGTACGGGTCGGACCCCTCGCGCCTGTGGTATGTAGTGGAGCGCAACACGGATGGCCAGGTAATGGGCACGCTAAGCTTACGGGAGATCGTGCGCCAGTACTCTGCCAGACTGGGCATCAGCTTCGGGGCCGACTATGTGGACCAGGGCTATGGCAGTGAGTCTCTGCGGGTCTTCTTCCCCTACTACTTTACCACGCTGGAGTTCCCGTGCATAGTATTGGATGTGGCCGCGGCCAATCTACGGGCCGTGCACGTCTACGAAAGGCTGGGATTCCGGTACACGGGCAGCCACTACCGTGAAGTCCCCGACGATATGGACCTTGGCTTCCTGGAGCACGAGCAGTACAGGCCGCTGCGCGTGCACTTTCGTCAGCGCTTGGGGCAGAAGCAATTGCTGTTCTATGACATGGCGCTAGACCGCACGGTCTGGGAGGGCCTGTCCTCGCGCGGCGGCAGCCTAGCCCAGCACGGCTTCCAGCAGTTGTCTGACGCGGCGCTTGGCCCCGTTGCCGGCCTCGATGGACGCCCCCACACAAGCCGGGCAACCCTCCTGGCACGCACACTCCCTCACCCACTGCAGGCTGTCCCGCAACAACGTGTCGTGCAGCCCGTACAGGGCCGCGCTAAAGCCCACGCCGCCGGAGGCGGCGTCGTAGAGCACGACCGTCGGCGCGCGCGTGAGGTGAAAGTCGAGGTCGGCGGCAACGGCCAGGTCGCGCGGGGCGCACATCAGGTGCAGCGGGGCCAGGGCGTGCAGCAGGTTGCCCAGGCCGTCCAGAGTGCCCTGCACCGTGCGCGCTGACTCTAGCCGGTGGTGGCAGTCGGGGCAGAGAGTGATCAGGTTGGAGAGCAGGTTGGCGGAGGCATAGTTCTCGTTCTCGCCAGGGCGGTAGTCAAACCTACGGAAGGGGCGCAGGTGATGCACGTCGTGCTCGCGGCCGGGGGCCTCGGGCCGGCCGCAGTGGCGGCAGCGGCAGCCATCGTGCTCGCGCGTGCGGCGGCGCTGCTCATCCCAGTTGGGGCCGTAGGATAGGATGGGGGCGATGGTCCAGTCGCCCAGGTCGCGCATGGCGTTCACCACGTCTGGCTGCAGGGTCAGCCAGTAGGCGGTGGTCAGCAGCTCCTGCTCCGGCAGGTCCAATGGCAGGGTGGCCAGCACCTCGTGGGTGTACCACGCGATCTGCCGGAAGCCGGTGACCTTGCTGCGCACGCGCACCTGGCCGTGGCTGCGCGCGGCTTGGCCCTCACGGGCCGATGCCTGCACTTGTAGCACCTCCACTTGCACCGATTGGCTGGCCTCGGTAAAGTACTGCTCCACTGAGGGTTGCACCCGCGCGATGCGCTTGTCCCAATCCAAGTCCAGTACGCGGTAGGGCTGGCCCTCGTGCAGGTAGGCTGCGCCGGGGTGAATCAAGAGTGGAGCGCTCGGGCTGTCCACCTGTCCGATGGTCTCGCCCGTCTCGGCCTGCAGCACCAGGAAGCTGTCGGCGCTGGCCGTGCGTAGCGAGACGTCCTGCGCCGGGTAGCGGCTGCTCATCCAGTACCAGCGCCCGCGCGCGGCGCGCAGGACGCCCTCGTGAGCGGCGATGTCCTGCAGCAGGGCGGGGACGCCGACGCCCTGCGACAGGCCCTCGTCCGCGGCGATGGGCAGCTCAAAGGCGGCGCACTTGAGGTGAGAACGCAACAGGTAGGGATTGTCGGGAGCGAGCAGGGCCTGCTCGGGCGAACGCGAGAAGAGGAACTGCGGGTGGGCCAGCAGGTACTGATCCAGCGCTGAAGGGCCGCCCACCAGCACGACGGCGGAGACGTCCTGGCGGCGACCCGCGCGCCCGGCCTGCTGCCAGGTCGAGGCGATCGTGCCCGGGTAGCCGGCCAGCACGCAGACGCTGAGCTCTCCGATGTCAACGCCCAGCTCCAGTGCGTTGGTGCTGACCACTCCGGTGACCTGCCCGTCGCGCAGGCCACGCTCGATGGCGCGTCGCTCGCGGGGCAGGTAGCCGCCACGGTAGCCGCGCACGCGCTGGGGAGGCTGGCCGCGGGCCTCCTGGGCGCGGCGCAGGTAGGTGAGCAGCAACTCGGTGGTCAGGCGTCCGTGGCCGAAGACGATGGTGGGCAGGCCACGCGCCAGGAAGCGGTCGGCCACCTGCGTGGTCTCCAGAAGCAGGCTGCGCCGCACGCTCAGGGCGCGGTCTACCAGGGGCGGGTTGTAGAGGATAACGTGCTTCTCGCCGCGCGGGGAGCCATCGTCGTTGACGAGCGTCACAGGCCGGCCCGCGAGTTGCTGCGCCAACTCCTGCGGGTTGGCGATGGTTGCCGAGCAGCCGATGAAGACGGGGTGCGCGCCGTAGAACTCGCAGACGCGTCGCAGGCGGCGCAGCAGGTTGGCCATGTGGCTGCCGAAGAGGCCGCGGTAGGCGTGCATCTCGTCGATCACCACGTAGCGCAGTCCCGCGAAAAAGGGCTGCCAGCGCGTGTGGTGCGGCAGGATGCCGACGTGCAGCATGTCCGGATTGCTGATGAGCAGGCGGGCGCGCTCGCGGATACGCGTGCGGGCCGCGGCGGGCGTGTCGCCATCATAGGTGGCGGCCAGGTCTGCGGGCAGGCAGTCGGCAGTGAATGCCTGCCAGGCCGCGAGCTGGTCCTGCGCGAGGGCCTTGGTGGGAAACAAGTAGAGGGCGCGCGCCTGGGGGTCCTGCAGCAGGGTGCTGCACACGGGCAGGTTGTAGCAGAGGGTCTTGCCCGAGGCGGCGCCGGTGACGACGGCCACGTCCTCGCCGCGCAGCACGGCGGCGACGGCCTGCGCCTGGTGCGTGTAGAGCTGCGCCATGCCGCGCAAACGCAGGGCCTCGAGCAACTGCGGCTGCAGACCCTGGGGCAGGGGGGCAAAGCGCGCCGGGCGCGCGGGCAGGCGCTGCCAGGCGCAGATGCCCGGCGCAAAGCGCGGGTCCATGCGCAGCTCTTGCAGCACGTCCGTCAACGATGCGGTCATGCGGGCATTATAGCGCAGCGCTTGACGTGTACACGAATGCCACGAAACGGGAAAGGGTTTGCTGGGATTTGCCATTTTCGTAAGACTACTGCATTCTGTGGTATAATGTAGCCATTCGACACGGGACGTGTCAATCGCAGCCATAAAGGAGGGCAGCATGTCGTTTCTCAACAAGCTAGGCAAGGACCTCGGCGCGGCAGCCGAGAAGGCCAAGTTCGAGGCGGACAAGGCGTTGAAGCTGAACCGTATGGGTTCAGAGTTGGGCGACCTGACCAATCGCGTGCAGCAGACGACGGCCAGCATCGGCAAGAAGGTGATGGAGATGCACAGTGCCGGGCAGCTCCAGGTCCCCGAGCTGGAAGAGCTGTTCAGCCAGGTGCACGCGCTGCAGGCGCAGGCTGACGCCAAGAAGGCCGAGATCGAGGCCCTACGGGCGCACCAGTTTGGCGCGGGTGCGGCTCCCGCCGCAGGGGCGGCGGCCCCGACGGGCGGGCCGGCTCCGGCCCCGTTCTCGTTTGCTCCGACCGAGCCTGCGGCTTCTGGGGCGACCCCGGCGGCCGAGGGCGCTGTGCCCAAGTTTTGCCCCAGTTGCGGTGCTGCCTCGCAGGGCGCCAAGTTTTGCCCGGGGTGTGGGACGAAGCTGGGGTAGTTGGGTCGGTAACGGGTATCGGGTTGCGGGTCACGGGTCACCCGTGACGAGTGATGAGTAACGAGTGACGGCGCAGGCCGTTCCGGGTGCGCGGTTGTGCGCGGGCCTGGGACGGCCTGTTTGCGTTTCCGGAGGGGCGTCGCGCGGGCGAGCTGAACCGGCGTGAACCGCGGCGAGGTGAACCGCGCCGGCGTGCACCGCCGGTGCTGGCAGGCGTGCCTTGGGTTCGTAGTGGGCACGCAAGTGCCGGAGTGGCGCTCGCGTGCGCACTACGGACGGCGCGACAAACCCACTTTAGGAGCGGCGCGGAGAGTGACCGCGCTTGAGCTGCGGCTCTTGCATCACGCCGTCCACTTCGAGGTCGTAGGCCCCAATGGGGATCTGGCGCTTGTAGAGCACGCAATTGTGCGCGCCGATGGAAAAGCGATAGACTCCGGCGCGGGTCAGCGAGATGAGCTGCATCACGTCGAACTTGTTGAAGCCCACCTGACCGTCGCAGCGGACGGTCATTTCCTCGGTAAGGAAGGCTTCTTCGAGCTCTATGGTGTGTAGCGTGTCGTCCATGCGGACCTGCCAGGATTCTGTGGCCATGGTTGAATGACTCCCTCTCTGTCGATCAGGATTGCGCTCGCAGTGGGCACGCGAGTGCCAGGCTGGTGCACTGGCGTGCGCACTACGAGCCTTTCGCCTCGCCCGGCACGGACGGCGGGAAGGTAGAGCAGGCACTGCGGAACCCGGATTTCTGTGGGCGTCGGCGTGCACGTTGTGCTGGGCGTCGCGCTGGCGGTGGGCGACGGCGTGGGCGTGCCGGAAGGGCGGGGCGTGGGGGTCGCAGTGGCCGTGCCGGTCGGGCTGGGCGGAGTAGCCGCGAGGGTTGCGGTGGCATTGGGTGTGTGCGTCGCCGTGGCGGTTAGCGTGGGGCTGGGCGTGTGCGTGGCCGTGCCAGTCGGCGTCGGACTGGGCGTGCGCGTAGGCGTAGCCGTCCCTTCTGGGGTGAGCGTGGAGCTGGCCTGGGCCATGGCACTCGGCGTGGGGTCCGTGCCGCCGGTCTCGGTCTTGACGGGCTGGTCGGGATCACGAAAGTCGAGCGTGAGCGTGCGTGTCAGGAACTGCACCCGGATCAGGCCGCTGTCCCAGGCGGACTGCACGTAGGGCGAGTCGAAGAGCGGGGTGGCGGCCCAGTCGACGACCTGACCGTTCACGCGCGGCAGCCTGTCCTGTGACGGGTTGCAGACACAACTGTAACGGCAGGTACCCCCGCTCTCCTGCGTGGGCAGCCACAGCACGTCTCCTTGCGGTGTGGTGTACTCCAGGTAGCCACTGGCGCTGACGACGTGCGTGGCGCGTAGCGCGCTCTTGAAGGCTTGCCAGTCGTTCGCATACTCCTGGCTGCGCGCGGCGACCAGCACCCAGGTATAGGCCGTGGCCTGCATGGCGGCGTAGGCGTTCCCCTCGCGCACAAAGCACCAGCCATCCTCGTACTGGATCAGGTCTAGGACTCCTGCCGGCCCCAGCGTCCAGGTGATCGGCGCGTGGGCCGTGAACGTGGAGGCCAGCACCACGTTGCGGTATTGCAGCATGTCCAGCTGCGACGTGGCGATGTAGGGGGCGTCACCCCAGATGATCTTGGCCTCGGGTGAGGTGGCGAAGACCAGGCTGTTCTGCAGCTGGGGCGTGCGCAGGTTGCCGGGCGGCGCGTACTGCTTGTCGGTGTCCGAGGGATGGCTGCCCAGGACATAGTCGGGCGTGACAAAGACGTAGCGCAGACCTCGGTAGTGCGCTTCAGCGGGGACGTTGGGGTCCGAGACGAAGCACTTGCCCTTGCGGCGTTCCCTGACCTCGTAGCTGCCGCGTGCCTCGGGCTGGCCGCCCAGCTCGAGGATCGTGCGCGGAAGGCGATACGTCGACGTGGCAAAGATCACGTTGTAGAACTGGGAGACCGGCATGCGTGCGTCGGTGGCAAAGGCGCTGTCGCCCAAGTAGAGGTAGTAAACGGGGTACAGGGCGTCGTTGCGGGCCGAGATGGCCCCACGGTCGCCCTCGCTGAGGGGCGAGACGCGCGTCTTGGGCCCGCCCCGCACGCCATGTAGCAGCTCCAACGCGATCTCGGCCCAGTACGCGTCGATGAGCATCTCGGCCTTGAGGCGGATGACCTCGTCTTCGGCGAAATCGCGCACGTTGTAGAGCGGCGCCAGGTGCCGTTCCACGTAAGTGGGCGAAGCGACCTCCAGGAAGCCCTTGCGAGCCAGCTCGTCCAGGTTGCGGCTCCACCAGTCCCGCCAGCCTGTGTAGTACGGTTCCCACTGGCTGTCTTCGCGGCGCATCCACTGCGTGGCGAGCAGGGCAGTGGAAGCCTGGATCATGACGTGGTTGTCCGTCGGCAGGATCATCACGTCGGCCGGCCCTAAGTAGAGGTGCAGGCTGCGGAAGGCAGTGCAGGTGGGCGACGTGCTGTAGCCATAGCCGGCGCCGAGGCTGATGTACTCGCGGAGGAAGGCCCGGATGCGGTCGAGCGTGGCCGATGGTAGGCGGCCGGCGTAGCGACCGCCCTCGTACTGCGAGCCAGGCTCGAAAAGGTAATGGGCGCGCAGCAGCAGGGGCAGGGACCAGTATCCGGCGCCACGCGGGTTGTCCTGCGGGCAGACGCCGCAGTTCTCGGAGCACGTGGGGTCGTTGGCGGCGGCGCTGTTTAGGTTGGCGATGGCCGCGGCCGAGGCCTGCGGCGCCAAGTAGGCCTGGGCCAGTCCCCGTGCGGCAACGCTCCACGGGCTGGCGTTGCGCCCATTGGCAATGGCGGAGAGCAGGACGGCCTGGCGGCCCTGGAAGTCGGTGCCCTGCGCCCGCGTTGGGGAGGTCGACAGGGCTGTGCAGGCCAGAGCGACCAGGAGGGCACAGACGACGAGGCCGAGCGCAGTGTTTTGGAGCACTTTGGGCAAGGGGTGACTCCTGTGGAGGTTGGGATGGCACAGGGGCATTCTACCATTGGCGCGGTGTGGCGTCAAGCGCGGTCCAAGGCCGGCGGCAGTACAACTGCCTTGGAACCCGTTGGGTACAACTACCTCACAGCAGGTTGAGACCATGCCATCACCAGCGATGGGGCGGCGATTTGACTTGCATGGAATAGTAGTTTATACTGTCACTAGTAGTTCATATTCGAACTACTAGTGACCCAATCCGGCGAGCGGGCCATACCGTTGGGGAAGGAGTGCAGGGTGAAACGTCATCATCTCATGCTGGTACTGTTGTGCACGGCTTGCTGCGTGTCGGCGTGTGGCAGCTCGAGTCAGGCTACACTGACTCCGCCGACGCAGGCTGAGACGGGTGGTGCGGTCTCGGTGTCGGGCAAGGTGGTGCCCGCGCGTTGGGCGGGGCTTGGCTTTGGGGCCGGCGGGCGTCTGGCCGTCTTGAAGGTGCAGGAAGGGCAGCGCGTGGAGGCAGGCCAGGAGCTGGCGGGGCTGGAGACGGACGAGCTGGAACTGGCCGTGCGCGCGGCGCAGCAGGCGCTGGCCGGGCAACAGGCGCGCCTGGCGCAGGCGCGGGCCACGCCGGCGGCGGCGGACGTAGCAGCGGCCAGGGCGCAACTCAAGGCGGCCCAGGCTGCCCTGCATGCGCTCGAGACGGCTCCGCAGGCGCGTGACCTGGAAGAGGCGCGCCTGCAGGTGGAAGTGGCCAAGAACACGCTGTATGCCACGCAGTTGCAGGGCGATGTGCCCGGCGTGCCCGTCAACGCGCAGCGCGCGGCACGGGCACAGGCGGCTGCCGCCGAGCAGTCGCTGCACATCGCCGAGCTGCAGTATGAGCGCGTCAAGGCGGGCGCCACGTCCGAGGCACTGGCCGCTGCCCGCGCGACGGTCAGCCAGGCCGAGGCGGCACTGGAGCGCCTGCAGCGCGGGGCGAGCCGCGAGGAGATCGCTGCCCTGCAGGCTGCGGTCGATGCGGCGCAGGTGGGCGTCGAGCAGGCGCAGTGGCAACTGGGGCAGGCGCGACTGGCGGCGCCTTTTGCGGGCAACGTGACGCTGGTGACGGCGCGCGTGGGCGAATTCGTGGCGCCCGGCGCGCTTGTGCTGACGCTGGCCGACCTGGGCACGCTGCGCATCGAGACTACCGACCTGGACCAGACCGACCTGGCGCGCGTGCGCGTCGGCCAGGTCGCCGACCTGACTTTTGACGCCCTGCCGAATGAGGTGCTCCAGGGGCGCGTTACGCGCATTGCGGACATGGCCACGGCGGGCCAGGGCGGCACCAACTTTACCCTGGTGGTGGAGCTGCACAAGCCGGATGTACGGCTGCGCTGGGGGATGTCGGCGTTCGTGGACATTCGGGTCGAGTAGGAGGTATTCGGTCTCCCGTTGCCAGTTTCCGGTGGCCAGCGGCCTGCAGTGCTGGCGCGCTGCCCGGCGCTGGAGACTGTTGACCGGGAACTGGAAGCTGGAGACTGGAAACCGGTGGTTGGAGACATCATGATCATCCTACGCAACTTGATGCGACGCAGGACCAGGACGCTGCTGACGCTGCTGGGGATCACGATCGGCATTGCAGCCATCGTGGCGCTGTCGGCGCTGGCGGAAGGGCTGTTGAACAACTATTCCAACGTCATGTCCAACACGGGGGCGGACCTGAGCGTTGAGGCCAAGCAAGAGGCCGGGGCGGCCATCCAGGTGGCGGTCAACCCGGTGGACCAGCGCTACGCGGATGAGCTGCGCGCTATGCCCGAGGTGCGCGGCGTGGCGGCCATGCTGTACACGGTGGTGCCCATGCCCGGGGTGCCCTACTTTGTGTTGTTTGGGCACGAAACGGACCAGTTTGCCATCCGGCGCTTCAAGGTGACGGTGGGCGAAGGGCTGGGCGCGCGCACCGCGCGCACGCAGGGCAAGCCGCTGCTGTTGGGCAAGGTCGCGGCTGACAGCCTGAAGAAGAGTGTGGGCGACAGCGTCACGATCTACAACGTGACCTATCGCGTCGTGGGCCTGTATGAGACCGGCTCGGTGATGGAGGACGGCGGCGCGGTGGTGGCGCTGGAGGAGGCGCAGCGTCTGGCCAACCAGCCGCGCCAGGTGAGCAACCTGGCCGTGCAACTCAAGCGTCCCGAGCGGCGTGACGAGGTGCTGCAGCGCTTGCAGCGGCGCTACCCCGAACTGCAGATCGTGCGCGGGGGCGATACCAGCGGCAGCGCGGGCTGGCTGGACCTGATCCAGCCCTTTGCCTGGGCTGTGGCGCTGATTGCGGCGCTGGTGGGCGGCGTGGGCATGATGAACGCCACGCTGATGAGCGTGATCGAGCGTACACGCGAGATCGGCGTGTTGCGCGCGCTGGGCTGGCGCAAGCGCCAGGTGATGGGCCTGATCCTGGGCGAGTCACTGCTGCTGAGCGTGGCCGGCGGAGTGACCGGCTCGGCGCTCGGGGCGCTGCTGGTGGGCGTGGTGCGCCGCATTCCGGCGGTGTCCGGGATGACGCAGGGCAGCCTCAGCCCCGCGCTGTTCGTCCAGGCGATGGCATCGGCGCTGGTGCTGGGCACGGTGGGCGGGCTGTATCCCGCCTGGCACGCCGCGCGCCTGACGCCCATTGAGGCGTTGAGCCATGAAGCGGGCACGCACGCGGCGGCCAGCGGCCCGACCCGCGGAGGGATGGCGCTGCGCAACCTGTTTCGGCAGCGCACGCGCACGCTGCTGACCTTCCTGGGCGTGGGCATCGGTGTGCTGGCGCTGGCGGCG
>Ga0315294_10004286_pt1 | contig 15558 bp, 13 predicted proteins | sample YL17G13_40_MG_FD_203626 | JGI IMG/M metagenome (GOLD analysis project Ga0315294, IMG submission 203626) | Sediment microbial communities from Yellowstone Lake, YNP, Wyoming, USA - YL17G13_40 | ecosystem: Environmental > Aquatic > Freshwater > Lake > Sediment | place: USA: Wyoming | collected... | reverse complement strand
GCATTGGGGCTAGCGCGCCGCGCGCTCCTGGCGCATCAAGGTCACGCCTCAGGCCCGCGCCGCCCCCAAGTTCTAGGCGGATATGCCGACCGAGAGCATTCTCGCCCGTTCGACGCCTGTCGGGCGTACGCAGGGTGCTGACCTGCCGGGCAGGGAACGGGGCGCTGCAATCGAATTAGTCCCGTGAATCGAGGATGACTGTGCGCTGCCGCAGTTGCGACGCCGAGGTGCCCGCGGATTCCGCCTTCTGCCCGAAGTGCGGCGCGCGCCAACAGGTTGGCGCACAGTTCGAGACCATCGATCGCTTGATCGAGGAATACCGGCGGCGGCTGGATGACCAGCCGGATGATGCCGGCGCGCGCTTCAACCTCGCCCTCGCTTACAAGCACAAGGGCCTGGACGACCTCGCCCTGGTCGAGCTAGAGCGACTGCGGGAGCAGACGGCCGACTTCGCCGACCTCGAGTACGAACTGGCGGCGCTCTACGCGCACGGGGGCCAAGCGGACAAGGCACGGAAAGCGGCCGAGCGCGCGCTGGTGATAGACCCCGCGCACGGCGGGGCGCGGCGGCTGCTGCGCCTGCTTGAGCGACGCGCTCAGGAGAGAGGATAGATTACCGTGGATCGCCTGTGGGCGCCATGGCGGATGGAATACATCGAGAAGGTTGACAGCGGCGGCGAGTGCATCCTGTGCGCCAAGCCGCGCGAGCGCAACGACGACCGCAACCACATCATCCACCGCGGCGAGCACGCCTATATCATCCTCAATGCGTACCCCTACAGCAGCGGGCATTTGATGGTCGCGCCCTACCGCCATACCGCCGACCTGCTCGACCTGACGGAAGAAGAGCTGTGCGCCATGATGACCGAGACGCGCCTCGGCACGCGCCTGCTGACGGCGGTGATGAGCCCCCAGGGGTTCAACGTCGGCCTCAACATCGGGCGGGCGGCGGGCGCCGGTATCGCCGACCACCTGCACTTGCATGTGGTGCCGCGGTGGAGCGGCGACACGAATTTCATGCCGGTCATCGGCGACACCAAGGTCCTGCCCCAGGCCCTCGCCGACACCTATCGCGCGCTGCGCGCCGCCCTCGAAGAGCTGGGCGAGGGGCAGGGCTGACCCGCGCTCACTTCGCAGCCCGAGACGATGAGCGCCACTGTACGACAAAGGGGTGACATGCTGACCGCGTTTCGAATAGTGGTATGCTTGTGCGCGTGTGTCGCGGCGGCGGCTATTCCCTCGCCCTGCTGTGGGAGTGGTGGCGCAGATTTTCAATCTGCGCACCAGCTGGCAGGATACAATCCTGCCCCACCAAGTGGCGCGGCCGCGCAATTGCTCGTTCAGGCTTCGGGCAGCCCAAACTTTCGCCGGTACTCGTCTATGACTCGCGGTTCGCCCTCTGACCTGTGGGCGCGATACTCCGGCCACAAGCGAGGCTGCTCTTCGCGCATGTTGAGAACCGAGCTGCGCAGAGTAACCTCGTCCAGAAGGCGCTCAATATCCGTTCTGGGATCAAGGCCTACAGGCGTGTGTGGGGTTCATTTCGTGTAGGCGCGAAGGAGGGAGTGCTCATGACCTGTTGCCCGTGCCCGACGGCCTTGGGGATGCCCGATGAGGGACGCAGCGAAAGCGTTACTTAGACAGCCCGACAAGATTGGCGCGCCCGAGAGGACTCGAACCTCCGACCTTTGGGTCCGCAACCCAACGCTCTATCCACTGAGCTACGAGCGCGCCCTCAGTGATTCAGTATGTAGCACAGCCGCCCGCGGCTGTAAATGCTGCGACACCTGCCATGGCGCTGCAAGCGCATCCGGCGGCTGGCGGAGAGGCCGGGATTCGAACCCGGGAAGGGCCCATAAAGACCCTTAACCGCTTAGCAGGCGGCTGCCTTAAGCCGCTCGGCCACCTCTCCTGCCGCGGAAGACATCTATTCCCCTGTGGACACGCGGTATTCTACCACATCCACGCCTCATGCGCAACGTGCGGAACTCGCGGGGGGGTGTGACCGCGAAAAGTGGGAATGCGTGCCGTGATGTAGGGGCCGGGCTCCGCCCCGGCCCGCATTCCGGGTTTCCGGGTCGGTCAGGAGACCGACCCCTACGTCAGGGATGCGCGACGATCCCCACTAACATCGGTCACACCCCGACGCGCTGGCTCATCCCCGCAGTCGGTTGCGCCGCCCCGTCCGCGAGTCATTCATCGCGCGCGTCAAGCGGGGCCGCCGCCGTCCGCGGTGACAGGAACGAAGGCGCGGGTGCGGGAATAGCGGTTAAAGAGGTGCCGGTATGCCAGCAGATCAAGCTGCCGTTCTCGCGAAGTTCGCTCCGTTTCTCCTGCCCGTGATCGCGTGGGAGCTTGTGTGGAAGGGCATAGCCATGTGGAAGGCCGCCCGGCGCGATGAGGTGTTGTGGTTCATCGCCATATTCGTCCTGAACACGCTGGGCATACTCCCCATCGTGTACATAGCCTTCTTCGCGCCGCGCCGGCCCGACCTGGTCAGCAGGCAGTGACTCCAGTGGCCCCGCCGGGCGCGGCAGCCTAGGCAGCGCCGATATCCGCACGATAGGCCGTAGGCTTGTGAGAAATCGCACAAGCGTGTGGAGGAGGCCGCGCCGCAGGCAGCGAATGGTCGCCCGACACCGCGCAAACAGGAGGGTGCGTTCACATGGCTCGTTATCTGATTATCGGCAGCGGCGTCGCCGGAGTGCGGGCGGCTGAGACTATCCGCAAACGCGATAAGCGCGGCGAGATCGCCATCATCGGTGACGACAGCGACGGCTTCTACTATCGCCCCCAGCTCGCCGACTTCGCAGGCGGAACGGCGCCCGAGGAGCGCCTGCGCGCCAAGCCCCGCGACTTCTTCGAGTCGAACAAGATTAGCCTGACTCTCGGGAAGAAAGCCACCGTCGTGCGCCCCTCCGACCATCGCGTCGAACTGGAAGACGGCGAGTCGCAGCGGTACGATCGCCTGTTGATCGCAACCGGCGCTTCACCCCGCCCGGCCGGCGTGCCCGGGACGGAGCTGCAGGGCGTGCATCACCTGCAGACCCTCGCCCACGCCCGCGCGCTCGCCGAGGACGCGGGCCGGGCCAAGTCGGCCGTCGTCGTCGGCGAGAATACCATCGGCCTGGAGATCGCCCGTGCGCTGTTGGCGCGCGGCGTGAAAGTGAGCTACCTGGTGCGCGGGGAGCGCTTCTGGCCCGAGATGCTCGACGCCGACGCCGGCCGGATCGTCGAGCAGCACCTCGAGGGGCGCGGCATCGCTCTCCTGCGCGGGCAGGAGCTGCGGGCCATCCTCGGCGCGGACGGCAAGGTGGAGAAAGCCGTCACCTCCACCGACCAGGTCATCCCCGCCGACATCGTCGGCCTCAGCCTCGGCCTGGCGCCCAACGCCGCCCTGGCGGCTCAGGCCGGCATCGAAGCGGATCGCGGCATCCTGGTTGACGACAAGCTGGCCACCAGCGCCAAGGATATTTACGCCGCCGGCGATGTGACCCAGGCGCCGGAGCTGACAACGGGGGAGCGCGTGCCCTCGTTCGGCTGGCTCAAGGCATGGCGCCAGGGGCAGGCGGCCGGCGAGAACATGACCGGCGGCAGCGCCAGCGTTGGCGATCACATCAACACGCTGCAAGTGCAGATCCTCGACATTGACTTCCTGGCCATGGGGCAAAGCAACCCGGCGCCGGGGATGGGCCTGCGCAAGGAGTCCGCCGTCTTCCCCGATGTCGGCGTGTACAAGAGCCTCGTCCGGCGCAACGGCACCCTGGTCGGGGCGACCTTCCTGGGCAACGTCGCCGAAGCCTCGATCATCGAGCGCCTCATCCGCCACCGGTCCGACATATCAAAGCTCGACCCGGCCGTCCACAAGCAGATGTTCGACGAGTTCTCGCTGCGCTCGGTTATCGTGGGTGTTCTGTGCCCGGTGTGCAAGCTGGCGGTGCCGCTGCAAGCAGGGGCGAAAGAGGGAGACGTAGTGACGTGCCCGGTGTGCGGCGTTGACCTGCGCCTGGAGCGCATGCCCAACGGCCTGCTCGGCGGCCGGGCGGCGTAAGGGCGTTCAGCGCTGGTTGTCTCCTACGCAGCGAATAATCCCAGGGGAGCCCGGTCTGCACCGGGCTCTCTGCTTACCTGTGGGTTGAGGCGCTCTTGTCTGGGCGGGCGGGGATGTGCTAAATTAGGCTTGGTCAGCCATGGTCGCCGCTCCCACAATCCGTGACATCGTCGAGCGCCTGGAGAAGCCGCTGCGGCTGGAGGCGAAGACCGGCTACGCCAACCGCTCGGCCACCAACGGCATCTCGGCGTACGTCGGCGAGTGGGCCCGGCGCGGGGAGCGCGAGGGCCAGATCAGAGAGATTCGCGAGCGCTTCGCGACCGTGAGGCGGCGCCTGGCGGCTTATGACGACGCCCCCGTGGACAAGCGTAAGGCCATGGTGGCGGCCGCGCTGCGGGCGCTCAAGCAGGTGCGCGACCTCGACGGCCAGCCCGCGGGCGCTGCGGCTGCGCAGCAGGCGGTCGCCAGCCCCGCGCCGTCCTCCGTAAAGACCGTGGCGCGCGCGCCGCGCCCGGCCGACACGGTGAAGTGGCGCGAGCTGGACGCGCCCTACGAGTACATCGGCAAAGGCAAGCGCCCCAACTGGATCGAGCGGCTGCCCAACCTCGGCATTCACACCAAGCGCGACCTGCTGCTGCATTTCCCGCGCGACTACGTCCCTTACCGGCGCATCGCCGACATCCACGATGGCGAGCGCGTTTGCATCCGCGCCACCGTGGTGCAGCGCGACGTCTCCACCGTCCGGCGCTCGGGGCGCAACACCGTGCGCCGTTACGCGCTGGAGGTTGCCGACGACAGCGGCAAGGCGTGGATCACCTCCTTCGTGAGCTACTCCGGCAGCAAGCGCCTGCCGAAATGGAATCCGCTGACCCTGCCGTATGACCCGGGCGTGCGCCTGTTCATCGAGGGCACCGCCAAAGTGTGGTACGGGTCGGTCGAAATCCAGTACCTCGAAAGCTCCACCGACACCTGGGCGGACGACCTGGCGGCGGGGCGGTTGGTGCCCGTGTATCCGCTGACCGACGGCATCTACCAGACGTACCTGCGGCGGGCGATCAGGCAACTGCTGGACCGCCATGCCGCCGACGCACCGGAAGCGCTGCCGGAGCAGATGCGCCGCGAGCATAACCTGGCGGGCATCGGGGACGCGCTCGTCAACATCCACTGGCCGCGGGACGAGGCGGCCATGCGCCGCGCTCGCCGGCGGCTTGCGTTCGAGGAGTTCCTGATAGTGCAACTGGCCCTGGCGCAGCGCAAGCGCGAGCGCCAGACGCCCGGCCTCGGCACGCCGCTTGCGCCGCGCGGCGACCTCGTCCGGCGCCTCGAGGAAAAGCTGCCCTTCAAGCTTACCGGCGCGCAGCGGCGAGTCATCGGCGAGATCGCCGCCGACATGGCGTCTGATCGCCCGATGAACCGCTTGCTGCAAGGCGACGTCGGCTCGGGCAAGACGATGGTGGCCGTTGCCGCGCTCATCACCGCCGTGGACAACGGTTACCAGGGCGCGCTGATGGCGCCCACCGAGATCCTCGCCGAGCAGCACTACCTGGTGCTGTCGCGCCAGCTCGCGCAGTTCGGCATCGGCGTTGACCTGCTTATCGGCTCAGTCAAGAAGCGAGAGAAGGAGCGCATCTACGAACGCGTGCGCGCCGGGAAGACGCCGGTCGTGATCGGCACCCACGCCCTTATCCAGGAGGGCCTGGAGTTCCACCGCCTGGGTGTAGCCGTCGTGGACGAACAGCACCGCTTCGGCGTCGTGCAGCGCGCCGCCCTGCGCGATAAGGGCCTCAACCCGGAGCTGCTGGTGATGACCGCGACCCCCATCCCGCGAACCCTCGCGCTTACCGTCTACGGCGACCTCGACGTGTCGGCGCTGGATGAAATGCCCCCGGACCGCAAGCCCGTGCAGACGCAGTGGATCGCCGCCAACCGCCAGGACGAGGCGTTTGCGTTCGTGCGCGAGCAGGTGGCACAGGGCCGGCAGGCCTACGTGGTGTGCCCGCTGATCGAGGAGTCGGAGAAGCTCGAGGCGCAGGCGGCGGTGCGCCTGCACGGCGAGCTGAGCGCCCAGGTCTTTCCGGACTTGCGCGTCGGGCTCCTACACGGCAAGATGAGCACCGCCGACAAGGACGCGGTAATGGAATCCTTGCGTCGCGGGGAACTCGACATCGCCGTTTCCACCACGGTGATCGAGGTCGGCGTGGATGTGCCGAATGCGTCGGTGATGCTCGTGCTCAACGCGGAGCGCTTCGGCCTCGCCCAGCTCCACCAGTTGCGCGGGCGCGTCGGCCGCAGCAGCCATCAGTCCCACTGCATCCTGGTGACCGATGCGCGCTACAACCCATACCTGCGCAGCGCCGGCGATGACCCTGCGCAGGAGGGGCGGCGGCGCATGCGGGTGATAGTCGAGCAGAACGACGGCTTCGTGATCGCCGAGGAGGACCTGCTCCTGCGCGGGCCGGGCGAGTTCTACGGCACGCGCCAGCACGGCCTGGACGATCTGCGGGTGGCGCGCATGGGCCAGGACGTCGCCCTGCTCGAGCAGGCGCGAAAGGCCGCGCTTGCGCTGGTGGAGAAGGACCCCCAGTTGAGCCGCCCCGAGCACGCGCTGCTCAGGGAGCGCGCCGACGAGATCAGGCGCCGCATGGATTCCGTGGCGCCGTGATCCTATGGGGTGGGCGGCGAGTATTGCGGGTCGCGAATCGCGGACCGTGGATGACGAGTGGATGCATGCGCATCGTCGGCGGCGAGTCACGGGGACGAAAGCTCAAGACCCTGCGCGGGCGCAGCGTGCGCCCCACCGCCGACCGCACGCGTGAGGCGCTGTTCAACATGCTCGGCGCGCGCGTCCCCGGCAGTCGGTTCCTGGACCTGTTCGCCGGCTGGGGAGCGGTGGGCCTGGAGGCGCTGAGCCGCGGCGCCGAGCGGGTGGTGCTGGTGGAGTCCAACGAGCGGGCTGCCGCGGTGATCCGGCACAACGCGGCGGCGCTGGGTGCGGACGAACGCGTGACCGTGGTGGTCGGCAACGCCGCGACGGCGGTGCGAGGATTGGCGGCGGCGGCGGCGAAATTCGACGTTGCGTTCATGGACCCGCCCTACCGCGACCGCAAGTCGCTGGAGCGCACGCTGCAGGAGTTGGGGCAGGAGGGTGGGGTGCTGGCGCCGGACGCGGTGGTGGTGGTCGAGCACGACGCACACGGGGCGCCGCTCGAGGCTACGGGGATGTTGGTGGTGGAGCGCAGCCGGCGCTTCGGCGACGCCACCTTGACGTTTTTCAGGCCGCAGCAGGGGCCGAGGAGCTAGGCAATGGCGACAGCCGTCTACCCGGGGAGCTTCGACCCCGTGACCAACGGCCATCTCGACGTCATCGAGCGCGCCGCGGAGCTCTTCGAGCAGGTGGCGGTCGCGGTGGCCGCCGACTCCGGCAAGACGCCGCTTTTCACCACGGACGAGCGCGTCCAACTCCTGCGCGACGCCTGCGCCCACCTGCCCAACGTGCGTGTGGACAGCTTCGACGGGCTGCTGGTGGACTTCGCGGCGCAGCAGGGAGCGTCGGTGGTGGTCAAGGGCCTGCGCGCGGTGTCCGACTTCGAGTACGAGCTGCAGCAGGCGCTCATGAACCGCACGCTCAGCCAGGGCGTGGAGACGGTATTCTTCATGACCAGCCCGGAGAACCTGTTCCTGAGTTCGAGCATGGTCAAGGAGATCGCCAAGCTGGGCGGGGATGTCGGCCAGTTCGTGCCGGCGCAGGTGCGGGCGCGGTTGGAGCAGAAGTTCCATCACGGGCGGTAAGGCGGGACGCGATGCGGGTAGTATTACTATAGTGCAAAGGGGGGAACCTCCCATCGAAAACCTGAAATCGCAGCAGGCGCGTGACATGGAGAGCCTCGATCTCATCCGGCAGCTCGAGGACCTGGTGGATCGTGGGACCAAGTGGCACGCCTTCCAGCGCGCGTGGGGCGTGAGCGAGGAGAGATTCTTCACCCTGCTCAACCGCCTGCGCGCATCGCTGCCGGAGGATCTCAAGAAGGCGAGCCGCATCGCCAAAGAGAGCGACCGCATCCTGGCCGAGGCCAACGAGCAGGCCGGTCGCATCCTCGCCGAGGCGCAGGAGCAGGCCGCCCTGCTGCTCTCCAATGACGAGATCAGCAAGCAGGCCGTCAAGCAGTCGGAGGAGATCCTGCAGCGGGCGCGCGAGGAGGCTGACAACACCCGCCGCGAGGTCAACGACTACGCCAAGCGGGTGCTCGCCAACCTCGAAGGCTACACCGGTAAGCTGCTGGCGACCATCGAGCGCGGGCGCCAGCGCCTGGAGCAGGAGAGCTCCATCGATGAGGGGCCGCCCGACCAGTAGGCGGCCCGCGCGCGCGGCCCGCGGCCGGGGGCGCGCGCGTGATGTGCCGTGAAACCGGCTGCTCGCGGGCGGCGCCCTGGGCACGAGATGGCCGCTCGTCGCACTCATCTTGGAAGGTGAACGAAGCATGGGATTCGTTAGCATGCGCAGGAATTTCGGGCACCACATGCGCACCCTGATGTGGGTGATCCTGGGGGTGTTCGTGGTTGGCTCGGTCATCCTGTTCGGGCCGGGGCAGGGCAGCTTCAATCGCAGATCGGACCAGGAGGCGCAGCGCGCTCCGGACCAGGTGCTGGCGGTTGCCGGCGGCGAGAAGATCACGCGCGGCGAATTCGAGGCCGTGTTCGAAACCCAATACCAACGCTGGGATGAAGCGGGTGTGGCGTCGTTGGCCGACCTCGAGACGATGCGCTGGCAACTGCTGGACAGCATGATCGAGCAGAACCTGCTTATCGGCGCGGCCAAGCGCGAGGGCATCAAGGTGTCGTCGCGCGACGTCAACCGCAGGATCGGCGAGATAGTGACCGCTGAAGTTGAGCGCCGCGGCGGCAGCCGCGAGTACCGGCGCCTGATCGAGAACGACCTTCGGCGCCGCACCGATCAGATCCGCGAGGCCATGCTGCTCGAAGGGCTGCAGCGCGCGGTCGCGACGCAGGGTCCGGCGTCCGATGAGGACTTGCGCGACAGCTACCACCAGGTAGAGGCTCGCCACATCCTCATTCGCGTGGACGCGACCAAGCAAGATGGCTTGCCGGACGCGGAGGCGAAGAAGAAAGCCGAGGGCCTCCTCGCGCAACTCACGGCCGGCGCGGACTTTGCGGCGTTGGCCAAGCAGTACTCGGACGACAAGGCGAGCGCGGTGCGCGGCGGCGACGTCGGCTTTTTCGGGCGCGGCGACATGGTGCCCGAGTTCGAGAAAGCCGCGTTGGGGCTCAAGCCCGGGCAGCTCAGCGGCGTGGTCAAGACGGCGTACGGCTACCACATAATCAAAGTCCACCAAGAGCGCTATAACCTGCCTGCGGATTTCGAGAAGAACAAGGCGCATTACCGCCAGCAGTACGTGCAGCAGCGGCAGAACCTGGAATGGCAGTCGTTCGTCGACCGGACGCGCGAGCAGGCAAAGGTCGTGATTCGCGACCCCGAGATGCGCGCCGCCCAGGCCCTGGCGCAGGGCGACTTTGACCAGGCGCTGGCCGGCTTCAACGAGGCGCGCAAGTACGCGCGACGCCTGGGAGACCAGGTGCAGGCGGCGATCTACTACAGCCTGGGCGACCTTTACGGGCGCAAGGGCCAGTGGAAGAACGCCCGCGACATGTACCAGCGTGCGCTCGAAGTGGCCTCCTCCTCGCTCCAGGACGTGTACGTCGCGCTCGGCCGCACTTACGCGAAACTGGGCGAGAAGGCGCAGGCGCTGGAGAACTACAAGCAAGCCGAGGACGAGGCGCCGGACGACTTCCGCGTGCGCCAGGAACTGCTGGCCGCCTACCAGCAGATGGGCGACAAAGAGGCCACGGCGCGCCAGCAGAGCTGGATCGAACAGCAGCGGCGCAAGTACATGGAAGAGCAGCAAAAGCGCATGGAGGAAATGGCGCGCGCCCAGGCCGAGGCGGCGCAGAAAAAGGCGGGCGCCTCCCAGCCCAGGGAGCGCGCGCCGCAGCCGGCGGAGAAATAACAAGGTGGGCGCGCCGGAGGCCGTGGCTCCGAGCTGCTGCCTTGCCGCGGCGCCGACCCGGGCCCCGCAGCGCTAACATGTGTCGGGCGCGCACCGCACCGCGCCAAACGTCGATCGCTTTTCACGACCATGGCCAAGACTGTCCTCAATGATCGCTACGAGCTCGGCGAAGAGGTCGGCCGGGGCGGCATGGCGATCGCCTACCGCGCGCGCGACAACCTGCTCGATCGCACCGTCGCGGTCAAGGTCATGCGTGAGCAGTTCGGCGGCGATCCGGACTTCGTCGAGCGCTTCCGCCGCGAGGCCCGGGCCGCCGCCAACCTCTCCCACGAGAACGTCGCCGGCGTGTACGACACCGGCGACGACGACGGGCGCCACTACATCGTGATGGAGTTCGTGGAGGGGGAGAACCTCGAACAGCGGCTCCGCCGCAGCGGCCCGCTCGACCCCGTCGCGGCCATCGACGTCGCGCTGCAGGTGGTCGCCGCCCTCGAGGCCGCCCATCGCCGCGGCATTGTCCATCGCGACGTCAAGCCTCACAACGTCCTCATCGACAGCGAGGGGCGCGTCAAAGTCACCGACTTCGGCATTGCCAAGGCCATCACCGCATCCAGCCAGACCGACACCGGCACCATCATGGGCTCCGTGCACTATTTCTCGCCCGAGCAGGCGCACGGCGACGCGGTCGGCCCCCAGTCGGACCTCTATTCGCTCGGTGTCGTCCTCTTCGAGGCGGTGACCGGGCGCCGCCCGTTTGCCGGCGACAACCCAGTTGCCGTCGCCCACAAGCAGATCTACGACCAGCCGCCCCTGCCCTCCGACTACCGCCCAGACTTGCCGCCCGAGCTGGAGAACATCATCCTCAAGTGCCTGGAGAAGTCGCAAGCGCGCCGCTACGCCAACGCCGCCGAACTGCGCGGGTACTTGCGAGATGTGCGCGAACGTCTGGCCGCCGGCGATCGGCGGCGTGGGGGCCCGGTGCGGGCGCGCAGAGCCCGTCGGCGCGTGGGGTGGCTCGTTGCCGCGGTCGTTGCCATCGCGGTGGGCGCCGGCGCCTATCTCCTGGCGGCGGGGCGCGGGCAGCCCGAACTGGTGGCGGCGCCCAACCTCGCCGGGCTGGACGCCGCCTCGGCGAGGCGCCTGGCCGCCGACGCCGGTTTGATCTACCGCGCGGCGCAGGGCGTTCACTCGGAGGTGAAGCCCGGCCTCGTGGTGCGCCAGAGCCCGCGCGCCTCGGCGCGCGTGGAGCCGCGCTCGCAGGTCACCGTCTGGCTCAGCCTGGGCCCCCGGTATGCCGCGGTGCCCGACGTTGCCCATATGTCCCCTCAACAAGCCGAGCGAATGCTGCGTCAGGCCAACCTGGAACCGGGGGACATAGTCGAGCAATACGACGAGCGCACGCCGGTCGGCTACGTGGTGTCGTCCGACCCCGGCGCGGGTGAGCGGGTGGATAAGCGCACGCGCGTCGCGCTGATCGTGAGCAAGGGCCCGGCCCCGCCTGCATGGGAGCCGCCGGAAGGCGGGCAACAGGGCACGTCGGAGGCGACCGTGGCCTACACCGTGCCCCAGGACGTCGGGGCGGACCCGGTGCAGGTGCGCGTCGAGGCGGTGGACGACCGCGGCAAGCGCACGCTCTACGATGCGCAGCATATGGCCGGGGATCAGCTCCCCGGCCTCAGCGTCCGCTACACCGGGCAGGTCGTCGTGCGCGTGCTCATCAACGGGCGCGAGCGCTGGAGCCAGGCGTTCACGGGCGACAAGGCCACCGGCAGCGCGCCCTCCGCGCCCGCCGGCGACTGAGGCGCGGGACCGCAATCGCAGAATCCGCATGCGCTGGTTTCGATAGCCGCGCCGCCAGCTCGCCGACCCCTTGCGCACGTGGTGCGAGGTATGGTATGATTGCAAGGCATGGGATGCCCGGGAAACACATGATCCCCGGCTCAACAACGGCGTAGCGGCTGGCCGCGGGCGGGCGCGTCGCTCATCGCGAAAAATCCCTGACGACAGGGGTTGACAGGCGTTTGGGCAGCCGCTATAATTATTATTCGTTGCGCGGATGTAAATCCGTCTCGCACGGATGAAAACGTCCGCGCTTCATTATGGCATGCGGGAGCATGTATCCCGCCGACTGGTAAAGGCACTTGCCGACCATCAATCAGCTAGTCAGAAAGGGCCGCAAGCGCAAGCAGACGCGGGTGCGCCCGACCGTGCGCTGGGCGCTGGGGTGGAACTTCAACACCAAGCAGCGCAAGTACGTGCGCGTGCCGGGGCCGCTCAAGCGCGGTGTATGCACGCGCGTCTATACGGTTAACCCGAAGAAGCCCAACTCCGCGCTGCGCAAGGTCGCGCGCGTGCGGCTGACGAACCGCGTCGAGGTCACGGCGTACGTCCCGGGCGAGGGGCACAACCTGCAGGAGCACTCGGTGGTGCTGATACGTGGGGGCCGGGTGAAGGACGTCCCGGGAATCCGCTACCACATCGTGCGCGGGGTGCTGGATACCTCGGGCGTGGACGCGCGCCGTCAGGGGCGCTCCAAGTACGGGGCCAAGCGACCCAAATAGCCAGCGACCGAAGTGCGGGGCGCATGACAGCCCAGGGCGCCTTGCACTTTGTGTATCTAAGGGCAGGGTAGGAGTCACCGGAGATGTCGCGAAAGGGAGCCGCACCACGGCGAGAGGTAAGGCCGGACCCGGTCTTCAACAGCCGGTTGGTGACGGAGTTCATCAACAAGCTCCTGCTCCGTGGTAAGCGCAGCACGGCAGAGGGCGTGTTCTACGGGGCGCTGCAGATCATCGGCGAGCGCGGCAAGGACCCGCTGGCGGTGTTCGAGCAGGCGCTGCGCAACACCATGCCGGTGTTGGAGGTGCGTCCCCGGCGCGTGGGCGGGGCGACCTACCAGGTGCCGGTCGAAGTGCGCTCCACGCGGCGGGTGGATCTGGGCATGCGCTGGCTCATCCAGACTGCGCGCCAGCGCGCAGGCAAGAGCATGGAAAGCAAGTTGGCAGCGGAGCTGATGGACGCCGCCGATGCCCAGGGCGCTTCGGTCAAGAAGCGAGAGGATACGCATAGGATGGCGGAAGCCAACAAGGCCTTCGCCCACTACCGCTGGTAGGGCCGGCAGTGGTTCGCGTGCCGCGAGCCGATAGTCCGGCAACGGTTTGACTCGACCGACCTACCGCGGCGGTAGCGCGGCCGGCTGGACATATCGGATTCGCACATGGCACGCGATTTCCCGCTAGACAAAACGCGAAATATAGGCATCGCCGCCCACATCGACGCCGGCAAGACCACGACCACCGAGCGCATCTTGTTCTACACCGGCAAGGTGCACCGCATGGGCGAGGTGGACGAGGGCGCCGCCACGATGGACTGGATGCCCCAGGAGCAGGAGCGCGGCATCACCATCACCTCCGCCGCCACCACCTGCTTCTGGCGCGACCACAAGATCAACATCATCGACACCCCCGGCCACGTGGACTTCACCGTCGAGGTCGAGCGCTCCCTGCGCGTCCTCGACGGCGTCGTCGCCATCTTCTGCGCCGTGGGCGGGGTGCAGCCCCAGTCCGAGACCGTCTGGCGCCAGGCCAACAAGTATCGCGTCCCTCGCATCGCCTACGTCAACAAGCTGGACCGCACCGGCGCCGGCTTCCACCGCGTCCTGCACTCCATGCGCCAGCGCCTGGGCTGCCGCGCGGTGGCGATCCAGCTTCCCATCGGCTCCGAGGCCGATTTCCAGGGCGTGATCGACTTGGTGCGCATGCGCGCCCTTTACTATCCCGAAGAGCTGGGCACCACCGTCGAGGAGCGCGACATCCCGCCGGAGCTGCTGGAGCGCGCGCAGCGCTTCCGCGAGGCTATGCTCGAGGCCGCGGCTGAAAGTGACGAGCAGCTCATGGAGCGCTACGTCGATGGGGCCGACCTCACCCCGGAGCAGATCCGCGCCGGGCTGCGTACCGGCACCTTACGTTATAATATGGTGCCCGTGCTGTGCGGGGCGTCGCTGCGCAACAAGGGCGTGCAGCCGCTGATCGACGCCATCGTCGATTACCTGCCGTCGCCGCTGGAGGTGGCCGAGATGCAGGGCATCGACCCCGCCAGCGGACACACCATCACCCGCCGCGCCGCCGATGACGAGTCGTTCTCCGCGCTCGCGTTCAAGATTCGCTCCGATCCCTACGTCGGCCGCCTTACCTACCTGCGCGTTTACAGCGGCAGCCTGCGCAAGGGACAGCAAGTCCTCAACGCCAACCAGGATCGCCGCGAGCGCATCGGCCGCATCCTGCGCATGCACGCCAACCGCCGCGAGGACCTGACCGAGCTCTACGCCGGCGATATCGTCGCCGCGGTGGGCCTGGGCGGCGTGGCGACCGGGGACACCCTGTGCGACGAGCACCATCCCGTGGTGCTGGAGAGCATTCATTTTCCCGAGCCGGTCATTTCGGTCGCCATCGAGCCGCGCACCCAGGCCGACCGCGAGCGCCTGAGCGAGGCGCTCGCGCGCCTGACCGGCGAGGACCCGACCTTTCGCCTGCGCGTGGACGAGGACACGGGCGAGACCATCGTCTCCGGCATGGGGGAGCTCCACCTGGAGATCGTGGTCGACCGCCTGCTGCGCGAGTTCAAGGTTGCCGCCAATGTCGGCCGCCCGCAGGTATCCTACCGCGAGACGCTCACCGCTGCCGCGGAGGGCGAGGGCCGCTTCGTGCGCCAGACCGGCGGGCGCGGCCAGTACGGCCACGTCCTGCTGCGGGTCGCGCCCGCGCCCGCAGGCGGCATCGAGTTCGAGAGCCGGGTCAGCGGGGGCGAGGTCCCCAGGGAGTTCATCCCCGCTATCGAGCGCGGCGCGCGCGGCGCGATGGAAGGCGGCGTGCTCGCGGGTTATCCCGTGACCGACGTCAAGCTCACCTTGCTGGGCGGCAGCTATCACGAGGTCGACTCGAGCGAGATGGCGTTCCAGATCGCCGCCGCGATGGCGTTTCGCGACGCCGCCGGGCGCGCGCACCCGGTGCTGAAGGAACCGATCATGAAGGTCGAGGTGGTGGTGGCGGAGGATCGCCTGGGGGACGTCATCGGCGACCTCAACGGCCGCCGCGCCGACATCCAGGGCATGGAGCCCAGCCCGGGGGGGACGCAGACCATCCGCGCTCTGGTGCCGCTGGCCGAGATGTTCAGCTACGCCACGGCGCTGCGCTCGCTGACCCAGGGGCGGGCCACCTACACCATGGAGCCATCGCATTATCAGGAGGTTCCCGCGCAGATCGCGGAGCAACTGCTGGCACATACGGCACATGCGTAGTCCGTGGTCCGCGGTCCGCGGTGCGAACGGACGATTGACCTCGCACTACGCGAGGTGAAACGAGCCAACGGGGAGCGACACCATGGGAAAGCAGAAGTTCGAGAGGACGAAACCGCACGTCAACATCGGCACGATCGGGCACGTTGATCACGGCAAGACGACGCTGACGAGCGCGATCACGTTCGTGTT
>Ga0315294_10004283_pt1 | contig 15563 bp, 17 predicted proteins | sample YL17G13_40_MG_FD_203626 | JGI IMG/M metagenome (GOLD analysis project Ga0315294, IMG submission 203626) | Sediment microbial communities from Yellowstone Lake, YNP, Wyoming, USA - YL17G13_40 | ecosystem: Environmental > Aquatic > Freshwater > Lake > Sediment | place: USA: Wyoming | collected... | reverse complement strand
CTAGCCGCCGCCCTGTATGATAAAAAGAACGCGGTCCAGACCCAGTCCTACGGCCCGGAATCGCGCGGGGGAGCCTGCAAGTCAGAAGTGGTACTGTCGGATGGAGAGATCCACTACCCCAAAGTTCGAATGGCGGATGTATTGGTGGCCCTATCCCAGCCCGCTCTGGACATTTACCTCAAGGATTTGAAGCCCGGGGGGGTCTTGATCATCGACCCGTTGACGGTGATCAAAGAGGTCCCCAGGACGGACGTCAAGGTCGTCAAAGTGCCGACAGCGGAAATCGCTTTGCAAGTAGGAAACAAAAAATTCCAGAACATGGTCGCCCTCGGGGCTCTCGCTTCTCTGACCGGAGTGATTTCCCGGGAAGCTTTTGAGAAAGCGATCAAGGACTCGGTCCCGCCCAGGACTCTAGGGCAGAATCTGGAGGCGTTCACGAAAGGAAATGAATATGTCCGAGGTTGATGAGACTGCTTTTGAACCTCTACTGTCGGAGGAGGCCCAAAAGGCTCTCCGCGGACCTCTTCCACCGGGAGACTACTACCTCTTCGGAAGCGATGCCTGCGTGGAAGGAGCCATATTTGCAGGCTGCCGTTATTATGCCGGCTATCCCATCACCCCGGCTTCGGAAATCATGGAGAAGGCCGCCCAGAGGATGCCCCAGGTGGGAGGACGGTTCATCCAGATGGAGGACGAAATTTCTTCCGCCTGCTCTTTGATCGGAGCCTCCTGGGCCGGAGTGAAAGGCATGACCGCCACTTCCGGGCCGGGGTTTTCCCTGATGATGGAAGCGGTCTCCTTCGCGGTCATGTCCGAGACCCCCTTCCTCATCGTCAACGTCCAGCGGCCGGGTCCCGGGCAGGGGTACATCACCTCCTCCCAGGAGGATGTAATGCAGGCAAGGTGGGGCCACCATGGAGGAGGGGCCATCATTGCCCTGGCGCCCTCCTCTGTTCAGGAGATGTTCGACTTCACCATTCAGGCCTTCAACTACGCCGAGGAATGGCGCGTGCCCGTAATTCTTCTGGCCGATGAAACCGTGGCCCACATGCGGGAAAAATTGACGGTCCCGGCCCGGGATAGGATCAAAATCACAAATCGGATTAAACCCCAGGATCTGGGGATCCCCCTGGAGAAGTATCTCCCTTATGAACCCTATGAGGGAAAAGTTCCGCCTATGCCCGCCTGGGGGGACGGATACCGGGTCAATGTGGTGGGGCTGGTGCATCACCCTGACGGAAACGTGACCAGGTACAGCCCGGAGATGCACATGGCCTGCGTGAGTCGGATTTATCAGAAGATCGAAGATCATGCCGACGAAATTGCCCAAGTGGAAGGGCTCTACTTAGAAGGCTGTAAGAATCTCGTAGTGGCCTACGGGACTGTGACCCGGTCGGCCTTCGAGGCCGTAGAGGAACTCAGGGATAAAGGAAAGAAGGATCTGGGTTTTCTCCGTCTGAAGACTCTCTGGCCATTCCCGGACGGCAAGATCCGGTCCATGATTGGGAAGCTCGAAAATGTCTTCTTCCCGGAAATGAACCTGGGATATATGATCCATCCCCTGAGGGAGAGCCTGCGGGACCGGGCGAAGCAGTTCATCCCCATCCCTTTCCTCGGGGCCCTGCATTCGCCGGATTTGATCATCGGGAAGATCCTCGAAGTAATAGGAAAATAGGAATGCAGGTTAAGGCTAAGGTTAAGGCTAAGGCTAAGGCTAAGGCTAAGGTTGAGGCTGAGGGAAGGAATATCTCGATCTCGACCTTGACCTCAACCTTGACCTTAACCTTGACCTTGACCTTACCCTCAACCTTAACCTTGCTCTTTTGAAGGAAAGGGACCTATGAAACACCCCATGCTTGAATACCTGAAGGAAACCGGAGCCTATGGAGACCGGTTTCCCACGATTTTCTGCCCCGGCTGCGGCATCGGGCAGGCTTTGAATTACGCTCTGAATGCCGTCGACCACATCGTGAAAAAAGACAAGATCCCCCGTGACCATTTCTGTTTCATCGCCGGGATCGGGTGCTCGGCCCGGGTGACTTCCCAGTATCTCGGGTTTGACTCCATCTGGTCCCTCCATGGAAGGGCACCGGCCGTGGCTACGGGCGCGCTTCTGGCCCGCCCGGAATTGAGGGCTATCGTGGTTACCGGAGACGGGGATTTAGCGGCCATCGGAGGGAACCATTTCATCCAGGTATGCCGCCGCAACCTGGATATGACGGTCCTCTGCATGAATAACAATCTCTACGGAATGACCGGGGGGCAATCGTCCCCCACGACCTCGCGTGGAGTCCCTTCCACCACCGCCCCTTACGGAAATGTGGAAAACACCTTCGATCTCTGCGAGATGGCCGTCACCGCTGGCGCGAATTACGTGGCCCGCTGGACCACCGCCCACCCCCAGCAGTGCATTCAGGCTCTGGAGAAGGGAATCCGGAAAAAGGGGCTGTCCTTCATCGAGATCATGGTCCAGTGCCCTACTCACTGGAAAGAGGAACCTGCCAAGATGATGAAAAAATACAAGTCTCAGGCGGTCCGCTTTTCGGAGGAAAAGAAAGGACAAGCCTTGAAGAAGGACCAGTTCTGGGTGGGGGAATTCGTGGATCGGGATCGTCCGGAATGGCTGGAGACGTACCAGAAGATCATCGATCGATTTAAAGAAAAATAATTTTTGCCACAGAGGGCACAGAGGTCACAGAGAAACTATTGAAAAATTCAAGCTAAGCCCTTTATTGCCATATAATCTCTGTGTTCTCTGTGAACTCTGTGGCAGAAAAAATGGAGATAGAAATAGTATGCCTAAACTTCACATAGAAGATAAGTACTGCAAGGGTTGCGGGATCTGCATTGAGTTCTGCCCGGCCAAGGTGCTGAAGGCATCCAAAAGGATGAACTCCAAGGGATACTTTCCGCCGGAGAGCAAAGAGATGGAGAAGTGCAAAAAGTGCGGCATGTGCTCGCTTCTCTGCCCGGACTTTGCCATCGTGGTGTCCGACTAAACCCATTCTCCGGCTGGCTCTTTTCCAAAAGAAATCCGTAAGCTTTTTCCGCTAAGATTTCCCTTGACACCGCCATCTTTAATGATAAAAAGGAAATACCTCCGCTGGATGAAACCCCCGGCCGCGTTTGGGGCGGGATATCTTCCCATCCCGGGGCAACAGCAGATCTTTAGGGAAAACGAGGACAAGCAGGGATGAAACGTGCCTGGCAGATCACTTGTTTGGCTTTTGGGGGCCTGGCAATTTTTTGGCTGGTCTTGTCTTTTGGGTACCCCTATAAAGACCGGTTGGGTCCTGGTCCCGGTTTCTTCCCTGTCTGGCTGAGCCTTATCACCGGGGCATTAGCCCTAGCCCTGCTTATCCAGACCACCCGTGCCAAAAGCGCACCAACGGATTTGACCGCGCTGATGCCCGAGCGTGAAGGGGCCATGCGGATCCTCATCATCCTGGTATCCCTGGTGGGCTGCACGGCCCTCCTCGATCCCCTGGGTTTCCGGATCAGTCTTTTCCTGTTTCTATTTTTCCTTCCGTTCGGCCTCGGGATGCGGACCTGGTGGGTTATGCTGATATTCGCCGTAGCCGGCAGCTTTGGAATTTTTCATGCCTTTTACTACTGGTTGAAAACGCCTTTACCCATAGGGGTGTTCGGTATATAAGGAGGGGATTTTGGACGCGCTGCAATATTGGATTCAAGGATTCTCGGTGGCCATGCAACCGATGAATCTCCTTTATGCCTTCATCGGATGTGTCTTGGGAACGCTCATCGGGGTTCTGCCGGGTCTGGGGCCGGCAGCGGGGACGGCGATTCTTATTCCCGTTACCTTCAACCTGGACCCCATCGGGGCGATCATCATGCTAGCCGCCATCTATTACGGGGCCATGTACGGCGGGACCATCACCTCCGTGCTGGTGAATGTGCCCGGGGAGGCGGCTTCGGTCATAACCTGCCTGGATGGCTACCAGATGGCCAAGCAGGGACGAGCGGGTCCAGCCCTGGGGATCGCGGCGATTGGTTCATTCATCGGGGGCACTTTCGCTACCCTGGCCCTTATGGTTGTATCCCTGCCCCTGGCGAATTTTGCCCTGCGCTTCGGCCCCCCGGAAGTCTTTGCTTTATTGGTAGTGGGTCTCTCCCTGGTTACGGGCCTTTCCGGCCGTTCTCTGTTGGCTGCCCTGATCATGACCGCTTTTGGCCTGATCCTGGCCATGATTGGGATGGACCCGGTGCGAGGGGCTCCCCGTTTCACTTTCGGCATTCCCCCGCTTTACGATGGCATCGGTTTCATTCCGGTGGTCATGGGCCTCTTCGGGGTCGGTGAGATATTCTTGAGCATGGAGGCGCCCGTCCTGGAGATCATCAAAACCAAGCTTACCGACCTCCTGCCCAAACGGGAGGAATGGGGGATTTCTGCTAAAGCCATCGGCCGGGGAACCGGCATAGGCTTCTTCCTGGGACTCATCCCGGGTATCGGCGCCATCATCCCCACTTTTCTCGCTTACGTGGTAGAGAAGAAGGTGTCGAAACACCCGGAGAAGTTCGGCACCGGGGTCATCGAAGGGGTGGCCTCGCCGGAAACGGCCAACAACGCTTATGCCAATGGCGCCATGGTCCCCCTTCTCACTCTGGGAATCCCCGGCTCCCCCACTTTGGCGGTGATCATGGGGGCCTTCATCATTCACGGCCTGACTCCGGGTCCCTTCCTTTTCAAAGAGCGCCCCGACGTGGTCTGGGGTCTCATCGCCAGCCTATACCTGGGCAACGTGATTCTTCTCATCCTCAACCTCCCCCTGGTGGGCATCTGGGCCAAGCTCCTGGAGATCAAGTACCAGTATCTCTACCCCGGGATATTGCTCTTCTGCATCCTGGGCGCCTACAGCCTGAACCAGAGCGTGTTTGATGTGGGAGTCATGGTGGTTTTCGGGGTCCTGGGCTATATCTTCAGGAAGCTGGATTGGCCGTTGGCTCCAACGGTTCTTGCTCTCATATTGGGGCCTATGATGGAGAGGGCCTTGCGCACCTCCCTGGAAATGTCCGGGGGGGAGCTTAGCATCCTTGTTACCCGCCCCATTCCCGCGATTCTGCTGATCATCGCGGTCATCGTCCTGGCCACCCCGGCAGTCCGCCTCCTGGGCAAGCGGGCAGGGAAGGATGTTTGAGGCCGGTTGTAGGGACGATTCATGAATCGCCCTTGCGGGCATGGGCAAATTTCAAAAACGCGATCTATTGAAAATGGAATAGGTGTCAATAGAGTCCGGAGGGAAGACCGATAATCCGGACAGGCAGCGGGCATCAAGAGCTTCGTGTGACCGCGCGCCCCTACAAGCTCCGAGCCAATCAAGGAGGGAAAGATGAAAAGGAGGATCGCAGCCGGTGTCGTTGTTCTCTTATTCGCAGGCCTCATGGTCAGCGCCTATGCCGCAGAATACCCCACGAGACCGATCACCCTCATGGTCCCCTGGGTGGCCGGCGGGGGCACGGACACGGGAGCGCGCATTTTAGCAGCCGTCGCCGAAAAGAAGATGGGCCAGCCCATCGTGGTGATCAACAAAGTCGGAGCCGGGTCTCAGGTGGGCTGCACCGAACTGGCCAGGGCCAAGGCCGACGGGTATTACCTTGGCTGCGTCAGCCTTCCCGCTCTCAATACCATCATCCTGGACCCCGAGCGCAAAGCGGCCTTTGGCATCGATTCTTTCCTTCCCATCATCAACCAGGTTCTCGACCCGGGCCTGATCTGGGTGAAAGCGGACAGTCCCTACAAGACCCTGAAAGACCTCCTCGATGATGCCAAGAAACGGCCCCTGGCGGTTCGGGCCAGCACCACGGGGATCCTGGGGGATGACCACATGGCCATTCTCATGATGGAAGAGGTCGCCGCGGTCCAGTTCCGGATTGTTCACTTCGAAGGGGGAGCCCAGCAGCTCACGGCGACCCTGGGCGGGCAGGTTGACGTTTCCTTTGACAACGTGGGCAGCGTCATGACCCGGATTAAGGGGGGGCAGCTTCGCGGCCTGGCGGTCATGGACCCGGAAAGGTCCAAATTCCTGCCTGATGTACCAACCACGGTGGAACTCGGCTTTCCCACGGTTATCTCCTCTTCAACCCGGGGAATCATGGGTCCCAAGGGGGTCCCGGCTCCGGTTGTAAAAAAGATCCAGGAAGTCTTTCTGGATGCCATGAAAAACCCGGAACACGTGGAAAAAATGGACAAGGCCGGCCTGGCGGTGAAGCCCATCATGGGCGAGGAATACCTCAGGTACTTCCGCAACCTCCAGGAAAGATGCAAGGCCCTTGTCGACGCGGCCCGCAAGACCAAGTAAAAAAGGAGTACCAGCCTTCGTTTCTTCATTCAGAAAAAACTAAACCCAAGGAGGAAGCTACATGAAAGGGAAAGTTATGGTGAGCCTGTTAATCGGGATGATCTTTGCTTTACCCGGAATCGTCTTCGCCCAGGACTATCCCACCAAGCCGATCACGATTCAGATTCCCTACCCGGCAGGGGGAAGTTCAGACGTGGGAGCCCGGATCGTGGCCTCGATTGCCGAAAAACAAATCGGCAAACCGATGGTGGTGGTCAATAAGCCCGGCGCGGGAGGGCAGGTGGGATGGACGGAGCTCGCCCGGCAAAAGGCCGACGGGTACTATCTGGGCGGTATCAACCTTCCCCATCTTCTTTCCGCGGTCCTGGACCCGGAGCGGAAAGCGGTCTTCAAAGCCGAGGACATCGTCCCCATCATCAGTCAGGCTCTCGATCCCACCACGATCTCGGTGAGGCCCGACAGCCCCTGGAAAACTCTGAAAGACCTGATCGCGGACGTCAAGAAAAGGCCCGGCGAAATCCCCGCCGGCATCGTGGGATATCTCCAGGATGACGAAATCGGCTACCTTCAGTTTGCCGAGGCAGCGGGGATCAAAATGCGGCTGGTCTATTTCGACGGGGCCGCGCCCGCCATCACCGCCCTCCTGGGGAAACACGTGGATGTCCTCTTCTGCACCGTAGCGGATAACTTCAGCCAGTGGAAATCCGGGAGGATCCGGATGCTGACCATCATGGATAAGGAAAGAACCAAGTTCTATCCCGATCTGCCCACCACGGCGGAGTTGGGATTCCCCACGGTTCTCTCCGCCTCCACCCGGGGCATTGCCGGGCCGAAAGGGATTCCCGGGCCCATCGTGAAGCAGATCGAGGCGATCTTCCACAAGGCCATGATGACCCAAGACCATATCGATAAGCTGGAGACCGCCGGGATGCCGGTCAAGATCATGCTGGCCGAGGAATTCGGCAAGTACTACTGGGAAAGCTACAAAGTGGCCCAGAAGTGGGTGGATTACGTCCGCAAGAAGTAGGCGGATTTAGGGACGCAAGACGGTAACCTATCGTAGGGGCGATTCATGAATCGCCCCTACTTTTTTGGGACACATAAATTAGGGGGGGAATTAGAACAGCTTGAACCGCCCGTCGAATTCCGGCTGAACGGTAACCTGGGTGAAGACGCGGTCCTGTTCCTCCCGGATGGCGGCCATCATCCAGACAAAGGTGGTCACCGTTCCGGGGGCCGCCACGTTGTAATGATACCCCTTCTTGATGGCCACCGCATCCCCATCCCGGACCATGGCCACGATCTCGGGGCTATTGAAATCCCAGTAATTCAGATGGATGGCGAAATGGGGGTCCGGCAGGTCCACATAGAGGTAAATCTCTTCTTTGGCCCCCGAGTGGTCATGGGGAGGCCAGCTGGTCCAGTTCCCCTCCTTGCTCATGGTGACTCCGGCCAGGAGCCTCCCTGCTTTCGTATTGGCCTCGCCGATTAGGGTGTGAATGGTCCGGGAATAAGGCTCGAAGCCCGCCCGGTTGACCAGCTTGGGATTCTTCAGCACATCCTCAAAGGCCACGAATTGTACTCCGTAATTTTTCGATGCCGGGGCGGCACATTCGGCCAGGTCGAAGAATTCCTTCGGGCTAACCCGGCATCGGCTTTGGATGGGCAGGTAGAGGGCGTCATATTTTTTCATTTTGAAGCTCCGTCCGTCCACCTCTACGGCCCCCTCCCCCCGCAGACAGATTAGCCCGATTTCCTCCTGTCCGGTCTCGAGGATCACCGGCGCGTCCCCTCCCTCGAGGACGATCCGTCCATATTTCAAAAATTGAAGCCCGGTGTTTTTCTCATCAATCCATCTTCTCCTGCCCCGAGTCTGATGGGTTTGTCGAAAAAGCCAGGAAAGACTCATGGTTCCTCCTCCGAATCAAGAGTGGTGAGGTGTAAACAGGAAGATCGGTAGGGGCGGGTTTCAAACCCGCCCCTACTGCAAATCCTAGAGGTTCAGCTCCTTTCCCTAATGACCTTCCAAAGATCCCGAATCGTATAAGCGATGATGATGGCGCCGGAAAGAGGCATGACCATATACCAGAGATACTTGGGAAGCTCCAGAATGGGAGACCGATCCGTCGCTTGATAGGAAACCCATCCCCCCTGGTAGGTGAAGACCAGGAAAAACCCGAGGGCCAGAAGGGCCAGGCCGATTTCCAGCCTCCGGCCTGCTTTTGAATTCCCCAGTTTGGTGGGAAGGAGATCCACCCGGAAGTGGGTTCGGTCCCTCCATAGAGCAGCCGCCCCCAGGAAAACCAGCCAGGCAAAGGCCAGCTCGATGATCTCGTCCGCCCATCCCATGGAGGCGAAGGGAAGAAAACGGACCACAACCCCGGCGGCTACAAAAACCACCAGCGCCCCCATCATGGCGATGGAGCCCCTCCGCAGAAAGAGGGCGATGAATCGGTCAGCCCGTTCCCAAAAACCTCGGCTCATGTCATCTTCCTTTTGATTTTTTTCATAACTCTCCGGAGAAAATTAGTTCGGATTTCGGGAAAAAATAACATTCTAGGCACTCCGAACTCTAGGCACTTTAGGCACTTTCTTTATCTCGCCGCCCCCATAACCAGGTTTGGAATCCAGGTTACCAGCCCGGGGATGTAGGTGATGAGGCCCAGGGAAATCATGATGGCCACGATGTACCACTTGAGCTCATCGGCCAATTCCCAAAGCGGAATCTTTGCCACGCTCGATACCGCGTAAAGAACCATTCCCACGGGTGGGGTCAAAAGGCCCACCATGAGATTGAGAGTCATCACCACCCCGAAATGGACGGGATCGATCCCGATCTTGTTGATGAGGGGCATGAAGATGGGGATGGTAAGGATCATGATGGAGATTCCTTCCATGAAACAGCCCAGGACAAGCAGAATGACATTCAGGATTAAAAGGATGACCCAGGGATTATGGCTCAGACCCATGAGTCCCTGGATCACCGCGTCCGGCACCCGCTGGTGGATCAGGAGCCAGCCGAAGATTCCCGCGGCCGAGATGATGAAGAGAACCCGGACCGTGTGCTCGATGCTCTCCCACAGAATTCGGGGAAGGTCCCGCAGGGTGATCTCCCTGTAAATCAACAGGGTGACCAGGAGGGCGTATAGGACCGCCACCACGGAAGCCTCTGTGGGAGTGAAGATGCCGATCAGAATCCCCCCGATGATGATCACCGGGCAGAGGAGGGCCGACCAGGCGCTGATCAGGCTGACAAAGAATTCCTTCAGCGTGGCTCTCTTTTCCCGCGGGTAACCCCTGCGGTCGGAGATGATGTACACCGTGATCATCATGGCCAGGCCCATGATCAGGCCGGGGAGGAAGCCGCCCAGGAAGAGACGCCCCACCGAGGTGCCCGTCAGGCTCCCGAAGATCACGAAGGGGATGCTGGGGGGGATGATCGGGCCGATGGTGGAGGAGGCGGCGGTAACCGCCGCGCTGAATCGCCGGGAAAAGCCCGCCTTGGTCATGGCCTCCAGCTCCACCATCCCGATGCCGGCCGCATCGGCAACCGCGGCTCCTGACATGCCGGCAAAGATCATGCTGTTGACCACGTTCACATGGCCCAGGCCGCCCTTGATGTGCCCCACCATGTTTTGCGCCAGGCGGAAGATCCGCTGGGTCATCCCGCCGGTGTTCATCAAATTGCCGACCAGGATAAAAAAGGGGATGGCCAGGAGGGGAAAACCCGTGGTGCTGGAGTACATCCTCGCCGGGATCATGGACAGGGTGTCGATCTCCCCCAGCACCACGAAGAAGATCACCGCCGTCAGCCCCATGGAGACGGCGATGGGCAGGCCGATCATGATCAGGCCCACGAGCACGGCAAAGATCGCTGCCGTCATCATTGGTCTAAACCCTCTCTCGAAGATGCCGAGGGAGCGCTGCGCTTGAGGAGCGTCACGCTTGCAGCGTGACTCGAGGACCGGGCTTCGCCCTTTAGGAGCTGGAGTTTGGGCTCCCTTGAGGCAAAAGATTCTTGCAGTTGCCTCAAGCGAAGCGATCCTCAAGGCCCGAAGGGCCGATTCTCAAGCCACGCCTACGGCGGGCGGTCTATTTCTTTCTGGCATCATCCACAAATTTCATAAAGGTCTTCACGTTGTCCTCGCCGGCATACTTGCCGATCCTCTCGTAAGCCGGCTTCATGGCCGCCCGGAAGGGCGCGAGGTTCGGACGGGTAACCTTCACCCCTGCTTTTTCCATCTTGGAGATCTGATCCGCCTCCTCGGCCATGATCGCCCTGCGCATCAAGGCCCCCGCCGCTTTGCTCTCTTCACGGAAGATCTTCTGCTGCTCCGGGGTTAATTTGGCCCAGGACTTGACGCTGACCACGTGGACCATGTTATTGTACACATGACCGGTAATGGCCAGGTTTTTCTGGACCTCATAGAATTTATTGTGGTAGATCACGGCGATGGGGTTTTCCTGGGCGTCCACCACCCCCTGGGAAAGGGCCATGTACAATTCCGGGAAGGCGATCTTGGTGACGATGCCCCCTAAGGCCTCCATGGCCGCCTGGAGCTGAATCTCCGGCGGGGTGCGGATTTTCAAACCCTTAACATCTTCCGGTTTTAAGATGGGCCTCTTGCTGTTGGTCAGATTGCGGAACCCCCATTCCCAGTTGGAGAGAACGATAAACCCCTCCTTCTCCGCCGGAGGCGCCAGCCAGTTCATGGACGGTCCGTCCAGCGTCCGGTGGGCATGTTCATAGCCGTCGTAGACGAAGGGGAGCATGACCACGGAGAAGGCCTTGACGTACTTGTCCAGGGCTCCCTGGGTGGGAAGGCTCATGTCGATGGAGCCGAGCCTCACCTGCTCCGCCTGTTCCGGGGGCGATCCCAGCATGTTGGCCGGATAGATGGCAATCTTCACCTGCCCTTTGGTCCTCTCTTCCACCTTGGCTGCAAACTGCTTGGCCGCCACGTTTCCCGGGTGGGTCTCCTCGGCGTAATGGGCAAACCTCATCTGGAGGACCTGCGCCTCGGACCCCTGGATCAAGCCCAGGAGAAACAGAACGGCCAGACAGCTGATCCCGATCACTCGATATAACGTTTTCATGGCTACCTCCTTTGGTTGGGATTTGGGAATTTTATTGCCCTTATTTCCTGTGTTTTTTCATCAATTCTAAATAGTCCTCCCGCGGCGGGGAAAAGATATCGATCCCTTTGAAGCCCGTCGGGGTGCGGCCTCCGTGTTCGGCGTTGGGAGGATGGACGCACACGTCTCCGGCCTTCATCACAAAAGTCTCTCCCTCCACCACATGCTCCTCGGATCCCTCCAGGATGATCAGAATTTGCTCCGCGGGATGGCGGTGGAGGGCAAAGGTGGCCCCCGGGGGTTGTTCGATAAAGCTGAGGAGGACGTTCTTCCCCGCCAGGAACCGGGTGGAGACTTTGTCCGTCAGGGGGACCAGAGGAATTTCCCGGATGGAAAAATAATGTTTCGATTTTTTCTCGGCCATCTATTCCTCCTTTCTCCGACTATATTCTTTCTCCGCCATTTCCTCAAGGCCTCCCAGATAACCCAACCGGCTCGAGATCAAGGAGGCCGCATTTCGAACTTCTTTCACCACCCGGCTCTCTAAAGGCGTTCCAATTTTTTTCTGCGGCCCGGACACGCTGAGGGCAGCAATCACTTTACCCAGATGATCCCGGATGGGGGCGGCAATGCACTCCACATCTTCTTCGATCTCCCGGTTGTCCAGCGCAAACCCCTGCCGCTGGACCTGATTCAGTTCCCGGGTCAATTTCTTCTTCGAGGTGATGGTGCGCGGGGTAAAAGCCTGGAAACGGATCTGGTCCATCATCCGCAGGCGCTCTTCCGGGGGGAGAAAAGCGAGCAGCGTTTTTCCCAGGGCGGTGCAATGAACGGGACCCCGCTGCCCGATCTTGGAAATGACCCCCAGGCTCCGGGGAGAATCTACCTTGTCTAAATACAAAATCTCCGTCCCGCCTAGAATCGCCAGGTGGACGGTCTCTTGGACCTTTAAGGATAGAGCATCCATGATCGGTTTGGCCGCCTGGGCTAAATCGACCCGTCGCAGATAGGCGCTTCCAGCCTCAAAAGCGCCCAGCCCCAAAGAGTATTCCCCCGTCTTCTCATCCTTTTCCACAAACCCGCATTTTCCCAGGGATAGCAGAATGCGGTACGTGGTGGACCGGTCCAGGTGAAGGCGCTTGGCCACCTCGCTGATCTTAAAGCTGCCCCGTTCCGTGGAGAGGCATTTCAAGATACCGCACGCCCGGAGAATGGAATTGATCAGGTATCGGTCATTCATGGGAGTGTTTCAATATTACAGCAAGCGTGTAAATAACAAAACAGCGGAAAATTGTCAACTCAAAAATGTCCCTTCCTGCAGGATGATTCTATTTTCTCCCGAATTCGGCTCAGCCCGCAGACCCGAAGAAATATGGGGCGAAAAACCGTGCGATCGGATTTTCCCCCCGGGGGAACAGCCTAAATAACGAATTTTGCTGGAGAATCTTTTGAAGGTTTGGCGGAAGAGTGCCGATGAGTCGGGCATAACGGCTTCCCTAAAAGCAATCTATCTTATTGAAATGATTAAAATTTTAAACTACCTCTGCCGGCAGCCGAAGACTAACCTCATGGGGATGGGGGTCGTCTCTGTCATCCTGATTGGGTATGCCAACCACCATGCCGGACTGGAAATTTCAGCCTCCATCTTTTATTTGTTTCCGGTAGCGCTCGTAAGCTGGTGTGCCGGGAGGAGAGAAGGAGGATTTATCGCCTTGGCCAGTTCAGTGGCCTGGTATGTGGCCGACTGGTACGCAGGGCGGGAATATTCCCATCCCCTCATCCATTACTGGAATATGATGGTGATGTTTGGTTTCTTCTTCACCATGAATTTTATTCTCGCGGGGTTAAAAGAGGCCCTGGAGGAAGAGAAGAAACTGGCCAGAGTGGATTCTTTGACTGGGGTACTCAACGTGAGATATTTTACCGAATTGGCCAACAAAGAGATCGAGCGCTGCCGCAGATATGGGCACCCTCTCACTCTAATATACCTGGATTGTGACAATTTTAAAGAAATCAACGACCACTTTAGCCACCAAGCGGGCGACAGGCTCCTCCGCTCCTTGGGCCTTGCCCTCCAGCATAATACTCGTTCCACCGATATCATCGTACGCATGGGGGGTGACGAATTTGCCATTTTGATGCCCGAAACCGGAGATCAGATTGCGCCTCAAGCCCTCCAAAGACTTCAAACTCGCCTTCAGGAAGCTCTGCAGCAAAGTGGCTGGTCAAAAACCTTAAGCATGGGAGCGGCGATTTTTCTGGACCCGCCCGAGTCGGTTGATTTATTGATCAAAAGTGCAGATTGCCTTATGTTCTTGGCCAAAAATAACGGAAAGAATAGAATTCAATACCAGGTCTTCGATAAACAAAAATATGATTTGAGCTCTTCCCTTAACCATTCCTTTTCGTTAGCCTCTGAACCTCTCCCCAGCGAGTCCGCTCTTCCCGTAGTGCCTGATGGGCTTCTTCCAGGGTCACCGCTGAAAACCGCAATTTCTCCCCCGGCATGACCTGGGCCAGTCCGTCGAGGTCTGCCGAAATCACATTGGCGATCTTGGTGTATCCCCCTGAAACCTGAGCATCCCACAACATGACGATGGGAAGGCCGTCTCCGGGGACCTGAACCGCCCCGCGGGCGATGGCCTCGGATATGATGTCCGCCCCCTGGGTATGCTCGATTTTCGGTCCTTCCAGCCGATACCCCATCCGGTCCGCCTGGGAACTCACCGTGTATTCTGAGGAGAGAAACGTCTCCACCCCCCGCGGCGAGAAGCGGTCCTGCTGGGGTCCGAGGATGACTCTCCGGGGAGGGCGATGCGAAAAATCAGGGATGAATTCCGCCGGAAGGGGGATAAGGAAAGGATTCTGAACCCCGCTTTTTCCCGTCCCCAGGATTTCGCCTGCCCGTAGAGGATTCCCCATCAGCCCCCGCGCGAAGACCGACCGGCTGCCCAAAAATTGGGGACCCGCAAAGCCCCCCCGGACAGCCAGAAAAGCCCGGAAGCCCCTCTTCCGCCCGCGGAAGGATATGCGGTCTCCATTTTTGATAAGCACCCCCTGCCACATGGGAAGGGGTCTTTTGTTCACCAGGGGAGAAAGATCCCCGCCGGTGACGGCGATCACCAGATCCTCCAGGGCCAGGAGCTCCAGCCGGAAGAGCGTGGTTTCCAGAACCGTTGCCTCCGGGGGATTCCCGGCCAGAAGGTTCGCCACCCGGGCGGAAAAACGGTCGGCCACGCCCGAGGCGGGAATCCCGTATTTCATGGAACCGGGCCGGCCCAAATCCTGAAGGGACGTGTAAACCCCGGGGTTGATCACCTCGAAGGCTCTCATAGGAAATCCTCCGCCTGCCGTCCCCCGGCCTTTAGGGCTTCCTCTTCAGACACCGGGGGGAACAGAACTTCATCTCCGGCGACAAAAGGAATGGGCGGGAGGGTCCGGGGATCGTACAGGATCACAAAGGTTCTCCCGATATAGTTGAACCCCGAAGGCTGATCCGTGGCGATGGCGTTGGCCTGCCCTCCGGCAAATCCAACCGAACCTCCCGGCACCAACGTTCGGGGCGTGGTCAGCCGGGGAACCCGGAGTTTTTCCGGGAGTCCCCCCAGGTAAGCCAGGCCGCAGATGAAACCGATGAAGTACACCAGGAAGCGGGCCCGCGAAAATTCCCGGGTTACTTCCTCCGGAGAAAGATGGAGGACCCGAGAAACGCGCTCCAAGTCCGGTCCGTGAGTCCCTCCGTACACGGTAGGCAGCCGGAAAACACGCCGGGGCGGGAGATCGATACGGCCTGCTCTATCCAGGCATCCCTGGATCCGATCCACCAGAACGGGATATTCAATCTGCAGGGGATCGTAGGTCACCATCAGAGTCCGGTAGGCCGGCAGGACTTCCTGAACTCCGGGAAATCGATCGGACTCAATCGTCAGGGCCAGAGCCCGTGCCGCCCGGTTCACTTCCGGGTCGATCCGGTTCTCGAACTCGACCAGCACGGCGCTGTCGCCGGAGGGTTTGATCTTCGGCCAGTCGTTCATTCTTTTCCCCTATTTTATATTGGACACAGATAAACTTAGCGCGGCAGAGCCGCAACCAAAAGGAATCACCCCCTCCCTCCCCTCCCCCCTCGAGGGCATAAGCGCTAACTTAGAGGTTTTTTCCTTTAATTCCCCC
>Ga0315294_10004282_pt1 | contig 15564 bp, 10 predicted proteins | sample YL17G13_40_MG_FD_203626 | JGI IMG/M metagenome (GOLD analysis project Ga0315294, IMG submission 203626) | Sediment microbial communities from Yellowstone Lake, YNP, Wyoming, USA - YL17G13_40 | ecosystem: Environmental > Aquatic > Freshwater > Lake > Sediment | place: USA: Wyoming | collected... | reverse complement strand
AACAGCATGGGCACGGACCGTGAGATGGCGCAGCGTGTTCTGTTTCGCAATGTCTCTATTCCCAGATGACGTCTGGCTTCCTCGAATGTGACCTCGATGCTCCATCGCCGGGCGTAGCACTCGACTATCTCAGCCGGAGTGAGGTTTCTTTCAGTCGTGAAGAACACCTCGTCATTGCGTTTCCCCTTGGGGTCGCGCACCACGACCCACCGGACCCATGTGGCGCCCTGGCTGCACCGGTACCACAGCCCCTCGCCCGAAAGGAGCATGAGCTCTTTGCGCGATGCCCCGTACCAGTCGACCTCGCGTAAAACCCACTCGGCATCGTCTCGCTGCGACATCCGACGCGGGTTTTCAAGCCGCCCGCCGATGATTCGCGGACGTCCGAAACCTGAGTACTCGCCGGGCTCCGCGTGCAGGCGCGCCTCCCACTGGAATCGGCTTACCAGTGAACCTTTCGAACATCTTCTGCTTTTCTCGTTCAGCAAGTCCGCCATCTCATGCGTCGCATACCACGCGTCGCCGATCAGTCTTATTCGACGGTCGCCGGCCCAGCGCGTCACGATCATGACCATCAGGATGGCAAGCTCGGATGGCGTGCGATGCATCCCGGAGCCTGAACGCCTGCGCTTCCCGAGTTTGGGTGATATGTAATTCAGACTCATAACCGGAAGCGCGACGACACTCTCGCAGAACGGCAGCCTGATCGCAAAAGCCAGAACCACCCACATGTTGCCCGGCGTCCAGCGGTTCAACGTTCGGGTGGATCGCACACTGTCGCGATGCATGCTTACCCCGCTGACGTACGGCCCATAGCGCCTTACAAGCGTTTCGTCCACCACAAGCTCGATCTCCCGGCCTTCAGGAATCAGCCTCAGCGCCAATTCAAACATTATGCGCGCCATTCTCAGTCCGTTCATCTTCCCCCTGCGCAGCACATTCTCATATGCTGAGAAATGCTTTCCGGCCCATGGCTGAGCCGATCGCAGACACTCGGTCACTGTCCGGGGTCCGCTGCAAAGGATTGCCCCGCGTAACAGCACTCCCAGATTTTCAAAAGTGGGCTTCGTCAAAACTTGAGAAAACAGGCTGAATGCTTCTAGAATAGTCACGGGTTGGTTTCTCTCCGGTTGTACTTGGGATAAGTTACTTTACCGGAGAGATTACCAACCTTCTCTATTTTTGGCGAAAGTCGAGATCCTGCGCGTGGTTCTTCCATCGGCAAACACACCAGAATGTAACACGCGCATCCTGCGCGTGGTTCTTCCGGCAACCCGGAATTCTGAAGAGCCATGCGCCGGAGGCGCATGCTACTGTCCCGGATGGTATAATCCTGCCGAGGGTGGAGCTCGGGATGAATCCCCAGGAAAAGCAGTCGGAGCGACAGCCGTCCCCCGTCCAGGAGCGAATTCTCGTACGAGTCGTCCCGCTGACCGGCGGTGGACGCATCGGCCATTCGCTGACCTACAGCGTTCCCGAATCGATCAAAGAGACCGTCGTTGTGGGATCGGTCGTGGCTGTGGAAGTGCGGAAGTCGCAACGTATCGGCGTGGTGACCGCATTCCAGGAATACGAGGAGACCATCGAGGCGCTTCCGTACGCCGTGAAGGATATCCGCGCGGTCTACACGGACGAGGTCCTTCTCCGCGAGAGCGATGTCGAAACGGCCAGATGGATCGCGAGCTACTACGCGTGCAGCCTTCGCGATGCGCTCGCGCCCTTCACTCCGGAAATTCGCGCGCTCAATGCCACGACCGTTCTCATTGCGCAGAACCCGTCCGAGTTCCACGACGCTCTCGACAGGCTCGGACTTCTCTTCTCAAGGCCGGACACGGTGCCGATCGAGGAGCGTCCCGACGGCAGCGCGAGGATTTCCCTTAGCGAGCTTGTCGACGCGCTTCGCGCCGGGGGCCTCACCGAGGATGCGTCAAAGCAGAAAGTGCGGGAGTGGCTGGACGCCGGAATCCTCGCAACCGAGATCGGAATCCGCACGCGTATCGCGCACGTGGGGCAGGGGAGCTACCTCACTCTCACAGACGGGGCCGGACTTCCCGAGGCCGAGAAAATCAGGAGCGAACGCCAGAGGAAAGTGCTTGAACTGCTCAGGGAAGTCGGCGGCACGCTCTCGCGCGACGAGATAGTTCGAGAGGTGCCGGGAGCTCAATCGGCGCTGTCGAGTCTCGTCAAGAGAGGGTTTCTGCAGGAGATCGTCGACAGGTCGCTTCTGCCGTCGGAATCGCCCAGGCCGTCGGTAGTCAGCCTCAGCGATTCACAAAGGGGTGCGATCGAGGCGATCTCGCGGGCGATGGCATCCGGGGAGTCGAAAACGTTCCTGCTGTTCGGGGTGACGTCGAGCGGGAAGACCGAGGTATACCTTGAAGTGTGCCGTTGTGCCATCGACATGGGCAAAAGGGCCACGGTTCTGGTCCCGGAAATCGCGCTGACATACCAGACGGTCCAGCGATTCATGCATTCGTTTCCGGGACGCATCGCGCTTATGCACAGCGAGCTCACCGACAGGGAGCGTCTGCACGAGTGGCGCGCCATCCGTCGCGGCGAGAGGGACATCGTGATCGGCGCGAGGAGCGCTTTGTTCGCCCCGATGCCCTCTCGCGGCGTAATCGTCATTGACGAGGAATCCGAGACAGCGTACAAGCAGCATCAACGCCCGCGCTATCATGCGCGCGAGGTCGCGAGGAAGATGGCGAAAGAGGAGGGCAGCGTGCTCGTCCTCGGCAGCGCGACGCCGTCAATCGAGTCCTTCCACGCTGCGAAGAAAGGGACCTTCACGCTCCTCAGGCTGCCCGCGAGAGTGGTGGGCGGCGCTTTGCCGGAGGTCCAATGCGTCAGGCCCGAGACCTCCCCGGCTGGACCGAACCGCGAGTGCGAGACGGTGAGGGTCGACGGGCACGATGTCCCGATCTCCCTGATTTCCTCGACCCTGAGGGACGAGCTTGTGAAAACTCTTCAGGCCGGGCGGCAGGCGGTTCTTTTCCTCAACCTGAGAGGATTCGCGCAGAGCCTCATCTGCCCCGAATGCGGATGGGTGCCGATGTGTCCGAACTGCGACGTGTCGCTGACGTACCACAGGCGCGAGCGTGCTCAGATGTGTCATCACTGCGGGCACCGGCAGCCGTCCCCGGAGGAGTGCGGTCGCTGCGGTGACGGGAAAATGAGGTTCCTCGGGTCGGGCACCGAAAGGCTGGAAGCGGAGGTGAGAGTGCTCTTCCCGTCCGCGCGAACCCTTCGCATGGATCGGGATTCCGTGAGCACGCGCGGTCGGAGGAGGACCATCGTGGAGGCGGTTCGACGTCGTGACGTGGATATTCTCCTGGGCACGCAGATGATCGCGAAGGGTCTGGATTTCCCGTCCGTGAGACTGGTCGGCGTGATATCTGCGGACCAGAGCCTGCACGTGCCGGATTTTCGCTCAGCAGAGAGGACATTCCAGTTGCTCACGCAGGTGATCGGTCGCGCGGGGAGGTCGGATGCGCTCGAGAGCGAGGGCGGCGGCATCGCGATCATCCAGAGCTACGATCCGAACAACCGCGTGATTCAGACGGCATGCAGGCAGGACTTCGAGTCTTTCTACGAGTCGGAGATCGTGCTCAGGGAGCGATTTCTTTATCCGCCCGCAGTGCATCTCGTGCGAGTTGTCTTTTCGGGGAAGAATAGGGACGAGGTGGCGGGTGTTGCGATGAAATTCGGCGGAGCGCTTGAAAAGAACCGGCTGGTCCCGGAGACCTCGGTGCTGGGACCCGCCCCTGCGCCGTTCGAGAAGCTGGAGGGACGCTTCAGGCACCACTGCATCATCAAGGCGCCGAGGGTCAGTCGGATCGTGACCTGGATCGGCGCTGCACGACGGCTCATCAAGCTTCCGCGTACCGTGAGAATGGATGTAGATGTCGATCCGATTTCGATGCTATAGGGAAATTCCCCTGAGACCGGTTTCCGTCAGTCTCCGCCCGGACCCCATGCGAAGCCTATCACCTCTCCGCCCCCGGATGCCCAGCTCACGAGGAACTGCATCTCTTGGGGCGTCATTATCCGGGGATTGGACGACATGAAATTCTCCGGTATCCAGGGCACGTAGCTCATTCGCCAGGTTTCGTAACGGCTGTCGAGACCGGTGGTGTCGCCCTTCCCTGTGAGCGCGCTCGAATTCGACGCATAGAGAAGGAAATCCCCTATGGGCGAGAAATCCACCAACAGTGTCATGTCTTTGAATGCAGTCAGCCGACGCGCGTTCGTGGAGTCCAGACTGTAAAGATACAACTGCTCCCCCGACAAGGGCGTGTCCCCGGACAAGTACTCGGTGGTGAAGTTCGTTGTGAAGACGAAATAGCGGCTGTTGGGATGCCATGCGGGATGTCCGGTCAGGTAGCCGGTCGCGACGCGGGTGACGGGCTCGGCCTTAAGGGTCTCGGTGTTGATCAGGAAAACATCGATTCTCTGCGGGTATTCAAACGTGGCCAGGTACCATTTCCCGTTCTGCGAGAATCCTCCCAGCTCGACGACAGGCAGGTCGCCTATCCGAACAGCCTGCTTCCCCGGTCCGTCGACGAAGAACAGGCCGTATCCCCCGGACCCGTCGTCGAGAGCCAGTCTCAATGCCAGCCTGTTTCCGTCCGCTGCGATGGAGAGCCCCGCGATATCGACCGGGGCCGAGAACCATTCCTTCTCGCCGTACGCGACCGTCGGGACCAGATGCTCGCCGGGTCGGAAAGTGGGCTCGGCTTCATTGCGATCGAATGTGACCGTGAGCACGTGGTTCGTCCCGTTCCTGTCGACACCCGCGACGGCCACTACATCGTTCCTGGAGACGCTCCAGGGCTTGGGCGTGGTGGCCTTGATCTCCATGCTGAGGGTCGCGTCGGTGGTCATTGTCCTGTCGTGCTCGAGCCTTGTCAGAGCAAGGTTTCCGTCCTTGTCGTTGCGGAGAATATAGACTGCGTTCCTGCTCGATTTCAGATCGCGCACACCGTCGAGACCGTGCAGAATTGTGTTGATGTCCGACGTGCTCTGCATGATCCGGTACACGGCGGTCTTGCCGTGATGAGTCTCCCAGTAGTACAGGGGGTTCGCGACCCCTCGCGACGGGTCGATCAGGCTCTTGACGACGCCCTCCGGCTCGGGGCTTGAGCACCCGGCCGCGAATGCGATCAGTAGTGCGGTCGTGAGAAGCAGTGTTCGTCTCAACAGTGTTTCCTTTTCGATAAATCTCTGGTCTGCAAGTTTAAGACAAATCAAGCGTCGATGCATCCCGATCCGGCCTCTGCACGCGGGCTTAAGCTTCGGAGTCGATTCGGACCCGGATTTTCTTCCAATGTCCCCGCCGGAAAAGCCAGAAATACGCGGTGGACTCGATTGCGGAGGACGTTGCCATCGCGAGCCAGACTCCCCACTCCTCGAGACCGGTCATTGTCGCGAGAATGAATGCGAGCGGGAGCCGGATGATCCACTGTCCGGCGATGTGCGCCATCAGGGGACTAATGCTGTCGCCTGCGCCCCTCATGCATCCCATCAGGACGAAACACGCCTGGAAAATCTGGGTTATCGCATTGATCCTGAGATACCAGCTCCCGGCCTCGATTACATCCGGATCTCCCGTGAACAGCGCGATAATCTGTCCGGGGATGAGCAGGAATGCGAGGCACGCGATTGTCATGAGCACGAAGCCGGTCTTCAGCGTGGCCCACGCGGCCTGCTCGGCCCGATCCGGTTTTCCGGCGCCGAGGTTTTGCCCCACCATCGCGCCGGTTGCGATGTTGAGACCCAAAAGCGGTATGAACGCCAGACCTTCGGCGCCGAATCCGACTCCGAGCGACGCCTGCGCGACCGTCGGCTGGTACGTGAGCGACAGGATGCGATACAGGATCATCACGTTCACGTTTCTCAGCAGCGACTGAAGACTGTTGGGGACTCCGAGTCGCAGAATTCCCCAGAACTGCTGGACGTAGGGTCTGAAGTCGGCGGGTCGGAGGACCATCCTGTATTTCCCGGAAGTCAGGATAATGAAGATAGCCATCGATCCGATCATGCGAGCCGCGGCCGATCCGACAGCTGCGCCCACGATCCCGAGCCTCGGGAATCCCCACACGCCGAATATGAGGACATAGTTGATCAGAATGTTCACCAGGTTGACGCACACCATGATGATGAGCGGGGTGAGGGTGTCGCCGAGGCCCTGCATGATCGCCATGCCCAGGGCAAGCAGGAAGAAGAACGGCATCCAGTCGAACAGCACGTCGGTGTACGAGATCGCGTACCGGGTGACCTCCTCCTCCGCGTTGAACAGGCTCATGAGATCGGGAAGGAACAGGTTGCCGACGATAATCATGACGAAGCCGAGCATCACGGCGAACATGAGAGCGTGAGACGCCGCGCGCCTGGCAAGCTTGTGACGTCCGGCGCCCGTGTGCTGGGAGACAAAAGTGATTGTCGCGAAGCCGGTCCCGAAACCGATGGCGAACAACAGCATCATGAGGGTGTTCGAGATGACGAGGGCGGCGAGGGCTTCCTTGCCGATCCGTCCCACCATGATCATGTCCGCCATTCCCAGGCCGAGGTTCAGGAGATTGGAAACGATGATGGGCAGTGCGAGTTTCACCGCGGTCGGGAAGATCGGGCCGTTGACGAGGTCGAGACGCTGCACTCGCGCTGCGCCGTTCGCGTCTCCACCCGGTCCTGTCGGATCGCGGGGTTCGGGATCGATTGTCCGGTCGTCCTTCATTCAGGAGAAAAATACTCGCCCATGCAGGTCGATTCCATTTATTCTGCAAGAAAAGGGAAGATTAACCACCAAGGCACGAAGGGCACCAAGAGCACAAAGAAGACTCTGCCTGTCCCCGCTTCCGCTACAGGTTGGGCATGGTGATGTATTCCGCCAGTATGTCTGCGCCCGCGGACGTACCGATTCTTGTCGCCCCGGCTCTGAGCATGAGCTCCATGTCCTTGCGATTCCGTATTCCACCCGAGGCCTTCACCTGGATGCGTTTGTGCGCGCTGGCGACCAGGAGCTGGACGTCCGCGACCGTCGCCCCGTAGGAGCCGAGCCCGGTCGATGTCTTGACGAAATCGATGCCTGCGACGGCCAGGTGCTCGACCGCCCAGCGTTTCTCGGCCTCGGTAAGATAGCAGCACTCGATAATGCCCTTCAAGACCACCGGCTCGTTCCGGATCGTCTTCCGCGTGCTCGAGTAACCCTTCAGGTCTTTCAGCTCCCCCAGGAACTCGACATCATTGCCGGACTTGAGGTAGGTGATGTTGACGACGAAGTCAATCTCCTCGCAGCCGCGGTCGATGAGGTCCTTGAGCGCCTGGATTTTCGAGTGTCTGATCGAGTAGCCGAGAGGGTATGCAATCACCGACCCCACCCTGGTTTTCCTCTCGAGGCAGATCATCGATGCGAGGGATACATAGCACGGGGGCACGTAGACCGTGCCGAATTTCCGTGCGGAATTCTCGATTATCCACTGCTTGTAGCTGGATTCCGGGAGGTCGGGACGCAGCAGGGTCTGATCGATCAACGCTGCGGCCTCTTCATTTGTAAGGGGCATCTGCATTTCAAGCTGTCCTACACAATATGATCAAGATGGTGATGATTCCCTAGAACAAGCATCGGGGTCCTGATTGGTGTGGACAATAACATTGTTTCGCCGATGGAATGGCGGGGCTTTCGACGGCTTGATTTCTGACAGAGCAGACCTTTCCCCGCTGTGACGGACCAATGTTAACCCTTGACGCGCTCGACATAGCGGCCGTCGCGGGTGTCGACCTTGATTACCTCTCCTTCGCCGACAAACAGAGGAACCATGATCGTCGCGCCGCTCTCGATCTGGGCGGGCTTGCTGCCGCCCTGAGCCGTGTCGCCCTTAACGCCCGGGTCGGTTCGCACCACCTTCACCACGATGAAATTCGGGGGCCTGACATCCAGAACCTCGTTATTGTACACGGTCACGGTCGAGTTCCCGTTCTCCATAAAGAAACCCGCCTTGTCGCCGACCAGCTTCTCGTTGATGCTGTACTGCTCGTAGGTCTCGTTATCCATGAAGTTGTAGTTGGTCCCGTCGAAGTAGAGGTACTGCATATCCCGGTCCTCGACCCGGACATTCTCCACCTTCTCGCCCGCGCGATAGGTGCGCTCGACAATCGCGCCGGTCCGCAGGTTCACCTGCTTGACCCGGACGAATGCGGGGCCCTTGCCGGGTTTAACGTGCGCGAATTCCGTGATCCGCCATAGCTGGTCGTCGTATTTGAAACAGGTTCCAGATCTGAGATCGTTCGTAGTGATCATACGCAAACTCCTTTGCGGACGGGATAGTATATCCCCGACATTCCGGGTGCGCAATGTGTTTTGGATCAGGCGTTTGAGACGGCCAGGTCGAAGGCTTTCGTTATCTGGGACCGTTTGCGGGGGCTCAGAGTCTTGAGAACTTCGAGGAGAATGTTGCGGGAGTTCTCCGGGATAGCGGCGAGCGCGAGCCTCGCGGAGGCGGCAAGCGCGACCCCGTCCAGGTCGGCTTTCTCGAACCTGCTCAGGGTGTCCAGGAGGTTCAGAAGTCCGGCTGCCCTGCGGAAACAGCTCAGGGCCTCGTACCAGTCCTCGTAATCCGTGCTCAGGAACGTGGCTCGTGCCCGGATGTAGTTGTGCAGGGCGGGGGGATCGAAGACAGACAGCCTCCGAATCGGGATATTGAAGGCCTCAACGCTCCAGTGGAATGCGACGACCGGCTCGAATACCGGCGAGAGGGTTGTCGGGGAGAAATGCGCAAGCGGGATCAGCCTGCCCAGAGGGTGCACGAACCTGTAAAAACGGTCGCCCGCGATCAGCTCCATGCGGGGGAAGATCGCGACATAAGTCAGGAGTGCGAAGTAGATGAACGCCCCGAGGAGCGCGCCTCCCAGAAGCAGCGCCGGGGCGGGGGTGAGGGGGGCGAGAAGCAGGAAAACGGCCGCCGGGATTCTAAGGTTCACCACCCTCCCATAGACAAGTCCCTCTGCCTCGTGACATATCGCCGCCCATGCCGAGGTCAGCAACAGCATCGGCATGATCAGAACCGATGCGTGATAATGGGGCAGCGCCATGGCTCCGAGAATCGATGCGCAAGCCGATATCAATGCGGCCCAGGCCAGGGAATCCTGGTAACTCCTCGCGGCGTTCTTCGACTTGGTCGAGAGCGACATTCTTCGGGCACCTTCCGTCCTGGTTTGCTCCGAGAGTAGATCCAGAGGGCTACATTAACTTAGATACTCTATTTCAGCCGGTGCATATATCTCGCCCTTCATTCCCCACTCCACGGGCTGAGTGACGGTGAAGCGGTAATAGCGATCGTGGAAGTCGTACGCGTTCACCCAGTCGTCCTGGAAAAGCCCGACTGACAGGAACCACTCGCCTTTCAGAAGCGGGAGTTTCGGGAAAACGACCTGGATCGTTCCCTTCCCATCCAGGGGAGCCTCGTATGGTCGAAGGATAGGCCCGATCACCGTGCGACCGTCAAACGCATGAAACGACAGGTAAAGGGAGTGGCTCCCGATCGGCTTGTGGGTCTTGTAATCGATCGACACCTTCATGTCTTCGCCGGAGACGAACAGGTATTTCTCCTCGCCCCCGGCATCGTAGAAGCGCACCTGCTCGATCGTCATCTCGCCGCTTCCGCTCCTCTCCCGATGCATCTCGGCCTGGAGCGCCCGGCCCTTCGAATGGAAGTCCTCACGTCGAATCTGCAGGTCCTGCATGTAGGCATTGATTATGTCCTGAGGCGAGCCCTGCCCCCGTATTCGCCCCTCATCGAGCCATACAACTTCATCCGCGAACGATCCCACCACCGAGAGGTCGTGCGATACAAACAGAATCGTCCTCCCGCTCTCCGCGAACGATTTGATCTTGAGGAAGGATTTCTTGGAGAAGTTGAGGTCGCCGACACCCAGAACCTCGTCTATGAGAAGCACCTCCGGGTCGATGGACATGGCCACAGAGAACCCGAGCCGTACGACCATTCCGGACGAGTAGTTCTTTATGGGCGTGTCGAGGAACTTCTCAAGCCCGCTGAACTCGACGATCTCATTGAAGCGTTTCTTTATCTCCTTGTGCGTGAGACCGAGGATAGAGCCGTTCAGGAAGATGTTCTCGCGGCCGGTGAGCTCGGGGTGGAATCCGGCTCCGAGTTCCAGGAGCGCCGCGACATTGCCGTTAAGCTTGAACGAGCCCGAGTCGGGGCGGTAGATGTTCGACAGGACCTTGAGAAGCGTGGACTTGCCGCTCCCGTTGGGACCTATTATCCCCACGACCCGCCCCTGTTCGACGGTGAGATTGACGTCCTTCAGGGCCCAGAGCTTCTCGAACCGCGAACGTTTGAGCATGAGGAAACGCTCGATCGCGCTTTCGGTCTTGCTGGTGTAGAGGCGGAAGGATTTCGACAGGTCGTGTATCTCAATCGCGGCCATTATGAAAAAGGAATAATACCACGCTGAGGGCGGCGATTTGAACCGACAACGAAAACCGCGACCTTGCGGACGCGGCTTCTTGAGCTTTCCCCTTGTGAATCCTGATCTATTCGGGCTTTCGAGCGATGAAGATCGAGACGTGCCAGTCGTGATACACCCTCGACGCGAACTCGAAGCCGGCCTCGATCAGCCAGGAAATCTGCTGCTCGGGCATGGCGGGAGTCTCCGTCAATTGCCCCTTGGCTTCGCTCTGGCGCCTGATCCTGTCGAACTCCTCCAGAAGTTCCTTGTTGCCGCAGAGGTCCGTGATGGCGCTCTGTGTCTGAACATTCCGGATATTCGTCGCGATTCGCCGCACCGGGTCGGGCAGACGCTCCTCGGTGGAATCCCCGTGCAGGAACCATCCGCCGGGTCTCAGAACTTTCACCAGGCGCGTATATACCTCTCTCAGAGCCTCATGCGGAAGGTGATGAAGCGAGTTGTAGTGGACGATCACGTCGATGGGTTCCTCGATTACGTCCTCCCATGCGTCGCGAAAATCCGCCTTCGCCAACGTCACCTGCCCGGAGAATTCATCGAGATTCTCCCTCGCGGCGGTCAGCATGGCGAGCGATCCGTCGATCGCGTACACGTGCACGCCGGGCAGAAGCTCGAGAATCTGGGAGGTGAGCATCCCGTTTCCGCAGCCGAGGTCCAGGACATTCTCGGGCGCAGGTTCGATTGCGTTCAGAATGTCTAGAAGCACGGAATGAGCCTGGAGGCGAGTGGGGTCGACGATGGGCTCGAGCAGTTCGTAGTTCGGCGCCAGCCAGTCGAAATAGCCGATCTCCTCATCGCCGGTCTTCTGCTTGCCTCCCCTGCGCTTTCCCGGTTTATCGGTAACGCTCTTTTCGATCAGAATTCTCGACGGACAGAAGAAAGCCTCTATTGTGTCTTCGTCATGAGTCATTGCGATATCACACGGCGCCCAAGCTGCACTTTGCGCCGATCCCTTCCGCATTAGTATCGCCGGTCCCGGGGCCGTCGGGACGGTGCAAATGAGCTGAAACCCCGATGTTTAGAGGGCTTTCAGAGGTATTAGATCGGTATGCATCTGATTCAGTCGGTTGAATGAGGCAAAACACCGGCTACGTAAGTGCCTCACGGCATCGCCTGTGATACACTTACCCGCCAATTGCGATGGACACGGACGGAACGGAGATAGGACTTACGCTGGCGCACTCTTCCGACAGCGATGACGCCTTCATGTTCTGGGCGCTCAGGGAGGGTCGCGTGAGGGTGGACGGCCTGAGGTTCGAGCATGTCCTGTCGGACATCCAGAGCCTCAACCAGGCCGCGCTCGAGGGCAGATACGATATCAGCGCCATAAGCCTGCACGCTTTCGCCTACATCGCGAGGAACTACGCCCTTCTTAACGCGGGGGCCAGCGTCGGGGACGGCTACGGCCCGATAATTGTCTCGGCCCGTCCTCTCGACCTGAACGACCTCCCCCGCCACTCGGTCGCCATACCCGGCTCCCTCACAACAGCCGCGCTCGTGCTGAGACTCGCGGTCCCGGGAATCAGAACCGAGGAGATGGCGTTCGACCAGATAGCTCAGTCGGTGAAGCAGGGCGAGGTCTCTGCCGGCGTGATAATCCATGAAGGGCAAATCACGTTTGAGAGCGATGGGCTTCACTGCGTGACCGACCTCGGGAGCTGGTGGCGGGATGAGACCGGTCTGCCGCTGCCGCTCGGCGCGAACGTGGTGAGGCGCAGCCTGGGGAGGGAGGTCGGGGAGAAGGTCTGCGACGGGATTCGGAGGAGCATTTTGTATGCCGAAGAAAATCGCGTCGAAGCGATCAACTATGCCAAAGTTTACAGCCGCAAACTTGTACACGACAAGGTCGACCGGTTTGTCTCGATGTATGTAAATGATTACTCACTCGACTGGGGGCCACGGGGACGGAAGGCGGTCGAGGAGCTCCTGAGAAGAGGCGCTGAGGCGGGAATAGTCCCGGAGGTCGACATGCTGGAGTTCGTCGGTTAGACTTAGGTGGGGAACCCAAGGCCATGGACGAACCGGACTGGAATGACGATCCCGAGGACATCGAGCCCGTAATCGAGGCCGAGAGTGAATTCCTGGGGGCGCTCGAATCGCTCAATGTCGCCAGGATTGTCAGGTGCTGGAGCGATTCGGACGATTGCACGATGATTTTCCCCGGCGTGGAGATTGCGAGGGGCGAGGCCGCAGTGAGAAGCGCATGGGAAGAGGTTGTCAAGCACACGTCCAGGCTGAAAACGGTTCTGCGGCCCATCGGGTATAAGCGTCTGGGCGATCTCGCCTGGACCTTCCTCGGCGGCACACTTGTCAGCACGCACGGCGACGAGACCCTCTCGGTCGAGGTATACATCACGAATGTCTATCACAGAGAGCCCGGCGGCTGGAAGCTGATCCACCATCACGCCTCTCCCGCCCCCCACCAGCCGTCGTATCTCGAGCAAAGGCTCAACTGAATGCTGCCAGGTAAACCGCTTCCTGTATCCAAGGCCCGAACGTAAGTGAGGGCCTGCTGAAGAAGCCGGCGTTCACGCTTCTACTGGTCCCCCCCCCTCAATCCCCCCCGCTTCGCAGGGGGGAGGATCCCCTGTGAAGCCGGTATTCATGCATGTTTCAAACTTACCATCCCCCCCGGTCTTCCGGGGGGGATTATAGGGGGGGATTGAAATGCGCCCTCACTTCCGTTCGGGCCTTGGATGCCTTTCGGAAAGCAGGTTTAGAGAGTAGAATTGTATATGAGCGCGTGGAGGTCAGATGCATGAGGATTCCCCCACTCATTGTGTTCGCACTCGCGGGAGCGGTCCTGGTTTCCTGCAATGGCACCAGGCTTGCGGACCCTGTGTCGACGTCGCCCCCAGCTGGCGTCTCCCGCGAGCGATCCTGGGCACGTATCGTCTGGGGAATATGGACCGTCAACGTTTCCGCGGATCACACCGTCTTCGAGGTCGTTCCCGACCGCTCGAATGCCCTGCACCTCAACGTTGTGCGGCTGCTTGAGCAGACGGTCTGCACAGACTGCCTGTCTATCGGGAATGCGCACTTGCTGGCTAACGGCGACCTTACAGTGGATGTGACCCTGAAGCACCCCTTCCCAAGTTTGATTCAGTTTACCGCATTTGATGTTCGGGGGATTCTAATCGGTAACTCGGACTACACGTTTCCGCTGAGCGGAAGGATCGTCGCATGGGGGGATGATCAACTCAGGTTTCTGAACGCGGATGGTTACACTGCGCTTTTCAACCCTGAGGAGTTCCCCGAGGATTCGCCGGGTCCGCCCGCGCTGAAGTACATTCCGGGCAAATGGAAAGTGGGGAGCGATTTCTCGGCGACGCTGAACCCGTATTTGGCGTACTGTGAGGACCAGCCTCGCAGGATATTCACCGCGGGCAGCGTGCAAACGAGAACCGCGCTTCTTCATCTTCCGCCCGGGCCTTTGAAATTCGGATACGCGGTCGATGCGTGCTGGGTGCCTGTTGAGAACGTGGTGGATCCGTTAACCGACTTCCCTCCTGAGGCCAACTGTCCGGAGGCATACAAAATCAAGGTCGATGTGGGCTCGGGGCTTCTTCCTGAGGCCGGGAGCTCGGTACCGGTGCAAATGGAGGTGTGGGATCATCAGGGGCAGGGCACGATCTCGTCGGTCACAATCGAAGCACCGGAACTGTTCGGCGGGGAAACGGCGCTGACGTTTTCGATAGCCACGGGTGAGGAGAGTTATCTCTTCGAGGGGGTGCTTTCAAACGAGTTGGGGGCTTACATAGGCCAGTATCCGCTTCTTGTGAGGATTGCAGATACGCAGGCCGATCCCAACCTGGGGTTCATTGATTCCTGGCAGGTGGGAGGGGTCAAAGTCGGCCCCAAGGCCGGCTGGGCAAGGACATGGGGAAATGAGTATCACGACACGGTTTATGGTATGGCAGCTACTCAGGAAGGAGATGTCTATGTGATTGGAGGCCTGTACGGCACGATCGACTTCGACCCGGGTCCTGAGGTGGAAGAGCGGACCGATGACGATGGGGGGTGGTATCTGAGCAAGTTCGATCAGGACGGAGTATTCATCTGGGTTGCGACATGGGATCTGCTTCCATCAGATGTTGTGGAGGTGGCAGTGGATCTTGAGGGAAACGTGTACCTCGCGAGCACATTTGTGGGCCCGTACGATTTCGACCCGGGACCGGGCGTCTACGAGCTCACTTCGGTTTATACTTACGATCCCTTCCTGTGCAAGCTTGACAGCAACGGGAACTTTCAGTGGGCGCTTCGCTGGGGCGATGAGATAGAAGGCCCGTTTGGTGGACCTATCGCTATTGACAATCTCGGGTATATATACATGGCAGGAGAGTTTGGTAACACATTTGCAGAAATAGATTTCGATCCGGGGCCCGGCGAAGATTACCACCAGGCATCTGGAGGATCGGACTTCTTTCTGAGCAAGTTCGATTCCTCCGGCAACTACCAGTGGGGCAGAACCTGGGGGGGAGGATGGGGGGCCTGTCCCTACTCCGTTGCCTGTGGGCCCGGACAAAGCCTGTATGTCGGTGGCAGGTTCGGGGCAATGGCAGATTTCGACCCAGGACCGGAACAAGACTTGCGCAACACTTCGGAGGATGGCAACCTGTTCCTGAGCAAGTTCACAACCGGCGGCGTGTACCAGTGGGTCCGGGCGTGGGGCACTGACGATTATCTTAACGGCAACACTGACCTCTTCGGCATCGCCACCGACAGTTCGGGCGACATCCTGGCAACGGGCCGGTTCGACGACAATATTGACTTCGACCCGGGAGACGGCGTGGCTGAACGACAGCCACTGCACTTCACCGATGCATTCCTGTCGAAGTTCAGTCCGGACGGGGACTTCCAGTGGGTCCAGACCTGGGGTGGTGATGCAGTAGGCTCATCTGTCGATGTTGATAACCAGGACGATATCCTTGTCACCGGGCGTTTCTACCTTACCACCGACTTCGACCCGGGTCCGGGGATCCAGAAGCACACTGCGTTAGGCTACTATGATCCCTACCTCTTGAAGTTCCATCCCTCAGGTGAGTTCGACTGGGTGTGTGTCTGGGGGGGGATCATCTA
>Ga0315294_10004279_pt1 | contig 15566 bp, 14 predicted proteins | sample YL17G13_40_MG_FD_203626 | JGI IMG/M metagenome (GOLD analysis project Ga0315294, IMG submission 203626) | Sediment microbial communities from Yellowstone Lake, YNP, Wyoming, USA - YL17G13_40 | ecosystem: Environmental > Aquatic > Freshwater > Lake > Sediment | place: USA: Wyoming | collected... | reverse complement strand
GTCTGTTACGAGCTTAACAGTACCTGTCAAATCAAATCTTGGTTATCACAAATAAATAAGCCAGAGCCTCAAAAACATAACACTTTAGCTCTTTGAAAAGTTTCTTTGTCTGTCATTCCCGCGTAGGGGGGAATCCAGAATGGTTTCCAAAGAAACTGGATTCCTGCTTTCGCAGGAATGACAAACCCGTTAGACGCCCTATTGGGTGTGGTTTTTCGAAAGGCTATAGAGAAAAAAATTCTCTTGTCTCCCCATTTCCCTATCACCTTATCTCCCCATTCACTTAGGGCTTTCCTGGCCTCCCACCACCAATTCCGGAATTCTCAAGGTGGGTTGGGCACTGGAGACCGGAACCCCTTGCCCATCCTTTCCGCAAGTTCCAATACTGAACCCGAGATCATCGCCCACCCTATCGATCTCTTTGAGGATCTGAGGTCCATTACCCGTGAGAATTGCTCCTCGCACCGGTTCTCCCACTCTTCCTTTTTCAATCAAATATCCCTCACTCACTTCAAAGACAAAATCTCCATTGACGGTATTGACCTGCCCTCCGCCCATTTTCTTAACAAATAATCCCTTTTCTACAGAACGAATGATCTCTTCAGGTTTCGTCTTCCCCGGAACGATCAGGGTGTTGCTCATCCTGGGAATAGGCTTGTTTTGGTAAGACTCTCTTCTTCCATTTCCGGTGGATTCAACTCCCTCCTTCAAAGCGGTGAGCCGATCGTAAAGATACCCTTTCAAGATTCCCTCCTCAACCAAGAGTGTCCTTTGAGAGGGGGTGCCTTCGTCATCGAATACATAAGAGCCCCGCTTTTGAGGGAGAGTGGGATCGTCCACCACCGTAATCAGTGGGGAAGCCACTCTCTCTCCAATCTTCTTCGAATAGACAGAGAGACCTTGTTGAGCTAAATCTGCTTCCAGACCATGGCCAATGGCTTCATGGATCATTGTGCCTCCGGCCTCGCTTGATAAAACAACAGCCATTCTCCCCATGGGAGCCTTTCTCGCTGAAAGCATGAGGAGGGACCTCTTTGTCGCCTTCTCGGCGACTCCTTCTGGAGGATAGAGATCGAAAAGTTCAAAACCCATCGTCCCGCCCACGGGCTCATATCCGGTCTGGATCAAATCCCCTTTTGCAGAAACGACCTGGACAGAAAAGACTGTCCCTACCCGCTCTCCTTCTGCTAAAATTCCTTCTGAATTTGCTATAGAAAGAATCTGACTCACATCCCGATAGAGGACCTTTACCTGTCGAACATGAGGATCGAGTCTCCTGGCGACATCGTTTGCCCGTTTGACAACTGAAACCTTCTCCCCAATGGAAATATCTTTAGGATTTCTCTCAATTGGGAAAGAAGATTTTCCAATGAGAGGGTTTGAAAGAGAGGCACAAGAGGGATGGGTGATGTTGATCACACTTTCCTCTCCATTTTCTTTTACGACACGGCTTATCTTCGAAGCTAAATCGATGAGAGCTTCTTCAGTGATCTCATTTGTAAAACTGTAAATCGTCTTTCCGCCAAAAAGGACTCGAAGACCCACTCCCAAATCCAGACCCGAAATCACTTTCTCTATTCGATCCTCTTCACAAACGATGGCGATCGAACGGGTCTGCTCAAAGTAAAGATCTGCAAATTCCCCTCCGTTTTTCAAAGCCTCTTTTAAAATTTTTTCGTATGGAATTTGATCTGTCAATTTGTTCACCTGACTCAAATTTAATAATGTCAAATACCAAAGTTTCCTGAACTACGTAGAGTTCAGGACTAATCATGAACCTTACATGGTTCATGGCAAATTTCAAATCAAATCCAAAGTGTAACTCAACCCTTCAGGGTTGATTCAAATCAAGGCTAAAGCCTTGAGTTACAAACTTTGACATTCATTTGACATTTGGATTTTGACATTGGGATTTAGACAAATTTTCTATTGGGATTTCTCTTCGGAGGCCTTCTAAAACCTCATCGACATCCTTTTCCCACCCCGGAGCCACCATCAATTCCACAACTGCTTCGTGAGGATCTTTGGTTCTTACGACAGCCATCCCTTCATACGATTCGATGATGAATTTGAAATAGGCAATATCCTTCCGATGGAGTCTGAAATATCTGGATTGGGTATCCATCCTTCTTAGTTCGGAATTCGGATTACGGATTTCGGAATTAAAAACATTTTGAATTAACTCCGCATTCCGCACTCTGCATTCCGCATTGATCATCCTTTTGAATTTTTAATGAGGGTTCCTTTGACATCCCCAAAAAGAATGACATCCTTGATCGTCCCTTCCATGGGGTAAAGTTCTTTTGACAACCATCCCTCAATGAGGCCCTCTTTTGAATGAGTAATCTCTGGATCCAAAAAAAGTTTAACGTAAAAGTCCTTTCCATCTTTAACCTTCTCAGATCTTTTCCTCTTCTCCTCTTCCTCTTTTCCAGCCACCCTCACCTCGTAACTGGAAGAACCCTTTCGTGGAAAGGTGGCCACCGTATATTTTCTTCCCCTTTCGATCTCTCCATAAACACCATAACGAAAATTATAAGAGGCCGTAAGGAAATCGTCATAGACCATTCCTGGAGGAATCTCCTCCTCGGACCTCTCCATTTCCCCATCCTTTCTTCGCCTTAATTGAATCCACTTTCTCTTCTGATAATCGAAGGAGTGGATTCTCCTCCTCAACTTACTGCCGATCTTCACATCCTCTTCGAAGGACAAGGACCTGAGGCGTTTTCCTTCATCAATTTCTTCCATCGTAGAGCGATAGGTATCCACCCGGTACCGAGTCACCCATCCCAAGACTCCTAAGGTTTCGGCCTGAAGAGTGGCCATATAATGACCTTTTTTCTCCATCTCTGTAAAACTCAGCTTCCCCAAGGCTGCTCTTTTAAAAAACCAGAATCCAATTTCGTAGACGAGTTCCTCTCCTTTAAAGAATTCGGCGATGGTGCTCTCTCCTCTATCTCTTGAAGGAGCGGAAAGATCTGCTATTGTCTCCCGAACATAGAAGGACAAGGAAAAGAGGAAAGGTAGTCCCAAAAGCCATCGAAAAAAATATCTTCTTGTAAGGTGATAAGTTCGGAGTTCGGGGTTCGGAGTTCGGGGTAATTTTTTAAAGCAAAAAGCATTTAGAAAATTTTTTAAAACCTCCAAACTAATCACTCCCAACTCCTAAGTTTTCTTTCTTAACTCCGAACTAAATCCCCCTTCGGGGGGATTAGATATGCAGTTCAATCACATCACCCTCATTGACCTGGTGATCCCGCTTGACCATCTGTCCACCAAATTTTCCAGAGCCCCAGATCTTTGCATATCGAAGTTTAGCAAAGAAGTCCTTATGGATAGAGAGGGCAACATCCCCCACAGTACTTCCCTTCTTGAGGACAACGGGTTCTGTAAGTTCGGGCTCCTCTCCAGGAGCCTTCGTATAGACCCGGATGATGCCGAGGAGTTGATAGACCTCCTTTTTCAATTCTTCACAATTCATTCCTTCTTTGGCAGAGACGGGCAAGATGGGAAAGGTGTCTTTGAAACGAGTCTCGAATATCCGGTATCCTTCCATTGTATTGCTGACATCGCATTTATTTCCGAGGAGGAGGGTCTTTTGAGAACCCCATCCCCCCTCAAGTGAGGGAATTGGCCCCTTCCCCACGATCTCTATTTTCATCTGTTTCAACTCCTCCTGAAGGATCTCCATCTGGAAGACAGGGTTTTCGGTAAGGTCAATGATGAGAAGGAGAGCATCCGCATTGCGAATGAGGTTCGATAGCCCGGGTTCGATATGATCCAATTGAATAGGCGGGGTGTCCACCAATTGAATCTGAATATTCTCAAACTTCATCATGCCGGGAATGGGCTTCTGGGTAGTGAAAGGGTATTCGGCCACCTCAGAAAAGGCATGAGTGACTTGAGAGAAAAGGCTCGATTTGCCAGAATTGGGAAGGCCGAGAAGAACCACTTGAGCGGCCCCCTCTCTTTTAATGGTATAGGCCTGTTCTGCCCTCCCGATCGTGGGCTTTCTTTGGAGTTCCTCCTTCAATTTGGCCATACGGCTCTTGAGCTGGGCCCGAATTTTCTCAGTTCCTTTATGCTTGGGGATGATGGCCATCATGATCTCGAGGGCCTTGATCTTCTCTGGGATGGTCTTGGCCTGTTTGAAATTGGCCTCTGCCTCTAAATATTGGGGGGTTAGATTTGCTGGCATAACCTTAACACTCGACCTGTTCGGAATTTATAGAACCTATCGATAGCACAACCTTCATCTTACGGAATGTTGGAATATTGGAAAAATGGAATAATGGTTTTCTTAAAAACAAAGTCTCTTTTTCATCATTCCATCATTCCACTATTCCATTATTCCAGCAATGTACTATAGCTTATAAATCTTTTCATCCAAAAAAATTTTCAAAACCCCGGGGTCGAATTGTGTTCCCTTGCATTTCTCCAATTCCATCAGGACATCTTGAAGGGGCATCATCCCCCGATGAGGCCTCGCACTGGTCATCGCATCGAACGCATCTGGAATAGCGATGATCCTTGCCTCAAGAGGAATGGCCTCACCCACCAATCCATCCGGATATCCACTCCCGTCGAAATGCTCATGGTGATGACGAATCATGGGAATCTTATCCTTAAAAAAATCGATCCCTTCCACAATCTTTACACCGATCAATGGATGTTCTTGAATGTATTGATACTCTTCGGAGTTCAGGGCACCCGGCTTCTGGAGGACTTCGTCCTTGATGCCGATCTTACCGATGTCATGAAGGAGCGCTCCATATTCCAGACTCTCCAGCCGATCTTCGGTAAAACCAAATTGAAAGGCGATCTTCAAACTCATCCTTGTCACTCGATCGGAGTGCCCTCGAGTGTAAGGGTCTTTTGCATCGATCGCCTCTGCAAGAACCTTAACCGAATCTAAATGGGCCTTCTTCAAGATACGGTAAGCCTGTTGAAGTTTTGCAGTCCTCTCCTCCACTAATCTCTCAAGATGGCTACGGTAGGCCGAAATCTCTTCCTCCAGCCTCTTCTTCTCCAAGGCCTTTTTGACACTGAGGGTCATCAAATCCAGGTCAGCCGGTTTTATGATGAAATCATAGGCCCCAAGGCGCATGGCCTCCACTGCCAAATCAATATCCGGAAAGGAGGTGACCACGATCACCATCATGTTTGGATTCATTGCCTTGACTCTTTTTAATAACTCGAGGCCATCCATTTCGGGCATTTTGATATCAGAAATAATGAGGGAAAAAGGATGGTTATAAAAATATCTGATGGCCTCTCTCCCATCGTTAGCTGTGACGCAGACATATCCTTCTCTGGTAAGCCTTCGAGCAAAGATACTACAGATCACCTCTTCATCATCGACAATTAATATCCGGTCTTCCAAGGCTACCCCCCTTCTATCCTTTCCTCACTGATAATTAAAATAATATATCATTTTATATGAAATTACTAAAATAATGAGGGACACCTCCCATATTTCTATTATTTCTCCTTCTTCGGTCGCCCTGGCTTCTTCGGGAAAATATTAATCTCAAGGATTTTCCCAAGACTTTTTATGAATTCCTCACTTCCAAGAGGCCTGCCCGTTGAGGTCGCCTTCCTGATAGAATCCTCTTTGTTTCTATCCTCATCCGTCAAAAATTCACGGTAGGCATTAAACTCGCTTTCTTCTAACCAATCCTCACTCGAAAGAATAGCATCTCTTACCCTTAGAACATGAGCCTTCGCACTTGACCAGGGATAATCTTCACCTCTTTCTACAATGTTCACCCTAACAGGGTTCCTTTCTATGTAGCGAGCTACAGCCCATCAGTAGGGTCCCTCCTCTACGATCGCAGAAAAGAAAAGATTCTGCCAAAGTCTTCCACTCCTGTTGTATCGGCGATTAATATACTGCGTATAAACCAAGTTCGCCCTCCTATCCCTTTGGCAAGAGACTCATCTTTTCTTGGCACCACAAGAAAATGTAGGTTTTTTGATTTAAGATTTTAGATTGCAGACTGAACAAATATTAAATCTGCAATGGCTGTACTCTGAACTCCGAACTAAAAGCTACGTACTAAAAGCTACGAACTTCTTCAACTCATTTCAGAGACTCAGCAGGGCAAGCAGACCAAATACTGTGATGATCACGCCTGAGATTCTGTTTACCCACCGCAACCTGTGAGGGTCGACCTTTGTCGAAATCATGCCGACGACACTGCTCAAGATAAGCCACCATAGGGCTGAGCCAATAAATACACCCAGGACCAAAAATCCCGCAGAGACATAGTTGCCGCTTGCACTTCCCACCCCCAAACCGGCAAATATCCCCGTAAAAGATAGAATCGTCATTGGATTTGTGAGGGTCAGGAAAAACGTTGAGGCATAAGCGCCAAGGAGGCCATTTCCTTTAGCTGAAGCTGCCAGTTCTGCAGGTCTTGCCAGGAAGGTTTTGAGGCCCAGAAAGCAGAGAAATAAACCGCCTATAAGGCGAAACCATACTTGTTGGCGGATCAGGATACTTGAAATGAATGTGAGCCCGAATCCAGCAATGAAGCCATAGATGGCATCAGCGGTGGCAGCCCCCAGACCAGAGATAAGACCAGAGGCTTTGCCTTCGGCTAATGTACGACGTATGCACAGTACACCGATTGGTCCAACAGGCGCGGCAATTGAAAAGCCGATGATGAGCCCACGAAGCAAGAAATTAAGGTCCATAGAGTCAGTATGGAGTAAGTTAATACTTACCCTGTATATCAACCCACTGCAACAGACTAATTTCCAATCACCAAATCCCAAGCTCCAAATAATAACCGATCACCAAATTTCAATGTTAAGAATAAACACCAACAATTAAATCAATGATTGAGTTTGGGCATTGGTCATTGGAGTTTATTTGATTATTGGTGTTTGATATTTGGGATTTGAATAAAATGGCGATATTTGGGGAAAGGTTATTGTTTGAATGGAGAACCCCACTGGTTTATGTCTCGCCCAGATAGGCCTTTCGAACCATCTCGTTCTTACGCAAATTTTCGGCTGAATCACTAAGCACTACCGAACCTGTTTGCAGTACGTAGCCCCGGCTGCAAACCTGCAGTGCCATGCGCGCATTCTGTTCAACCAAGAGAATAGTCGTACCGTCAGCATGCAGTTGCCGAATCGTTTCAAAGATGCTATCCACCAATACCGGTGCCAAGCCCATTGAAGGTTCATCCATTAAAAGAATGCGGGGGTTAGCCATCAACGCTCGACCGGTAGCCAGCATCTGCTGTTCACCACCACTCAGCGTACCAGCTACTTGGGAACGGCGCTCTTTCAGTCTGGGGAAGAGAGTAAAGATCCTTTCCATGTTTGCACTGATTCGCTGGCGATCAGTAATGGCGAAAGCGCCCATCTCCAGATTCTCTGTCACCGTTAGCCGACCAAAGACGCGGCGTCCTTCAGGAACTTGCACCACCCCTTTACCCACAATCTCGTATGGAGGATAGCGGGTAAGGTCTTCACCGTCGAGGCGAATAAACCCCTGACGGGGCCGCAATAAACCACTCATGGTCTTGAGCGTAGTGCTCTTTCCCGCTCCATTGGCTCCAATCAGAGTGACGATCTCCCCTTTATCAACGGTGAGCGAGATACCTTTGAGGGCATGAATATTTCCATAGTAGGTATGCACATTTTCGATTTCAAGCATTGCCATGGTTAAAACCTGATTGCAGATTGCAGATTTAAGATTTAAAAATCTAAAATCTGAAATCTTAAATCTAAAATTATCCGGTGCGACTCACTTCGGAGGCACTTCCTCTCCCCAAGTAGGCTTCAATAACTTTAGGATCTTTCTGAATTTGGGCTGGGGTACCCTCTGCAATTTTTTTCCCATAGTCTAATACGGTCACTGTTTCGGAGATTCCCATCACAACCCGCATCTGGTGCTCGATAAGAAGAATCGTAATACTCAATTCATCACGCAAGTGCCGAATGAAATCCATTATTTCTTGTGTTTCTCGTGGGTTCATGCCAGCAGTAGGTTCATCAAGGAGCAACAATTTGGGGAGGGCGGCCAGGGCACGGCCGATTTCAAGCCTTCGCTGATCACCATAAGGAAGGTTCTTTGCCAAAAAATCACCCTTGCCGACTAAGTTGACAAATCTGAGGAGGCGCCGCGCCTCCTCAGCAGCTATTTTCTCTTCTTTCCGGGTAGCTGGTAACTCCAAAACAATACCAAAAAATCCTGATTTCAAGTGACTATGCAACCCCACTAGGATGTTCTCCATCGCTGTCAGGTTAGGAAAGAGACGAATATTCTGGTAGGTACGGGCAATCCCAAGACGGACAATTTGATCGGGGAGAAGACCAACCAGCGAGTGGCTGTTGAGGAGTATCTCTCCGACTTCAGGCCGGTAAAAGCCGGTCACACAGTTAAAGAAGGTCGTCTTGCCAGCTCCATTAGGTCCGATGATGCTGTGAATACTATACTCCTTGAGCTCTAAATCCAATTCATCCACGGCAATCAGCCCGCCGAATCGTTTAGTCGTTTTGCTCGCAGTGAGGATAGCCATAAAACCTTATTGAAAATTGTAAATTGCAAAATGAAAAATATAAATTTTAGAGAAGAAGTCTCAACAATTTTACAATTTGCATTTAAAATTTTGTATTTTGCATTGCAGTTTGGCCATCTATAAAAAATGGCTAAACTGTTATTAACCTTCCTACTTACTGGGTTTCGAGTCTGAGACCGATTTGGGTTCTGTTTCGACAGATTCTGCCCCGTGTAACTCGCGACGCCGTACTTCCTCTGGCCAGAGGCCCTCTGGCTTGAGAAGCATCATGGCCACCAGAGCAGCACCATAAACCAGAAGCCGGTACTCAGCAAACTCCCTCAACAGCTCAGGCAAACCAACGAGGGCAATAGATCCCACGATCACACCAGGAATACTTCCCATCCCCCCTACAATGATGAGACAGAGGACATTAATGGAAATCATGACATTAAAACTATGGGGATAGACTGAGCTGAGTTTGCTGGCAAAGATGGCACCGCTTAGAGCAGAGAAGGCAGCACCGGTAGCGAAGGCCAATAACTTAGTGGCGACGAGGTTTATCCCCATAGCCTGGGCCACATCCTCATCCTCACGCACTGCCATCCAGGCACGCCCCAACCGGGAATCTCTTAGTCGCAAGGAGACAAAGGCAACGAGCAAACAGCCGACAAGAATAAGATAGTAGATCTGTGGAGGGCCCGCAAACTCGAAGCCCCCGATGGATGCCTTAGGAATTTTACCAATACCCTGAGCTCCACCCAACCATGGCCTTAGAAAGTCGGATAGAACGAGAATACGGATGATTTCGCCAAAACCAAGCGTTGCAATAGCGAGATAGTCGCCACGCATTTTGAGGACAGGGACACCCAGGATAACTCCCGACATGACCCCCATGAAAATTGCAAAGGGGAGAGCTCCCCAGAACGACAGACTAAAGAAGCCCAGCTCAGGTGAGGTCAATACGGCCATCGTGTAGGCACCAATGGCGAAGAAGGCCACGTAGCCAAGGTCCAAGAGGCCAGCAAAGCCGACGACGATATTTAACCCCAAGCCCAAAAGAACATATAGACCCACGATGGTCAACACTTCACTCAGGAAGAGGCCAAGTACCTGCGGCAAAGCGAGCAAAATAATGATAAGAATAAGTAAACTCGTTATCTTTAATAAACGCTGACCTTTAGGTGGCAACCCTCGGAGGCCAGTTCGAATTGAACTTCCCCTTTTAGCCCAAAAATAGGAAAAAGCAGCAACCAAGATGAACAATCCAATGGCACCATGGAGGGTGAGTCCATTGGCGGTGAAGAGCCACTCGTTGATGACCGCCAGAGGACCCCAGAGGGCAAAGGTTGGATAAAGCAAATCTTGCAGCACACCTGCCATCACAATGCTCCCCAGGGAATTTATCAAGACCCGACGGGCAAGGGGGGGCGAGAAATAGAATAGACCTGCCAGAATACCACTCAGGGCTCCAGCACCAAGAAGCAGGAAAACGCCAATCTGTGTCCCTTGTTTAAAAGTAAGTAATTCGTAAAGGATAGGCATGGCATTGACGAAGACTTTTCGGAGATTGATCAGGCTCCCTACAATGACCAGAAGAGCCAGCAAACCCCCTATCATCAGCCCTGAAATAAAACTATTGACAAGAATCCATAGCGGCTCAGTCTGAGTGGTGCGTTTGGCTGCCAGGTAGCCCATGAACACTGCAACCAGGAGTAAAAGGGTATGGCCCATCGAAACGACATTGCTAATAATATCGCGTTGGCTAAAAGCCTCGACCATCCCGATGAGTGAAAGCAGTACTGCTACGATACCACCAATCAGTCCAACTCTTATTCCTTCCTGCCAAATAGGTCGAGCTTGCCGCATTACTCTTCCTTGATGAAGACTCCCTTTTGGACTATGCGATAATGGAATAGTGGAATAATGGAACATTGGGTACGGGAGGCTTTCGCCTCCTTTCAATTGCATTCCGATTTTGGTTGTTAACCCATTATTCCATCATTCCAATATTCCTTTTTTCACCTCAGGCTTTTTTTGTTGCCAGACGCTCTCCCAGAATGCCGGTAGGTCGAAAAATAAGCACGAGCACGAGCATGATAAAGGCAATCGCATCTTTTAACTGGTAAGGTGCCACAATTCCCAGACCGTCTAAGAAGAGGCTGGGACCTATGGATTCGACGAGACCGAGAAAAATTCCCCCCAGCATGGCTCCTGGTATATTACCGATTCCACCCAATACGGCCGCAGTAAAGGCCTTAATCCCTGGAATAAAACCCATGAAGAAGTGCACCTGTTTGAACATGAGAGCATAGAGAACACCAGCTGCTCCGGCTGCCATCCCACCAATAATGAATGTCGTCACAATCATCCTGTCAATGTTAATCCCCATCAGCAAGGAAGCCTCCTTATCTTCGGAGACTGCACGGATCGCCTTCCCAACACGTGTGCGCTGGACAAAGGAATAGAGAGCAGCCAACAGCAATGCAGCGGCCACAATCACCACTGCCTGAATCCGTAAAATTCGAAATTCACCGAAAACTATTTGACCTTCCATCATCTTCACCACTGGATAAGCCTGGAATCCTGAACCATAAAGCCCCCGAAAGGTATATTGAAGAAAGAAGGAGGCCCCAATAGCAGTAATGAGGGGAATCAAGCGGGGTGCGGTCCTAAGGGGACGGTAAGCAACCCGTTCGAGAAGAAAGGCGATCAAAGTTGAAGTAGCCATAGAGACTAGGAAAATAATGACCAAACAAAGGATAGGCTGGCGATCGAGAAAACCGGATGAGTAAAAAGCAGCCGCAACATAATATGCAGTGTAAGGCCCACTCATAAAGACTTCGCTATGGGCGAAATTGATCATCCGCAAAACTCCATAGACCAAGGTGTAACCCATGGCGATAAGGGCGTAGATGCTCCCCTGAGCCAAACCGAAGATGAGGAAATCAAACCAGTGGTAAAGGGTATATCGGCCTGTGGTTAAGGTGGCGGCAGAGCCCCAAATAATCACGGCTAAAATTATTCCTCCAATGAGCCACATGGCGATATCTGTGGGGGTAATCCTTTCTCTCCAACGTTTCAGCATAAGGGCCTCGACCCCATGAGAGATTTCTGAAAAAGTCCCGAAATCTCTGATTACATAGATTATGGAACGATTGCACAGATATGAAATGCATTGAAAAGTAAGAAAATCTGCTTAATCATTTTTTGAAATCTGTGCAATCTCGGATACGAGTCGTACCGACAAGAGAGCGTATGGTAGTTTTTCAGAGCTCTCCTTGAGATCACTTCACAAATTGAATTTTGATCTGTTCTACCTAATTTTTGACCTTCAAATTAGAGGTGAGCCGGGTACGAAAATCGTTCCCGGCTCACCCTTTCAGTTTCCAAGGACCCCGGTTTTTTAAAAATAAGGTTACTTTTTAACCGGAGTTTTTTCAACAGGAGTTTTTGGTGCTGCTTTAGCTGGAGCTTTAGCTGGTGCTGCAGGCGTCCAGAAAGGTTTATCCGGCATCACTAATTTCTTAACATTTTCTTCTGTCGTCTTATAGACTGCGATCCTCGGGTCTGCACAGTCTCCATATTTGTCGCAGGTAACATTTCCAGTCAAGCCCTTTAAGTTCTTGGTAGCGTAAAGAGCGTCCCGAAGTTTCTGACGGCCAATGTATAGTGTGCCGTCTGGAGCCTTTTTGGCCACTTTCTCGATAGCAGCAAAGATCATCAACGCCGCATCATAGCCATGTGCATGGAAGGGGGCTAATGGTTTTTCACCATATTTCTTTTGATGCTTCTCCAGGAAGCTCTTATAACCGGCAGCAAAAGCTGAGAAGTCAGGGCTCGAGTGATACATGCCAATCGCTGTGTCACCCGCAGCCTTGTAAAAGTCAGGAGAGAATATGCCGTCAGCACCCATCAGGCCGACCTTCTCCATGCCCCTTACCTCCTTCACCTGGCGTGTAATGTGTCCGCCTGCTGCAATAAAGATGGGGTAGTAGATGAATTCGGGCTTCCCTGTTGCGATCTTGGTTAGAACCGGTCGCATATCTGTGTCCGTTGGAGCAACTGCTTCCTGAGAGGTGATGGCCCCGCCCAGTTTCTTAAAGGTCTCGGCAAAGACAGCCTGAAGTTGCTCAGCATAGGGGCTTCCATCATGGATGGTCGCAGCCTTTTTGACTTTCAATTGTTTGATGGCGAATTCAGCTGCAACGGCTCCCTGCACCTTATCATTGTGGGCTGTTCGCAGATAACCGTCATATTCTGGCCCGCGTTTCGGGTCTGTTAGAAATGGTGCGGTATTTGAAGGTGATACCGTGGCGATGCCAGCCTTCCATAAAATCGGCGCACCAGGCTTGGCCTCGCTTGAACAGTTTGAGCCGATCGCCGCCACAATGGTCGGGTCGGCAGCAAGTTTGGTCGCAGCGGCTTGGCCACCTTCGGCGTTACAGCCCGTGTCTTGAACGCTCAACTTGATGGGGAAGCCAAGGATTTTTCCACCCTTGTCTCCAATAGCAATCTCGACGCCACGTTTGGTATCTGTACCTAATGAGGCGTCCGGTCCTGCGACGACCATCCAGCAGGCAATATGGATGGGTGCGCCGGGCTTGATCTTCACCACCCCAATCTTGTCTTCATAAACGAATGCTGCTGGTTTTGCCTTTTCCGCTGGTTTTGCCTTTTCAGGTGCAGCCGCCAGTACGGTGATCATACTCAGACCCATGATCATAACAAGAACGATGAACAAAGCGAATAAACGTTTCATAGTGACCTCCTTTTCTCTACTAAAATAAAATTAATGTTTAAGAAACCAAACCCCTCCTTTTCCCTTACGTTAAGGCATCACCTCCTTTCAAAGCCTTCTCATTGTGAGTGGAGCAATATTATTAAATGCATTTCTAATTGTCAAGTTATTCATTTATTCATTTATGTTTTAATGTATCGTCTAACTGCTTCCAGTCCTCTCCAAAGATGAGCTTCTTCATGAGGTTCGATGGTATAAATCGGATTCAATCCAAATTGTAAAAGGAGGTTAAAGAATCGATCGAAATCGAACCCTCCCTCACCCACTGGGAGATGTTCGTCCATCTCTCTATGATTGTCATGGAGATGAACCTCACGGAGATACCTTCCTAAGACTTCAAACCAGATGGGAAGAGGGGTTTTGCTGAAGAGATGATGATGGCCTGTATCGAAGCAGAATCGGAAATGGGGTGAATCGATCTCATTCAGGAGTGTCGCTAAAGAATCAGGAGTCTCTTCAAAGACATTTTCGATGGCAAGGGTCAACCCCGACTTTTCAGCCTCTTTGACCAAAGGCCTCCAGGTTTGGAGACTGCTCTCGAGCCAAAGCTTGACATTTCCATCGAACTTCCATTTCTCGTACCCAGGATGAAGGACGATCATCTTCGGCTTGAAGAAATTGGCCAATTCGATCGTCTTCAAGAACCGGTCTGATGTGACCTCTTTAATCTTTCGGTCAACTCCCCCAGGACTTAAATCCATAAAAGGGCCGTGTAAAGTCGTTTCCAACGCATTTCCCTGAAGGGTCTCAGCCAGATGTTTCACATCCTTCTCATGGTAGGCATCCAAGTCCTCCGCACTGAAATAGATCTCAGGGTAGATGCGGTTCTGGAGAACAAAATCGATCCGTTGAAGGAGCATCGAATAAGGAACATTGATATGAATAATGGTCATGATGGCTGATTTATATCATTCTCGCAGACAAAACTCAATCCCCTGTCGTCTCATCCCTTATTGCATTCGTAAGAAAAATTATGATATAAAACTTTTAAGGAGAATTTATGTTTAATATTGGATTGCCGGAATTATTGATCATCCTGGCGATTGCCTTGATCGTCTTTGGGCCGAATAAACTTCCAGAATTGGCCAAGGCCTTTGGCAGGGCGATGAGGGAGTTTAAAAAGGCCACCGAAGAGGTGAAGGAGAGCTTTGAGGCAGAGACCAAGGATCTGGAAGAGCTGAAGAGTACCTTAACGGAAGAGAAAGAGAACCTTATAGCTAATTTGGCCGAAGAGGTTTCAGGGGTTGCTGAAGAGGCCGCTACCCCTCCAGAGGCTACCACTGAGACACCGGCTCCTGCCAAGTCTCCCATCTCTACAGAGACTAAGCAAGGGACCTTACCACTGTTTTCCAGGCCTGCAGAGACCCCACCTCTCGAAGGGGCATCGAACCTTATCGAGGGGGAGCAGGTCAAGAAGGAAAAGAAGGAGGAGCCGGAAGGGGCGAAAGAAGAGGTCCCTTCCCATGGATGAGAAGAAGCTCCCCCTGACCGCTCACCTTCAAGAGCTGAGAAAGCGATTAATTCTTTCTTTTATCGCCATTGGGGTCAGTTTTTTTGTTTGCTACGCCTTTAAAGAGTCTCTCTTTGATATCCTTGCTGCACCTCTTCTGAAAGTAATGCCCACTGGAGGCTCTTTGATCTTCACCAGCGTGGCCGAAGCCTTTTTCACTTATATGAAAGTCGCTTTCATTGCAGGCCTGATCTTGGTCTCGCCCTTCGTCCTTTACCAGATTTGGGCCTTTGTTGCCCCGGGTCTGTATCAAAAAGAGAAGAGATATGTGGTCCCTTTTGTCCTCGGTGGTTCGATCTTTTTTGCCATGGGGATTCTCTTTGGATATTATGTTGCCATCCCCACCGGCTTTAAGTTCCTTCTTGGGTATGCGACCGACTTCATCAAGCCTATGCCGAGTATGAAGGAGTACCTCTCCTTCAGCATCAAATTTTTGCTGGCTTTCGGTCTGGTTTTCGAATTTCCCGTGGTCTTGGTACTTTTAGCAAGGATCGGGGTGGTCGATGCAAAGATGTTGGCCCGGCAAAGGAAATATGCCATTCTCCTGATCTTTGTATTTTCTGCTGTGATGACCCCACCCGACATCGTCTCCCAGGTGCTCATGGCTCTCCCCCTGATGGGTCTCTATGAGCTAAGTATCCTGCTCTCTAAACTTTTTGGGAAAAAGCCTGCACCCGTTCAATCCACGACTTAGGGAGCCATGGTCGAATCCCCCTACAAGATTACCCGATGGCCGAAG
>Ga0315294_10004277_pt1 | contig 15570 bp, 14 predicted proteins | sample YL17G13_40_MG_FD_203626 | JGI IMG/M metagenome (GOLD analysis project Ga0315294, IMG submission 203626) | Sediment microbial communities from Yellowstone Lake, YNP, Wyoming, USA - YL17G13_40 | ecosystem: Environmental > Aquatic > Freshwater > Lake > Sediment | place: USA: Wyoming | collected... | reverse complement strand
CCAAGTCCGATTCCGGCGCTCTCAGAAACTTCAACATATCCGTCGGGGTGACGGACGTATTCATGGACGCAGTGGTCCACGGCAAGGACTACGATCTCGTCAACCCTCGCAGCGGTCATGTTGTGAAGGGCATATCGGCGCGCGAGGTGTTCGACCTCATCGTCACCATGGCGTGGCGGACGGGAGACCCGGGCCTTGCGTTCCTCGACGAGATCAACCGCGCCAACCCGACGCCCCAGCTCGGCGCGATCGAGAGCACAAACCCGTGTGGCGAGGTTCCGCTGCTGGCTTATGAGTCGTGCAACCTTGCCTCGGTAAACTTGGGCAGGCTGGTGGAAGATTCGGCGCTCAACTATGACAGACTTGGGCGGCTCGTGCGGATTGGCGTGCACTTCCTCGACAACGTGATCGACGAGACGCGCTTCCCGCTCGAGGCGGTGGCGCAGCTCACGAAGGGCAACCGCAAGATCGGCCTGGGGGTCATGGGATTTGCAGAAATGCTCATCAAATTGGGAATTCGCTACGACACGGATGCGGCCCTGGCCCTGGGCGAAAAAATCGCCAAATTCCTAACCCAGACCGCCCGGCAAAGATCCATTGAAATTGGCGAACAAAAGGGATCTTTCATTAATTTCCCGGGCAGTTCCTGGGAAAGGCAGGGTTTACGCGCTCTGCGCAACTCCACGGTAACCACCATCGCCCCCACCGGCAGCATTAGTTTAATAGCTGACTGTACCTCAGGAATTGAGCCGCTTTTTGCCCTGGCTTATACCAAAAAGGTCTTAGGGGGCACCGCTTTAACCAAAATATTTAAAAAAGAACCGGCGGTAATCACCGCATTGGAAATCATGCCGGAATGGCATGTGCGCATGCAGGCCTCCTTTCAAAAATATACAGACAATGCCGTCAGCAAAACGGTGAATCTACCCAAATCGGCCGCGGTAAAGGATGTTAAAAATATCTTTCTCCTGGCTTATAGGCTAAAATGCAAGGGAATCACCGTCTACAGATACGGCAGCAAAAAAGAACAGGTATTATATGTAGAGGATTCCGGGGAGCAATGCTGCAGCTTATGATCTATATTTTTACCGGCAAGGGAGGGGGCAAGACCATCGCGGCTTTGGGGTTGGCCCTGCGGGCCCGCGGCCAGGGCAAACGGGTCACGATCATCCAATTCATGAAAGGGTGGAAAGATACCGGGGAAGTGAAGGCCGCCAAAAAAGTCGGCTATAAAATTTACCAGTTCGGGAGGAAAGGTTTTGTGGATGTTGAAAATCCGGAACCACGGGATTATGAACTGGCCCTGGCGGGATTTAAATTGGCCCAAAAGGCAAAACCCGATCTTTTAATCCTGGACGAGATCAATTTGGCCGTTTCCATCGGACTCCTTAAGGAAACCGAGGTACTGGCCTTCCTCAAAAAAATACCCAAAAGCCGGGATGTGGTTTTAACCGGCCGGATGGTGCCCAACAGCTTTGTTAAAATTGCCGACGGGGTCTCGGAAATCGTCAAGATCAAGCATGTCTTTGACAAGGGGATAAAAGCCAAACGTGGCATCGAATATTAAAAAACTGGCTTATAGTTTCGGCGCGGTAGCCACCGCCCTCTCCTATCAGGCCTTCTCCACCTACATCATTTATTTCTATGTGGACGTGGTAAAGCTTTCAGTAGGACTGGCCACCTGGGGCATGCTCATCTGGGGGATCTGGAACGCGATCAATGACCCGCTGATGGGCTTTATCTCTGACCGCACCCGCACGCGCTGGGGTCGCCGCATCCCTTATATCTTGTTTACCGCCCTGCCTTTCGGCCTGATCTATTTTTTGATCTGGTCGCCGCCTTTTACGGCTTTGCAGCAGCTTTCTCTTTTCCTATATTTCCTGATTTTTATCTGCCTTTTCGATCTTTGTTATACGATAACCGTCCTCAACTGGGCTTCCCTTTTTCCGGAAATGTTCCGCTCTTTGAATGAGCGGGCGCAGGTTAACGCTTACCGGCAATCTTTCGGCATGCTGGGGCTGATCATCGGCATTGCCCTGCCTCCCCTGCTCTTTACCACCATTGGCTGGTCAACCATGGGAGCCATTTTCGGGGTTTTAATCATCCTGGCTTATTACCTTTCGATCTGGGGATCTTACGAGAGAAAAATCCCGGCCGAAGAAAAATCCCTGGGCCTGATCGCCGCCTTAAGAAATACCCTGATCAACCGCTCCTTTACCACTTTCGTGACCTCCAACCTGTTCATCCAGTATACCTTCACCATGGTGCTGGCTATGATCCCCTTCTATGCCAAGTATACTCTCAAGGTGCCCGAGCAAAAAATTACGATCATAATGCTGGGCGCGCTTTCCATCGCCATTCCCATGATGTTTATCTGGAGATCCCTGACGGTTAAATTCGGTGCGAAGAAAACCTATCTGGCGGCTATCTTGGTTATGGCCGCGGCCCTGCTGCCTTTTTCTTTCATCAACGATTTCACCTCAACCGTACTGGCGGCCCTATTGGTGGGCGCCAGTTTCTCGGGGATAATTTTAATTTCCGATGTTCTGATCTCAGACATCATTGATGAAGATTCAATTAATACCAAAACCCGGCGGGAGGGGATCTATTTCGGCACCAATGCCTTTATTTGCCGGTTCTCCATCGCGCTAGAGGCCCTAAGCATCGGTTTAATATTCACTCAAACCGGTTATAGCCCCAATGTTTTAATGCAAACTCCCCAATTTTTACTGGGTTTGCGGTGGCTCCTCTCCGGTTTTCCTATTCTAGCCTTGGCGCTGGCATTTTTAATAATGTGGTTCTATCCTTTAAATGAGGAGAGATTAAAATGGATAAAAGAACAGCTAAAATTGTAGCCCTGTTAAAAGAGGAATACCCTCACGCCAAAATCGCCTTAAACTTCAAGACCCCGCTAGATCTAATGGTAGCCACTATCCTTTCTGCTCAATGCACAGATAAAAGGGTGAATCTGGTCACCGAATCCTTGTTTAAAAAATATAAGACCGCTAAGGACTATGCCCGAGCTAATCTTGCCGAATTTCAATCTGAGATTCGCTCTACAGGATTTTTCCGCAACAAGGCCAAGAACATCATTAACGCGGCCAAGACTATAGTAGAAAAGCATGATAGCCAAGTACCGGATTCTATGGAAGGTCTCTTAACCTTGCCGGGGGTGGCCAGAAAAACCGCCACGGTCATTCTCTTTAATGCTTTTCACAAGATCGAAGGCATTACCGTGGACACCCATGTGATTCGCCTTTCCCAAAGATTGGGACTGTCTAAAAACAGCAATCCGGTAAAAATCGAACAGGACTTGATGCAGATTTTGCCCAAATCCCTATGGGGCAGGTTCGCCTATCTTATAATCGAGCACGGGCGAAAGGTATGCATCGCCAAAAAGCCGCTCTGTCCCCAGTGTGTGGTCAAGGCGCTCTGCCCTTCCTACCAGGGTTTCATGAAAAAGTTCTATCACTCTTGAATTCCTTGCATAAATTCTCCCATTTAGTACAATATCCTGTATGAAAAAGGTTATTTCCTACTTATTAACCTTTTGTGTATTATCCGCCTTCGCCGGTCTCTCTTTTTCCCAGGAAAGCAACATTGTATCAGTTAAAAGCCGGATAATTTTCTACAAAAATAAAATAGTCCAGGCCGAAAATTACAACACTACCCTCAAGGCCAAATATGACCAGTCCCAAAAGAAGAAGGATTTAAAGAAGACCGCGCAGGTCAGTAAGTTATTGGCGGATCAATCCCGGCAAATTGCCGCTTTAAAAGCCACGCTGGCCAAGGAAGAGCAAAAACTTAAACAGCTGGAAGCCCTATCTAAAACAGAAAAAGGAGGCACGGCTTTAAAGTCTTCTGTCCCCCAAATAACCGAAGCCCTGTATTTTGATGTGGGACTGCAGGGCGGGGCCGCGGTTTTTAGTCTGTCGCGTTCGTTTTCTCTGGCCCGCAATGTCAGTTTGGATCCCGGCCTTAACATTGGATTTGGCAACAAATATTCCCTGATCATTGCCAAAGGGACTTTTTACTATTTCTTCAAGCCCGATCTTTTCGCCGGGGCCAGCATGGATCTGGCTAATTATTCTTCAAATGTCAGAAATATCGTGGGGCTCTCTGATGTTGAAAAAGGTAATCTGATAGGAATAGGTCTGCTGGCCGGTAAAATACTGGATAGATGGAGAGTGCAGATTGGTTTCAGCACAGCCCTGGGATTGATTATCTCCGGAGGGCTTCAGATATGAGAAAGTTTCTATTATTCATCCTCCTTTTATCTTTGGGTTTATGGCCTTTGGGTTGCGGGGAGGGGTATGAGAAAACCACCCCTACTCCCACTGTATTGCCCCAGGTTTTAAACACCTATCCCTTAAATGGCGCCACCGGTATCCCTGTCAGCTTAGAGGCAATGGCGGTCTTCTCCAAAGACATGGACAGTACTACCCTTAATTCCACAACCTTTATTCTTTCCTCCCCGGAAGGGACCGTCACGGGAACTGTCAGTTACCAGTCTTCCACTAAAACAGCGTTTTTCATTCCCCAGGACTTTTTAAAATATGCCGCTACTTATACCGCCACCCTGACCGCCAATGTAAAGGATCTGGAAGGTAATCAGATGGGATCGGCGGAAACCTGGAGCTTTATCACTACCAGCTCTCAAATCCCGAGCACTCCCGCTCTTCAATATCCGGCTAATAACAGCATAACCAACGATGCCACCCCGGATTTCTCCTGGTCAGCGGCGGCCGATCCCAGCGGGGTAACCAATTATGAAATCGTTATTGAATCAATTACTGATATTGCCACTTTGGGAGCGGTTACTACCTATACCCCTTCCACTAATCTAGCAGAGGGAGCGCATACCTGGAAAGTCAGAGCTAAGAACGGTAACGGCTACTTTGGGGATTACAGTCCCGCCCGGTCTCTAACGATCGACACCACTTCTCCCCAAATCTCCTCAACCTCCCCTGCTAACGGGGCGACCGGGGTGGCCCGCACCAGCACAAATATAACCGCAACTTTTAATGAAGATATGGACAGTAGCACCATAAATACTTCTTCTTTCAAAGTGGGTTCAGCGGGAGGGCTTCTCTCCGGTGAGGTCACCTATAACGCCGGCACTAAAACCGCGACTTTTACATCTTCCACGTCCTATTTAAATTATGGGGTAACCTATATTGTCACTCTGGATAGCAATGTTAAAGACCTGGCCGGCAATTCTTTAGCCGCTTACACTTTCCACTACACCACACAAGCCATAACTCCTGCAACCTGGACTATCGAAACAGTGGATACCGGAGGTGCTAACGATGTTGGCAAATATTCTTCTTTAGCTCTTGATTCCAATGGAAAGGCCTATATTAGCTATTATGATGCCACTTTAGGTGAGTTAAGATATGCCACCAATGAAGCTGGCCCTTGGGTTATTTCTGTTGTAGATACTCTTGGAGATGTAGGGCAATATTCATCTATTGCCTTGGATTCAAATAAAAAATCCCATATCAGTTACTACAACTTAAGTACTGGTGATTTAAAATTGGCCACCAACGAATCCGGCACCTGGGTAACCTCCACTTTAGATAGCGTTAATGATGTTGGGCAATACTCCTCTATTGCCATAGCTAATGATAAATCCCACATTAGCTATTATGATGCTACTATGCTTAGATTAAATTATAGGACTGATATTTCCGGAAGTTGGGCATTTCTTCCTGGTTTGAGTCTTGGCGGCACATATAATTCCATTGCAATTGATTCCAATGATAAAACTCATGTCAGTTATATACAAACCGGAAACTTACTTTATGCGACCAATGCTTCGGGGGTTTGGGCTTTTTCCGCCATTGACACATCAGTGTTTGGATATACTTATACTTCCATCGCTATTGATTCAAATAATAAAGTGCATATCAGCTATTATGATCCTACTGTTGCCAACCAATATTTAAAATATGCCACCAATGCTTCTGGTATCTGGCAAACACGCATTATTGATAATTCCACGCCAAGTATTGGTTCTTTTAATTCTATCGCCGTGGACACAAATAACAAAGTCCACGTTAGTTATTATGACTTCGTCAATACTTCTTTAAAATACGCTACCAATGCTACTGGTTCCTGGGAAACCTATACTATTGATAATTCGGCAAACGTTGGCCAATATACTTCTATTGCTGTTGATTCCACCGGAAAAGTTCACATCAGTTATTATGATGTTTTACCTAACAGCGCCTTAAAATACGCCCACTCGCAGTAAGTTATTGTATCCCCAGCGCCGCCAGGGTCTCTCGCGAGGCCAAAATTCTTCGCGGCTTGTTTTCGCCCTCGGTTTTGCTGACAATCCCCGCCGCCTCGATCTCGTCCATTAATCTCGCGGCGCGGTTGTAGCCGATGCGCATCCTTCGCTGTAAGTAAGAGGTGGAAGCGATCTGGGATTCCACGATCAACTTTGCCGCCTCGGCAAACAGGGTATCCCGCCCGGAACTGTCGGTCTCGGAAGTTCCCGATTCCCCTCCCGGCAATTGGAGCGACGCGATCTCATCCACATATTCCGGCTCGGCCTGGTCTTTAATGAACTTGATAATCTTCTCGGTTTCCGGATCGGTAACATAGGAGCCCTGCAGGCGGAAGGGCTTCATGGCTCCCACCGGGTTGTAAAGCATATCCCCCCTCCCCAGAAGCTTCTCCGCACCCGACATATCCAATATCACGCGCGAATCGATCTGGGTAGCCACCGCAAAGGCAATGCGGCTGGGAATGTTGGCCTTGATCAAGCCGGTAATGACATCCACGCTGGGCCTTTGGGTGGCGATCACCAAATGGATGCCCGTGGCGCGCGCCATCTGCGCCAGCCGGCAGATGGTGGTTTCCACCTCGGCCGCCGCTACCATCATCAAGTCAGCCAGCTCATCTACGATCACCACGATGAAGGGCAATTTAGTGTCTCCCTCCCGTATCCCGCGGTTATAAACCTCTATGTTGCGGGCCCCCGCCTCGTAGAAAACCTTGTATCTCCGCTCCATTTCTTTGATGACCCAGTGCTTGAGCGTTAAAGCGGCGCGGCGGGCTTCGGTCACCACCGGCGCTAAAAGATGGGGAATGTCATTATAGATCGAAAGCTCCACCATCTTGGGATCGATCATGATGAACTTTACTTCGTCCGGCCGGGCGCGTAAAAGGATGGAAACGATCAGGGAATTGATGCACACCGATTTCCCCGACCCGGTGGTGCCCGCGATCAAAAGATGCGGCATTTTGGTCAAGTCCCCATAGATGGGAGTGCCTGAAAGATCCTTGCCCAGGCCGATAAAAAGCTTGGAGAAATTTTTCTGGAACTCATTGGTTTTTACTATCTCTTTCAATCTTACCGGCGTGACCACGGTATTGGGAACTTCGATCCCGATCACCGATTTACCCGGCACCGGGGCTTCGATGCGCACTCCCTGCGCGGCCAAATTGAGCGCAATATCATCCGCCAGGTTGGCGATGCGGGAAACTTTCACTCCCGGATTGGGCTGGAGCTCGTAGCGGGTCACCGCCGGACCCTGATTGACCGAGACCACCCGCGCCCCCACCCCGAAACTGGCCAGCGCCTCCTCCAGCAATTTCCTGCGCAGTTCCGTGGTCTCGCGGAGCTTATCCTGCTTCTCTTTTTCTTTGGCGGTGGGATCGTCTAAAAGGTCCAGAGGCGGAAGTTTGTATTTACCGTAGCTTTTCCTGGGTTTTTCTCCGGTCTCAACAATGGTTATTTCCTTCTCTTCCCGCTTGGGCTCTACGGCCTGGGTCTCCATTACCTCCGGCATGGGGAAAGACACCACCTCTTTGGGCATTTCCTTGATGAGGGGCATTTGGGCGGCGATGGATTTATTATCCCCCGGCTCCGGCACTGCTAATTTTATTTTCTTCTCTGGTTTCTTTTCGGGAAACTTGGGCAGGGCCAAAAGGGAAATAAGAAAAGTGAGAACCGCTTTGGCGGTAAGATTCAAGACCAAAAGCAGGCCGATCAGGGCCAGGGCCGCCAGCAGAATATATGAACCCGCCGCCCCCAGGGTCCGCTCCAGCACATATCTTAAACCATAACCAATAATGCCGCCCGCTCCCTGTATAACCACTTGCTGGGCTTCAGCTTTAAAATAATATGGGGAATAGAACTGCACCGCGGTAATAAAGGTGATAAACAAGATCAACAGCCCGGTCAGGCGAACCGTTAACTCCTTGATCTCATGGCGGAAAAGCAGGATGATGCCGTAGAGGGCGATAAATAAAGGCAGTATATAAATGCCCACCCCCAGTATGGCGCGCAAAGCCAGCTTGACGATATACAGCCCCAGAAGCCCGGTGGATGAGGAGAAATTGGAGATCAGGATGAAAAGCGCGAGAGCGATCAAAAGAATGCCGGTTAGGTCTTGCTTAAAAGGTGAGGGCTCACCATTATGGTTTCTTTTTCTGGCCACGCGGATATTATAGCAAAATTATGATCAGTAATCCAATTGCCGCGCAGTAGTAAGCAAAGCCGCGCAGGCGGAAGCGGGTGATCAGTCCCATAAACAGTCCGATGGCCAGATACCCGGAGATAAAAGCCGCCGCCGCTCCCAGCAGAAGCGGTTGGATGTCAGGCACGGCTATGATTTTCCGCATCTCGAGCAGTCCCGCCCCCAAAATGGCGGGGATGGAAAGCAGGAAGGAATACTTAGCCGCCAGTTCGCGATTGAGCCCCCGCATTAATCCAGCCGAAACCGTAGTCCCGGAACGGGAAAGCCCGGGAGCTATGGCGGCTGATTGGGCCAGACCGATCAGGACTGCGTCCCACCAAGTCACCTGCCCCGCTTCCTTTTTACCGCGGGGAAAGGTCTCCGCCGTAAAAATTATCACACCGGTAAGGATCAAGAATCCCCCTACCGCCCGGGGAGAAGAGAACAGCGCCTCAAAGTAATCCTGAAAGGCAAAACCGATCAGGGCCGTAACGGCCGTCCCCAAAAGCAGGAGGCAGGCCATCCTAAATCCGGATAAACGGTTATAAACCTCGGAAAAGCCGGCCTGCCGAGCGCCGATCCTATATAAACCTACTGTAAACCAGCGCAGAATATCTATGATATCCTTCCAAAAATACACTATCACTGACAGCAAGGTGGCCAAATGAACGGTAACGTCAAAGGGAATGCTGTTGGGAATATTCAGGAGTTTTTGAGCGATGACCAGGTGACCGGAGGAGGAAACGGGGAGAAATTCCGTAAGCCCCTGGATGATGCCGAGCAGGACAAATTTCACTTACGGGTTTCCCACCAGACCACGATCGGGCTGGCGATGAAGATGCTGGAATAGGTGCCGCATACAAAACCGATCAAAAGCACCAGACAGAGGTCTTTTAAGTTTTCGCCGCCAAAAAAGAGCATGGCCAAGACCATAACGATCACGGTCAAGACCGTATTGATGCTGCGGGCCATGGTCTCGAGCAGGGACTGGTTGACCAATTCGGCGAATTTTTTCTTGTGTGCGCCGGGTTTCTTGAGATTTTCGCGGATGCGGTCGAAGATCACCACCGTGTCGTTGATGGAATACCCTAGAATGGTCAAGATGCCCGCCACGAAGGTCACATCTATGTTTCTCCAGAGCAGAGCCATAAAGCCGGTGGAAATGATGGCATCGTGAAGGAGAGCTATCACGCCCGCCGCCGCATAAATAAACTCAAAGCGGAAGGAGACATAGACCAAGATGCCGACCGCGGCAATGATGAGCGCCCAGAGGGCTTGGGCCCTTAACTCCGACCCGATTACCGGCCCGATAGTATCGGCCTCCAGAAGCTCCACCCCGCCCAGTTTTTCTGAAAGCTCCGCCACTATCTTCTGCCGGACTTCCCCTTCGATGGGTTCGCTGCGGATTAAAATGTCTTTTTCCCCGGACCGCTGGATGACCGCCCCTCCCAAATTATGGGTATGCAGGATCTCCCTGACCTGCGCCACGGTGACCGGTTGGGTAAAACGCAGATTCAAAAGTGTCCCGCCGGTAAAATCTATCCCAAAATTCATGGCCTTGCCGTGCACCATTACATTAAAGAACAGCGCCGCCAGGCTGATCACTATCAGCGTGCCCGAGATAAAAAACCATAACCTGGTTTTGCCGATGATATTCATTTATACAGCAACCTCGTCTCAGGAGAAGTCAAGATCTTCCCGTCCACCATCATATCCATCAGCATGCGGGTGATCACAATGGCGGTAAGCATGGATGCCAAAATACCGACCGACAGCGTGACGGCGAAGCCCTTAATGGTGCCGGTGCCCACGAAAAATAAGGTAGCCGCCGCAATGAGGGTGGTAACGTTGGAATCCAGGATGGCGGCAAAAGCCCTCTCAAAAGCCGACTCGATCGAGGCCTTTATCGTCTTGCCCAACCTTAACTCTTCTTTTAACCTCTCAAAGATGATGACATTGGCATCCACTGCCATGCCGATGGATAGTAAAAATCCGGCAATGCCCGGAAGGGTCAGGGTGGACCGCATCAGCGCCAGGGCGGCCAAAGTCAACGTAACATAAATAATTAGAGCCAAATCCGCCAAAAATCCCGGCAGTCTATAATAAAGGATCATGAAAAATATAATAAAGGTGAAACCGATAATTCCCGCCAGGATCCCCTTATCTATCGAGTCCTTTCCCAAGGTGGGCCCCACGATGCGGGTTTCCACCATCTTAACCGGCACCGGCAGGGCGCCGGCCTTGAGCTTGATGACCATGTCCTTTACCTCTTCCGGACTGAAATTGCCGGTGATGATCCCCTTGCCTTCGGTAATGGGAGTTTTAACATTGGGCGCGGAGATTATCTTTTTGTCCAGGATGATAGCGATGGGTTTTTCGATATGGCGCGAGGTCAGCTCGGCGAAGATCTTGGCTCCCTCGGGATTTAATTCAAATCCCACGGAAGGGTTGCCGTATTCGTCAATTTGGGGATAGGCAATCTTTAGGTCCGCCCCGGTCAGCGCGGTTTTTATTAAAATAATAGGCCTCTCCGAGACCACCTGGCCGTCCCGCGTTTCCGGAACTTTAGCCAGATAAGCGTCTTTACCGTAAAATTCCTTGACCTTCTCCGGAGTTAAAACCGATTCCGCCGCCGGCGCCCACTCTGCTTCCACAAATTCCAGAAGCGCGGTATCCCCGATCAATTTAATGGCGTGGTCGGGATCCTTGACCCCCGGGAGTTCCACAATAACCTGGGATTTCCCCTTTCTTTGAATCACCGGTTCAGCCACTCCCAGGGCGTCGATGCGGCCGCGGATCACCGCCACCACTCCGGCCATAGAATCATCGGACACTTTGACCTTTTCGGTGTCTATTCCCTCAAAGACCAATCGGGTCCCGCCTTGCAGGTCCAGTCCCAAATTAAGGGGCATCCGTATCAGAATAAAAATTGAGGCGCCGATAACGGCCAGCAGGATCAGCATCCTCAGCTGATTGATATTTTTACGCATAAACTTTGGTGATTATATCAGAATTTTAGGCGGTTTGTCTATTTATTTCAGGATTATTAAAAGGTGGTAGTTAGGTCAGGCAGGGGAAGCCGCTCTGGCGGAATTAATACTTGTAAGCAGGCTTGAGGAATTTTGTCCAAGGGTAAAAGATATAAAAGCGCTTGGCAAAAATTTGCGTTTGGCGGAACTATCGGAGGCGTTAAGGTTTGTCCGGACGTAGGCGGATCCGCAATTTGCGTGGATCTTACCGGATTAGCTGGCGGTCTATTAGTACTTTGCGGAACTTTACTTACTTGCATTTTAGGGTCTCCTGTATATATATCGTAAGTTCCGCGAAAAAATTGCATCCCAAATAAAAAATGCGCCAGACAGGGATCGAACCTGCAACCTTCGGCTCCGGAGGCCGACGCTCTATCCAGTTGAGCTACTGGCGCACTTTACTAGATTTTACCACAATCATCGCCTTTCTGCCCTGCGCGATAGTGGATTTTCTTCCCGTCCAGTCATGGATAGCCTGGTATACTACCTGGTATTTATAGTGATAATTCCTGCCCCTGCGGGTGCCCGCGTCATTGGTTATGAATTCCCCGGTTTGGTCGTCATATCCCTTGAAGAGCATATAATGGTAGACCGGGCCGGGAGGGGTGTAATAGGGATTCTTAAGCAATCTTCCCGCCATGGGGGCAACCACCAGATTCCCTAAAGCCAACTCGTTCTTTAGGTCTTCTATCCCTATATCATAGCGGACTTCGACATCATTAAACTTATAATAATCTCTGATAAGTTGGGCTGACTGTTCCGCGGTAAGGTCATAATGCCCGCCGTATTTTTCAACCTGGAAGTCAACCATTTTGAGAATTTCCCGGTTCCCGGATTCCCGGTCCAGCGGATCCCCTTTCACATAGCACCTCGCCATAATGATAGCTGCCTCTTCACAGGCATCCTGCCAAGGCTGGCTCCAGTCGCCATAGGGCGCCTGGCAAAGAAAAGGAACCGGAAGATAAATTTTAGTCGGAAGGGCAAAGCTCAAGCTCACCAAAAATAAAATTACGCATAACGCCTTATGCCTAACGTTTCGCATTTCGCAACCGCCTAACGCGTTCCGCGCAGAACCCCGACAACGGACATAACTGACACAACGGCTTCTTCCTGCAAAACCGCTTACCCAGTTCTACCAAAAGGGCGTGAAATTCATTGTAAATCTTAACCGATCGAGGCAGCTTCCTCTCAAAAAAAGCCTTAATCTCATCATACTTATTATATTTAAAAAGCCCCAGCCGGTGGCCGATCCTCCTGGTATAGGCATCCACCACGAAGGAGGGTTTCTCTGCGGCGTAGAGTATTATGGAGTCGGCCGTTTCCGGCCCAACGCCATGGATAGACAAAAGTTCTTTCCTTAATTCGGGAATGGATTGGCTGAATAGTCTTTTTAGTTGCCCTTTATGACATGTAAATAGATGATTAACGAAGGCCTTAAGTTTCCTGGTTTTCTGTCGATAGTATCCCGCCGACTTTATCCTATGCTCTATGCGACCTGCTCTACTTTCTAATATCCGTGGGGGTCGGAGGAGGCGGTATTTCCTTAAACTAGCGACGGCCTTCTCCACATTCTTCCAATTGGTGGACTGCGTAAGAATTGCTCCTACGATCACTTCAAAAGGCGTTCTGGCCGGCCACCAGTGCTGGGGGCCGAAGGTTTTATAAAGGATTTTATAGACCTGAAATATTTTTTCTTTTTTCATTCTTTTATAATTATATCATTATCATTCTTATAAATATTATTATTAGCCCGCTAAAAATGATATAATTTCTCGCCAATGTATAAATTAGTAGTTTTCATCCCGGAATCTCATCTTGAAAAAGTAAGGGGAGCTATCTGCCAAGCGGGCGCCGGGAAATTAGGCAATTACGATTACTGTACTTTTACTTCTAAAGGAACCGGCACCTTCCGTCCTTTAAAAGGAGCTAAACCTTACATTGGTAAAATAGGAAAATTAAAGAAGGTTCAAGAAATCAGATTAGAAACCATCGTCCAAAAGAAGGATTTAAGGAAAGTCATTGCCGCAATGAAGAAAGCCCATCCCTACGAAGAGCCAGCCTACGATATTTACCCTCTTATTTCTGGCATTTAGGACAATAATAAGTGCTGCGCTGACCGATAACCATCCGGCGAATCGGGGTTTTGCATCTTAAACAGGGCCGCCCCTCCCGATCGTAAACCCGCAAGCGATGCTGATAGCCGCCCGCCTTTCCTTCGGCGTCCCGGTAATCGGAAACCGAAGTGCCCCGATATTTGATCCCTTCGGACAAAACCCGCCTGAGGGCTTGGTGCAGCTTTATTATTTCTTGGGGTTTTAATGAGCCGGCTCGGCGCCGGGGAGCAATCCCTGCCCGAAAAAGGGCTTCCGAAGCATAAATGTTGCCCACCCCCGCCAAAAACTTTTGATTTAAGAGTAGGGCCTTGATATTCCCCCCCCTCCCCTTGAGCAGTTCTTTAAAACGGGCAACGGTAAAATCATCCGCCAGCGGCTCCGGCCCCAGCTTAAAGGTCGGATAACTCCTAAAAAACATAACCTTCCCGAACATCCGGATATCTGAAAAATAAAAAGACCTCCCACCGCTGAGCATAAAGGTTACTTTTACAAACCGGTCCGGGGCCTTCAGGACCCTTCCGGTCATGCCCAGATGGATTACCAAACAATTACCGGAAGCCAACTTAAAGATGAGGAATTTCCCTCTCCTCTCCACCTTCTCTATCTTCTGTCCCTTTAATGCCTTTTGTAGCCCCTTTGCACTTATACCCTTTAAAACATTTCTTGCCCTTAATGCCTTTACTGCCTTTATAGCCCTTCCCAAAACATAGGGCTCCATGTCCCGGCGAATAGTTTCAACTTCCGGCAGTTCAGGCATTCAAAACCTCCAGTGATTTGGCATGCGCGTAACGGCAGGGGTCGGGCAGCCGGTATCCTCTGCAGCAACTCAATACGACTTTCACGGCAGTTTTAAGATCAATTCTATGGCCGATGGAAACAAATAGGGGTTTGATGCCGGAACGCGTGCGCATTACCGCTCCAATAATTTCCTTGTTGTCATATAAATATGAAAAAGCCCCTTTCCTTTTGGCTGGTTCTTTATATTCCCCTATAAATCTGGACTTGGCGCAGCCGATCGAAGGAATACCTAAAAGCAATCCCAGATGCGAGGCCTCGCCAAACCTTAAAGGATGCGCGATTCCCTGCCCATCGAACAAGATGACATCCGGCTTAATCGTTAAGGCCTTAAATATCTTCATCAAGACCGGTCCCTCCCTGAAGGTTAAAAGCCCCGGCACATAAGGAAAAGTGGAGCGCTGCTTGCGGTAGCCGACTTCCAGCAATTCCAATTCAGGATAAGAGAAGACCGCCGCCACCCCCGCCACCCATCCCCCCTTAAAAGCCACATCCGCCGCGGCGATGGTTTTGATTTGCTTTAAAGTTTTGCGTTTGATAATTTTATTTTTCAGGCACAGTTGAATCCGGCGGGCCTGCCGGGGAGAAACCTTCCACCGATGTGAGATCATTCCGCTAAAATCTCCTGCCTGACACGCTCCAGCATGCGCATGAAAAAGCGTAAATTATGGATAGTTAAAAGCTGCATGGCCAGGATTTCCCGGGCCCAGAAAAGATGTCTTATGTAAGCCCGGGTGAAATTCCGACAGGCATAACAATCGCACTCCGGATCAATAGGTGTAAAATCACGCTCAAAACGGGCCTGGCGGATTGAGGTTTTACCTTCAAGGGTCAAAAAGGACCCGTGCCGGGCCAGCCGGGTGGGGATTACACAGTCAAAAATGTCCATCCCGTACCGGATGGCCCCCAGGATATCCTGGGCAAATCCTACTCCCATCAGGTGGCGGGGGGCTTCCTCCGGAATAATGCCTTGGAGAGCCCCCAGCATTTCAAACATTATCTCTTGCGGCTCTCCTACCGACAGTCCCCCGATCGCGTATCCGGGAAAACCTATCCCCACAACCTCCTCTGCCGACCGCTTACGTAGATCAGGATAAACACTACCTTGAATTATTCCGAATAGTACCCCCTCTCCCTCTGGGAGAGGGGGAGAGGGGGTGA
>Ga0315294_10004275_pt1 | contig 15573 bp, 7 predicted proteins | sample YL17G13_40_MG_FD_203626 | JGI IMG/M metagenome (GOLD analysis project Ga0315294, IMG submission 203626) | Sediment microbial communities from Yellowstone Lake, YNP, Wyoming, USA - YL17G13_40 | ecosystem: Environmental > Aquatic > Freshwater > Lake > Sediment | place: USA: Wyoming | collected... | reverse complement strand
ACAGCCGGAACCGGATCGTTGTGCGGGCGCTGCCGCAGCAGGAGGAAATGAAGGAACCGATCGAGCCAAGTTCAGGGACTGGTGATGACAGTGGCGATCACAGTTAGATTCATTTGCAGGCTCTTCGTCGTCTGCCTGGCTGCGCACCTGGCGAGTTACTACGTTGCCGCCCAGAAGGAAACCGAGGGGACGGAGCAGCAAGAGGTTGGGCAAGTGATCGCCATCGCTGACTTTGACGGGACGGATGCGGAGATTGCCCGGGCGATAAGCCAGACCTTCACCGTTGACTTAGCGACCAGTTCGAAGTTGAGGCTGGTGGAGAGGGCAAGGATGGCAGCGGCCCAGGAGGAGATAGGACTGGGGACGACTGGGCTGGTGGATCCTGCCACGGCTCCCCAGTTGGGCCGGGCGGTGGGGGCGAACAAGGTCATCGTGGGCTCGTTCTCGTTTGTGGGAAGCGTGATCCAGATATCGGCCCGGATGGTGGACGTGGAGACGAACACGATCGTTGGGGGGGTGGCGGCGAACGTGACGGGGGACATAGCGGGCAGGAAGTCGGACGTCTTCGGACTGGCTCATCAACTGGCCAGCCGGTTTCACCGGGCATTGACCGGAGAGGATCTGCCCTCGCTTGCCACGGGGGAAATTCCGAGCGGGGCGGAGGAGGCAGCGGCGAAGATAGACCCGGCGATAGCAGGGGCATTCGAGGAGATAGCCAGTAAGATAGACCCGTTGCGTCAGGTAAAGAACTCTGCGTTCAAGGTGACGGTGGACGTGGATCGAGGATACGGGGCGACTTACAAGTTTGGGGATCCGTTGACCGTGACCTTCTCCTCTGAGGAGGACTGCTACCTGCGCCTGTATAACATTGACTCGCAGAGGCAAGTGAATCAACTCTTCCCGAACCGTTGGAACAGGAGCGCATTCGTCAAAGCGGGGGAACTACATTCTTTTCCGCCGCCTGGAGCCAACTGGAAATTGAGCCTTGAAGGCGCCCCCGGGGAGGAGATAATACTGGCTATCGCGACCAGGGAACCGACGGAGATTGCGGACCCCGGGAAGACGGCCGAGGGCGCCCAGGATTTCATCGGGAAGTCGGTTGTTCCCCGGTTGGCGGAGGGGGAGAGGGGGTCGTGGGCTACGAGCGAGGTGCGGTTTTACACCGAGGAACCCAAAGGTCGGATGGCGGGGAAATATGTTTACATTCCGGTCTCGCCATCTGGGGCGGCGAAGGGGATCGAGGCTCTGGTGGGGAAAGGCATTGACACAGGCGCAGTCAAGAATTACGAGGACGGTCTCAGGGCGCAACTGCTGGGGAGGCCGGAGGAGGCGGAGCGGGAGTTCAAGTCGGCCCTGGAAATCGAGCCAAACTTCTGTGAGGCTCACGCTGCCCTGGGTTCGGTCTACTTCGCGATGGGTTTGACGGAGGAGCCGAGCGAGGAAGAGGGAGTGATTGAGGGGTCCTTGAGCGCGGCGGGAAGAGTGTTGTTGGGTGAGGCGACAAAGGAGTTCCAGGAGGCCATGAAGGATAATCCGAACTACTGGCTCGGCCACTACAATATAGGGGTGACCTACTTTGCCATGGGCCAGATTGAGGAGGCCATTGCCTCGCTGAACACCTTCTTGTCCTCGAATCCAGCAGGTGAAATCGCGGAGAAGGCAGGGACTTTGTTGGCGGAACTCAGTCCCACGGGGCCGCCAGTGGGCTGAGGGGATACTATATGGAAAAGAGGCATATTGTAGAAATCGCATTGGGGATAATCTTCATCGCTCTGTTCTTCTGGGCCTTCTCATATTTCGCCGGTCACTTGAAGGAGTTCAGTCCGAAGGAGCAAGGACCCAGCCCAAAGCCCGAGCCCGGGGAGTACCAGCGGCGTCTGCCGATCCTGCCGCCTGAGGAGGTACCGGCGGGGTCAAAGGGGCAAGGACAGGGGGAATACCGCCGGCCCGCGCCGCTCCTGCCGCCCGAAGCAGCGCCGGCGGGGTCCGGGGGGCAGGAACAACCGGCAAGTCCTGAGCGCCCGGCGCAATCGGGTTCGAGCGAGGATTGGGGAGTGGCGAAAGCGATCCAGGTGGCGATGGAGGGTGGGGGTTACGGGCTGCCAGCGCTGGCAAAAGGCATAGAAGTTCGGGCCTGATCACATTTCCGTGGGGGTAGGGGCCAAGACTGTGGGAGGGGTGCGACGAAAGTGAAGAAGCGAGCCCTGTTGTGGGTGGCGATGGGTCTGGTGGCGGTGCTGGTTCTCTTGGGCTGTAAGGGAAGGAGTGAAGAGGGAGGTAATGGCCTCGCAAAGATCCCGCCCCCTTGGCCGAAGTTCCATGCCAACGCGAGGAACACCGGCCTGAGCCCTTATGTCGGCTCCCAGACGGGCACCCTGAAGTGGCGCTTCCAGACCGGGAACGGGGTGGAGTCCTCCCCCGCCATCGGGTCGGACGGGACGGTTTACGTGGGCTCCTGGGACCATCGCCTTTACGCCATAAACCCGAACGGCACACGGAAGTGGCGTTTCAAGACCGGGAAGGGGGTGGGGTCCTCCCCCGCGATCGGGTCGGACGGGACGATTTATGTAGGCTCCGGGGATCACTACCTTTACGCCATAAACCCGAACGGCACACGGAAGTGGCGCTTTCAGACCGGGGAACAGGTGAACTCCTCCCCGGCGATCGGGGCTGACGGGACGGTCTACGTGGGCTCCAATGACTATTACCTTTACGCCATAAGCCCGGACGGCACCCAGAAGTGGCGCTTCCAGACCGGATACCCCGTTCAGTCCTCCCCCACCATCGGGTCGGATGGGATGGTTTACGTAGGCTCCTGTGACTATTACCTTTACGCCATGAACCCGGATGGCACCCAGAAGTGGCGCTTCCCGACCGGGAAATGGGTGGACTCCTCCCCGGCGATCGGGGCGGACGGGACGATCTACGTGGGCTCCTGGGACAAGTACCTCTACGCCATAAATCCAGACGGCACCGAGAAGTGGCGCTTTCAGACCGGGGGCCTGGTAGGCTCCTGCCCTGGCATCGGGGCGGACGGGACGATTTATGTGGGCTCCGGGGACCAGTACCTTTACGCCGTAAGTCCAGATGGCGCCCAGAAGTGGCGCTTCCAGTCCGTGGGACAAGGCATGTTTGGTGGCGTTCTCGGGAACCCGGGGTGGTCCTCTCCTGCTATTGGAGCGGATGGGAGGGTCTATGTGGGCTCCTGCGACCATTACGTTTACGCCATCACCCCGGACGGCACCCAGAAGTGGCGCTTCCAGACGGGGGAGTTCGTGTTCTCCTCGCCGGCCATCGGAGCGGATGGGACGATTTACGTGGGCTCCGGCGACGGTTACCTTTACGCCTTCAAGTGATGGAGGGCCTGGTGGAAGAAGCTCTCTTGTTTCTCAAAGACAGGGCGAACCCGCTCCACCGCGGCAGCGCGAGACTTGCCTAATAATCGGGGCTGCCAACAACAGGCGCACCGCGAATACCGGGGGCCGGCAGGATCTTTACGATAGGCGGACGGAGAGGAGTTTGGAGGAGCCGGAATGGCCTACGGTGACGCCGTAGAGGTAGTCGGCCGACTCCATGGTGAGGGGGTTGTGAGTTATCACGAGGAACTGGGTCCTGGCGCTCATCTCCCGAAGGAGGGAGGAGAACTTGCGGGTATTCGTCTCGTCGAGGGCGGCATCCACCTCATCGAGGACGCAGAAAGGGCTTGGCCGGACCATCAGGAGGGAGAAGAGGAAGGCTATGGCGGTGAGACTTCTTTCTCCGCCGGAGAGAGCGGGCAGATTGGTCATCTCCTTGCCGGGCAGTCGGACCTTGATGTCAACCCCCGTCTCGAGAAGGTTGGCCGGGTCGGTGAGGACGAATTCGGTCTCCCCTCCTCCGAAGAGCCTTTGGAAGAGTCTTTGGAACTCTTCTCCAGCCTTCCTGAAGGCGGCGAGGAACTGAGACCTGGTTCGCTGATCTAACTCCTGGAGGGCCTTGAGGAGCGATTCCCTGCCCTGTTCTAGGTCGAGGATTTGTTCCTGGAGGAAAGTCTTTCTCTCCGAGAGGCGTTCGTGGTGGTATATGGAACCCAGGTTAACCTCGCCAAGGAGGCTCAGTTGCTCCCTGAGCGAGGCTATCTCCTTTTCCGCGGCGGCGCGGTCGAAATCGGAGGGAACGGACGGAGCAACCTGCTGCGGCGAGCCATCGCTGGCGAGCGCCTCGGCAGGAGGGGATGACTGGCTGAAGCCGAAGTCCAGGGCGAGGCGCTCCTGGACGGCCTGGAGGCGGCTTTCCAGCCTGGCACGACGGAGTTCGGCCTGATGCAAACGGCCGGAGAGATCGTCTTCCTGGGCGGCGGCCTTTCTTTCGGCATCGCGGGCAAGAAAGGCGCGCTGGGAGATCAGGGAGCGCTCTTGCGAAAGTTCCGCGAGTGTTGCCTGGAGGCGACTCCAATCGTTTTCCGCCTGCTCTAGTTGCTTCCTGTGCTCAGCGAGCGTGGCTTCCGCCTCTTGAACGGACAGATGGAGGGCCTTGGCAGCGTCCTGATTAAGTGCCCTGGCATTCTCCAAGGATAGGGCCTGTGCTCTAGCGGCCTCGAGGGCGGCCTGGCGGGAAGTTATGCGCTCCTCGGCGACCTTCACCTCTGCGACCAGTTCGGAGAGTTCGAAGGCCAGGCGCTCCCGAAGCGCTTCTGCCTGCTCGCGACGTTGACGAGCGCCGGACGACGAGGCCAGGCTCTCACGCAGCGACGAGTGTCTTGCTGAAAGTTCGGCCAGTTGGGTCTGGAGTTCGGAGCGGACGTCCTCAGCGTGCTGCAGGGCAGCGTCCCGAGCGGTAAGCTCTTCTTCTGCCGCTAGCGCGATAGTCTGGAGGCCAGCCTGTGCATCGTGTTTCTGGCTTGCCAGCCTTTCCAGGGAAAGGGCCTGTTGGTTTGCGGCCTGCAACTCCTCCCGGCGAGTGAGCATGCGCTCCTCAAGGGCCCTGAGCTCCCCGCCGAGTTTGGCGAGTTCCGAGGCCAGGCGTTCCCGCAGGGCTTCGGCTTCGTCGCGGCGGTGACGGCTTTCAGCCAGCAGGGAGAGACGGTTGCGCAGCGAAGACAGGTCGGCTGCCAGAGCCTGTCCGGCGTGGGCGGCCTCCTCTTTGGCCCCGGCTTCGATGAGAGCCAGGAGTTCGGAGGCTCGCCTTTGCAGTTCGCCGGCTTCCGCGGTGGCAGTTTCGAGGCCTTCCTGGATTGTCTCCCAGACCTGGGCGCTGGCGGCTTGCTTGGCCTTGGCCAGGTCATCTGTCTTTTCCTTCACGGCTTGCCGCAGGCGTTGAAGGAGATCGTCCTCGGTCTTGAGGGCTGTTTCTATCTTTTGGGCGCGGGCAGCAGATTGTTCGAGGCTGGCCACAAGTTGTTCAGCCTCTGTTTTAGCGTTCTGCTGGCGGAGACGAACCTGCTCCAATTCGCTCTGAGCGGCCATCATCTCCGCCTGAAGGCGATGGCGCTGCCCGTCAAGGTCGCCCAGACGCTGGCGGAGTTGGTCGAGTTGTGGCTCCAGTTCTTGCAGTTCACTTTCCAGAGTTTGTCTCTCCTCGTCGGCCACCTGCCTCTGGCCCTGGGCGAGGGCTAACGTGCCCGCCTTCTCTTGTCTTTCGCGCAGGAGCCTCTCCAGCCGGTCTTTCTCGCCGAGGAGGCTATGTTCTATCTGGTTGAGGCGGGATTTCGCCTGTTCCCAGCTGGCCAGAAGGTGCTTTTCCTCTTCACCAGCCTCTTGTTGCTCGCGCGAGACCTGGCGCAACTCAGCCTGAGCGACCATCATCTCCGCCTGGAAGCGTTGTCGGCGGGCGGCGGCTTCGGCAACCTGCTGGCGAAGTTGGTCGAGGGCCGGCTCGAGTTCTTGCTCCTGGCGGTCAAGGGACAGCCTTTCCTCGGCGGCGCGGAGCTTTTCCGTCTGGGCGAGGGTCAACTTGTCGGTCAAGTCGTTTTGGGTCAGTTCCAGTTGCTGAAGTTGGCGCACCACCGACTGGCTTTCATCCAGCAGATAGGCCAACTCCAACTCCCTCAGGCGAGAGGAGCTTTCCCTGTACTTGCTGGCCTTCTCCGCCTCCTCGGCGAGAGGCTCCAATTGGGCCTGGACTTCCGCCAGGATGTCCCTCAGCCTGACGAGGTTCCTCTCGGTGGCGTCAAGTTTCCTCAACACCTCCTGGCGGCGGAAGCGATAGCGGCTGGTGCCGGCGGCCTCTTCGAGCAGTTCGCGGCGGGCTTCGGGCTTGATGCTGAGGACTGAGTCTATTTGGGTCTGAGACATGACCCAGTAGCCACGATGGCCAAGCCCAGTGTCCAGGAACAGTTCCTGAACGTCGCGCAGGCGGCAGCGGGCCCGATTGATGAAGCATTCCCCTTCGCCAGAGCGATCCACCCGGCGGGTTATTTGCACTTCAGGAAAGGCGAGGGGCAGGCCCCCCTCTTCGTTGTTGATTACGAGGTTGACCTCGGCATAGTTTTGGGGACGGAGGAGGCCGTTGCCGTTATAGACGAGTTCCGAAGCAGAGAGGCAGCGCAAGTTGTGAGGATTGTGCTCGCCGAGTATCCACACTATGGCCTCTCCGATGTTGCTTTTTCCGGAGCCGTTCGGGCCGACAATGGCGGTGGTTCCTGGGTGGAGGATCATCTCCGCCCGTTCGCCAAAAGACTTGAAACCTACGAGTTCAATACTTTTAAGAAGCAGTCAACATCACCCTCTGCAGCGCCATGGTCATCGCGACCAAGCGACGTTTGAATAACTCAACGGGACATGTTTTTGTTCCATTTATGAAGGGAGGGCAACCAGGGATCCAGCCTTCGTAGCCGGATCTACTACGGCGGAGTAGGCTTGCACGGATTTCACGGATTGATACAAGGAGATTGCCACGTCCCTCGACCCTTCGGTTCACTCAGGGCAGGCCCTTCGATCCGCCGGGGCGGACTCAGGGCAGGCAAGCTCGGGATGCACTCGCAAAGACGGATAGTGGTTGGTTACAGGCGATACGGAGGCAGTTTGGCGGCGTCTGACCGCTCTCTTGGTAATCAGTGAAATCCGCGGAATCCGTGGTTTGATTGTTTTCTGGCTGAGGGGGTGCTGGGGTTAGTTTCCGGCGCGGGGAAGCATGAAATCGAGGGTCTTGACCTCGGTGGGGAGTAAAGATGCTTGGAGGGTGATGGACTGGTAGGCGGACTTGGTGGCGGTGACGTCGTAGTTGCCGGCGGGGAGCCAGAGATAATAGAGTCCATTTTGGTCTGCGGCGGCAGTGTCCATGACTTCGCCGGAAGATTGATCGGCGGCAGATACGGTGGCGCCGGAGGGATTGGCGAGGTCGCCCAGGGTCACTGTGCCGGTCAAGGTGTAGGGGAGCGCGGGGGGCCCGGAGCCAACCTTGGCGATTGCGAAAGCCAAGGGTTGCATTCCCGCCTCCACCAGAACGCTACGCTGGGCGGTCTGGTATCCCTCTGCGCTGACGGTGAACGTCCGGTTGCCGAGAGGCACGGCGGAGAAGGAGAAGTTCCCGGCGGCGTCCGTCACTTGCTGCTGGCCCTCCACCTCGACGGTGGCGTTCTGAATGGGGGTCCTGTCTTCCACGTCAAAGACCGTGCCGGAGACTGGCACGGGCGCAGTCGAGAGGCGGATAGTCAAGGAGTCGGTACCGTCACCGGCGATGACGGGTATCTCCTGGGAAAAGGAGGAATAACCGGTCAGAGTGACCTCGACCGTAGCCTGTCCGGTGGGAATGCCGCTGAGTTCGAACTGGCCGTCGTCGGCGGTGTGGCCGGTGAACCATTGCAGCACCTCGCCGCCGAAGAGGGCCCCGACGTTGACTTCGGCCAGTCCAATCCCTCGCCCGGTCCCATCGTCGAGAAGGGAACCCTTGACGGTGCCAAAGGAATCGTTGCCGACCAAGGTGAGGGCAATGTTCAAAGGTTGGGCCACATCAAGGGGAAGGTCAGCCTGGTCGTAGACCGTATAGCCGGTCTTGGAGACAGTGATCGGCTGGGTTTGGCCGTTAGGGATTCCGGAGACGGTGAATTTGCCGTCAGCGTCAGTGAGGGCAGTCTTTCCTCCGATGATGACCAGGGCATTTTCAATGAATATCGTCGGGGAACTATCGGCCTGCGACACTATGCCGGTGACGGTAACCCCTCCGCCCCCACCCCCGCAGCCTGCTAAAAGCAGCAGCAGAGTGAGCAGTGAGCAGTGACCAGTGACCAGTGGCCAGTGGCCAGTTAGGAGCGAGAGCAGGCAAGAACGGAGGGACGCTTTTTTGTTTTCTGTGGACATGATTTCCGCGGGCGACCACCCTAGGGTGGAGGTATGAAGGCCACCACCCCTTCTTCGATGGTGACGAATATCCAGTAACCGAGCCAGGGTTCGAGGGTGGATGCAGCCTGGTAGCCGGTTGCCTGGGTGAAGCCGAATACGTCCGGAGAGATCCAGCCCATATTGGCCGCCGTGGCGAAGGCATAGGGACCATCATTCGGGCGCTGGAACTCCAGGTTGGCCAAACTTACCGACGAGGGGAAGGGATTGCCGATAAGATTCCAACCGGGCTGCAACTCAACCCGGTAACTTACGTCGGCAGGGACCGGCGTTCCCAGGGTGCTCAAATCCAGGTCTTGGAATATCTTGAGCATATATCCTTTGCCCGGAACCATCTGGGGTATCTGGGGATAGAGGCGATACCTGTTTCCCTCATGGGCGGGCTGCCACTCGGCCAGGAGGAGCCGGTTGGCTGCGATTCCCAGCGCCTGGGATGGGCTGGGGTCGGCGGGGATGAAGGGGAGGGAGATGAGGTGAACTCCGTTGCCACCGCGAGAGAAGCGGTGGGAGAAGAGTTGTCTTTGGGCGGCGTTGCGAACTTGGAGAACGTAGTAAGCGTAAGCGACGTTTCGGCGCTCGATGACCTCCTGGCCATAGGAATTGTCGTAGCGGAGGGTGACGACGCCTGGCTCGGTGATCGTGGCCGCGCTGGCGAAGTAAGCACCTTGCTGGGCGCTCGACTGGGCGATCTGGCTTCCGTTCAGTTCGATGGAGAGCGCGCCCTGATTATCGCCTGTGACGGCGCCGAAGAAGCCGTTGAGGTCGGGCTCTTCCGTGTCGGAATAGGGAAAGTAAAGGGTGCGGGCGATGTCACCGATGACCAGTTCGACAAAGACCCGCTGGGAGCCGTTGATGTTGAAGAATTGGGGGGAAAGGAAACCCTGGCCAGCATCCGGGCCGGTAAAGGGGATGGGGATGGAGTAGCCTTCCTGGGCGAAGAGGGAGTGGGTGTGGGTGTAGTCGAAATACTCCAGTTCCACGGTTCCACCCCTGGGGGTTTCACTGCCGGCGGAGCCGGTGGTGTAGTAAACCGCCCAAAGACGGATTCTTCGGCCGGCGGGGAAATGGTAGATGAAGAACTTGGTTCCGAGGCTGACGCTGGTATCCAGCGCCCACTGCCCCTCATACCATTCTCCAAAGGGCTTGTCCTCAACTCTAAGCGCGGCAGCGGAGGCTATCTCGCGGAGGGCGGGGATATTTCCGGAGAGTTCGGTTGGACTGTTGGGGTTCCACTGAGCATAGTAGGCGGCGTTGAAATCCCGGAAGAAAGCGGGGTGTTCGACCGCCACCTTCAGCCAGGCAGCCTCCGACAAGGCCACCCGGAACGGAAACATGGCCGTGTAATCCTCGGAGGGAAAGAAGGTCGGGTTGCCCAGGGCGGGCTGGTTGAGGAGGTCATAGATGGGCAGGAGGTAGTTGGGGTCTTGCATGGGCTCAAAGCTGATGGCCATGCGCATCACGCAGAGGGTGGCGGCGGCCCTGACGAAGCCCTTCTCCCAGGAATCGTAGGCGAGAAAGGCTGCGTCGTGAAAGGAATGGAGGATCATCTGGCCGAGGTTGAAGAAGTCGTAAGGATGATTGTCGCTCAGAGGGGGGGTGTGGATTTCATGGGTCGAGACGACATAGGTGCCGCCGAGAAGGCCGTGCACTTCGGGGTCTCGGACGATTTTCACGGTAATGGTGAAGCCGGGAGGGCCGTATGTCTCCTTTGCGACAGGGTAGAAGGCTTCCACAAAGGCGCGCACCTGTGTTTCCTCGACCTGGAAGCCTTCATAGCCGACGTATTCGAAGGTGATTTCACCCTGACCGGCACGCGCTGCGGTGGCCAAGCGGGACCCGGCGGCTGATCCTTCGACAATTAGCAGTTCGCCGAACCTGGGCTCCCAAAGGTTGGGCCTGTGGGAGCGAAGGAAATTGAAGAGTCCTTGAACCTGTCCGCGGGAGTACTGGTCGGAGAGGAGGCGGATAGCCTGACGGGTAGGCTCCGCAGTTTGCCCGAGCCTGTCCGCCTGCACCCGAAAGGCCGAGAGCGGTTCACGAGTGATGGTGCGAAAGGGGGTGTTGACGGTATTGTGGGCGGCGACCCTTTCGCCAGCCTGGACCGGCACGGCCCAAAGAAGGGAAAGCACCGTCAGAAAAAGGATCGGATCGAATCGTCGTTTCCTGCCGACTTGCATCACAGACACCATCAATCGGGGCGAAGCCTCGCAAGTAGTAAGCAGATCACATGGCAATGATAACATTTCGAGTTTCGTCTGCCTACCTAAATCGTCGCAGTTAACATACCCAGAAACCAGGCTGACAAAACGAAGGAGAATGAAGGATGAAAGAAGTCTGCGAGTCCAGGAGTCGAGGGCAACTACTAGAACGAACAAGAGAGGGGCCAGGTATGGGTTCCGGCCCCTCGATCGGGGAGACACGGCTGCGGAGGTTATTGGGAAAGCCTAGTCGGTGAAACCCATTTTGCGGGTAAACCAGCGCTTTACTCTTCCGAGGGCATTCTGGAGGTCGTCCATAAGCGTGTACATGACGGGGATCACGATGAGCGTCAGGACGGTGGACAGGATGACTCCGCCGATGACGACGATGGCCATGGGACGTCTCATTTCGCTGCCGGCGCCCAGACCAAGGGCGATGGGGGACATGGCGAGGATGATGGTCAAGGTGGTCATGGCGATGGGGCGAAGCCGGACCGGTCCGGCCTCGGCGACCGCTTCTTCGCGGGCGAGGCCGCGGCTTCGCAGGGTATTGGTGTAATCAACCAGCAGTATGGCATTCTTGGTGACCAACCCGACGAGCATGATCAGGCCAATGAACGTGACTATGCTGAAGGTCATCCCCGACAGAATGAGCGCCCCGAAAGCCCCCACCAGCGCCATTGGGAGCGCGAGCATGATGGTCAAGGGATGCCAGACCGATTCGAAGAGAGCTGCCATCAGCATGTAAACGAGCGCGATGGCGAGGAGGAGCGACGCCATCAGGTTTCCGAACGACTCCCCCATCATCTCGGACTCCCCACCGAAGTTGACATGGACACCCGGGGGAGGCAATAGGACCTCCCCCGCGGGCGCTGAACCGCCATTTCTCCCTTTAGCCGGGTGGTCGCCGGGATCGAGCGAGGCGGGTTTCCCGTTGTTGGTTATCGGCTGCACCATGGACTTAACAGTGTTGGTCGCCTCGCCCAGGCTTGCCTGGGGGGCCAGGTAAGAGGAAACAACGATAAGCCGCTGCTTGTTCTTGCGCTGGATCTCGGTTGGACCCGAGGCAAGGCGCACCGCGGCAAGACTGGATAGACGGATGGGCGAGGACTGCTTGGAGGTAAGATAGAGTTCCTCCACGTCCCCTTTTTGCAGCCCTTCCGGGAGGTCGAGGCGCACTCGGACATCATACTCGTCGCCCCCTTCCCGGTATTTCGTGACTACAGTGCCCTGAACCGCGGTCCGCAGCACCATTGCCATTTGTGTCGTGGAGAAACCCAAATCCGCGGCTCTTTCCTTGTCCAGTTTGACCTCGAGCTCCGGCCGTCCAACCTCGTAACTCCAGTCCGGCGCTCGCAGCAACTTGGGCATCTCCTTCATCCTCGCCAGGAGGTTCGATGCATACTGCTGCATTGCGCCCAGGTCCTGCCCCGTGATCTCGACCTGGATCGGCGCACCCCCCCCTCCCCCCATTCCTCCCAGAGGGACAACCTGTATCTCCGCACCGGGAATGCCCTTGAGGAGCGCCTCCGTCACGCTCCGCAATTCGACGTCGGACCGCGTCCGCCCCTTCACTTTGATTCCGAAAGCATGCAGCAGCCTGCCCGTGGTATTAGCCTTGTCCTTCAGTGTTACTTGAACCTGCGCAACGTGGGAGCCTGCCTCTCCCGCACTCATCTCACCGGCCCCTGATGATCCTACCGTTGTCGAGATATTCTCCACCTCGGGTAATCCCTTTATCCGCCGCTCTACCTCCTGAGCAACCTGGTCAGTGACTTCCAGGCGGGTCCCGACTGGCATCTTTATGCTTACGGCGAACTGCCCCTCGTCAGTCTGAGGGAAGAACTCTACCTTCGTCATTCTGGACAGAATCGCGCCGAACACTATCAGGCTCCCGAAACCCACGGCGACCACCAGCCGGCGGTGATGCAAAGCCCACCTAAGCATTCGGCGATAGGTTTGATAGACCCAGCCCGCCTGCACATGGGAGGATTGGCCCGCCTGTCCGGGATCCTCCTCAGAGCGATGCCCCGTTGCATCAGAGGTTCTGAGCCATCGAGATCCCAGCATCGGCGCCAGCGTGAAAGACACAAGGAGCGAGAACAAGGTCACCGTGGCGATCGTAAGTCCGAACTGACGGAATATCTGCCCGACAAGTCCTCCCGTGAAGGCAATAGGCACGAATACGACGACGTCGGTGAGCGTTATAGCGATCGCCGCAAAGCCAATCTCACTCCGCCCGTTGTAGGCTGCCTGCTTGGGTTCTTCCCCCAAGGCGAGGTGCCTGAAAATGTTCTCCAGAACCACGATCGAGTCGTCCACGAGTATCCCGACCGAGAGCGCCAGTCCCATGAGCAGAATGAAGTTCTGAGTGAAACCCGCAAAGTATATTGGAAGGAAGGCAGCCAGGATCGAAGTTGGGATGGCGCAGGCGATGATCAGAGTCGCCCTGAACGTCCGCAGAAACAGCAATACAACCAGGGTCGCGAGGAAGGCCCCGAGCAGCAGGTTCATCCTCACGTCGTGCACCGAGTCACGAATGAAGATAGACTGGTCCATTGCCACCCTTATGTCTATGTCCGCAGGCAATTCCTTCTTGAGCTGCGCGATTATCCGCTTGACACCGTCAACGACCTTGATGGTGTTTGCCCCGGACCGTTTCTGAACGGTGACGGCCACGCTCTCCTGCCCATTCAGACGGCTGAATTGGCTGATGTCGGCCTGAGTATCAAGAACCCTCCCGAGATCGCCGACCTTGATATTGCCGACCTCCATCCCGTTCGCGTCCTTGAGGGGCACGTCCACGTCGGTTATGTTCCGGACCGCTGTGAACTCCCCGATGCTTCTCACCGAGTACTGCAGGTTCCCCTCATATATGTTGCCTGCGGGCAGGTTCAGGTTTTGGCGGGAAATCGCGTCCTGCACGTCCTGCAGCCCGATGGCGTGCGCCGCCAGTTTGCCTGGGTCCAGCCGAACCTGTATCTCTCTCTTCGACGCGCCTGAGACCGACACGCTGGCTACCCCGTCAATTGTGCTGATACGGTCCTTTATCGTGGTATCACTCAACTGGTAGAGATCTCTAAGTGACCTCTTGCCCGACACGCCCAGCGAAATCACCGGCATAGCGCTAAACTCGAACTTACTGATCACGGGCGTCTCGGCGTCAAGCGGCAGTTGACCGATCGTCGCGTCAACCCGTGACCGCACGTCTGCGACTTCCACCTCGACGTTGGTGCCGATCTTGAACTGCGCCACCACGATGGACATGCCCTCTCGTGAATAGGACTGCACCGTGTCAATGTTGCTGATGGTGGAAATTGCCTCTTCAAGCGGTTTCGATACCAGAGTCTCGATCTCCTCCGGCCCTGCACCCGGATAAACCGTCACCACTGTCACCGCAGGGATGTCTATGTTCGGCATCAGCTCGACGGGCATCCGGCTATATGAATACAACCCTAGGACCATAAGGACGCCGAGGAACATTGACATCAATATCGGCCGCTTAATCGCCAGCGCACTTAGCCACATATCAGATTATCCTCATCCTTTGAATCGCCATCGGCAGTCACAGCGCTGCTGCCATTGTCACTTCAGTTGGCCATCCGCAAGGCTGCCGCCACCCGGTCACGTCACCCGTTATCAGCGGGTGAACTCTGAACGCTCACCTTGTCCCCGTCTCTAAGACCAGCCTGACCGGAGACCACCACTTTCTCGCCGGCGGACAACCCCGAGATGACTTCGTATTTGTTCACCGCCTCCAGCCCGACCGAGATTTCCCTCCGCCGAGCCGTGTCTCCTTCTACGACGAACGCGTGAAGGGCGCCGCGCTCATCTCTCACCGCCGCATCTTTGGCCAGCAGAACCGCCTGTTCCTTCCTGGCCAGCAGGATCTTCCCGCGGGCAAACATCCCCTCCTTGAGGTCATCGCGGGGATTGGGGACGACTACCCGAATCTCGAAGGCCCTGGTGGCGGTTTCGGCGGCGGGCAGCACCTCTGCCACGCTTCCGACGAAGGTCTGGTTGGAAAGGGCGTCGGCGGTCACGGTGACCTGTTGCCCGGCGGCGACCTTGGCGATGTCGGTCTCGGAGACCTTGGCCCGAAACTCCACCGCACCCCGAGCCACAACGCGCATCAGCGGCGTTCCGGGGGCGACGGTCTCTCCCTTGTCCGTCATCTTCGCGGCGACGAAGCCACTAACCGGGGATAGGATTCTGCTGCTGTCCAATTGGGATTGCGCGAGGCTGAGAGCGGCCTCAGCCTGGGCGACTCCGGCCTCAGCCAAGTGGACGTCTTCCTTGCTGATTTGATTTCTGGCGGTGCTCACCCTGGCGAGGGAAAGGGCGGCCTCTGCCTGTCTGACTGCAATTCTTGCGGCGTCGAGTTCCCTGTCACGCAAATCATTCTGCTGGACATTTGCCTCAGCGGCGGCAACGGCCGCCCTCGCCTGGGCCACCTGGGCCTCCGCCGACGCCACGTCTTCGGATCGTGCCCCTGCATAAACGAGATTGCGCCTCTGTGAAGCCATATCGTAGTTGGATCTTGCCACGTCGTATTGGAGTTGAGCGCCATCGAGTTGCTGCTTGCTTACGGCGCCCGCCGAAAGGAGATTCGTCATTCTGGCAAGGTTTGCCCGAGCGTTATCGAGCGCCGATTGGGCCTGAGCCACGGCGGCGTCCGCCTCGGCCTTTTCCTGTTCCCTGGCGCCGCTTTTAACCTTGTCGAGAAGCGCCCCGGCGGAGGCCAACTGGGCACGGGCGCCGCTCAGTTGCGCTTCAACGGACTGCGCGGTGAGGGTCTTATTTGTCTCCGCTTGGGCCAGGCGGGCCGCGGCGGCCTCCAGGTTCGCTTCCGCCTGGACGACTTCGGTGCTGCTGGCCTGGGTCTGAATGCCGAGGCTGCGGCGGGCCTGCTCGAGCCTGGCCCTGGCTGTATCAAGCCCGGCCTGCGCCTGTTTGACCTGGGCTTTGAGGTCCTGATCCTCCAGGCTTATTAGTAACTGCCCCTCGCGGACGGACTGGCCCTCCTTTACGTAAACGCGGTCCACCTTCCCCATTATCTT
>Ga0315294_10004274_pt1 | contig 15573 bp, 19 predicted proteins | sample YL17G13_40_MG_FD_203626 | JGI IMG/M metagenome (GOLD analysis project Ga0315294, IMG submission 203626) | Sediment microbial communities from Yellowstone Lake, YNP, Wyoming, USA - YL17G13_40 | ecosystem: Environmental > Aquatic > Freshwater > Lake > Sediment | place: USA: Wyoming | collected... | reverse complement strand
AATCAAACGAGATAGCGGACTTCCTAAGACAGCACGGTCCATTCGAACCTCACAGGCTATCGCCAGACTCGATGGAGTACACAACCTTGCCTGATGTCCTTAAGAAAGTTGAGAGCAAGCTAAAGGATGAAAATAAGAGCAAGAAAAAGTAATAATCTTCAGGATACACGATGTTAAAGCCTCCTTTACTAATTGTAAATCTAAAAGAATACGACGAGGTTCTGGGAGACAGGCCTATAACATTTGCAAAGGTCGCAAGAAAGCTTCTTGACAAGTACAAAGTAAATATTCTGATTGCTCCGCCTGACCCGATGATCGACAACATTTCCCAGATCACCCTGACTATTTCTCAACACATGGAACCATACGAGCCCGGAGCCCACACAGGAGCTTTGCTGGCCAAAGAAGTAAAGGAACTAGGTGCGATTGGCTCACTAATAAATCATTCTGAGAAAAGAATTCCTGTCGAGGACATCAAGAAATGCGTTGACCTGTGCAAGGAATATGATTTGGTATCAATCGTCTGCGCGCAGAACAGCAAGGAGGCAGGTGAACTCGCCAAGTTCAATCCTGATTTTATTGCTATCGAACCGCCGGAATTGATAGGCGGAGACGTTTCTGTCTCAACTGCAGAGCCAGAAATAATTAGAAATACTGTTGATGAAGTTAAGAAAAATTCCTCAAGGACATATGTTCTTTGCGGAGCAGGCGTTAAAAATAGAGACGATGTTAAGAAAGCTATTGAACTGGGAGCAAAAGGTGTTCTTGTAGCATCCGGCGTTGTTAAAGCTCCTAGCGTTGAAAACGCCATGGAAGATTTGATAAAGGGAATGAAATAATGAAATTCAATTTTAACAAATTCAAAGGCAAAAAAACAGTATTCAAAGTTAAAGATATGATTAAAGAAGGGAAGAATATTTACAAGAATATCAAAGGACATGAAAACGAGATTAATGACATCCTGATTGATCTGCCTGACGAGAAAACAGGTTTTGAATATCATACAGTCTGCATGAACGTCCTTTATCCTGGCAAGGTTAACGGTGAATTTAAGATGATGAGAGGTCATTCTCACAATGTTGAAGAAGTTTATATTGTGCTGAGCGGAAAAGGTTATTTCTTGTTTAACGATAAAAAGATTCCAATTAAAAAAGACGATTTAATTACAATACCTAAAAATGTTTGGCACAGGACCGTAAACACAGGAAAAGAAAAACTAGTCTTTCTTACCATATTTGAAAAGCATGAAGCAAGCCATCTGAAAAGTTATTAAACCTATGCAAGGGGTATAAATCCTTTACTTTTTAGTTTTAATAATATGAAAAAAGTTGTTGCAACTCCTGAAATTTTATGGAGAAAATATATTCAGGCGCGTCCAGACTCAGTTGAAAGAGCTGGTTATGGTCGTTTTAAACTTATAGCTGGACCTGAGATTAAATACGAAGCCAAATGCGGGAAAGATAGTTGTTATCTTACTGTTGAATACTCAGGCGAATATCCTTCACTACACAGTGTTGTTTTTGACATAGAGGAGAGGATAAAAAAAGAACGCAAAGATGAATTTGACAATTTAAATAAGTTGCCACAAGAAAAATTCTTTGAAAAGATAAGAGAACTTCAACAGGAGGCTTGGAAAAGGTTTGAAAAAACAAAAGAAAACATACCTGAATACAGGAGATTTTTAGAAATTAATGAAAAGTGGCACAAACATGTCTCAAGTCCTTTACTGTCAGAGGAAAAACCTCTGATAAGTTCGATACCCTGTGCAGAACTTGAATTTCGTCCGTTTGCTTTCAGTATGCCTGAACAGGGCTACAATAAGTGGATAACTCATCTGAAATTTTCCGAGTTCCTAAAAAAGCTTAGAACGCCATCTACAAGTTTTCCTGAAGTCGGAGATTCTATCAGCTATAGTTTATACACAGAGTTTTCAGGAAATTTTAATGGTGTTAATGCTGAACGTGGTTTGACGTTAAGATACAAGAACGGTGCATTTAATTTTTCATCAGACGAGAAGCAACAAGAATCAAAATCTGTTAATTTCAAGGTAGATGTTTTGGGAAACATGGTTCCGGTTAAGAAATAAATAGTTTAGGGTTTTGTTAAGCATTTAAATCTTTCTTTTTAATTATTAGTAAGTGATAAAATGGTTCTCCCAACTTATTCGTTATTAAGACAGCAAGAGAAGGAATGGAGAGTAAAAAATGTGAAAGACTGTATGGAAGAAATAGCTCTAAGACTTTTATTGACAGGTGAGCTGCATGGTTATAAATTCAAAAAGTATCTTGAAGATAGAAATAATTTTTCAGTATATGTAAGTCCTTCTGAGGCTTATCCAATATTATGGTCTTTAGAAAAAAGAGGCATAATTAATTCGAAAATAGAGGAGATTGGCGGAAGAAAAAGGGTTGTATATAGCCATATCCCATTTATAACAAGAAATTACTTTGAAGCAAAAAGAAATGTAGAAAATAGAAATAGAGCAAAAATAAACGAAATAGGCAGAGAATCTTTAAGTTTTCAATTTGCTGCACCAATGGCTATAGAAGTAAAAGAAGAGCAAAAAACAGAATCTTAACCTTTTTATATCAATTCTTAAATTATTAGATTATGAAAGACTCGTTCAAAATAGGAATCTGCTTCGGCTTGACATCCGGGATAATCACAACCCTAGGCTTGATGGTCGGCCTTCATTCCGGCACTCATTCGGCCTTGGCAGTCATAGGAGGCGTCCTGACAATAGCAATAGCAGACGCGTTCTCCGATGCCTTGGGCATGCACATCTCCCAAGAGTCCGAGGGTCATAGGACAGCAAAAGAAGTGTGGGAATCAACTTCATCTACTTTTTTCGCAAAGCTTGTTTTTGCATTGACATTTATCATACCTGTTTTGCTGTTTTACAATTCTCTTGGGACAGCCATGATTATTAGCATAGCTTGGGGTCTGTTAGGCATAGGAATTCTCAGCTTTATAATTTCTGAAGAAAAGAAAGAAAAGGCATGGAAAGTTATCACTGAACATGTTGGTATAACCTTGGTAGTTATAGTCATAGCCCATTTTGCTGGCGACATGATAGCAATGGTATTTCACTAGAATGTTATTTTCGTATAACACCATATAACATTTTTCTAAAGATTATATTTAGATAACCATGAAAGTCAAGTCAAAGTTGGGATTTGTGAGTTTTATTCTTTAATTTTAACTTTTACAAAATCTCTCTTGAGTTAATAATAAAAAGTTTACTATTGAATTAATAACTATGTCAAAAGGAAAAGTAAATAGAACCATTCAAAAATTAGAAGAATTCGCATCTGGAGAGCCAATAGAAATTATGTTTAGAAATGGAGAAAAACAACATTGCTACTTCCAAGGTGTTGACGAAACAAACGACGTATATAGTTTAGAATGTAGTGATATGGTCTTAGGTGAAGATTTCGACCATTTTTCAGGGTTTAAAATACCAACTTATGAACTACCACTTCATGATATTGGGTATATACTATCTCAAAATACTAATAAGAAAATAAGTGCTATGCCCTTTCAGAAACCTAAAATTAGTCAAAACCCCTCAAATTCTTAACAAAAATAACCAAATTCAACCTAGAACCTTGATGTTACCCAGGTGTTTCCACACCTTATTTTCATATAACGTACATGACATAAACGGTTGGCTTACCTATCAGGATGTTTTTCGCAGGTTATATAGATATAAGATAGAGAAATTAAGCAATATTATTTCTTGAACCTCTCCAAGGCCATGTTGTGCGACTGCACGTAATTATTTATCAATATTTTCCAGTCAGCTAAGGATGCTAGGTCTTTGGCGTTGGCTTTCTTTGGTATTCTCTCGTTCCTGCTCATTGTGACAATGCTCCATAGCATCTCGTACAATTTTTCATTAATCTCCTCGAAAGATTTTCCGTCCCTGTCCAAGACCATTATGCCAGGCTTCTTGCTCTGGTCGGATTGTTGCTTGATGAATATTCCGAAACCAGCTAAATCAGAGGTTATTGACAGAACGCCGTTGGCAGCGCATTCCAAAGGCGTATAACCCCACGGTTCATAATAAGATGGGAACACGCCTAGATGCGACCCTTGGATGACTTGATATAAATCTAGACCCAACAACCTGTCAGTTGTGGACAGATAATAAGGATAGAATATTACCTTGACTCTGTCATCCACTCTGTTCAAGAGTTTGTTTCTCTTGAAAGCATTTATTATCGAATCGTTGCTGTCATCAAACACTGCAACAGACAGAGGAGGAGTGCCTTTTTTCTTGAAGGCGGATATCTTCCTCCTGCATTCTTCCAAGAATTCTTTTCTGAAAACACCATCCATCTTTGGCATCCTTCCTTTGGCAAGAGTGTTTATTGTCATCTCCTCTATCCATGGTATCTCATCGTTTACAAAGTCCCTCATGTCATCATAAAGCCTTATGCTCTCTATCAAATCGATGTTCTCTTTCACATCACCTCTGGGAACAAAGAAGAACACAAAAATGTTGTTCTTGATATTTTCTTTTTTCATTCTCTCGTTAAGCTTTCCCAAAGCCTCTATGAAGACGTCAAAACCCTTGTTCCTAAACTCATATCTGCCTAATGTTAAAAATATCATCGAGTCCCACAAGTCTGTCTTGTAATAAGGATTGAAATAAGCATTCAAGAAGTTCTTTATCTTCTCCCTGTATTTTCTGTGCAACAATGCGAACTCCTCCATCGTAGGGAATCTTTCTATGTCCAAACCATTCGGCAGTATTATGTCAGGCTTTTTGCCCAGTATGTAGACTGCTTCCCTGGATGTTATCTCAGAAGTCGTGGCAAAGACGCTGGCATTTTCTGCGCAAGCCTTTTCCATAAGGTGCTTTGATTGCACTCCATATTTGTAAGGCCTCTTAGGGTCTATGGGAGTATTATTCTTGGAAGCATTGTCAATCTCCTTGTACAGGTCTTCTCCTGATCCTGCTATTGTCCTCCCAAGCATTGTCGCGTGCGTCATGAACACCGTGGGAATCTTGTCCTTTAGATACAGCAATGCTCCGCCAGTTAACCATTCATGAAACTGGGCAACCAATTTTTTATTTTCAAAACAGGGGATCAACTTCTCTATCAGAATGCCGGCTGCAGTCGACCATGCGACAGGCTCATCAAAGTCAAAACCGCTCCCCCAGGAGTCCACCTTGTACTTTTTCCATAAATCTGTTTTTATGTCATTGACCTTCTTCAAAAAGTCATTAAACTCGATAAGAATGACATTCGGCCTGCCCTGAATCAACCACTTGCCGTAGTGGCATCTTATGCCTTCCTTTTCCAGAGCGGAAAAAACCTTCTCGCAGAACTCTGGCGGCTTTTGTTTTACTGCTTCTATTATTGCCTTTTCAGGATAGTAGGGCCCTATGGCAAAATAATTGTTGCCGTACAACTCAACCATCCTGGCTGCCTTTGACTCCAGAACAGCGTATATGCCGCCGACCTTGTTACAAACCTCGAACGAAACCTCAAACATCACATCCGCTTTTTTTTCCATGAGCACAACCCGTATTCATTATTAGTTACTCGTTTAAATAATCATCACAAAATTGGGACCATAACTGCATGGGATTTTTTACAGGTATTGGCTTGTTACTGGTCTGCGTAGGGCTGGGGTTCTTTCCCTCTGGCAAGGATAATAATTCATTGCAATAGAATACCGCTCCCTCGTCTGTCTGATGCTCCAGATTGCTATCCAAGATTTCCTTGACCAAATCTCCTCTCCCTATTATCTTTAGATATTTAATCAGGTATGGAGTGTCCCTCGGCCAAACGACTGCCCCGTGATACTGATAGTCATTGTAGTATATCTTATCTCTAGAGTTTCTGCACATCATGCCGAACAACTTTCCATTTCTTCTCACAAGCAGCTTTTCAACATAAGGCCACATCCTTTCCAAATCTTTTTTATCGAAAACAATATCGTGCAGCAGGACAGCAGACACCAAGGCCATTGACGTCTCAGTGGAATCTTTTTTATCATTAATTATTATAGAGTAGAGGAAGTCATCGCTTTGGAAGAACTTTTTGTATTTTTCAACAGCATTCCTATAAAAGTTTCCAATGTCTTTCCCCATGTGTTCGGCCATTTTCAAGGTTCTAATGAACAGCGCATTTATCTCAGGCAAGAGCACAGGTTTGCACATTTCTTCCAGGTTGTCCTGTTTGATCCATTCTAGTGGTATTCTAGTTGACATCAGCTTTCCCATGAAAGGCACTCTAGAGTCTGTCCAAGAATGCCACGGCAAGCAATAAAGTAAATAATTCTGTATGGCAGGAGGCCCATTGACCTCCATTTTGCTTTCAGAAAATCTCTTGAGCATCAGGCTAAGGCTTTCCAATATTCTTTTTTCCGTAGCCTTGTCCTTGAAGTGATTCAGATACTTTTCGGCAAAAATGAAAAACAAAAGGCTGGTGTCAACTGAATTATAATCATTTTTGAAATTGGGGAACCTTCCGGTTTTTACATCCTGCTGCTTCAACAGCCATTCCATTATCGCGGTCACTCTTTTGCTGTCTAATTTGACAAAAGTTTGAAAGCTGTTGACCAAGGCTTCTAGCAAATCTCTCAACCAAACCTTTCTAAACCAAAAATCTCCTGCCTCTGGTATTATAATGCCATCTTCGAAAACTCCGAAGCTGTCTAGGGATATTATTCTAGCCAAGACCTCTTTCTTGCAGTTGAATTTCTTAATCACATTATTCACATGCAATTTCTCTTCGTTCTCGTCAAAATCCGAGTCTTTTCTGTTGCAATTTATCAGCAAAGAAACCTTCTCATTTCCAGAAATTCTCTTGTGAACCTCACCTATGAACGCAGGCCTGGCATACTCTGAAATAAATCTTATGCCATCGCTGGCGCTTTCCCTGAATCCGCTGCCCAGTTTGTACCTCCAATCCATTATCTGTTTGTTCGCCAAGACGCTGCTATCATTGACATAAAAAGAAATCTTGTTCTTTCCTGAGCATGCGGTCAAAGAGTCATCATTAACCTTTGTTTCCATCTGTTCCGGATTGGAATTTGAGAGGACATTTCTGATGTCAACCAGGGGCTTTATTATCAATTCTTTTAAGAATGAATTCCTGACATCGAATATGACTTTTGCTGCTATGCCGTCTCTCCTGTCCCTGGATAGATAATAGGACACGTCAACATCAACTCCGCTGCCAGAATATTGATAAACGCTTTTCCAAGGAAAAACTATTACTTTCTTAGGCTCTAGGTTAACACCTTTTATGCCAAAGAATACTGCGTCTAAGAATTTACAATAATCGCCGTTGGAAAAAGCGCACAGCCCTTGAAACCTATAGTCCCTGTTAGGCGCAATCAGATTCTCGTGCCTTACAGAAAAAACAGATTGGGACCAAGTTGCCTGAGGCCTTTTAAGAGCAGTAAACAGATTCCTAGCATAATCCCAATCAGGATTCTCCACAGGCTGGTATTCCCATCTTAAATCATCCGCTTTCATTTAAACCAAGCTTTTGTCTCAAATCTTGTAAGATATTCATGTAATTTATGAACGCGTCATACGGAGAGTTGTAAGGATTGAAATACTTGTGGACATCGCCGTCAGCAAACCACTTGGTGCACATGTAGTAGAAGTGATCAGAAGTTTGGAGCAACCTCCAGACGTGCAATAATTCCGGATGTTTCTTAATATCGTTTTCAAGCTTTGCTATTTCCTCAAAAGCGAGCTTTTGCATGTCGTTCTCAAGCCAGGCTGACGTGTCTCTCTGTATGTCTGCCCATGAAATAGTGTGAGGAACATCTATAATGCCGACCGCTTTGTTTGACTTTATAATTTCTGAAGGCGTCTTGAAATCAAGGTTTTGATACTTTAGAACCTCTGTTGGCAGATATCTTAAGAAATTGAATATGCCCGTATCTTCCCATTGGTGTTCACCGAAGGTCTCATAATCAATGAATAGGTTGATGCATTGCCCTTCGCAATTTGACAGCCACGACGAATATTTGTCAGCGGTCAGAGGATATTCTTCCCACCATTTGGCGGAGAATCTGAAACCAATGTCATCGCTCAGCTTGTAGTTTCTCAGCAGAACTGAAATCTTGTTGCACTCATGCGGATTGTAAAGATAATTGGGAGACCTCCATCCTAGAATGCTCTCATGCCCTTCTGTTATTATTCCCTTGTACCCCATGCTCTCGACCGTCTTGGCGATATTATTCGAATACATGGCTTCTGTGTTCCTAAAAACCTTTGGCTTCTGGTTGAACAGCTCGAGCATGGCTTTTCTATGAAGCTTTATCTGTTCCTTGAATTCGTTCACAGAAAACAGGGCTGCCAAAGAATGATAATAAGTCTCGTTCAAGAACTCAACATTTCCAGTCTTCGCCAATTCCTTGAATGTCTCCAAAACTTCGGGATAAAATTTTTTGCACTGTTCTATGAACACACCTGTCAGACTAAAAGCGATTTTAAATTTTTTATCATGAGTGTTTATCAAATCCAGAAGGAGTTTGTTAGTCGGCAGATAGCATTTCCTAGCCACCCTCTCAAAGTAAGTCCTATTCCTTTCATCGTCAAAATAGGGCGCATCCTTGGCAAAAACTGAAAACTTGTTTAACCTCATTGGCTGATGGACCTGAAAATAAAAGCAAAGAGAGGTCATAAAGCTCTCCTGTAAACAGCTATTGTTTGGTCGGCTACTCTGTCCCAACCAAAGTTGTTAATCTCCTTGTAAGAATTTTTCCTCATGCACTCTTTAAGGACGGGATATCTTAGCAATCCTATTATCTCGTTGGCCATCTCGTGGGTGTCCCAGAAGTCAACCTTAAAGCAATGAGTGATTTTTTCCGCAACGCCGGCGTTCTTGGAAACTATAACGGGAGTCCCAGAGGCGATGGCTTCCAGGGCTGTTATGCCGAAAGGCTCTGACACAGAAGGCATAACATAAACATCAGCGGCCGCATAGGCCCTCAATACCTCATTCTCAGGCAAGTAGCCCGTGAAAATGAATCTATTCATGATGTTCAAGTCGATCGCCAGTTTTATCATCTCAGGCATCTGCTCTCCCTGTCCAGCGACTATGAACGTCACGTCTTTTTTCTTTTCCAAAACTTTCTTGGCCGCATGCAAGAAGAACCAAGTTCCTTTCTGATTGGTCAATCTTCCCAGGAAGAGAACAGTTCCGTTATTGCCCTTCTTGGTTAATCCAAAATATTTTGATGAGTCTATTCCATTGTATATCACATTGATCTTTTTTTCGTCAGCTGCGTACCTGTCTATGAGCTGTTTCCTCATCCCTTCGCTCACAGTTATAATGAGGTCTGACTCGCGAACTCCTTTCTTTTCGATGTCAACAATGAAATTCATGGGATAGATGCTGGCTGTTCTGTCATATTCTGTTGAATGAACAGTAAAGACCATCTTTTTACCGGTCATTTTCCTTAGTTCTAAACCGGCACTTGATGTCATCCAGTCGTGACAGTGAATGACATCGAATTTTTTGTTCTTTGCAACCTCTACGCATTTTCTGTTAAAGGCCTTGACCTCTTCGAAGAAGTTCCATCCATAGCCCTTTTCGAATGTTTTGTTGTCAGAACTAGTGGTATTATAAGGATTCAGAGCAGTCGAGCCCACTTCTATTATTTCCACGTTAGGTATGTCGTGTTTTACGTTCTCCGTCCTCTTAGGAATGAGAAGAGTGACATTAATGTTTTTCTTGCTCAAATTTTTTACCAATTCGTAGCAGTGGGTACCTAGGCCTCCAGTCTTGGCTGGCGGAAACTCCCAACCTATCATGAGAACTCGCATTCGGCATCAACTTTATATATTACGATTTAATATAGTTTATACGTAATGTATATAGTATAAATCTGTATTTATATTTTAATTCAAGAGGTATAAAAAATGGTAAAACAAGTATCAGATGATAAGGCTTTTTGGTTTTGTAAAAGTTCAGGCTCTGTAGGCAAGGGCGCCCACAATCTCATAGAGTTCTCAGAATGCATAAAGACCATCCCGGTAGAAAGTCTGGAATTTCATATAAGAGAAAATAAAAATGACTTTGAGACTTGGCTGATTAAGATAATGGAAGAGCCAAAACTTGCTGAAGAGGCCAGAAATATAAAAAGCAAGGGGCTCAAGGGCGAGGCTTTGAAGGCTTCCATGAACAAGTTAGCCAAGAAAATTGCAAAATCAGCTTAAAATTTTAACAGCCTGAACAGCTGCAAAACCGTCGCCAATTCCTGTTAGGATTTTGGGAAATTTATTTATCAAGCATGGAGCTAGACAGAAGTTATAATCTCCTATTTTTTCTTTGATGGGCTCTAATGTCGTTGGCAATGTTTTAGCGACCTTTAAATTCAGTTCTCCAAATGTCCTTGCTGCCGCATACAGGCATGATATTATTAATGATCTGTACTCTTTGAACAAATCATACTTGGAAACAGAAAAAGCAAATTCTGGAGTATGAACACAAATCCTGTCGACGTTGTATTCTTTGATTGCATTCAGGGTAGCTTCTTTTAAATCTTCTAAACCATCTGATTCTGCTCCTAAATAGGTTCGGCATTCTATCTCATCCATTCCCAGGGATTCACAATATCTGTTCTCAGAAAATTTTTCCATAGCATATTTCATAGAATCCTTGCAGCCCAGGCCAAGTTCTAGATGTATTTTCGGCCTTTTTATGCCTAGCAAATCTATGATCTCATCTGTTTTTTTCTTGTGTTCGGGCAAGAGCAAATGCGCGTAGGCTAGAATTAATATATCTATATTCTCTGAATCAGAAGCAAATTTCAGGAAATCATAATCGAACAAACCTTGCGAAGTAATAGAATCCCATGATAAAATGTGCCTGGAATTTTCTAGTTCAATAATTATATGATCATAATCAACGTCTGCTATTCTCATCGCCTCTTTTGGCTTTTTCAATTCATCATTCAAAACAACCTTGAACGCAGGAGAACTTTCCATCATTTTTTTAGACCTTGTGGGAAAGGAAACAACAGGCACTAGACCTGACAAGAATAGCATATTACCCATATTGAAACCGTTACCACCGATTCTAAATTCTCTTTTCAGGAAAAATTGGTTTAACCTGTTGTAAACGTCTTCTGCTATCAAGAATTCTTTACCTCCTTTTTCAAGGGCTTCGCTTATAGTGTATGCCGCTTCTTCCATAGATTTTAACAGGGTATCTTTTGGCTTTTCCTTGTAAGCCTTTTTAACCCAATCTAATATGTTCTCGTTAATCTTCACCACAGAATCCCAATGAGAATAAAGACCTGTAGCGACTCTTACCTTGGGTAGATTTAAGAGGTTAATATTTAGATTTTTATAATCCATTTAATCGCTAATAGATATTATTTTTTCTTAAATTTATAAGTCAGAAATTCTAAAATTTAAACATGAATTGGAAGCAATTCCTGAAGCCAGATAAGAGAAAGATTGTAGTATTTTTGATTTTATCAGCTTTTATTTACTTAACATATTTTATGATAAGAAAACTTGATTTATATCAACCACAAAATACATATCTTGCTATAATATTTGGTATAATATTTTTACTCCCAAATTTCATCTTAACGTCCATATTGTTTTTAATAACATTTTTTTATGCTAATGCTATGACACCAACGGAATTCGGTTTATTCAAAATATCAAATACATATAAAATTATTTCTTCAGCTTTTAGCATAATAGGATGGATATTGGTCATAATTTACTGGTATATCCTCTCCTGTCTAATAGTCTGGATTTATGATAAGTTCAGAAAAAGAAAGTGAAATTTGAAAACCAACAAATTTAAATATCTTAAGCTGTAACTGAATAAAATGAAACTCATATGCTCGAGCTGCGGAACAGATGTTATGGGCCAGGAAGAGTTTGTTATTTTCAAGTGTCCGAACTGCGGTGAAGGAACTGTTATACGCTGCAGGCAGTGCAAAAAACTTTCTAGAGCTTACAAGTGCGATGTATGCAATTTCGAGGGTCCTTAATGGGAAATGTTGCTGTCACTTTTAAAATATTGCCAGAATCTCCTAATGCGGACTTGGAAAAAATGAAGAGAGAAATAGGCAAAAAAATAGAAATCAAGGATTCTAAGATAGAGCCTCTGGCCTTTGGTTTGAGCGCCCTTAGAATATTGATAGTGGTTCCTGACAAAGAACTGGGAGACATTGAAAACAAGATAAGGTCTGTCGAGGGAGTTTCCGAAGTAGAAGTAGAGTCATCGACGTTAATCTAGAGCTCTTCTCTGAACTCTATGACGTTGTCAAAAACAGGAATCCTCAAGCCATCATTGAATATGCCTTCGAACGCTATCTTATTGTCCACGAATTTGTATTGCCAACCGGCTCCGGTTTTTACTATTTCTCCAAAACTTTCCTTGATTGTTCTAGAAACGTTCATAAGATTTATGTCGCTCTTATCAGTATTAGGAGTCCCTACTATCAAGCGCTTTTTCCTAAAGGGCCAGGCTCCGAACTTTTCCAAGTTGTATATCGCATAAGGTTCTTTAACATTCTGTTTTAGTTTCAAAATTAGGAATGCCATATTTATTACCTATTAGTGAATATTTAAATACTTTAGCATACCTATTTAAATAAAGTCAAAAGATATTAAATTTAGAAAATAGGGAGGTAATAGAAATGGTAGAATTTGAAACGATAGAGACCAAGGAAATCAAATTTGGAAACAACAAATTCTTAGAAGTAGCAAGAAAGAAAGCAAAGACACCTGAAGGCGAGAATGAGTTTATTTCAATTTCAAAAGGATTCATCACACCAACAGGACAAAAAAGATTCAAGAATGCGTTGGGATTTCCTGCGGAAGAAGAGATAAAGAACAATTTGATAGAAGCTTTGCAGTCTATATAAATTAGAAAGAATTTTTAGAGTCAATCGGAAACGAGATGAGACTATACTTTCTTTTTACCCTCGCAAACCTTACAACAATCTTGTGTAGTACATTTTATGCAAACCGTGGCACCACAGAATTTGCAAGTTTGTGTAGCCACGCTACCACAACACTGACATATACCTATTTTCATTCAATCACGGCAATTTTAATTTTGACAAGAGACTTATATAAGTATCTAATCTTCTGATCTCTCCTTCCAATATGTTCAGAACTGTCATAACCTTTTTACCTTCTTCATTCTTAAACTTATTCAGGTTTTTCTTGTAATTCTCAAAGTTGGTTAGAGCATCTGTGATGTTTTTTTGTAGTTTTATTATAAAAGCCTTTTTCAAACCCTCTAAAAGATTGCCCTGCAGTTCTATGTACAGCTTCCTGTCACCAGCCTTCTTCACTTTTTTGATCATGCCAAGGAACTCTAGAAGATCTAAACTCAAGGATATAGTAGAAATAGAATAGCCTGTTTCCTTTGCAAGCTCTTCCAAAGACAGTTTATTATCAAAAACTAGCAGAGCGGCTATTATCCTGCCGTGAATGTTTGAATAGCCTATGGAAGATGCTATCTCAGAAAAAGCAGAGTAAATGTTCTTTTTGATTTCATTTACTTCAATCATGGTTAACTTTATATAATTCGAAATATATAAACCTTTATAACTTTTAAAATTGTCCAAAAGTTCGATAACATGGGTAAAATAAAAGATACAAAATCTCTTTGTCCCGAGTGCCTAAAGATTATTCCTGCAGAAATCTTTGAAAGAGACGGCAAGGTTTGGATAAGTAAAAAATGCCCTCAGCATGGAGAGTTCGAGGACTTGTACTGGGGAGACTACATGATGTATCTAAAAGCCATGAGATTTGCCCACGATGGGAAAGGCATTTCTAATCCTGAGATAAAAGCTGAAAATCCACTGTGCCCGACAATGTGCGGTCTATGCAAATCGCACAAGTCGCATACAGCCTTAGGAAACATAGTTGTTACCAACCGTTGCGACCTGCAATGCTTTTACTGCTTCTTCTACGCCAAGGCAATGGGCTATGTCTACGAGCCGACGCTAGACCAGATAAGAATGATGCTAAGAAAAATGAGAGAGGAGAAGCCTGTCGTTTGCAACGCTGTGCAACTAACAGGCGGAGAGCCGACGATAAGGGAGGATATTGTTGACATTATCAAGATTGCCAAAGAAGAAGGATACGATCATGTTCAACTAAACACCAACGGAATAAGACTTTCCCAGAGTTTAGAATTTGCAAAAAAAGTTAGAGAGGCAGGAGTTCACACACTTTACCTGAGTTACGACGGGACCACTCCTGAAACTAACCCTAAGAATCATTGGGAGATTCCAAAAATATTAGAGAACTGCAGAAAGGCGGGCATAGGAATAGTCCTTGTTCCCACGGTTATCAACACGGTAAACGATAGCGACGTTGGCAACATCTTGAAGTTTGCAATAAAGAATATAGACGTTGTCCGCGGTGTTAATTTTCAACCCGTGTCTCTCGTGGGAAGGATAACAAACGCCGACAGGAAGAAATTCAGGATAACCATACCGGACGTTATCAAGAAACTGGAGGAACAGACAAATGGTGCTGTCATAAAAGATGACTGGTATCCGGTTCCTACTGTGACTCCGATAACTCACTTCTTCGAAGCATTAACAGAAAAGCCAAAGTATGAATTGACATCGCATCCGGCTTGCGGTATGGCCACCTACTTGTTCTTGGAAGGAGATAAAATCGTCCCGATACCGAGGTTTTTTGATGTAGAGGAATTTCTGAAATTCTTGGACGAACTTGTATCACAAGTTAAGGGATTCGCAGGCAAAGCTTATACAACTTTTAAGATACTAGCAAAATTAAACAGTTTCATAGACAAGGAAAAGCAACCCAAAGATCTTAACCTAGCCAGTATACTTTTTAATATTCTAAAGACAGGAGACTATGAGTCATTGGGAAAGCTGCACCACAAATCTCTATTCGTCGGGATGATGCACTTCCAAGATTTGTATAACTATGACATAGAAAGGGTAGAGAGGTGCTGCATACACTACGCGCAACCAGATGGAAAGATAATACCATTCTGCACTTTCAACGTGATACCACAGTGGTACAGGGATAAGATACAGGAAAAATACTCGTTATCGATTCCTGATTGGGAAAAAAAGACTGGTAAGAAACTGGAAAATGACCTTTACAAGAGAAGCAACTAAATGACTTGTTTATTATGTATAATTATTATAATAAATTTTTAGCTTTATCTAAGAAAAATAAAGGATTCATTGAATAAGCAAGTGATGTTTCAATAACACACGAAACGTCACACATGTTGCATTTTTCAACTCTTTTGCAAAACTCCTTAAACTCGTTACTTGTAAATATCTCTTTAAAACTTTTACTTTTTACATTACCCCAATTTTTATTTAAACATAGACCAGTATTTCCATTGGCGTATACGGTTATGTAAACCTTGGAGGCATGGCAAGTGTATTTCTTTTGTTTGACAAAGTTATTCAAATATTCAAAAGAATTGCCTATACGATAGCCAGCCTTCTTGGATTCTATGATTTTTGTAAAAGCTTTTTTTACCTCTTCTTCAGTGAGTTTAAACTGCTCGTTATAACCTTCATTTATTTGCATGGGCTCAAAGGTTATTGAAATGCCCA
>Ga0315294_10004273_pt1 | contig 15574 bp, 13 predicted proteins | sample YL17G13_40_MG_FD_203626 | JGI IMG/M metagenome (GOLD analysis project Ga0315294, IMG submission 203626) | Sediment microbial communities from Yellowstone Lake, YNP, Wyoming, USA - YL17G13_40 | ecosystem: Environmental > Aquatic > Freshwater > Lake > Sediment | place: USA: Wyoming | collected... | reverse complement strand
AAAAGATACAGCTTTCAAGAGCAGAAAATATCCCCAAAAGGTGTAAAATAGCAAAAACGCCAGGATTATGAACAAGGTAATCATCTCAGGACCTTAGAATAAAGCTCTTCATAATTTTTTACCATAGTTTCTAAGGAAAATTTCTCTTTTACCCTTTTCTTTCCCTCTTCCCCCATCTTCATGCTAAGTTTTTCATCTTTCAGAAGAAAGATTATCTTCTCAGCTAACTTATCAGGCTCAGCTGGAGGAACCAGAAAACCGGTTTTCCCATCAAGGATCAGTTCCGGATTTCCACCCACTCTGGTAGCAATAACCGGCTTGCCTGAAGCCATAGCTTCTAAGAGGGAGATAGAACAACCTTCAGAATGAGAGGATAAGATGAAAAGATCCATAAGACCTAAAAGCAAGTTCACATCTTCTCTGTGACCTAAGAATAAGACTCTGTTTTCGAGACCCAGTTCTGCACAAAGTTTAACCAGGCTGGATTTCAACTCCCCTTCTCCTACTATCAATAGTTTAGCCTGAGGGAAAAGAGTTATAACTTTATGAAATGACAAAATTAAAGTATGATGGTCTTTAACTTCTCTCAAATTCCCCACATTCCCCAGGATAAGCTCTTCTTCTGAAAGATTTAACTCCTTCCTCAAGGATTTCAAATCCTTTTTATTTTCAAATTTGTGAGTATCAATCCCGTTATAGATCAATTTAACTTTTTGAGGGGGAATTTTAAGTTCTTCTCTTAGCAGGTTCTGAATATCTTTTGAAACTGCCACGATTTTTTTAATCTGGCTGATGAAAACCTTATAGGAAAACCTCCTGGACCACTTCTCAAAAATATAATAGCGATTGTGGATTGTGGAAATCATTGGAATACCCAGAATCTTGGAAGCCCAGTATCCATAGAAATCTGTTCCCCAGGTATGAGAGTGAATTAAATCGATCCGGTTCTGTTTTATAAGCTGAATAATATTTTTCAAAAACTTATAATCATAAGTCTGAGTGCTTTCTTTAAGCCAGAGGAATTTGATACCCCTTTTTCTTAATTCCGAGGTAAGTTCACCTTCTCTGAACACACCTACATAGGACTTGAATTTGTCCGGGTTGATAAAATCTGCCAGATTTATAAACATCTGTTCAGCTCCACCTATGGAGCTGGTGTTGTGCAGATGAAGGATTTTTCTAACCTTGCTCATTCTCAATCTAAAATTTCTCTATAAAGTTCAACTATACTTTTTACCCTCTGCTCCAAGGAGAAATTCTCCAGAACAAATTTTCGGGCATTCTCTGTTAAAGTAATCCCTTTACTTTCATCAGTTAAAAGTTCCAGGATTGCCCGGGCTAAGGAGGCTGGATCTTCAGGCGGGACTAATATCCCTGTCTTTCTGTCCATTATAACCTCAGGCATTCCACCCACCTTTGTCCCTATGACCAGCTTTTCAAAAAGCATCCCTTCTAAAGCTACAATTGGCATACCCTCTGAAAGAGAAGGAAGAACAACTAAGTCCAAGGATTTATAAATCGAGGTTATATCCTTCTGGTAACCGGTGAAGATGACTCTGGAAGTTAGTTTTTTCAAAGCACAATATTCCTTTAATTTCTTCTCATCCGGTCCCTCTCCAACGATCAAAGCAGTAACCTGTGGAAAAATTTCAATAACTTTGGAGAACGCCTGTAGAAAATAGATCTGCCCTTTTTCCGGGCTTAACCTTCCGATGACTCCTAAGAGCTTATCTCCCTCAGGAACATTGAATTCCTTTCTAACCTCTAAAGGAGGGCTTCCTTCAGGCATACCCTTTTCATAAACCGCATTGTAGATAATTTTAATTTTTCTCTCTTGAATCTCCAAAGGATAAAGCTTAGAGGCTAACTCTTTTGAGACCGCCACTACTCTATCTGGAAACTTAAGCAAGAATTTATCCAGCCGATTATAAACCCTGATCTTCCAGTCCTCATCCGTCCAGCCATGGACATATGCAATCCAGGGTTTATCTACAAACTTTCTCAAAATAAAGACGATGAAATTAGCTTTATGTCCGTGAGTCTCAATTATATCTGGTTTATGTTCTCTCAAAAGCGATGAGAATTGAACAATTGGTGCTGGATCATATCTGAAACGATGTCTGACACTCAAGACTTTTATCTTCCTTTTCCTGGCTTCTTCGATGAATGGGGTAGTCTCTTTTTCACCTACGGTAAATCCTACTAAAATCGGATCACATCCATACTCCGGGGCGATCTCACAGAAATCAAAGAGCAATTTCCCTGGTCCGCCGACTCGATAGGTGGCAATTAAAATTATGACCTTTATCCTTTTCATATTAAAATTTCGAACATTATTAAAAGTATTCTTTTATTGGTTGATTGTTCTCAGGTATATTCCCTCTAATTTCTGGGTTATCTTCTCCCAGTCATATTTTTCCTGAACTAATTTTCTTCCTATACTGCCCAATTTCTTACTTACATCAGAACTTGTTAGAACCTCCAGCACTGAGTCAGCAAAAGACTCTGGAGTATCAGCAATTAATATTTCTTCTCCAGAATGAACCTCTATTCCCTCACATCCCAAAGTTGTCGAAACAACTGGTTTCCCCATAGCAAAAGCTTCCAGAATCTTGATCCTGGTTCCACCTCCGTAGCGAAGTGGAACTACCATTACAGAACAACTCGATAACACCTCTCTGATATCCTCTACATACCCTTTGAGAATCACATTCTTTGATTTTAAGGAACTCTTTAAGTTTTCAGGCATGTCTTTTCCCACAACTAAGAATTTTGCGTCAGGTATTCTTTTGATGATCAGGGGCCAAATCTTCTCCATAAAATAAAACATCGCATCAATATTTGGCCTGTAGTCCAATTTCCCTAAAAATAAAAGTGTCAAAGGGTCTGTCTTAACTTCTTTCGTTGAAAAGTAATTCAAATCCACACCATTCGGAATTACCTCCAGGGACCTGGGCTGGGCAAAAAGCTGAAAGGTTTTCAAATCTTTTTCTGAGACGGTTAGACAGAGATCAAATTTTTTAGAATTTGAGATCTCATACTTTTTGAGTTTCCCAGCAGTTAAAGAGGCGTAGTATTTTTTAAAGACATCCTTTTCTATTTCTGAAAACCTTTCAAGATACTCTGATTCCACATTATGCATATCCAGTATCTTCAGACCTGAACAATCCCAAGGTAGATACTGAGACATATGAATATCTTCTACCTGAATAACATCATACTTTCTTGAGCTTATAATCTCCTTAGCTTTTTTCTCCATCTTTCTGGACTTATAATTCCAGATGCTAAAAGGGATGCTGGTCAATAATCCCTTTGCCAGGTCTAAAGGATTATAAGAAGAAGACCTTCTTATTGTAAAAATTTCAGAGCAATATCCTGAAAGTTCAGAAAATTTTGACGGATCATCCTTTTCAGTGTAAAAGGAGAGCAAGGTAATCTTATGTTTGGCTGAAAGAAACCGGATGAAATTAAAGACCCTGATATTCCAGCCAGAGTCAGGGGGAAAGGGGAATTGGCTGGTGATGAAAAGGATTCTCATAAAAACCTTTAACCAAGTTTATCTTTATCCTTAATTTTGACTGCCGGAACACCACCCACTACCGTATAAGGTTCAACATCTTTGGTTACTACAGACCCAGCCGCCACCACTGCTTCCTCTCCAATCACCACACCTGGTAGAATCAAAGAGCAAGCACCTAAGAAAGCCTTCCTTTTTATATGAACCGGCGCAACGATTCCCCTTATAGCGTCATGGGCTACGATAGTTACTCTAAAAGATATGCAAGCTCCATCCTCTATAGTAATCAATTCAGGGTATTCGTCATCCAATAGACAATCCCTTCCTATATAAATCTCAGACCGACCTAAATTAACCCCCATTAATCTGTAGAGGATATTCCTTAGCTGGTAGCTTAAAATATGAGGGGTGATCAAAGAAAGAAACTTACCGAAGAGACGAGAGAAAAAGCCTAATTTCCTTTTACTCTTGTATTTCTTCATATCTATAGGTTTCAACATAAGCTTATTTTCCTTCCTCTCCTATAACTTTTATTATCTCATTTAAGTCATTTTTTGAAAGAAATTGGTGAGTGGGTAAAGTTAATAGGGTCTTCTCCAACAAATCACTGTTCAAAAAGTCTGAAGAGTCAGGCACAAGATAACTCTCTATTCCCGATATTTTTTCCAGAGAAGTTGGATACATTTTAGAGGCTCCCAAATTTTTTCTTTTTAGAAGCTGAAAGGCTTTTTCTCTTTCAGTGCTATCTTTAAATAATATCGGCAGACGTAGGTAGATTGAATAAGCATCTTTAGAAGATGGTAGAATTGAAATCTTATTTGAATCTTTCAAAGCTGAGATTAGATCAAGAGCATTTTTTATCCTGACCTGGTTAATCTCATCTAATCTCTGTAAAAGATAAGAGCCGAGCCCTGCCTGATATTCAGAAAGAGAAAAAAGATCAAACTCCAGGGAAAATTTTGACTCACCTAATTCTAAAGCCGGGATCTTCTCCGGAATCCAGAAAAGACGAGGGTTAAGGAAGATTTTATAGAAAAGCGTTTTCAAGAAAAATTCTATGCTGTTTTCTTTTTTAAGATTTATGATTTCATCTTTGAGTAAAAAAGAAATCTCCTCATTCTGGCTCAAGATAACCCCTCCTTCAATCGTGGTGATATTCTTCCCTCGACCCAGGCTAAAAAAACTTAGATCACCAGAAGTGCCTAAATATTTATTCCCGAATCTGGCTCCCATCCCCTGAGCTACATCCTCTATCACAAAAACAGACTTTCCCCTGCAAAGCTTGATTATCTCAGAAATATCGTGAGCTAATCCGAAATGATAAACCGGTAAAACTGCCAGGGTATTTTTATTAATAAGCTTTGAAAGTTTCTGCACATCAAGGTCAAATGTCTCCAGGGAGATGTCACATAGACAAATCTTTAATCCAGCTTTAGCTATGGCTGATGGCACAGAGAAACAGGTATAAGCCGGGATTATCACCTCATCTTTAGCCCTCATTTTTTTCAGGACTTTTAAAATTAAAGTTAAAGCTGCCCTTCCAGAAGAAATCAGGAAACAATCTTTCACCTTGAAATAGTTACAAAGCTCCTGTTTGAATCTTTCATCAGCTCGATCCTCAGAGAAAAGGCTGGAGAAGATCTCCTTGAATTTGATCTTTGTGCCTGCAGGTGGAATCAATTTGAACATAGGCTCTCAGGGTAGGTTTCTGACGATTCTGGGTCCTAAAAAGTTGGCCCAGGCTAAAGGTAGCTTTTTCCAGAGCTTTATCCCCAGGCTAAACTTGGGACTTTCTGGATTAAGTTCGGGCAGCTCTTTTACATTATTCAAATAATATTGCCAGAAAAGCTGGGTAGGCTCCTTGATCCACTGTTTTTTAAAGTTAAAAGTTCCTGAATTCCAGCTCGATCTTCCAAAATTGAATTTTTTGAACCCTTTTAAACAACCTCGTTTGATTATTTCCCAGTAAAGAATATTATTCGGGCAATAGCTTAAAAATGATACTAAAGAAGAAGCAGAAGGAACGGTCAGCATATCTTTGAAATATAAAATTAATGCGCCTCCAATTACTTTATTCTCCAATTTCACCAGGGCTATCTCACTTCTATCCGGGAAAAAGTAAAGGATATTTTTAAAAAGCTCTCTGGCCCAGACCGGGGTTCCCAGATCCCGCATATTTAAAGAGAAGACGGAGTAAAATTGATCCAGGTTTTCTTCTCTGCCAAAAGTAACCTCTAAGTTTGATTTATGAGCTTTTCTAATCTGATTCCGTGCCTTTGAATCTATTTTTTTCCATACTTTCTCCGGATCAGGTTCAAGCTCTAATATAAAAGTAACCTTTGAGGTTTTGGTAATTAATCTTTTATCCTCAAAATTCACACTTCTGAGCTCTAAGAACTTACACTTTTTTTGTTGAGTTATTTCAATAGCCTTGTTGATGAGTTCCGCCTGGATTTCGACTGAATCAGCATAGACTCCTCCATAATCCAGCCAGGGCAAGGAGATTAAAAATTTCCCAAATAGAAGGCTGGAATAATAAAATAAAGGCAAAATACCCACTATCTGGTCTTTATCTATAGCCATAAGATAAAAAGGCTTTTGCTTAAAGCTTTCCTCCAGGATGGTTTTCCATTCGAGCTGATGAGCAAAAGAAACAGAGTTGTTTCTCACTAGATAGTTTTTCCACTGGCTTTCAAATTTTTCAGTGTATTCTATAATCTCCATAACCTTTGGCTCCCCTTTTTTCTTCTTATAGAGCTAAGTAACTTCTGCTTCTTTTAAAATCTTAACTAATATTGCGATCCCTAAGAGAAGATAGAGATGGGGATAATATCCCACTGAGAGAAAGAAACTTCCTACTGCATAAGCTAAAAGAGCACCTTTTAAACCAAAAGAAATGGATTTTAAATAACTTCCTTCTCTGGTGTTTTTTATTAAAAGGGTTGACTGTTTATAAATATAGAATATCAAGCCTAAATAAAATAATATTCCAAAAATCCCGGTCTCTGCAGATATCTGAATATAGGTGTTATGGGGTGCAAACCAGGGTCCGCTTTTTCCTCCATATTTCACGCCATAAGCCACTTCATAAGCTCCTACTCCCACACCAGACAGGGGCCGGTCAGCAAACATTTTAGCTCCGGCTTCCCAGGCATGGATTCTACCCATGGCTGATTCATCCTGCTGATAGGAGGTGATGGTCATCTGCCTTTCCCAGTATTCCCGAGGAGCGAAGAAAAAGATTGAGATGAGAATAAGAACGATTGAGAAAATACCAACTAACTTCTTTTTGCTTTTGAGGATTAAATAGAAAAAGACAATAAATAAAGTTATGAACCCTCCCCGGGAGGCAGTGGAGATGATCCCCAAGGTGAAAAGGATTAAGAAAAGAAGGAAAATAAATTTTAAAACCTTCTTTTTCTCTGATAGAAATAGATAGGAAGTGAAGGGGAGCGCAACATTCAAAGCTAAGGCGAAATCATTTGCATCTCCCAGGAACCCTTCACCTCCACCTCCTATTCGGGTTGATACCGCGGTTGGTCCCAGGAGTATGAAATCCTTAATGGCATTGAAGGCTAAAAATCCATTTACAATTAAGAAAACCCAGATAAAGCTCTTCAATTTTTTTTGTGAGTCAAGGAGATGTATAAAAATAATGGTGAATACCAAAATCTTCAGCATATCCACAAAGGTGTTAAAAGACTTTGTAGGCCAGAAGCTAAAAGGAATGGAAAAAGCCAGCATCAGAAAGAATAGATATAAGAGTATAAGACCTTTTTCTTGCAGATAAAGTTTAGATTTAGTACTTGCTGCCCGGATAGCCCAGACCACAATCAGGGCGATAGCTAAAAGCCTGGTTAAATGCAGATTCCCTAAGGCAGGGACAGTCTCCTCAAAACGTAAATAGCTCAAGATCATATAGACCAAGACCCCTAAATAAGGGAAGAACAAAAAGGTCAGACCTATTATCACCACTATAGCTAAGGCTGGCACAATCTCCGGTCTGGGGGAGGTCAGAAGAAAATAGCCAGCGATAATAGATATAAGGATAAGCAGAAAATACCAGAGCTTCTCAGAGGTGACAATCCAGGAAAGCGTATCACCTCTTTTAGAAAGTGCTCTACCTTTAGACTGTTCCATGTCTACTAAGATAGTGATTTTTTAATTAGAAAAAAGAATTTTTTACTAATTACAACTAATCGATCTCCAGCCTTTCCTACGGATCCGAATTCGGAGAGGGCAAGGCGGGGTTACCGATTGAGGAGATAAATGGGTGGAGACCAACTCCACCCCTACGCGAATATCCTAAGGGCTATCCTTAAAGTCTATTTCTCACAGAATTTTTATTTGATTATAGCTAATTTTCCAGAAGTGCTTCCGGAAGGGAAATCGACCCGGTAATAGTAAGCCCCAGAAGCTAAAGACCTTCCCTGCTGATTTTTAACATCCCAGACCACATCCGTAGAGGTGTTGCCAGAAAGCTCCCGCACTAACTCACCTGATAGAGTAGTAATAATTATTTTCGAATTTAAAGGGATATTTCGGAAAGTTATAAAACTATCCCCTTGAGAGGGTTTAAAAGGGTTTGGAAAAACATGAATTGAGCCGGTGAAAAAGGAGCCTGGATCACTTATTGCAACTAATAAGTCTAAATAGTATACATTGACTCTCCAAAAATATCTCTTCCCCTCTTTTAAATCCCAGTTAGTTGTCCAGAAGATTACAAGGTCTTCCGGGATGTTTACATAGGGAGAGAGAATCGTCCTGCCAGAACTAAAGGAAGGTTCTTCACTAATCTCAAATTTTACCCTGATCCTTTCTCGGTCAAAACTGTTATGGATGAACTGAGCGTTTAAAGTTGGGCGTAGGGTAATTGTCAACTCATCCCCTACTGGAGAAAGAAGGTAGAGAGGGTAAAGGGAATCTCCTATTCCAGTGGAAAGCTGGAAATTATATACCGGCGAGGGCTGGCTGGTATCGCTGGGGTAGGTGTTAGTATAAGCTCGACTTCTCCAGTAATAGACCCCGGAAGAGAGCGGGGTTGGAACGGTCCATTTTGTGGTGCTATCCTCACCAGTCTCTAATTCAAAAGGGGTGGACTCCTTTTTAGCCTGAGTGTTGAACTGAGAGTTAGAATCCAGCTCGAAGTAATAAAGCAAAGGCCTGTCTTCAGGATCCCGAGTATTCTGGATGATAAGAGTTGGCTGGGTAGTATCCACAGTTGCACCGTTCTGCGGGGATAAAGGTTGTGGAGGATAGATTTCAGATTGAGACCCACCTCCAGTGCTGAGCAGGATTACCCCTTCTGCATTTCTTAAAGAGACCTGATTAACAGAATCGCCAATGATACTCCCGTTCACATCTAAGCGGTAATAATATTTTGGTAAGGTGTGAACTGTAACATCAGTATAATTTGAACCCGCTCCTGGTCTTGGCTTCCAGATAACATAACCATTAACAAAGGGACGTTTCCATACATATTGACCATTCTCTAAAACTTCAATTCCAGTATCAGAAGGAATACCTAGATTAATACCCATAAGTCCATACCACCACCTGGTTGTATCACCTAAAGCTATACCATAAGCAGGTTCGGTATCATATAAAAGATAAAATGAATCCGAATACTGGATATAATATTGTGAGAGTATGTTCATTTTACATCTGTTTAAATCAGACATTGGATTACTGCCCGAACCGTGCAGAAATTGTAAATTATAATTATAAGGACTATTCTTGTATTTTTTAATTGTATTTAATTTACTATTAAAATCACCACGATCTGCACCTGGAAGCAACCAAGTTTCGTGCCACAGTCCACTAACTGAGTGATTGAATACAATACTATCCCATCCAGTATTGACTTCATAAACATTAACCAGAAGAAAATTACCACTGCCTAAACTATCTTTTATCTGTCTAAGGTAATCTCTTACCGCAGGTCTATAAATATCATCATCATCCAATCCTTCAAGACAAGTCCCACCCATTGTCCAATTATCACACCAACCCGAACCACAACTGTAGCTTACATTAGTCTTCAGAATATCATCTGGATAAATATCTGTTGGTTCTCTGCCTAATAAATCAGTATGAATAAGATTATGAAAGAATTTACCAGCAAACGCCTTAGCCAGCCAATGCTTAATATTTATCAGGTTGTATGTCCAGGCTTGCGGACGGATTCTTGCCAAAGAGTCTGTCATAGCAACAGCATTATGATTAACTGCACTTGAATCATCTACTATAAACCAAGTGTAAGTATGAGAAGGAATATTTCCGTTTAGGTAAATTCTTGTTGTGGTATTTGAATCTACCCTAAAAGCTACAGTATCAGCATTTCCACCCCAGCCCATTTTAACATAATCACGTTGCCATTCGTTAGCCGTCCAAGAACCCATCTGCCCACCACCCACATCCTGTATATATTTACTTGTATAATCAACTGTAAAATAGGTAGTAGCATTATTGTAATCATAATCTGCTTTTTTATCTCTCTGCCAATTACCATTTACATCATTTACTGGGTCCCAGCCTGGTAGAAGTCTGCTTGTGCCTACTAATTCATTACGGGGATAATAATAAGAATTGACCTTAACGTGAACTACACCTGAATCTCTATGCACGCTATTTGAATCGTAGAAAGCATACAGCCAGGGGAGGCGAGTTGGTTGCCAAGCCTGAGCTAATTCATAAGTGCCTACTACTTGATTTCTGGTAGCGTGTGGATAATACCACTCCTTACCTGATGTCTGCCAGTCTATATGTTCATCCCAGAAAGTAAACCAGACACTTGTTGTCTCTGACCAGTCAGGGGTACTATGCCCAAAGAGATTAACTGAAGGGGACTTGTCTGCCCCTCCAAAAGCGATAGCAGTATTAAAAATGATAAGACCTAAGCCCAAAAATATTATAGTCAACATTCGCTTCTTTTTAAACGAGCCTATACGCATAATTTATTACCTCCTGTGTGAAAATAAGAAATCGTTATTTAATATTACGCAAAAATGATGCCACTTGTTAAGTAGCTTATTTTTAAACACATTATGTAAGTTAAATTCATAAAAAATGTTCAATCTTTGGCTAAAAGTTGTTTTCCACCGGTCGATTGTACTCCTAATCCCAATAATAGCTACAACTTGACTTAAACCTTCTGAAATTTGAGCAGTTTGGAAAATTACATCACACAAATTTAGCCAATGAATATATCGGTCAGCATTAACTAAGTGAAAAGAGCTTAATTTTTATAGTAAGAGATAGCATATTGTTAAATTTAGCTGAACTGTGGAAGCTTTATCTTTTCCAAAAAAAGAAACCTTATAACCCATAAAGATAAAGGTATACTATAGATCGACATTGGCCAGAGAAATCGCCCACTCAAATAAGCAGTCAAAAAAGAGAAAAGAGCTAACAAAAAGGAGAATAAGATTCCAACTATCATAGGAAGATAAAATTCTTTAGGGATTAGTTTCTTAAACTTTCGAAAGCTATAAAAAAATAATAATGAAAGCACGCCAGGCAAACCAAAGGAGAGCAGAAGCCCAAGTAAGGCTCTAATTCTTATGTTGCCGAGGATATATTCAATTTTAGGAAACCAGAGATAACTCCCTTCAGACCTGAAGATAGAATGGATTAAAAAGGAGGGTAATAGATAGGCTAAAAGTAAGAAGAGGATTTTCAATTTCCACCTCTTCTGCTTTACCCAGAGAAAGGAAAGACAAACAGGAATCAGCAAAACCACACTTTCTTTTACCAGGCTTCCTACTGCCAAAGTTAGGGCTAAATAAGACCAGCTCTCCCTGTAAATTAAATAAGTTCCCAGAGTCAATAGAAACATCAAGCCTGGATCAAGCCCCCCCACAGTGCTATAGTAAAATGTCGGGAAGGAAATAGTGAATAGGTAACAACCCAGCAAAGCATACCAGAAGTTAAATCCTAAGATCTCGAGTAAGCGAAAAAGAAAAAGAAGGGTCAAAAATAAACAGATTAAATTTAAGATATTTATCGCAGTCATTGGGTTCTTAAAAGGAAGATAAGAGGCGATAAACGGCAAAGCCGGTCTATAGCAAAAAGGAAGGGGGACTTCTTTTATATCTAACTTCCCTCTAAAATATTCGACATAGTTTATGTAATATGGAGAATCTCCCATTGAAGGTCTGCCCTCTTGTTTGCCGACAAGATCTCTTATAGACCCAAGGTCTTGCCTATTAAATCTGGGATAGGTTATTAAAATCAAGCTGAAAATAAGAATCGTCACCCCAACAAATTTCGACAGAGTATTCCTTTGAAGCATAGTTTAATTTGCTTTAGATATTAGGCTTGCAGGCCTTGGTCAAAGATTTCTTTAAAGATCGCCACTCCACCATACTTGAGTACCCGAAAGCACTGGTTTATAACCAGCTTTATTTCAACGTGATGAAGGATATCGATCCCCACAACTATATCGAAAAAATCGTTCGGATAATTGAGGTTTTCCGCGACCTGGATTGAGGCTATTCCTGATCCACAACCAAAATCTAATAGTTTTTGGTTTTTATTCTTAAAACTTGTTAAAGCGAATTCATATACAAACCAGTATAGATTCCAATTCCTTCTCTCTTTTCCCAAAATTGGATCAAAGGATACCTCCTGGATGGGTTGCCTTTTAGAGTACTCCTCATAGAACTCTTTCCCCCTTTTCTGTCTTTCAGAATATTCGCTTTTTTCCATGGTAAGAATCCCACGTTATTGATTGTGTAAGGATTGCTAGTAAAGGGATAATAACAAGAAATAGGAATCAAATACAACAAAATTCTTTTTTGGCTCCTTTGGTTCTAACATGTCCTATTCCACAATTTTCAGTATATTAAGAAACTCTTTTTCCATTTTTTCCACTACTTTAGCCCAGGTGTAATTTTCTTTAACTTGTAAGTATCCCTTTTCTCCAATTTTTTTTAGAACTGCTTCATTCTCTAAAACATCGATGACTCGTTCTGCCAATTCCACCTCATCCCCAAAAGGTGAGACAATTCCCGTCTCTAGATCTTTTATTAAATCTGCCAGATGTGGGTTCCCTTCACTAACAAAACAACAACATTTCCTCGCCATTGCTTCTAAAACTGTCTGAAGCCCTCCTACCTTAGCCGGCATCACTAACCCGGAAGCTCTTCTATAAAGCGAATCCAGCCTTTGCCTGTTTAGATTACCTGTGGTTATGATGTTATCATCTCCACTTTTGAAATCGACTCCCACGATAAAAAGCTTGAGATCCTTTATCTTCTTTTGAACCAATTTAAAGGACTTAAGAACGATTTCTCCGCCGTGTCTTTTGAAATCTCTGCATACAAATAGCAAAATCGGCTCGTACACCTTGTCAAAATCGGATAAGTCATCCAAATTTACACCTGATCCGATCACCCTGATCTTGTCTGATCCGATTCCGTAGTGATTCATCAGCGACTGCCTTACTATTTCGTTAAAAACCAAAATTAAGTCAACTTTATTATAGAGAGCATTCTCTAATTCGTACCAATTTTCCTTTTCGCTGTCTGATCGAAATGGAACCCACTCCGGGTATAGCTCTTCTGCCAACTTTGAAGTGAAATCTATATAAATTACATAAGGCACAGGGATTTTTTCGTCTGAGGCAGAAAAAAGAGCTGAGCCTTGATAGAGCAAAGCCACCTTTCCTTTAAGATTTTTTACTTTTTTCTTGCACTGATTTGTTCTTTGCAGGAAGGTTTTGGGCTTTATAGTATACTTGGCTAATTCTTGATGATACCTGTTCCCCCAGCGAAGCTTATTGAAGCTGAAGGTCTTAATCATCTTAATTAATTTTACTGACGAAGGAACATATTCTGCATCGATTATCTCCACTTCCCATCTCTGCTTTAAATTCTCAAAAAGGGGCTTATTTATTCCCGAAAAACCTTCTTTAAAGGTCAATGCTACGATTTTAGGTCTATCTTTCATCTTTTTTTGTAAATCGATCAGATTCTCAGGTTAAGTAGAATCTTTCAGGCACTGGTTAAACACCTCTGATAGCTTTTCGGTTAGCTTTTTTCTCTCAAAATTTTGAATGTAACTCCAATCATTTTCTAAATATAACTTCCCTTGGGCATGAAGTTGATATATTTCTTTCAACTTATTCTTTATACCCGGTTTGTCTTTTAAATCGATAACCCAGCCGGATTTTGCCTGCTGGATTATCTTCTCGGCTTCCCCCTTTCGGGGGGCAAGGGATAAAATCGGTTTTCCGCTGGCTAAATATTCAAACAGCTTTCCTGCCACCACCCCTTTCCAGAAATCTCCATTTGAGCCTACGAGATGTAGAAGGAGATGGCTTTTCAGTAAATAACTTATGGCTGATTGATGCTCCATATATCCCCAAGATTTGATCGTTTCCTCAAGCGTGTTCTGAATGATCCAATCCTCATATTCTTTTTCCAGGTAACCTACTAAATCCAACTGAATTTTTCCTCTTAAATCCGGGTTCTCATAGAAAAAATCTTTTAAAACCTCAAAAAGGGGAAAGGCAGTATTTGGATAGAAATAACCGCAATGACAGATATGAAATTTGTCATCCAGCCATCTATCCTCCTTTTGTCTGGCCTTATTTAAATCCTCTGCATCAAATCCATTATAAATAACCTCCATCCTTTTTGCTTGGGGATAATTTTTTCGATGGGTTTCTTTTTGAAATTCGGTGATGGCTATGACGAAGGAGGCATTTGTAAAGATCTTATTAACTAACCTTCTTTCAAATTTCAAGCGGGAACTGGAGTAACCACCTATCATCTGTTTATACTCCACCCACTCGTCCCGGAAATCTGCCACCCAGGGCTTACCGCTAAGCTTGCTTAAGAGCAACCCCAAAAGCTGGGAGGAATGAGGAGGTGAGGTGACATAGATCAGATCAACCTTTTTAGATTTAATCAGAGAAAGCCCCTCCAGGAGGGCAAAAGGGACCCAACCGACCTTATCATCCGGGATCTTTAACCAGGAGGTGAGAAACACATATATTCTTTTAAGAAGGTTTTTCAGCTTAGGTTCGGGAAGGTTTGTATCCTCAACCAGATTAAATTCATTCTCCTTTGCCTCTTTCTTTAATTTCGTAACCCGTTTAAACAGGTTTGAGAATTTCTTTTCCCATCTGGAGAACTCAAGAGCTGGAGCCCGAAATACCTGAATATCAGAGGGAAGTTCTTTTAAAAGGGAATGATCCCAGATAGGGTGATCCGGGTTAGAGACCGTAAGAATTATCGGTTCCCAGCCGAAAAGAGGTAAGTATTTGGCGAATTTCAGAGTCCTCTGCACCCCCCCTCCTCCCAGAGGAGGGAAATGATAGCTGATTATTAAAACCCGTTTTTTCATCTTTTGTTAAAGATTAATCTATAAGCTTTTTTATATAATGTCAAGAAAATTGGGCACTTTTGTCAATGCAAATTCAAAATGTCAGCTCGAATTTGAGTCTTGAGATAATTTATGGTTATAAGCTCGTTTAGTTTAAGTTTGGTTCTTTCCTTTAGTATGGGTTTATGTTTTAGTTTTTTACCTTGATAAAAGATGTTGACCGAGCCATCCAGATATTTATGCACCTCTATCCGCCTTAGTGTAGTTTTTCAGTATTTCGGTAACATTTTTTATAGTTTAAGGATATAGGAAAGAGATTATAAATTAGAAGGCAACTTGTTAAAACGGGATTCGCATTCAAGAAGTTGTTATTAATAACGAGATATCGCGTAGGGGTGGAGCTTGTTGAGCTTAACGAAACCCAGATTTTAGGGTCTCCACCCTTCACCCTGGGCGGAGTTAAACTCCCTACGGGTCGTAAGGCTTTTATCGACCGCCCCTACGCGGGTCTAAACCTGTTACCAAAATTGTGAAGTAGTACACTATGGCGGAGGGTCTATTCTATACCTTATCTTCCCGGTCCGATGGATCCAAAGTCGGATAAGCCAATGAGGAGACTTTCTCCCTTTACTCCTGTGGATCACTCCTTTTGAACCTTCTTTCTGAACACGCTCCTTTATCCGATATACCTGTCGCTGGCTTAATCCTAAAATCTCAGCCGCCTCA
>Ga0315294_10004271_pt1 | contig 15577 bp, 10 predicted proteins | sample YL17G13_40_MG_FD_203626 | JGI IMG/M metagenome (GOLD analysis project Ga0315294, IMG submission 203626) | Sediment microbial communities from Yellowstone Lake, YNP, Wyoming, USA - YL17G13_40 | ecosystem: Environmental > Aquatic > Freshwater > Lake > Sediment | place: USA: Wyoming | collected... | reverse complement strand
AGTGGAAGTTTTGGATAGTGGAGAATTAGTCTACGCTGATTCTAAAAGAATTAGAACCAGAAGATGGATTTGGAGACAATCAAATATTGGTAAGATTGATGAAAATTCAAAAAATATCTTTTTTCCTATCGATGGATTCCAGACCAATAAAGAAAGGGTGATTAAAGCAGCAGATGAATTGGAAATATTGCTTAAAAAATATTTTAACTGTAAGACTAAAAAAGGTTTTATAAATATCAATAATCAAGAAATGGAACTATGAAGTGGTTTAATTAATTCTTTAAAATTGAAGGATAACTTTGAAAAAATACCAAAAGTTTTTAGTAAATTAGATTAGTAGAAAAAGTTTTATAAAATTTAGAAATAGGAAAATTTTACCGACCGGAAAGGATTTCTTCATGATTAAATTATTTAAAAATCTAAAGCCCTATACCCTACCGATAATCGTGGTGATGGTTCTTGTTTTTTTACAATCGCTTTCGGAAATATATTTACCGACGCTGATGTCGGATATTGTTGACACCGGGGTTATTAATGGTGATGTTGCTTATATTATAAGAATTGGAGGATGGATGATTCTAATTGCGGTCATTGGAATGATTAGTGCCATTTTCGGAAGTTACTGGGCAGCTAAAGTAGCGATCGGATTCGGAAGAGACCTTCGGACCAAAGTATTTACCAAAGTAGAAAGTTTTTCTTTGGAAGAATTTGACGAAAAAGGAACCGCATCTCTTATCACCAGAACGACCAACGATATTACCCAAATTCAGCAAGGGGTTCTAATGCTTAGACTTTTCCTGAGAGCACCGATGCTTTGTATTGGTAGTATTATTATGGCAGTTTCCAAGGATGCTAAATTATCATTGGTCCTGGTGGTTATTTTACTGATTTTAACCCTACTTATTGTTTTACTCAGTAAGAAAAGTATACCGCTTTTCAAATCAATGCAAATTAAATTGGATAAACTTAATCTGGTTCTTCGAGAAAATTTAACCGGTATAAGAGTTATTCGAGCCTTTAATCGGGATAATTATGAAAAGAAAAGATTTCATGAGGCCAATCTTGATTTAACGGAAACAGCTATAAAAGTCAACAAGCTGATGGCTATTTTGATGCCTTTAGTTATGTTAATTTTTAATTTGACGATCATAGCTATTCTTTGGTTCGGAAGCATACGAATTAATAGTGGTAGCATGCAAGTCGGCGATCTGATGGCCTTTATTCAATACGCATCGCAAATTATGTTTTCTTTAATTATGTTAGCAATGATGTTTATCTTAGTACCTCGGGCATCGGTATCAGCTATTCGAATTAATGAAGTTTTAGATATCGAACCGAAAATTAAGGATCCGATTATATCGGAAGAAAGCGAATTAAAGATGGAAGAAGGAGCAAGATCAGAAGAAGGAAAAAGAGGCTATCTTGAATTTGATGAAGTTAGCTTCTATTATCAAGGTGCAGAAGAACCGGCTATTGAGAAAATTTCATTTAGTGCTAAGCCGGGGGAAATAACCGCGATTATCGGAGGTACAGGTTCCGGAAAATCAACCTTAGTTAATCTCATTCCGAGATTCTATGAGGTGACCTCGGGTCGCATTTTAGTCGATGGTGTTGATATACGTGAATTAACTCAAGAAAAATTACGCGCTAAGATTGGATTAGTTCCTCAAAAAGCCGTTCTCTTTACGGGAACCGTGGCAGAAAATATCAGTTTTGGAACCAGTGACCTTCCCCTTGATAAAATTATCAGAGCGGCCGAGATTGCTCAGGCATCAAAATTTATTTCTACCCTGGAGCAAGGTTACGACTCTCAGATTGCTCAAGGAGGAACCAATGTATCAGGAGGTCAAAAACAACAACTGTCTATTGCCAGAGCTTTGGCCAAACATCCTGAAATTTATATTTTTGATGATAGTTTTTCAGCTCTTGATTTTAAAACCGATGCAAAATTACGCCAAGCGCTTAAAAAAGAGACCAAAGAAGACACTGTTTTGATTATTGCCCAACGTGTCACCACGGTTATGGATGCAGACCGTATTATGGTTTTGGATGGAGGTAAAATTGTCGGTATGGGTATACACCAGGATTTAATTAAGACCTGTGAAGTCTACAGAGAAATCGTGGCTTCACAGCTCTCAGAGGAGGAATGGTCATGAGTGAAAAAGATCTGAAACCAGGAAGACCGATGATGGGATTTGGTCGTGGTGCCGGTCCTCATAATATAGGTAAACCGATAGAAAAAGCAAAAGATTTTAAAGGGACGCTCCGACGATTACTCACTTATTTAAAACCTCATAGAGTGAAGTTTATTATTATTTTCTTAGCGGCGGTGGCCAGTACGGTTTTTAGTATTGTCAGTCCAAAAGTTATGGGACAAGCAATAACTAAATTATTTGAAGGTTTTCTCATGAAAATGAAAGGCCTTCCTAACGCTGCCATTGATTTTAAATATATTTTAAATATTATCTTAATCTTAATCGGGATATATGTCGTCAGTGCGATATTTAATTATATTCAACAGTATATTATGGCTGATGTGGCGCAAAAAACCGTTTATGATATGAGAAAAGATATTAATGCTAAATTATCACGATTGCCTTTAAAATATTTTGACGGAAGAACCCATGGTGAAATACTCAGTCGGGTGACCAACGATGTTGATGTGATCAGCAGTACTCTTCAACAAAGCCTTACCCAATTAATTACTTCCGTAGTAACCCTGGTCGGAATTGTGGTTATGATGCTAACCATTAGTCCGATGTTGACTTTAATTGCTTTTGTTACTCTACCTTTAAGTTTTTTGGCTACCAAAGTTATTGCCAAGCAATCACAAAAATTCTTTGCCAGACAACAAAAATATTTAGGTCAATTGAGCGGCCAGGTGGAAGAAATGTACACCGGCCACAAAATTGTCAAAGTCTTTAATTATGAAAAACAATCCATTGATAAATTCAATAAAGTGAATGATCAACTCTATGATGCCGGATGGAAAGCTCAATTTATATCAGGGATTATTATGCCTTTGATGATGGCTATCGGTAATCTTGGCTATGTCTTTATTGCCATTTTGGGTGGAATTGAAGTGATCAGAGGAAAGGTAACCATTGGTAACATTCAAGCGTTTATTCAATATTCCAGGGAATTTTCACATCCAATTGTCCAAACCTCTAATATTGCTAATATTATTCAATCAACCATTGCGGCCGCTGAACGTGTCTTTGAGGTTCTTGATGAAGTTGAACAAATACCGGATCAAAAAGACCTGCTTCATTTAGATAAACCAAAGGGTGATGTTAAGTTTGAGCATATTAAGTTTGGATACAGCGAAGAAAAAATACTCATAGAAGATATGAGTATTGATGTAAAAAAGGGTCAAACTATTGCCATTGTAGGTCCTATAGGCGCAGGGAAAACCACCTTGGTTAATTTACTGATGCGTTTTTATGAAATTAACGACGGGAAAATCACCGTTGATGGCCTAGATATTCGTGATCTGGAACGTGGAAAATTGAGAAGTCTTTTTGGAATGGTTCTGCAAGACACCTGGTTGTTCAAAGGAAGTATTAAAGAGAATATTGCTTACGGCCGAGAGAAGGCTACGGAAGAAGAAATTCTTCAAGCAGCACAAGTGGCTTACGCCGATCACTTTATCAGAACACTTCCGGATGGCTATGATACCATTCTTAATGAAGAAGCCAATAATATTTCTCAAGGTCAAAAGCAATTATTAACCATTGCCCGAGCTATTTTGGCAGATCCGGCCATATTGATTCTTGATGAAGCAACCAGCAGTGTGGACACCAGGACAGAAATTCATATTCAAAAGGCCATGCTTGCTCTTATGGAAGGACGAACAAGTTTTGTTATTGCTCACCGACTATCCACTATTCGTGATGCAGACTTAATTTTGGTGATGAATCAAGGAAGTATTATTGAAAAAGGAACCCACCAAGAATTACTAAAACAGGATGGTTTCTATGCTGATTTGTATAACAGTCAATTCATTGGGTTAAACCTTAAAGAAAAAGTTAGTTAAAGAAAGCAAGAGAAGGGGGGGGTAGCAACTTTTGATATTATCTAAAAGTAGGGATAATTTTTCTTTTTGGAAAAAAACAAAAATTTTCCCGCATAAAAGGCAAAAAATAGCTTTGCCCAAGGTTTTTTGAATCATTGGGCAAAGCTATTTAAAATATTTAATTTTCCGGTAGTTGAATAGCTATTTAATAACTATCTCGCCATAACCCCGAACGCTATGTTTTTTACCCAGGCTGTCTGAATCGCCATAAGACCAGATAATTTTATTGCTCCCTTTTTGAATTTCAAGATCATATTTATCCGGAGTTTTAAGCGCTCTTTTCAGTTCCAAGATGGTATAGCCATCTGTCTCCGTCCCTGCGAATTCCAGAATATCATTGGTCCCGCCCAATTCTATATCGGGAGGATGCGGTCCGTAAGTTCCCGTACTAAATAAATCATACATCTCCGCCTTTCCATCTTTTACAAAACCAAAAAGCATATCCGCATTTTTCATTTTTTCTCCGGGTTGAAGAGCCATAGACACAAAGCCTTTCGTCTTCGCTTTCAGAGCTAAATAAATATATTGCTCATCATTGGTCCAATATACTTCAAAATCTTTATATTTTTGCGAATTAGGGTATTCATCTGTAGCGATTATTCCGTCTGCCTTAAAGGAAATATTTGTAGATGCAGAGACCACAGGAGATTTCACAATACTGGTTATAGTGGTGGAAACATTTGCTTTTTCGCCAACGGTAAAAGCAATTAATTTAGGGAATTCACCTAATCCAACCGGGAATATGATAGTATCTTTTGCCACAGCCGGCCATCCGTTAATACCACCATCAGCCTGATATTTCCAAAGTTCTTCTCCGGTACTTCGATCTAAGGCATAGATCATCCCATCAAAAGTAGAAGTAAAGACTACATCATTCACTACGGTAGCTGCCCCGACATTAATAGAATTAAATTCCTTATCCCAGAGAATTTTTCTATTCTTTAAATCAATAGCCGTTAGCTCACCGGTTCCTGCCCCGATATCAAAAGTTGAACCGACAAATTCACCCGGAGTATAATCACCAAATAAGTTAATGATCGGTACATATAATATTCCGTCAGCAAAAGCCATCGGTGTTTCTACTCCTCCTAAGGGGCCAGGATAAACTCTGGTGGTACCTTCCGGTAATTCTTTCAAGTCATCATTTAAGTGTTTTCCCACCGGGGTTTGCCAGATTATTTCGGCAGTATTGGGGTCAAAAAGATATACTTTACCTAATTTCCCAGAAGCAATTATTATTTCTTTATTTTTACCTTCTATTTCCAGATTACCAAGCAGGGGAGATAGTTGTAAATCTAAGTCAAAAATATCATGAGGGAACACCTGATTATACCATTTCAATGTACCGGTATTAGCATCAAGGGCCACCAGACTATTGGTGTATAAATTAGGACCGGGACGACTGGAACCATTGGGAAAGTCTTTAGTCCCCGGCCAGGGGGCTGGATTAGTAATTCCCCAGTACATTATACCGGTATTAGTATCAATGGCCGGAGGATACCAGGACCCTCCACCGCTATTCACCTGGGAATTTCCCCAGATATCCTCTGAATCAACGGTGTTGAAAGACCACTTAATCTTTCCAGTTTCCTGTTCTAAAGCATAAATTACCCCTACTCCACCACCGGTATAAAAGTTAGAATTAGAGGTACCGGGAACGGTAGAGACATAGATTAGGTTTCCATAAGCACACAGTTGAATATCAATTCCGACCGACTCCCGATCGGATAATTTAATAGACCAGAGTTCTTTACCTTTTAAATCCAGGGCAGCTATTTCATAATGTCCTTTTTGCACAAAGATCTTATTCCAACCCATGGCCGGTCCGTATGGCCCGTAAGCATCCAGATTATATTCTTTTTTCCATAATAGCTTTCCGGATGAAAAATCAAGAGCATAAAGATTACTCTTTGAATCCTGTAAATAAACCGTATTTCCTAAAATCAAAGGATTAGTCGTGGCAGCTCCCCATTCGCTAACTCCCAAAATATCAAACTCCCATTTAATTCCCAGATTAGAAACATTTTCTTTATTAATACTAGAATCAAAAGTAGCCCGATTGTTGACATAATCCCGATTAGAGCTGGGCCAATCTTTCTGGTATTCTTCCATCTCCGGTGGGATATCTGGTAAAGGAGCCGCGCTAGTAGTTAAGCAGGTAATTAACAAAAAATTAATTAAAAATACAGTAAAAATCTTAAAAAGTAAAATAGTTTTTTTCATTTTTTTCAACCTCTCTTTATTTTTTAAAATTATGTGTCAGGGGACGGTTCTTTGTCACACTTCAAGAATATATATTTACCTTATTAAATCGCCACCAGGGAGCAAAAAATTAATCTTTTATATTTTTCTATAACTTAATATTAATTCGACAAAGGGCTGGGCAAATCCTTCTTTTTTAGAAGAAAAGTTTTCAGTTGTCGGTTTTTAGGAAAGAGATTGCCGCGCTTCCTTCGGAAGCTCGAAAGGACAGAAATTAGAAAATGGGACCTCCCCTATTTATTTTCAAATAACTTACGGTGCTCTTTTAGATTATCATAAACAACAATTTTTAAATTATGGATATTCTCACCTCTACTGCTATGGCTAAAGTTTATGATTTTAACTAATTTATAGCAAGAGGAAAGCCTTATAATATAAGGGTTTCAGAGTCAGGATGCGAGATATCGCTTGTGGCGCATTATTTTAAGTCGAGCTATGGTTTTACCCCTCAAAAATAGCTCTTTTTAGCTAAATTTTCACCCCTTCAAAAAAAGAACACACTACGTGCGTTTAAAGGGCATTCCTGAAGGGGGTCTGAAACCCTTATAAATAAAGGCTTATCTGTCATTGCGAGGAACGAAGTAAGCCTACCCCCCCTGCAAAAGCAGGAGGAGCAATCTTTACTCACAAGTAGGGCGGCGTCTCGTCGGTCTATTTATCTAACCAAGGCTATGTTATTGTCCCCAACTACTTCCATTCTTATTGGATTCATCTTTCATTAATTCAATCTCAAAGAGTTTTGGCCAAAACTTTCCAGTTACAAATAACCGATTATTCTTTGCATCATAGGCAATGCCATTAAGAACATCGACCTTCTCACTACAGTCTTCCGGACTTAAAATTCCTTTCAGATCTATCCAGCCAGTTACCTGACCGGTCAGAGGATTAATTCTGGCGATACGTTCGGTTAGCCATATATTAGCAAAGATTTCCCCTTGCACGTATTCTAATTCATTGATTTTGGTTACCGGAATATCGTTTTCATACACTTCAATCTGGCTAATTTCCTCAAAGGTTTCAGGATCTAAGAAATGCAATGTTGAGGTGCCATCGCTCATAATTAAACAATTTCCGTCATAAGTAATGCCCCAACCCTCAGTGGGATAATTAAACTCCTGTAGTAATTCAAAATTAGATTTATCATAGACCAAACCAAGATTAGATTTCCAGGTCAATTGAATAATCTTATTCTTATAAATAGTGATACCTTCACCAAAATATTGGTTCGGTAGTTCACGAATCTGTAAGACTTTTCCAGTTTCTAATTCTACTCTACGCAAGTTAGAACATTCATAAATACCGGTGCCTTCATATAAAGCACCATCTTCAAACACCAATCCTTCAGTGAAAGCACTTTGGTCATGAGGATAAGTATTGAGAACCTGATAAGTATAAACGGGAATAACACTAAAAGTTGTGGGAAATTCTAAATTTGAGCAATAACCAACACGTAATACTTCTAATAATGCAAAAAGCCCTATAAAGAATATTCTGAAAAATCGATTCATCATAATTTCCTCAGACAGCTTTTGGTACTGTAGTTATAAATTTTCTTCTGTCTCACTTACAGAGAAGAGGAACCCTGACGTTACCAGGAGGTACATACGCTTAGGATGATCCTTTCTTAGAATAGTAACCCATTAGATGCGCTTGGTTTAGAATATGATCTTCAATTACTTTTAAGAGTTTCTTTTTGTTTATTTTAGAATCAGCCTTTAAAACAGTATCTAAGGCGTAGATTTTAGAAACTATTTTGATAGGGAATAGCTTCCGATAATTCTCTTTTTTCAGCAGGAATATTGTATATCAACCAGTGGGTAATCGTACCAAAAGGTGTATCTAGATCCTCTAGAGTAAGAACAAAACTCTTGGTGCCTTTTGGAGGATTATTCCACCTTAGTGGGGGAGACACGTTCTTCCCTTTACAGGTATAAAGGTCCGGTATATTTTCTTCATTTTTAAAAGCTTTACTTAGTAATTGAAAGTCTATCTTGGTAACCTTCTTTCTTAGCGATGATACTATGGTGTTAAGGTCTAATGCTGTTGCTGTTTAATAAAGTCTATTATTGTAACAATTGCAGTTTTATTAGTCCAATCTTGTATTTTAAGGGCGTAAGTCTACAGCGTATATGCTAAGTTAGGCGCAATGGCAACCTTATCCCTTAATCATCTTTTATAGTTTTAGACCTTTAACTACAGATTTACCCAACTCTGGGTCAGCCTTAGTCAGGTTTTCAGCCTCCCGCTGCTGTATCGGTTTGTCAATGTGCATAAGATCGGTAATGAGGTTATCTACCAGATGTTCCTGGTCTATCTTACTTAAAGAACAATATCTTACCCCCGCTTGGGTAAAATCATCCATTAGACTAATCTTCTGACGAGTCACTTCTCCTTCAATTCTGTATTCTCTTGGAGTACCAGTAGGGGCTTCCTTAGGTACATCACGACCCAGGCTGCTGGGTTCATAATTAACCGGCCCACTGAATTCTCCACTCTGCATAGCTCCATCTCGTTGATTATTATTAACCGGCACGATAGGACGGTTAATAGGAAGTTGCAGGTAGTTCGCTCCTAATCGATAACGCTGAGTATCAGCGTAGGAGAAGGTCCGACCCTGCAGTAATTTATCAGCAGAAAATTCGATTCCCGGAACAATACTGGCAGGGCAGAAAGCGGCTTGCTCTACTTCAGCAAAGAAATTTTTGGGATTACGATTGAGTACCATTTTACCCACTAGCATCAAGGGGAATTTATCCTCAGGCCAGGTCTTGGTAGCATCAAGTGGATCAAAATCCTGGTGCAATTCATCAGCGATATCCATCAATTGAACATTGAGTTCGTATTCAACCTCCCTATTGCTGGCTAGCATCTCCCAGAGATCACGGGTAAGGAAATCCGGGTCAACACCGGCCAGTCTGGCTGCTTCATGACGGTTAAGGTTTTGTACACCCAATTTAGGTTTCCAGTGATATTTCACATAGATAGCCTTCCCCTTATCATTCACCCAGACATAGGTATTGACACCAAAACCCTCCATCATCTGGTAACTTTTTGGTGTCCCCCGATCAGAAAAAAGCCAGGTAATCATGTGAGTCGATTCTGGCGTCAGAGATATGAAATCCCAAAAGCGGTTATGGGTGGAAGATGCTGATGGCATATTGTTATCCGGTGCACCCTTAAAGGCATGAACCATATCCGGGAACTTGATGGCGTCCCTGATGAAAAATACCGGAAGATTATTTCCCACCAGGTCATAGTTACCCTCTTCGGTATAAAACTTAACGGCAAAGCCCCTAGGATCCCGCACTGTATCTGCAGAACCTCGCCCTCCGGTGACAGTTGAAAACCTTACAAATACTGGAGTTTTTTTCTCTGGATCTTGAAGGAATTTCGCCTTGGTGTAAAGTGCCATACTCTTGTAGACCTCAAAGTAACCGTGTGCTCCTGCTCCCTTGGCGTGAACCACTCTTTCCGGAATACGCTCCCTATCAAAATGAGATAATTTCTCAATAAACTGTACATCCTGTAATAATACAGGACCACGTTCCCCAACGGTTATCGAATTCTGGTTATCAGAGATGGGAACACCCTGATTGGTGGTCAAATACTTTTCTTTCATTTTCTCTTTCATAATAATACCCTCCTTTCATAAATAAAAAGTCCCTTCTTTTTTTATTTTTCTTACGTTAATCTAGCAACTTTTATGTTTGAAACCTGACCGCAAGTTGCCATTGCGCCTAACTTAAAATATTTAAACTATCTCATTATATATTCAAATGTCCCGCTGGCTAAGGCGAATTAAGTTAAATGCTCAATTAATATTTTTATTCCAATACCAATTAAAACTAAACCACCGATTATTTCAAATTTTTTTTCAAAATAGTGTCCAAATCTATTTCCAAAATAAACCCCAAAAATCGATAGTAAAAAGGTTATTATCCCAATTATTATAGCAGGTAAGGCAATGAAAACCTTTAAGAATGAGAGGCTTAAACCAACCGCTAAAGCATCAATACTTGTTGCAAAAGACAAAATCAACAGAACGTAAATATTCAACGGATCTATTTTCTTGTTATTCAACTCTATTTTAGTTGACTCATAAATCATCTTACAACCTATGATAATTAGAAGCCCAAAAGCAATCCAATGATCAAAACCTGAAATAATATTTCGAAAGCTAAGCCCTGCTAACCATCCAATTATTGGCATAATTGCCTGAAATAATCCAAAAAATGTGGCGATCTTTAAAGCATTATTGATTTTTAAAAATTTAATTGCTATTCCACTGGTAATAGATATAGCAAAAGCATCCATTGCTAATCCAAATGCAATAAATATAATTGAAATAATATCCATTTATGCCTCTTTCATACAGCTTCTAAAATCCAAGACCTCTCCTCTAATTTTTCAGCTCTAAAGAAATCAAAGAATTTACTTTGATTTCCATTTTACCCCCTGTTAAACGAAGTCAATTTTTTGGGACTAATTCATATTTCAACCAAGCCATAATTTTCCCGGCAATCAAATCCTCGCCAGAACAGAATCAGGTCTCAACATTTTACCTAAATCTAATTTTTAATCTTCAAATAAACTCTTTTCATTAATAAATTACCATGGGTTTCCCTTAAAAATACTTCTTTTATCTTAAAAAATAAATATCTTTATAAAAAAGCAATGGTTATTTATCAATTAATGGGACCCCGGTGACCGAGAAAAAATTAAGGCTTTAATTTTCACACTAAATCATTTCATTTACAGCAAATTTCATATTTAGCAATATCCCAGAACCAGTATCCATTATTCAATATCTTTTCTACCTCAATTAGTTTGATACGCTTCTTGAACAATGGGCCATCAGTAACAAAAGTATGATATTCGCCTGCTTCTCCACACAGGTCAACATTGGGGTTTTTGATCAACTCTTTTATGAAGTCCCTATCTATCCGATGCCCCAACAATTTTTCACTAAGTAGGTTCGCTTTGAGGGTGACTACAAAAGCCTCAAACCCGGCCTTAATAAAACCCTCAAGAAGTTTTGTATAGTTTTGCTCCCATAAGGGTAATATAGGTTCGACTCCTAATTCATTAGAAACTCTTTCATCCCAATCTCTATGCTCCTTTAAGTTGATATCTCCAAATATTATCCCGTTAATTTCAAATTCTTTTAGCTTTAGCACCTCTTCTTTGAAATCCTTCTCATAATCCTTCCAGGAGGTTTTTCTCTGGATAATGGGTATTCCCATCGCTTCTGATTGAGCAAGTAATAATTCAGATTTAATACCATGCGTCATAGATCTTTTTGCACCGGCCGTTACCATATTTAGAAGATAGGACACCTCAAGACCTACGGAAATCGCCTTATAACATGCAAATGAGCTTTCTTTACCGCCACTCCATGTTGCAACCACTTTTAACATAGCTATTTCTCTATTTCCTTTTCGTTAGTATTCATTATACTCTTAGTCCACGATTTCAATTAACTTAAAAAAACAAACTGCTTCGTTTATGCTCCCATTTGCCCCCACTTTTAAATCACTTAATAATACCTAATCTTTTAGCAGCAAGAAATGCCATCAAAAAGCATATATTTGATTCAGCCCCCTGATTTAAATTTACACCTTCTGGATTTAATGCATCATAACATGTGAAGTTTTCATCTATAAGAGGAATATTATTTATATTATTTCCAAAAAACCATTTATACCATTTTTTAGCCCAATTTAAATAGAAATTATCTTCTGTTGCATAATAAGCTTTTTCAAGACAACAAATCATATAGCTCGAATCAATCGGCTGCTGGTCAAATAAGGCTTTCTTGTTACCTTTAAGATACCAGCCTTTATTTCCAATGGGCGAAGGAATATTATTTTCCTGACAATTTCTTATTAAGAAGTCTGTTGTTTTTTGGGCAATTTCAAAACTGATTTTGCATTTTCTTTTTAAATAAATCTCCCAAAGTGCCCAGGGGATAAGAGCATTGGCATATACGAGATAATTTTCAAACCATACCCAATCATCAGAATATGTTGCAAAATAAAAATTATGCAACTTTGCTTTTAATTCATTTTCCAAGTCGTGTTGGTAATCAAGATTTAGTAAGCCCAATAAAGCTGCTGATATTGCTCTTATTGAAGTCCAATTATGGGCATCTTCAATTAAATTTTTAATAATTTTTTTAATATAATCATTTTGATTTTGATTGTTCTTTGTGGCCAAAAGAGACCATAATGTTAGGCCATAAGCTTCTTTTGTATTAGATTTTGAATCATATTCTTCATTATTAAATAAACCCTTACCATTATTTTCATAATAAAAATGATATAGTAAGCCATCTTCTCTTTGTGCTTTTAAAATGAAATTCAAATAAATATCCTTTAAGTTTTTATCTTTAAATTTATCAGCAACAATGAGAGCTCGTGCTTGATCTTCCAGAGCATATCCAAATTCAGGATCAGGTTTACTTAGTTTCCCGTGCTGATAAATTCCAATATTTGAAGTCATTGATCTTATTTTTTTAAGCGGATTCATAAGAACTACCTTTTATTTGATTTAAAAAAATGGTTTTCAAATATTTCTTTATAAAAGTTTCTTTAAATTTCTTTAATAAGATTTTATATTTTCATATTTGCCTAAAACCTCATCAAACAATTCCAGGTGTTGCAGAGCTACATTATACCAGGTCATTAATCTTCCGAATTTGTATATTTTATTTTCAATTCTCAGTTTCTTCTGAGGGTTTTCGCATATATCTATCACTGCGTCTGCAATAGCCTGCGAATTTCGGAAAGGCACAATTATACCTCTTCCCTCTGCTAAAACTTCCTTTGCATATAAATAAGGAGTGGAAATGCATGTTTTACCTGCTCCAATTGCATATGCCAAAGCACCTGAAGCGGATTGCTGTGGATCTAAATATGGAGTTATATATATATCGATAATTTTTAACCATACTACCAGTTCTTTTAAAGACAAATATTTATTTATAAATTTAACATTTCCTTGTAAATCATGCTGCTTTATTTTTTCTTTTAAAAATTTCCTATATTTTTCACCTTCTGTTTGTAATACAACAGGATGTGTCTGGCCAATTATTAAATATAAAACATTATTGAATTGCTTCTTTATTTTTTCCAAAGCTTCTATCGTATATTCAAGTCCTTTAATCGCTGATAGAAGATTTATATTTCCCAGAATTATCTTATCCTCAAATCCCTTTTTCTTTTTATATTTATCGTTAGGTTCTAGGGTTATATCAGGAACACCGTGGGGGATAATTTCTATATTTTCTTTTGGATAATTATATTTTTTTACGAGCTTTTGTAAACTTCCTGGCATCATGGTTATTAGTTTTTCTGCAAATTTGATCACCTCTTTTAAGACTAATCCATATCCTTTGCTGGCATTGTCAGGAATTGTATGAATGGTTACAATTAGAGGTTTTTTTATCAATTCTATTAATCTAATAATATATTCTCCACATCCACCGCCATATAATCCAAATTCATGTTCCAGAACAACTATATCTGCTTTGGATTTATTAATATAACCAGCAGCTTTAATATAGGAATCAACTTTGTATTGGTTAATTTTAAATTTAACTTCTGGAGGATAATCAATTTTATCCTCTGGTTTAATTAAGGCCACAATTTCTGATTTCGAGTATGGGTTTATAAAGTTAATAGTTCGAGTTAAATCTTTTGTGTAGGTAGCAATTCCACATTTTCTTGGGATATATGAGGATATAAATATACTATTAACACTTTTATTTTTTTCTCTTAAAAATTTTTTGAGTTTTTCCAAAATAAAAACTCCTGGAGATTTTTTTTAGAAAGCCAAACCTTTTTTAAGAATATTGTAAACCTCATAAAACTAAAAATCCGATGGTAAATCTATTTCTTCCCCTGCTATTTTTTTAAGTCTTGCAAGTCTATATGCTTTTTTATATTTTTTAGCAGTTATTTCCCAGGATACAACTTCTTTTAAATATTTTTTAAGATTCTCGGAGAGCTCTTTTCTCAAATCTTTATCACATGCCAACCTAATAACTTTTTCTTTTAGCATTTGTTTATTTGTAAACAATAATCCGCCTTCGCTCTCCAGGGTTTGGGCTGTCAATCCTTCCAAGGGAGCTGTGGTTATATAAGGTTTATTTAAAGCAATAATTCTTGCCAGTGTTCCTGACTGTGTTTCATCCACTGTTGGCAATACGATAAAATTACAAACTGCCATTACTTTATAGTAAATTTCTCCTCTTGGAATAAATTCATAATAATGTGCAATACCTTCCTTTTCCAAAATTTCTAAGCTTTTTTTATAATTATTATAATCTACCAGATGGGCTTTATCTCTCATAGTACCTGCAGCAAGTAAATCCCAGTCCTCACCAGTTCTGATTTTTATTTCTTCAAGGACTTCTTCCCATATAGAGGTTAATATATCCCATCTTTTATTGGATTGTATCCAACCCACTAATCCTACTAAATTATTACTTAGATAGGGAATTTTATTTAAACCAAGCTCATCTTTTAATTTTAGAATATCGTTTTCACTCCAATTTTTATCTGCCCTTGCTCCATGAGGGACAATCATAATATTCTTGGGCATCTTCCATCCTCTTTGACTAAAAGTCCAGTTTAGTCTCCACTTTAGATAATCACTCTTAAATAAAACTACATCAGCGTCTTCACATAGTTGATAAATAAAATTTTCTTCAAATTCCTTTAACCTACCGTGCACTGTATGTGGCTCTACCACAATAGGGAATTCATTAATAGAACCTAAAAATTCTATAAATCCCTGGTTCCTATCCCCAATACCTCTTTTGTCTATATGCTCATATAGGCCATATTCATGTTGTATATGCACTACATAAGGTGACAGTTTTTTAATTTTTTTTGCTACCGACTTCCACCAAAAACGATGCGAAGTATCTATTATAGGGAAAACCCCTTCACCAGATCCATCTGTATGGCTTATTACCAGAACGTCTCTTTCTGGATTTTCTTTCTGTATAAATTCTCTGGCTTCTTCACAAAATGTAGCAATACCACATAACCTCGGATAATAACTTGATATTAAGACTATTGGTTTTGACATTATTTACATCCTTATATTGTGCTGTTTTTACAAAATCTATTTATGTATTAATCCCATAATTGAGTGACTCCCCTTTAATTAGGGCACCATACCCTAATTAAATTTTAGAAAGGAGGAATCAATCAAGTTTATTATATCACAAAT
>Ga0315294_10004270_pt1 | contig 15579 bp, 9 predicted proteins | sample YL17G13_40_MG_FD_203626 | JGI IMG/M metagenome (GOLD analysis project Ga0315294, IMG submission 203626) | Sediment microbial communities from Yellowstone Lake, YNP, Wyoming, USA - YL17G13_40 | ecosystem: Environmental > Aquatic > Freshwater > Lake > Sediment | place: USA: Wyoming | collected... | reverse complement strand
CTTTTAATGTGTGATGTGTTTTAACGTTCATAATAGCCTCCATGCTAAAATATTATCAAATGACTACCATGAACTATATCGGCTATTTGCCTATAGGCGCATTAATTAAATACAATTGGTATTACTTGAGGTAGGTTTTTATCCTTTCTTTCTGTCTCGTTCATAAATCACTCCTGATAGTCCACGAATTTGTCCCGTTTGTCGTTGGAATTCACGCAGTCGGAGACAATTTTGTAGTTTATGCTACGGCCTCCTTAGTGTCAACCTTTCGTTTTAATATTGCACCCCACCCAGTTGCCAAGTTCTACTATCGAGCAAGTTTAGGTGGTATTCAGGGCGGTTTTGAGGGCTTCGGCGGTATTTTTGACGAATTTGAAGGTGAGGCCTTTTTTTGCTTCTTTGGGGACTTCGACAAGGTCTTTTTTGTTCCTTGCGGGGAGAATGACGGTTTTAATGCCGGCCTGCTTTGCGGCGAGGATTTTTTCCTTGAGGCCGCCGATAGGCAGGACGAGGCCGCGAAGAGTGATTTCGCCGGTCATAGCGACTTCGGGTCGGGTGGGTTTGCCGAGCAGCAGTGAAACGAGCGAGGTGAACATAGCGACTCCTGCGCTGGGGCCGTCTTTGGGGATTGCGCCTGCGGGGACGTGAATGTGGTAATCGAATTTAGTGAGTTTGGTCGGTTCAATTCCGAGTTTTTTTGCGTTGGATTTTACGATGGAGAAGGCGGCCTGTGCGCTTTCTTTCATCACATCGCCGATTTGTCCTGTGAGGAGGAGACTTCCTTTGCCGGGCATAGAGGCGGATTCGATAAAGAGCAGTTCGCCGCCGACCGGGGTGTAGGCCAGTCCTGTGGCGACTCCGGGAGTGCCTGTGCGCAGGGCCAGTTCGGATTCAAACTGGATGGGGCCGAGGATTTTAGAGAGGTATTCTTTGCCGATGGTTGCCTTTGATTTTTTATTTTTTGCAATCTGGGTGGCGACGGCCCTGCAGATAGCGGCGATATTTCTTTCGAGGTTTCGCACACCGGCCTCGCGTGTGTAGCCGCGGATTATTGCAAGTATGGCGTCATTTTTTATGAGCAGTCGTTTTTTGTTCAGGCCGTGTTCGGCGAGTTGGCGGGGGAGGAGATATTTTGTTGCGATGTTGAGTTTTTCGTTTTCGGTGTAGCCGGGCAGCTCAATGACTTCCATTCTGTCGTGGAGAGCCGGGGGGACAGGCTCCATATAGTTTGCAGTGCCGATGAACATAACAGCGGAGAGGTCGAAAGGCTCGTCGAGGTAATGGTCGGTAAAAGTATTATTTTGTTCGGGGTCGAGGACTTCGAGGAGGGCACTTGCGGGGTCGCCCCTGAAGTCTGCGCCGATTTTGTCGAGCTCATCGAGCATAAAGACGGGATTTCTGCTGGCGCATTTTCGCAGTTCCTGGAGGATTCTGCCAGGGAGTGCGCCGATATAGGTTCTTCGATGACCACGGATGTCGGCCTCGTCCCTGATGCCGCCGAGAGAGATTCGGACGAATTTTCTGCCCATAGCGCGTGCAATGGATTTACCGAGAGATGTTTTTCCGACTCCCGGTGGGCCGACGAAGCAGAGTATGGGGCTTTTGCCAGTCGGATTAAGTTTTCGGACGGCGAGAAATTCGAGGATGCGTTTTTTTATTTTTTTCAGGCCGTAATGGTCCTGGTTTAGTATGCGTTCAGCCCTATTGATATCGAGGAGGTCTTTGGTCTGGACCGACCAGGGCAGTTCGCAGACCCAGTCGAGGTAGGTTCGGATGACACTATATTCGGGCGAAACAGGCGGGATTTTGCTCAATCGGTCAAGCTCACGCAGAGCTTCATCCTCAACCTTTTTTGGCATTTTGGCGTTTTTGATATTTTTTTTGAGCTGTTTTAGCTCGGCAGTCGTGCGGTCTTCCTGGCCAAGCTCAGACTGGATGGCTTTTAGTTGCTCCTGCAGGAAATATTCGCGCTGGTTTTTGTCGACGGATTCCTTGACCCTGCCCTGAATTTTGTGGCTTAATTCGAGCACCTCAAGCTGATTTGCAAGGATGACGGATATTTTTTCGAGGCGTTTTGTGGCGTCAAGTTCTTCGAGCAATTTTTGTTTGTCTGTGACCGGAATACCTACATTGGCGGCGAGGAAATCGGCCAGTGCGGAAGGATTATCGATATTTTCGAGCAGGACGGAGGCCTCTTCGGGGACATTGGGACTTAAAGCAATGACACGATTGGCGGTCTGGCGGACGCTGACCATAAGGGCCTGGAGCTTTTTGTTCATCTTTACCCGGACATCGAGCGGCTGAACTCTGGCTTTGAGGTATGGCTCAACAGAAATTCTTTCTATTATTTTGAAGCGTACCAGGCCGTGAACGACGATGTGAACCGAGCCCTGCGGCATTTTAATGGTTTTCAGGATGGCGGCGGCGGTCCCGACGGAATAAATATCGTTGAAGTCCGGGTTGTCGGTTTCGGGATTCTGCTGTGCAACAAGACCTATGACGGATTCATTTGGTTTGACTGCATCGAGCAGACTTTTGCTTCTCTGCCGGCCGATGGCCAGGGGGGTTACGGTGCCGGGGTAGACAACGATATTTCTGACCGGCAGGATGCCGATTATTTCGGGCAGTTTCAGTTCGTTATTATGCTCGCGGGGCTTTTCACTTTCATCATCCAGCGGTTCTTTCGGTTCTTCGGGGGTAAATGCGGTTATATCACCCAACCACATATTACCGGAGTATAGTGAATTTTTAATATTGTCCGGCATATTGCTAAAGCTTGTTTATTATTAGACTAAAATAAGCCGAGTTTAAGCCCTGACCCAAACGCAGTCTTTAAGGACTCTTATTTTTACATCGTCATTTTAAGCATCCAACTGGAGTTTTGCAATTTAATCTGCGGTTATTTCAATTATTTTAAGGCTTTTTGATAATTCTATGAACAGCAATGTTCTTGACAGCGGCGGCAGAGAAGAGGGTATAATTATGAAAATCGGCGGAGCGGAGGAAAGAATTGCTGATTATTTGAAGAGAGGCGGCTTTGGGGCAACTTGACAATGGAAAAACAAGATAACAGGAAACTTGGCTGGTTAGTCGGCTCTGGAAGGCTTCGCGTTGCGGCGGCGGTGGTTCTTGCGGCCATTTTTGTGGGAGCGGTGGTTTTTATAGATTTTGGCGGGAAGAAGAAAGCAGAGGAGGCCGGAGAAGTAACGGAGACACAGGGAAAGACAACGGAACAGACGAAAGAAAGACCGGCTGCGGCGGAGGACGAAGAACTGTTAGAAAGGGTGAAGAAGATTGCTGCGGATGGGGATGCGAAGGCGCTATCGGCGCTGTATTCGGCAGCCAGCTCGAAGGGCAAGAAGCTTATTTCTGAGTATTTGGCCAAAACCGGAGGCAGGGGGCTACCGGGGACATTAAAGGAACCCAGAGAAGTAAACGAGGTGCAGACTGCGGAGGCAGAGGGGGGTAAAGCCGACAAAAAAGACGAGGTTGAGACGAAGCCTGAGGAGGAAAAGGAAGAACCTGCCGAGGGGACACTGGATTTTAGGGTAATTGATGTTGAGAGCGGCGAGCCGCTGGAAGGGGTTGAGTTAAATGCGCCGGACGGCCGCTATATGACAGACGGGCAGGGACGTGCTTCGATTGCTGTCGGCGACAAAAAGCCGTCCGATATGTGGGTGACGACGCTGAAGAGGGGCTACGTATCGATGCGGGTGCTTTTCGGCAGAGGGACGGGGACAGAAATTCCGCCAAGTTATGTGCTTAAAATTAAACGTGCAACTATGATAGGGGGGACTGTTCAGAACGAGGAGGGTGGCCCCATAAAGGATGTACAGATAAGTTTTCGCAATCAGGGCAGGGGAGTCGAACAGGAGCCGTATATATGGGAATATAAGGTTATGACCGATGCGAGCGGCAGATGGGTATGCGACATTATGCCTTCAGACCTTGGCGGGGTTATGCTGCATTTGCTGCACAGCGATTATATTTCGGACGAGCGGATGGGAGTTCGGCGGCTTCCGCCGACAAGGGAGCTTCAGAATTTGACGAGCGTGATGGTGATGACAAGAGGTTTGCTTATCAGGGGACGGGTGCTGGACGAGCAGGGCAACCCCATCAGCGGCGCAAAGGTATATAAAGGAACAAAGCGGGACGTAACGCTTTTTCTCAATACCCTGACGGATGAGGAGGGCAGGTTCAGGTTTGGCGCCAAAGCGGGGGTAGAGACCCTTACCGCAGAGGCAGAGGGCTATGCGCCACAACTTAAAAAGGTCGAGGTAAGCGGAAGTATGGAGGATGTTGAATTTCGACTAAGTCCTGCGATGGAGATTCGGGCCAGGGTTGTGGATGCAAACAACATACCTGTGAAAGGAGCAAGTATTGAGAGCGTTGAGTGGCAGGGGATAGAATCGTTCAAGGTGCGAGCCCTGACGGACAAGGATGGTCGTTTTGAGTGGAAAGATGCGCCTGCGGACGAGGTGTATTTCGATATTTCCAAGACGGGGTATGTGCCGGTGCGCAGGAAGGCGATGAAAGCCGGTCAGGAGGAGTACCTTATTACGCTTTACCCTGTGCTGGAGGTAAGAGGCAAAGTGGTTGATGCCGAGACAGCGGAGCCGATTGAGGAGTTCGAATTGGTAACCGGTTGTAGGGAAGAGGGACAGGAGGTGCAGTGGCTTGGCAGGTCAACGATGAAGCATACCGGGGGTTTTTACGGAACGTGGATTGACGGCAGAAACATCCCCAAGAGATTTGTGGTTCAGATTGAAGCAGAGGGCTATAAGCCGGCAGTTTCCCGCGAGTTTGACAATACGGAAGGCAAAGTAACATGCGATTTTAAGCTGGTAAAAGAGGACCGCCTGACGGGGGTAGTATATTTACCCAGCGGCGGGCCGGCACAGAATGCAGAGGTTATTATCGGCAGGGCGTTAATTTATCTGAATTTTCAAAACAGTGCGGAAGCTGCAAAACGATATAAGGTAGTTAAGACCGATACCGACGGCAGGTTTTCTCTGCCGTCACAGGATGAAAGTTTTGTGCTGGCAGTGGTTCATGAAGCCGGTTTTGCAAAGGTTACCAGCGAACAATTTAATGCCCAGCCGGAGATTTTTTTGCAGCCGTGGGGGAGTATAGAAGGGACGCTGTGGCGGGGGGCTGTGCGTGGTGTGGGTCAAAGTGTCATTTTACAAAGCGTCCAGCTGGAAAACACCCTGCTCGCCCAGCACAATCAGGCGATAACGGATGAAAACGGGGTTTTCTCATTTAGGCGAGTTGTTGCCGAGGCGGTTACGATTACCTATGGAGTGGGGACTTATGACGGCAGGGCGAATACTTACAGCAAACGGATTACCGTTATCGCAGGCGAGACTTCTTATGTTGAGCTTGGCAAGTTCGGCCGGCCTGTCTACGGGCAGGTGGCTATTCCTGCGGGATATACAGAAGCGGTAGACTGGTCCTACAGTAATAACCAGTTGCTTCTGAGGCCAATGGTGCCGGGCGAAGACGGACAAGACCGATATAATTTCGGCATAGAACGGGACGGCAGCTTCAAGATTGAATATGTTCCCGCGGGCAGATATATTTTAAGCATCAGAGTATATAAACCGAAATTCAGCGGCTATGGATTGGATTATCAGCAAATGATAGGAGAAATTTGGTACGAGTTTGAAATGCCTGCAGGCGATGTGAATGAGCCTTTTAATGTAGGAAAATTGGTGTTGAAAATGAGGGAACCGGAGCCGAAAGCCGAACCGGACAGCAACGGGGTTTGAAATGGCGTCAGCCATCCCTGATGGGAGACGAGGCGTTCGGGTTTTGGCAGATGGATAATACCTGCCCCGTGAGATATTTTGTATACCATCTCACGGGGTTTATTTAATTGATGCGTGATACTCCTGCAGGGATTTGACAAAACCTGGTTCGCTTTTGCAGGCGGCGATACCCTTTACGGCGGCAGCGGCGGCGGCGGTAGTGGTGATATAAGGTATTTTGTACCTGATGGCCGCCTTGCGGACGTAAGAATCGTCGTATTTGCTGAGTTTTCCGGCGGGGGTATTGATGATAAGCTGGATTTCGCCGTTTTTAATGGCGTCGACGATGTTGGGTCTGCCTTCGTGCATTTTGAGGATTGGCTCGCTTTTGATTTTATTCTTTGCGAGGAACTGATGAGTGCCGGCGGTGGCTTTAATTTTGAAGCCGAGGCTTTGAAATTCTCTTGCGGTTTTCAAAATGGCGGTTTTTTCGCTGTCGATAACGGTTATCAGGACAGTTCCCTTAACGGGCAGGGTCGATTGGGTTGCCTCCTGTGCTTTGAAGTAGGCCATACCGAAAGAATCGGCCATTCCGAGGACTTCGCCGGTAGAGCGCATTTCGGGGCCAAGCACAGGGTCGACCTCCTGAAACATATTGAACGGGAAGACCGACTCTTTTACGCCGAAATGAGGTATTTTTCTCTGCTTGAGATTCAAATCCGACAATTTTTTGCCGAGCATAAGCTGGGTTGCGAGTCGAGCCATCGGGATATTGCAAACCTTTGAGACCAGCGGGACAGTGCGTGAGGCGCGAGGGTTGGCCTCAAGCACATAAACAATATCATTGGCGATTGCATACTGCATATTCATCAGGCCGACGACGTTAAGTTTTATTGCGATTTCCCTGGTATATTTGTAAATGGTGTCAAGGTGCTTTTTAGGAATGCTCACCGGCGGAATGACGCAGGCTGAGTCGCCGGAGTGGATGCCGGCCAGCTCGATATGCTCCATAACGGCGGGGACAAAGGCACCTGTTCCATCGGCGAGGGCGTCGGCTTCGGTTTCAAGGGCGTTTTCGAGGAATTTATCTATGAGAATTGGTCTTTCGGGGGTGATTTCCACTGCCGCGGCGACGTAGTGACGCAGCATCTCTTCATCGTGGACGACCTCCATACCGCGTCCGCCGAGGACATAGGACGGGCGAACCATCAGCGGATAGCCGATTTTTTTGGCGATTTTCAGGGCCTCGTTGAGATTGCTTGCCATACCGGATTTGGGCATAGGAATTCCAAGCTTTTCCATCATCTTGCGGAAGCGGTCGCGGTCTTCGGCGAGGTCTATTGTTTCGGGGGTTGTACCGAGGATTTTGACGCCGGCTTTGGCCAGTTCGCTTGCGATGTTGAGCGGGGTCTGGCCGCCAAACTGGACGATGACACCTTCGGGCTTTTCTTTTTGATAGATGCTCAGCACGTCTTCGATGGTCAGCGGTTCAAAATAGAGCTTGTCGGAGGTATCGTAATCCGTGGAGACCGTTTCGGGGTTGCAGTTGACCATAATTGTTTCAAAGCCTTCGTCCCGAAGGGTAAAGGCGGCGTGAACGCAGCAGTAGTCGAATTCGATTCCCTGGCCGATGCGGTTTGGTCCGCCGCCCAGCACCATTACCTTGCGTCTTTTGCTTGAGCCGACTTTGTCCGGTGCGTTATAGGTGGAGTAATAATAAGCAGCGTTCTCGACGCCGCTGACGGGGACAGCATCCCAGCCTTCCACAATGCCGAGATTTGTGCGCTGGCTGCGTATTTTATCTTCGGGGATGCCGAGGATGCCTGCGAGGTAGCGGTCGGCGAAGCCATCCTTTTTGGCCTGTATCAACAATTTGTCGGGAAGCTTTTTGCCTTTATATTTGAGGATTTTTTCCTCAAGCTGAACAAGCTCTCTCATTTGTTCGATGAACCAGTGCTTGATGCGAGTTTTTTCATAGAGGGCCTGAGTTGAGGCGCCTTTGCGGACGGCTTCATACATTATAAACTGGCGTTCACTGGATGTAATATTGAGCAGATTCATCAGCTCGTCGAGAGAGAGCTTATTAAAGTTTTTGGCAAAGCCCAGGCCGTATCGGCCGTTTTCAAGGGAGCGGATTGATTTCTGAAAGGCCTCTTTGTAAGTTTTGCCGATACTCATTACCTCGCCGACTGCCCGCATCTGTGTGCCGAGTTTGTCTTCGATGCCTTTGAATTTTTCAAATGCCCAGCGGGCGAATTTGACGACGATGTAATCGCCGGAGGGCGTGTATTTATCGAGAGTGCCTTCCCTCCAGTATGGTATCTCATCGAGAGTCAGTCCGCCGGCGAGCATTGATGAGACCAGGGCGATGGGGAAGCCGGTGGCCTTTGAGGCAAGAGCGGATGAACGTGAAGTTCTTGGGTTAATCTCGATGACGACCACTCTGCCGGTATCGGGGTCGTGGGCGAACTGGATATTGGTGCCGCCTATGACTTCGATGGCGTCTACTATGTCGTAGGAATATTTTTGCAGTTTTTTCTGTAATTCAGGGTCAATAGTGAGCATAGGTGCGGTGCAGTAAGAATCGCCGGTATGAATGCCCATCGGGTCGACATTTTCGATGAAGCAGACGGTGATTTTCTGCCCCTTTGTGTCGCGGACGACTTCAAGTTCGAGCTCTTCCCATCCGAGAACAGATTCCTCGACGAGGATTTGGTGGACGAGGCTTGCGGACAGGCCGCGAGCAGCGATAGTTCGCAGTTCCTCTACGTTGAATACAGCGCCGCCGCCGGTGCCGCCGAGGGTGTAAGCGGGACGTATGACGACAGGATAGCCGAGCTCTTCAGCGACTTTTTCGGCTTCTTCGACTGAGTAGGCAGGATTACTTTTCGGCATATCAATGCCGAGGCTGTTCATAGTTTGTTTGAAGATGACTCGGTCTTCGCCTCGTTCAATGGCATCGATGTTGACGCCGATTACCTTAACGCCATATTTTTGGAGAACGCCTGCGCGTGCAAGTTCTGATGAGAGATTTAGGCCGCTCTGACCGCCGAGGTTGGGCAGGAGGGCGTCCGGACGTTCCTTTTCAATGATTTTCGTCATAGTCGCAAGGTTGAGCGGCTCGATGTAGGTTGCGTCGGCCATACCGGGGTCGGTCATAATGGTTGCGGGGTTGGAATTGACCAGTACAATCTGGTAGCCCAGTTTTCGCAGGGCCTTGCAGGCTTGGGTGCCGGAATAGTCGAATTCGCAGGCCTGGCCGATAATGATAGGGCCGGAGCCAATAATCATCACCTTTTTTATGTCTTTTCGCTTCGGCATATTAAATGTTCTCCTACTCCATTAGGTTAAGATAACGGTTTAGCCCAGTGCAGGCATATTGCGGGGAATTAGACATAATAAAAACGGCGATGTCAAATAAGAAAAACTGATAAGGGCGCTAATGGTAAATTTTTTTTAATGTCAGGATTTTAAGCTGAAATTTCCTTTTCTGCCAGATAGGAGCTTCTGGCAAAAGGCGAGGAAATAATCGAGGAAAAACCAAGTTTTGCTGCTTTATGCCGCCAGAGGTTGAATTTTTCGGGCGGCACATATTGGATGACTTCAAGGGCAATTTTTGAGGGTTTGAGGTACTGGCCTATGGTGATTCTGTCGCAGCCGACGCTTCGCAAATCTTTCAGCGCCTGTTCGATTTCATCTTCGGTTTCACCCAGGCCGAGCATAATCGAAGATTTGGTCTGGATGTTGCGATATTTTTCTCTGGCAAGCCTGAGCAGATTCAGGGACAACTGATAATCGCCACCGGCCCTGACTTTACGTCAAGGAACGTTCTTCCTCATTTGCCCGCAAGAAATCCTTGACTACGGTTACTATTCTCTAATAGAATTAGGCAAGGTGAATCGTGACTCAATTGAAAATGTCAGGTTATCGGCAAGTAGGAGAAGCAAAAAGTGAGAAAAATGGTTTTGGTGTCTTTCTTTGTGCTTTTGGTGCCTTCGGCATCGCTGGCAAAAGAGGCAACAGGGATGTTTGAAAGGGTTGTTAACAGAATGGTCAAGGCCATCAATGACGCGAACTGGCCCGGCGTGCAGGCTGATTTCGGACAAGTGATGCTGGATGCCTTTCCGCTGGAGAAATTAACGCCTTTCTTTCAGGGACTGGTTGCACAGTACGGCAAGATTGAGAGGCTGGATGCCCCACGATACATCCCTCCCGATCAGGCAGTTTTTCCGGCCCACTTTGAGCGTGGAATGCTCGATATCAAGGTAGTTCTTGACAAGCAGAACAAAATTATAGGTTTGTGGTTTCTGCCGTCCTTACCTCAAATACCGACGATAGAGAAACACCAGACAGAATTGTCTTTGCCTTTTAAGGGCAAATGGCTGGTATTCTGGGGCGGGGACACTAAAGAACTCAACCAGCACCACGATGCCCCCGGCCAGCGATTTGCCTTCGATTTACTCGGTGTGAACGAGGAGGGCAAAACCTGTAAAGGCGACGGCAAAACAAACGAAGATTATTTTGCCTTCGGCAGGGAGATAGTCGCGCCGGCCGATGGAGTTGTAACCGATGTCATTAATGGCGTGAGGGATAATGTTCCAGGGTCGATGAATCCGTATTCGGCACTGGGAAATGCCGTATTTATTCAACACCGCGAAAATGAGGTGTTGGTCTTGGTGCACCTGAAACTCGACAGCATAAAGGTCAAGGTCGGAGACAAAGTCACAAGAGGACAAATGATAGGGCTTTGTGGAAATTCGGGTAACTCGTCCGAGCCGCACCTGCACTATCACCTCCAAAATACGCCTGTAATCCAGGACGGCACGGGAATCAAATGTCTCTTCCAGAAAATTACGATAATCAACAACGGCCAGGAGCAACAAAAGACAAATTATTCGCCGGTTAAAGGGGATATCATAATAGCGGATTAAGTCGAAGGCATCTCCGCAAAATATGAACTGCGGGCAAAGGGGGCGGAGATTACCCATGTGAAGTCGAGTTCAATCGATCGTTGCTTCCACAAGTCGAATTTCGCAGGCGGTATGTATTCGACGACTTTGAGCGAATCTTTTGATGGTTTCAAGTACTGGCCGATTGTCAGCCGGTCACAGTCGACTTTTCGTAAATCCTTTAGCGTCTGTTCGACTTGGTCGTCAGTTTCACCGAGGCCGAGCATAATAGATGATTTGGTCTGGATGCCGTATTTTTCTTTGGCCAGTTTGAGCAGATTCAGCGATAACTGATAATCGCCGCCGGCCCTGGCAAGGGGGTATAAAGACGGCACAGTTTCAATATTATGAGCGAAGACAAACGGCAGAGCATCGCGCAGGATTTCCAAAGCTTCTGTCTGACAATTGCGGAAGTCGGGCGTCAATATTTCAAATTTAATATCAGAACAGTGCTTTCTTATTTCTTTGATGCAGTTGCAAAAATGTGCTGCGCCGCCATCGGGCAAATCATCACGGTCGACGCTGGTAAGGACAAGATACTTCAGGGACAATAGTTTTGCCATTTGTGCTATCCGCTGCGGCTCGGTGGGGTCAGGGGGCTGGGGTTTGCCGGTGGGGACTGAGCAGAAGCCGCAGTTCCGCGTGCAGATATTGCCCAGAATCAGGACGGTTGCTGTTCCTCTGCTCCAGCAGTCGCCCCGATTGGGACAGTTGGCGTGGGTGCATATTGTATTTATGGCCAGCGAGTTCAGTATGGTTTCGGTGCGGTTGTAATTCCCGTCGGCAGGGAGAGTTTTTCGCAGCCAGCGAGGCAATTTTTGTGGTTCGTGATTCGCAAAGAAGTGTTTGATGAGCAGGGGTGACAACTTTTTCTTTATGTCGGCCATTGAGTGTTTTTTTTTGGTTTCATTTAGCACCGATGTTATTTTTACGCCTTCAAGGCCGCAGGGGACAAACAAATCAAAAATACTCAGGTCATTCCAGATGTTTATCGCCAGGCCGTGACGGGTTACGAATTTTGACACCTGCACGCCGATGGATGCTATTTTTTTATCACCGACCCACAGGCCGGGGAACCCTTTTCGTCGCTGACATCGGATGCCTAACTGCTCCAAAAGCTGCAAACCTGCTTCCTCCAGTTTTCTGATGTATTCGCTGACGCTGAGGTTTAATTTTTGCAGATTCAGAATTGGGTAGACGACCAGTTGTCCGGGGTTGTGTGCTGTTACGCCGCCGCCTCTGCGAGTATCGACCACATCGATGTTTCGTTTTATCAGGTTTTCGCGGCTGGTCAGCAGTTTGTTGGCATTCTGGCGGGCGCCGAGGGTAATGACGGCGGGGTGTTCAACAATTAAAACGGTATCCGGTATTTCGCCTCGTTGTCTTTTTTCGCACAATTGGAGTTGTTGTTCCAAAACTGTTTTGTAATCGGCAAGGCCATAATCGAGAATACGAAGGGTCTCGTTTTGAAGCTGACGGTCAATCATTTTGTATGGCTTCTTCCATTGTTTCAGAGAAGGTCGGGTGCGGGAATGTTATGTGAACGGCCTTTTCGGATGTCCCGATAAACATTCTCGCCGGTGTTATAAGTTCGGTTGCCGTTGCACCGACGATTGTAATACCAACGATTTTATTTGATTGGTTGTCCCTTATAACCCTTGCTTCGCCGGCAGTTTCGTTTTGTGCCACGGCTCTTCCGTTGGCCCTGAAGAAGGCCTTTCCAACAGATGTTTCGATACCTTCCGCTTTGCAGGTTTCTTCGGTTTTGCCGACCGATGCAACTTCCGGGAATGTGTAAATGACTCGTGGTATGAGCGAGTAGTCGGTCAGGGTTTTGTTGCCGCCGGTTGCGTTTGCTGCTGCTGCCTCGGCCTGGGCGGTCGCGCCGTGTGCCAGGTATGTTTTCCCTGTGACATCGCCGATGGCATATACGCCGGGGATGCTGGTTTCCATTTTTTCGTTTATTTCTATTGCCGGGCCGGACATTTTCAAATTCAGAGACCGGATTGTTTCCTTGTCTATGAACGGTTTTCGGCCTACCGAGACAAGTATCTTTTCCGATTCGATAGTCCGGCCGTTTTCGAGGACCAGTTTTGCCGGAGAAGAGCTTTTATCGAGCGAGGCGGCCTTTTGACCTGTCAGAATATCGATACCAAGTTTTTTGAATTCACGCTCAAGCAGCCTGCCGACCCATTTGTCCTCCATCGGCAGGAGACAGGGCATTGCCTCGATGATTGTTATCTTTGTCCCCATCGCTGCGTAGACGCAGGCCATTTCACAGCCGATTACGCCGCCGCCGATAATTATCATTGATTTGGGTATTTCTGGGAGTGTCAAGGCCTCTTTACTGCTGATAACAGTCTGGCCGTCAAAGGGTATTTGGGGAATCTGAATCGGCTCAGAGCCGGTTGCGATGATTATCTTTTCGGTCTGAATTTCCACCGGCGAGGAGCCGGTTTCGACCTCTATTTTATTCGGGGATAATATCGCTGCACGGCCCTGAATAAATTTTATTTTGCCAAGCGCCCGCATCGAATCTGTCATACCTTTGCGAAGGCTGATTATGATTTCATCTCTTCTGCTTTGAATTTTAGGCCAGTCAGGGACTGCTGAAGTGATATTAATTCCCATCTCAGCAGCCTGTTTTGCTTTTAGCAGGATGTGTGCCGATGCGAGCAGTGCTTTTGATGGTATGCAGCCGCAGTTCAGGCAGGTGCCGCCGACGACCTCTTTTTCAATGATTGCGACCGATGCGCCTTTTTGTGCGCACCTTTTGGCTGCCCTGAAACCGCCGGGGCCGGCGCCGATTATTGCGATGTCAAATTTTTCTGCCATAATTTATTCGTATTTCATATATCGCATTTTGTGTTTTGCAATAGTATAACAACAAGATGTGAAAGTAGCCAGTAACTTTGCCCGGCTGGGTGTCAGGAATCTTCTTGACAACAAATATAAATGGGTATTTGATTGTGCATAATCGGCTTAATTTTGCTGTTGAATGAGGATACGATTAAAATGTGCAAACGGCATTATGTGAACAAGTTCGTTTGGTTTAAGATTATTTCTAAGGTTTTCTTTGTTGTTCTACAAGTCAGCGGGGTCTGTTCATACGAGAGTTTTGCACAGGCCGAGGAGAAGTATGCGTATTTAGAGGCGATTGACTTTCCCGGCGGTCATAAGGAAAGCTCGATGTACAGCGGCATTTCCACGGCGAGCGACGGCAAGGTTTATATTTGTCTTTGTGTGCACGGCGGCCCATCACAGTTTCACCAATACGACCCAAATACGAACAGTATTCGGCACATTGCGGACATACCGGAATTTCTCGGTGAAAAAGGTAAAGGCGTGCGCACTACGTGCAAGCTCCACACAAAACCTGTGGAGGACAGCAATGGCCGAATCTACTTCGGCACGATGTGCGAAGACGGCGGCCCGTTGAATATAGAGCCTTCCAGCTGGCGGGGTCATCATTGGATTTGCTACGACCCTAAAACGGACAAACTTGAGGATTTGGGGACTGACAGCCGAGTGTGGGGGACATACGGTCTGGTTATCGACCGGCAGAGGAATTATCTTTTTGCCACGGACTGGAGCGGTCATGTTTTTCGGTTCGACATCAAGCGAAGGATTACCCGCGACCTGGGGCGTGTGGACGACTGGGACGTGCTTCGTTCCATTGCGATAGATGAGGAAGGAAACGTGTACGGCTGTTACCCGCCGAGAGCCAAAATCTGGAAATACGATGCCAAAACGGAGAGGATTTGCGACCTGTCAGTCTCGATTCCATACGATGCTACAATTTTTCCGCGAATGATGACTAATCCGATGCTGGAACGAAAGGCGATATGGCGGGTTGTGGAATGGGACCCCGTTGAGAAGGTAATTTACGGGGTAACCGGCGGAGACTCGGTTCTTTTCCGCTACGACCCCAAAGACGGCCCCGAAGGAAAGGTCACCACTTTGGAAAAATTATGCTGCGAATACTTTTACCGTACGGGCCACAAAAATATTCCATATTCAACGCTTGCCTTTACAATTGGCAGGGACAGAAAGATTTATTATGCGCCTGTCGGTGTGGCATTTGATTTTATGGAGAATCTTGGAGCGGTTGACCTGGCTGAGAATTTCGGAGCCATCAGGATGTCACCTGGTTCGGAACTGATAACATACGACCTGCGGACGGGCAAACGTGAGTATCTTGGCATTCTAAAGACCAAGGACGGCAGGGGTGTGTTTGGCTGCGGCGGCGCCACCTGCGGCCTGGATGGGACGATTTATTTTTGCGGTGCGATAGAAGCAAAGGATGCGAAAGAAACGGCCGGACTGGCTATGGAAAAGCATCCATTTAAGATGTCGCTGCTGATATATAAACCGAACCAGGACGGGAGATAAGTTATGGAATACAAGATTCAAATCAAGACTGCCAAACGACAGCGGTTGTCATATTTCACATTTATCCTGATGATTTTATGTATTTTCTCTTTGTCGTTTGGTCAACATTGGGTGAACCCTGACTATGAGTGCCAGCGCCTTGAGCTGCGAGACCTTGGCTATCTCGAAGTAAACATTATTCCACCCAACTGCTCCGCTATTACGTCGCTTGTGACCGCACGGAGCGGGAAGATATACGGGGCCACGAGCGGGGACGTTGCTTATCTTTTTGTTTATAACCCGAAAACAAACAAGGTAAAACATCTGGGCAGGCTGGCCGGACATCAGGGCATATATCATTCTCTGGCGATGGGCCGAGAAGGCTGTATTTATATTGGAACGGGGAAGAATGTGCTGGAGGGGGTGGAAATCTCAAAGCAGACGGGATTCGGAGACAATGCCATAGACAACTCACTCTGGAATGATATTAAGAAACCCTATGACGGGTA
>Ga0315294_10004268_pt1 | contig 15580 bp, 17 predicted proteins | sample YL17G13_40_MG_FD_203626 | JGI IMG/M metagenome (GOLD analysis project Ga0315294, IMG submission 203626) | Sediment microbial communities from Yellowstone Lake, YNP, Wyoming, USA - YL17G13_40 | ecosystem: Environmental > Aquatic > Freshwater > Lake > Sediment | place: USA: Wyoming | collected... | reverse complement strand
TATTTTGGACGGACATAATGAAAACATATTACTCCGTCGGGGGAGGGCGGTCAACTTCGGAGATGGACCGGTAAGCGTTTTCATAACCCTAACGATGGGCGCATTTTGACAGGCCATTAAGCTATGATTTATCATCCCGAGCGACGGGGCGAGAAGAAACCGGCGCCTAACGGCTTATCCGGTCGGCCTTAAGGAAGAGGAAATACTTTTTCTCGGGAGAAGTGTGCCCATGAGCGTGTTGGGAAAGTTTTTCGGGAAATCCGGCCGGCGGGAAAAATCCATCCAGGAATCGGTCGCCGACGAAGTCCGCTTCCTGATCGCGTCCGCTGCGCAGACACGCGGCGTCGTGAATGCACAAAGAATCATCGCAGAGGTCGAGCGGGATCCCATGGATTGGTATTTAATACGCGACCGTCGCTATGGAGAATCCGGCAGTCACTCGTCGGGCGGTCTGCGAATTCGCCAACCATGTCCTATGGGAACTGCTTGAAAGAGATGAGCAATCTCGCCCCTCAACGGCGGCCGAAAGCACGTGACTCATTCCTCATAACTCGTTTTCTATGCGCCGGCAGGGATACTAAGCGGTCTTCTTTTTTCTGGAGATTACTTGAACGACTTTGTCCGATTTTCTGATGAGCAAAAAGGCAAGGCCGATCTGACACACTATCGAGATCGTTTGCACCAATTCATCTGCATTCGGTCTGTCATATAGATATGTCAATAATCCTCCCTCTCGAAAGCGGAGATAGAGAGTCGCGATGCTTTTAAAGAGCGCGGGAATTGAGCTAAGAAAAAAATATATCCCCAACAATAATATGCTGGTTTTTATAAGGACCTCTTGTGAAGGAAGATTAGAAATCTCATCCTTTCTTTCCAGTCCGACAATGCGGGCTAATCTTTCAGTTTTGAAAATCATGAGGAACGCTAAGGCAAAAGACAGGATGCAATAGAGAATTGTCATTACTAAATAAAATATTTGATTATATTCCTCTCCAGTGACCAGTTTGACAGTACTGAAGGCACCCCCTAAAAATAGCAGGGAAGATAAAGCCTGATAAAGCTGAAGCAATCCCAAGGTCTTGCAGGCCACGATAAATAGCTTGTTCATCCCGTCCCTCCTTTTGATTTTCGGCTGCTATCCTCATTTACTCTTATTCAATTTCCCATGTCAAGAAAATCATGGCGGGTGGCCCTCGACAAGCTCAAGGACTTGGAAAAGAAATAGCGGCCACGTCGCCCCCACGCCCAGGCCGACAGGTTCGCCAGAGCATATCGGAAGGCTGCCACGAGAGTCGGCGATTGATAATTGACACATTGCGCATTTCGCGCCCGTCTGTAATAATATGAGCCGGGGAGCAATCGAAATGAAGTTCCTAATCACAATTTATCAGGATGAGGACGGAGTTTTCATCGCGGAATGCCCTTCCATACCCGGTTGCTTGAGCCAGGGTAAAACCCAGGGAGAAGCCGAAAAAAACATCCAGGAAGCCATCAAAGCCTGCCTGGAGGTCCGCGCTGAAAGGGGATTGCCCTTGACCCTGACCGTGAAACAGGTCGAGGTCCATGTTTAATGCCTTCCTCGGTTCCTCTGCTCAAGCCCAAGCAAGTTGTTAAAGCTTTTCAGCGTTTGGGCTGGGAGGTCGCCAGGCAGAAAGGGAGTCATATCATCCTTGTCAAAGAAGGACATATTGCTACGCTATCGATTCCCAATCATCAGGAAGTTGCGCGGGGAACGCTTAGAGGATTGATTGCGAGAGCCGGCCTTACAACAGATGAGTTTCAAGCTGCGGTATCTGAGTCAGATACTTAAGCTCCATAAGGCTTTTTCACGAAAGGAGACCTGTCATGGGGTATCTGATTGCTTTCATCCTCGGCGCCGTCGTGCTGGGAGCCCTGTTAACCCAGAAAGCCCGGACGGATTCGAGGGATCCCAGGGCCCTCTTTCAAAGGGGAGGGAAAGCCGCCGTTATCGCGGTCGCCGTCTTGATCCTGATCCTCTTCATCAGCCAGGCCTTCATCGTCATCCAGGCGGGGACGGTGGGCGTCGTCAAGCGGCTGGGAGCCGTCCGGGCCGAGCTCAAGCCGGGCCTGCACACGATCGTCCCCTTCATCGATACGATCGTGCGTTATCCCACCATCAAGAAGACCTACGAGGCCGCGGACGATCCGGGGACGAGCCGGGCCGATTATCCGGACATCATCATCTCGGCTCTGACTTCGGACGGCCAGCAGATCAAGGTCGGCATTACGGCCCGGTTCATGATTCAACCCGGCAAGGCCGCCTGGATCCTCCAGAACCTGGGCACCGAGCAGGAGTATGTCGAGAAAGTCGTCAAGACCGAGATCCGCGGCTCGGGCCGCCGCGTCCCGACCAAATTCGCCGCCTATGACCTCTACACCAAGAAGAGCTACGAGGCCCAGCAAGTCCTCTACGACGAAATCTCGCCCAAATTCGATAAAAACGGGCTCATCCTCGACGAACTGGTCCTGCGCAACATCACCTTCACGCCCGAGTACGCCAAGACGCTCGAGGAGAAGCAGATCGCCCTGGAGAACATCACGACCGAGAAGAACAAGCTGGAACAGGAAAAGATCCGCAAGGAGCAGAAGATCGTGGCGGCCGAGGCCGACGCCCGGAGCATCGATATCCGGCAGGCGGCCCTGAGCAAGAACCCGACCATCATCCAATGGGAGTTCGTCCAGAAGCTGGCGCCCAATATCCAGTGGGGGATCCTGCCCCAGAACGTCGTCCCGCTCCTCAACATCCAGAGCCTGGTGGGCGAAAACAAAGAGAAGAAGTAGAAAAGACGACTTTTTTACAAGGCCGAAGAAACCTGGTCTTTGACTTTCTCCATGAGCTCGGCCAGGGTTTCTTGAGTATAACCCGTCACGGGGATGGGCTCATGAAAAGCGATTTGGACGGGTCCTTTCCGGATGAGCCATTGCCCGCGCGGCATCAGTTCGAGCGTCCCCCGGATCGTCACGGGTACGATGGGCGCCTCGCAGGCAAGGGCCAGGAAGAAGCCGCCTCTCCGGAACGGCTGGATATTTCCGTCCCAGCTCCGAGTCCCCTCGGGATAGATGAGGAACGAGTATCGTTTTTCCCTGATCAGATGCGCCGCCCGGGCGATGGTCGCCTTGCCCGCTCCGTGGCCTTCTTTGTCCAAGGGCACGTATCCGGAAAACCGCATGCCCAAACCCAGGATGGGGATCCGGAAGACGAAGCGCTTCACGATCACCCGCGCCGGCCTGTCAAGGATGGTCATCAACAGAGGTCCGTCCAGGAAGCTCAGGTGGTTGGACATGAAAATGCAGGGAGTCGTGGGGTCGAGGCGGTCGAGTCCCCTGACCTCGACCTTGATGCCGAGGATGCGCCGCCCGACCCGCATCATCCAGCGCCCGTAAGCGATGAACACGTCCCTCAGCCCGAAGAGCACGCTGACGAGAAGCACCGGGACGGCGAGAATCAACAAGACGATATAGACGAGGACGAGGAGGATGTTCCGCATGGACCGGCCCGATTATAGCACAACCATGGTGGTGCTCGGGACACCGGACTATTTTTGGCGCGGTTCGCGGACGGCCAAGACCGGGCAGTGCGCCAGACGGACGACTTTCTCGGCCACGGAGCCAACCACCAGATGATGGAATCCGGTGTGGCCGTGGGTCGCGATGACGATCAAGTTAACTTTTTCTTCCTCGGCCAAGCGCACGATCTCATGGGCGGCGTTTCCGTGTCCGATCAGAGTCCGGACCTTAAGATTTCTTGGGACGCGCTTGGAAACGATGGCCTTGAGTTGCTGCTCTGAATCTTTATGGATCATGCGCTCATACTCGGGAATCTCATAATGAAGGTTCGGGTTCTTCGCCGAAGCCGGGACAATGGGAAGAACATAGACGACTCTCAACTCCGCCCGAAAAGATTTGGCCATTTGCGCGCCCGCCGGCGGCCTGGATGATATCCGACGTGTTTTCCGCGTGGCCTCTCTCCGCCTTTTTGACCCATTCGCCGACGCAAAGCCCCGCCTTTCAAGGCGGGGATGAGAAGCGAGGCTCAGGGTTAATCCTATACAAGCCCCGGCCTTCAGGCCGGGGAGTCGAGGATTTGACTATAATGAATCCAACGGAAGGAGTTGCCCATGAAACGAGCCATCATCGTCCTTGTCTTTGTCACGCTAATCGCGGCGGCCGCCGGTTGTCACCATGCGTATCCGCCCCGCTTCAATCTTGATCGCTTGGGCACGATCGGACTCATCCAGTTCCGCTCAGAGGCCAAAGGCAACATCGCCGAATATGCCACCCGGATTTTCCTCGAGGTGCTTGTCAAGTCCCAGCCAGGGGCCCGGATCAAGGAACTGGGTCGCGAGGATGAGGTCCTGCAGGACATCGGGGCTAACCGGCTTTCCCCCGACGCCCTGGAGGCCCTGCGCCGACGGTTCAACGTAGACGCAGTGATTTTCGGGACGCTGGACGTGTCCAACATCCGTCCCCGGGTGGACTTGATCTCGATCATCTCGACGCTGAGCGTTTCGGCCGCGCTGGACGCCGTGCTGACGGCGCGCCTCCTCGACACACGGGACGGTACAACAATATGGACCGACTCGGCCCGCGACCGCAAGACCGTAGTCCAGGTGTGCGTATGGCGCGACGGGGGGATCTTCTTCGACGCCCATGATCCCGAGCGGGCCTACGGATCTCTCATCCGCTCGCTTGTTGCGCGGACGACGCGCGACTTCCAATGGCGGTAGAAAAGAACGGGGCCCGGCCAGGAAATTCACGTTCGTCCACAACAACCGGACCTCCCCCCGATCTGAGAGGGAATCACGAAAAATATTCAGCCTTGGGATCAGCGGTCATCAGCAACTCAAGATAGGCGATCTCAGGCGGCGGACGCCTCTCCGTGATAAAGGTCAACCGCTCCCTTTATGCGCGGAAACGACTCTCCCCATCAAGAAAAGAGGATCATCGCTACGCTTTGCGCTCCAGCTCGACGAGCTCAATTAGCACCTTGTGGGTGGATTCGGGGTGGATGAAAGCGACGCGCGACCCCGCTTGTCCCGGCCGCGGCGTTTCGTCGATGAGGCGGACGCCCTTGGCCTTGAGACTCGCGAGAGACCGCTCGATATCGTCGACGGCGAAGGCGATGTGATGTAGGCCCGGGCCCCGGGCCTTGATGAATTTGCGGACCTCCGACGCCTCACTCGTCCCCTCGACGAGCTCGAGTGCGACGTCCCCCAGGTCGAAGGTCGCCGTTTCGACGTCGAATCCGGCAGCGCTCTCACGATGCGTCACCCTGAGTCCGAGGGTTCGTTCGAAGAGTTCGACCGCCTCGTCGAGGCTCTCAACGGCGACGGCGATGTGGTCGACCTTCTTGATCATCTTTCACCCGATGGACGGCTTTTCCCGGTGACGCCCGAAGCGTTTGGCCAGAATCCCGCAGATCTCGCCGAGCGTCGCGGACGCCTTCACGGCCTCGAGAATCGACGGAAAAAGGGGGCCGTTCCCGGCGGCCGCCCGGTCGAGCTCGGCCAGGACGTTGGTAACCGCCGACCCGTCCCGCGCGGCCTTTCGCCGCTTGAGAGCGGCGACCCGGTTTTTCCCGATCTCGGGGTCCATCGTGAAGGCCTCCACTGCGGTCTCGCCGTCGTCTACGTAAGCGTTGACGCCGACGACCTTTCGGTCTCTGCGTTCGATGGAGGTCTGGTACTCGTAACTCGCCGCTTCGATCTCCCGCTGCGGAAAACCCCGCTCGATCGCTTTGACCATTCCGCCCATGGCCTCGACTCGTTCGATGAGGTCCGAGGCGCGACGTTCAATCTCGTTGGTGAGGGCTTCAACCGCGTAGCTCCCTCCCAAGGGGTCGATAGTCGCGGCGACCCCCGATTCTTCGAGGAGGATCTGCTGAGTCCGGACGGCGATCCGGGCGGCGTTGTCGCTGGGGAGGGCCAGGGCTTCATCCAGGCTGTTCGTGTGCAGCGATTGCGTTCCTCCGAGGACCGCGGCCAGCGCCTGCAGGGTCACCCGGACGACGTTGTTTTCGGGCTGGCGGGCGGTGAGGGTGCTGCCCGCCGTCTGCGTGTGGAAGCGGAGACGCAGGCTCTCGGCCCGCTTCGCGGCGAACCGGTCCCGCATGATCCGCGCCCACATCCGCCGGGCGGCCCGGAACTTCGCCACCTCTTCGAGGAGGTCGTTGTGCGCACAGAAGAAAAACGAAAGCCGCGGCGCGAAGACGTCCACGTCGAGCCCGGCGCCAACGCCGGCAGCCACGTAAGCGAGCGCATCGGCCAGGGTGAAGGCGACCTCCTGCACGGCCGTCGACCCCGCTTCGCGGATGTGATACCCGCTGATGCTGATGGGATTCCAGTTCGGGACGTTTTCGGCGCACCAGAGGAGCGAGTCCTGGACGAGGCGCATCGAGGGCTCGGGGGGGAAGATGTAGGTGCCGCGGGCGATGTATTCCTTCAGAATGTCGTTCTGGATCGTTCCGCTGAGTTTTCTCCGGTCGAGGCCTCGCTCGTCGGACAGGGCCACATAGAGCGCGAGAAGGATCGAGGCGGTGGCGTTGATCGTCATCGACGTGCTGATCGTTTCGAGCGGAATCCCGTCGAAGAGGACCCGCATGTCCTCGAGGGAATCAACGGCGACGCCGACGCGGCCGACCTCGCTTTCGGCCATCGGGTCGTCCGAGTCGTAGCCCATCTGGGTGGGGAGGTCGAAGGCCACCGAAAGCCCCTTCTGTCCTTTTTTGAGGAGGAAATGAAACCGCTCGTTGGTCTGCCGGGCCGTCCCGAATCCCGCGTACTGGCGGATCGTCCAGGGACGGCCGCGGTACATCGTCGGATAGACGCCCCGGGTGTACGGAAAAGCCCCGGGGAAACCAAGGTTTTCGAGGTAGCGATCCTCGTCCGCGTCGGCCGGCGTATAAAGGGGTTTGACGGGGATGCGGGACGAGGTTGCGAACGACGCCCGGCGCTGCTGGCTTTGCCTGACCTCTCGCGCGTAGAACCCTTCGGACCACGCCTTATGGCCCGCGGCGATGCGGCGTCGTCCGGTCATTCTGCCCTCGTGACCTCGATGAGGGGGGCCTGAGATTCGACACTGTCCCGGGGTTTGACGTTGACCGCCCTGACGATGCCGTCGACCTCGCAGATGAGCTCGTTCAGCATCTTCATCGCCTCCATCACCACGACGGCTGACCCCGCGCGCACGCGGTCTCCGACATGGACCCGCACATCGACAATGAGCCCGGGCATCGGGGACCGGACGATGGTCGAGGCGTCTTGGCTTGCCTGCAGGTCGGCCTGACGGGTTGGCATGAGCCGTTCGTCAAAGACTTCGAGGTCGTACCGGCGGCCGGCGACGTTGGCATAGGACTTGCCCTCGTCAATCCGGACCGGGGCCCGCCAACCGCGAGCCGGCCGCAGCCCCTCCAGGCGGGCCGCCCGCCGCCAGGCATTCTTTCGGGTCTCCGGGCCGCGGCAGAGATTCATCCGTTGCAGGCTCCCGTGGCGTAATGGACATGGAGGGCGAGGCGGTCGGCGTCCGAATAAACGGCGGCCGACGTGATCCCCATCTCCCGGCAGGCCCTGAGGACCCGAACGGCAATCTCGCCCCGGTTGGCCACGAGGATCTTCTTGAACATCCGTCGTCCTCTTGTCTCGATCCCGTCCGGACTACAGCGGCAGATTCCCGTGCTTTTTTTGCGGCAGGCTCTGCCGTTTGTTCTCCAGGCTCTCCAGGGCGGCGATGATCTTAGGCCGCGTCTCCCTGGGCTCGATGACGTCGTCCACGTATCCCAGTTCCGCTGCGATGTACGGATTGGCGAATTTCTCGTTGTACTCCTCGATCCGCTTCCGGCGGAGGGCTTCAGGGTCCTTCCCTTTCTCGATCTCCTTGCGGTTGAGGACGTTCACGGCGCCCTCGGCGCCCATGACGGCGAGCTCCGCCGTGGGCCAGGCCACGTTATAGTCGGCGCGGATGTGTTTCGACGACATGACGATGTAGGCGCCTCCGTAAGCCTTGCGGGTGATCAGGGTAATCTTGGGCACCGTCGCCTCGCAGTAGGCGTAGACAAGCTTTGCCCCGTGTTTGATGATCCCGCCGAACTCCTGTTCGGTGCCGGGCAGAAATCCCGGCACATCCTCGAAGGTAACGAGCGGGATGTTGAAGGCGTCGCAGAAACGGACAAACCGGGCGCCCTTGTTCGAAGACTTGATGTCGAGGACCCCGGCGAGGACCTTGGGCTGGTTGCCGACGATGCCCACGCTGCGGCCGTTGAGGCGGGCGAAGCCGACGATGATGTTCTGGGCATAGAGGGGCTGGATCTCGAGGAAATCGCCGTTATCGACGACGCGCTTGATGACCTCGCTCATATCGTAAGGTTCCTTCGGGTTGTCGGGCACGATCGAGTTGAGGGTATCGTCGGTCCGGTTGACGTCGTCGCCGGTCTCTAAGCGCGGTGGGTCGTCGAGGTTGTTCTGAGGAAGAAACTGGAGGAGCCTGCGGATCTGAAGGATGCAGTCCTGGTCGTTCTTGGCCAGGAAATGCGCGACGCCGCTCTTAGTGCTGTGGATCCTCGCGCCGCCGAGCTCCTCGAAGGTGACTTCCTCGTTGGTCACGGCCTTGATGACGTTGGGGCCGGTCACGAACATGTGACTCGTGTGTTCGACCATGAGGATGAAGTCCGTGATGGCTGGCGAATAAACGGCGCCCCCCGCACAGGGGCCCATGATCGCCGAGATCTGCGGGATGACTCCGGAGGCGAGCGTGTTCCGCAGAAAAACGTCCGCGTATCCGCCGAGGCTCGCGACACCCTCCTGAATCCGCGCCCCGCCGCTGTCGTTGAGGCCGATGATCGGGGCACCGTTCTCCAGGGCGAGGTCCATAAGGCGGCAGATCTTCGCGGCGTTGGCCTCGCTCATCGTGCCGCCGAAAACGGTGAAGTCCTGGGCGAAAACGTAGGTGAGACGGCCGTTGACCTTCCCGTGGCCGGCGACGACCCCGTCCCCGACGATCTTCTGTTTATCCATCCCGAAATCGAGGCAGCGATGGGTCACAAAGACCCCGAGTTCCTGGAACGTTCCCGGGTCGAGGAGGAGGTTGACCCGCTCCCGGGCGGTCAGCCGACCCGCGTCATGGATTTTCTTGATCCGCTCCGCTCGCCCGCCGAGCAGCGCGGCCTTACGTCGTTCCCTGAGCTCTTGGAGCTTGCCCCCGGTAGTCTTCATCTTGACCTTGTCGACGTTAAAACGCGGAGCCCCGGAAAAATCTCCATTTTCTATCCTCTAAATTCTATCCGACCCCAAGGCCGGAGTCAACGGCCGTCCGGCCGCCATTCCGCTCGTTCTTCGATGGGCCCGACGTCTATTCCCAAGCCTCCCCGATGAAGTTTTCTGGAGGCAGTTTAGGCTATAGGGTGCCGGTCCACGACTTCTTTGACGATCGGCCGGATGCCAGTTGACTTCTTTTTTCGACGTGTGGTATGGGAGGAGCAAAGGGAAGATCGTGGAGATTGACGGCGCGAGCCGGTTCGAACGAGGTCGGGCCACGGTCGGTCTTTTCCTGGGCCCGGCCGCAGGCCTCACCCTTTTCCTCGTGCCCACTCCCGGGCTGACCCCCGCGGCCCATTTCCTCGCCGCGGTCCTCGCCTGGGTCGTTGTGTGGTGGGTGACCGAGCCCGTTCCCCTCCCCGTGACGGCTTTGAGCGGCGCCGTCCTCTGCATCGTCGGCCGAGTGGCTCCGGCCAATGACATCCTCGCCCCGTTTTCCAACCCGGTCATCTTCCTCTTTATGGGCAGCTTCCTCATCGCCGAGGCCATGACGGTCCATGGCCTCGACAGGAGGTTCGCCTTCGGGATTCTCTCCATCCGCTGGATCGGCGACAGGACGAGCCGCATCCTCTGGGCCTACGGGTTGATCTGCGTCGGCCTTTCGATGTGGATCAGCAACACGGCGACGGCGGCCATGATGTTCCCCATCGGCCTGGGGATCATTCGCTGCTTGGCCGGTCTCGTCGCCAGCCAAACGGGGAAGCCCGTTGACCCGGCGAAGTTCCGTTTTGCCACGGGGATAATGCTCATGGCCTCATTCGCTTCGTCGACGGGGGGCATCGGAACCCCGGTCGGTACTCCGCCCAACCTCATCGGCCTGGCCATGATCGAGAAATTCGCGGGCATCAAAATCCCCTTCTTCAAATGGCTCCTCTTCTGTCTGCCCATCTTGGCCGTCATGTACTTCGTCCTCTTCAATCTCATGTATCGTCTCCACAAACCCGAGTTTGTCCGGATCGAGGGCTGCCGGGAGTACATCCGCGTCGAACGGTTGAAGCTCGGACCCTGGACTCGAGGCCAGAAAAATGCCCTGGCCGCCTTTCTGACGGCCGTTGTCCTCTGGACAACGCCGGGGTTCCTGACGATCGTCTTCGGAATCGAAGGGCATTGGACGCGGGCCTTCGCCGCGCGGATGCCGGAGGCGGCCGCGGCCCTTGTCGCGGGGATCCTTCTCTTCGTCCTGCCGGTCGACTGGAAAAAGCGCGAGTTCACTCTGAACTGGAAACAGGCCGTCGGCATCGACTGGGGGACCTTGGTCCTCTTCGGCGGGGGGCTATCGCTCGGCCAGATGATGTTCCAAACGGGTCTGGCCGAAACAGTGGGAAAGGGGATCGTCGACGCCCTCGGGGCGACGTCACTCTGGGGGCTGACCCTGGTTGCGGTTTATATCGGAATCCTCGTCAGCGAAGCGACGTCCAATACGGCTTCGGCGAGCATGGTCGTCCCCGTCGTGATCTCCCTCAGCCTGGCGTCCGGTATCAATCCGGTGCCTCCCGCGATCGGAGCCACCCTCGGGGCGAGTTGGGGCTTCATGCTGCCCATTTCGACCCCCCCGAACGCCATCGTTTACGGCTCCGGCATGGTCCCCATCACCAAAATGATCCGGGCGGGTGCCATCTTCGACATTTTAGCAGGATTAATCCTCTGGGTCGGCCTGCGGCTCCTCCTGCCCCTCGTGGGTTTGGCCTGAGCCGGATCGGGCGAGCGGGGGATTATCTGCGACAAAGGTTAGCTTGAGGGCGTTGGCGTAGAGACCGTAATAACGGACCATCAGCTGGCCCTTGTCGGGGAAATGGGAGGTCACCCGGGCGATGAGCTCCAGATAGTCCATCGTCTCTTGCTCAGCCGCATTTTATCCATACCGGAATCCGACCATTATCCAGGGGGAGTTCGGCCAGAAGCTGGAGTCCAATATCCAGTAGGCCATTCTGACTCAAAATGCGGTGCTGCTCCTCAACATACAGAGCCTGATGGGCGAAAACAAAGAGAAGAAGTGGTCCGGCTTTTTTAGACCGGGGGCTAGGGCCGAATCTCAGCGGCCTTTCGCCGCGACGTATTCGTTGACGAACGCGGGCATGATTTCCATCGCCAGGAGGTTTCCTTTCGCCCCGTTCGTCATGATCACGATCCCGGTCCCGAGCTCGGGGTATCCCATGTTCCAGCTCGAAGCGCCCGGAAGATTATCGCCCGGATGGCCGAAGGAGAAGGGCGCGCCTTCGGCGCTGAGAATGACGCCGAGTCCCATCCTGAGCGGGACGCCCAAAAGCGAAGGGTCGAGGTCCAGCTCCGGCCGCAGCATGGTCCGAGCCATGTCTTGAGTCAGGATCAGGTCGGACTCCCCCCGATAGGCCCGCATCAGCTCGATGACGAAGAGCGCCAGGTCGGAAGGCGTGGTCAACAAGCCTCCCTGGGCTTGAGCCGTCGGGTGGAGGCCCGGTACGCCGGGCTTGCCCTCGACGTCGTGCGGGAAGGCTTCTTTCTCCCGGAGCCCGGCGGCTAGGGGATAGACTAGGGTGCTGGATTTCATTTTGAGGGGCTTGAAAATGACGTCCCGCATCAGGTCGTCCAGGGATCGGCCGGTCATATCCTGGAGGAGAAGCTGGATCGCCACGTATCCGATGTTCGAGTATTGCCACTTGGACCCGGGCGCAAACCCGACCACGGCCGGCTTGTTGCGGGCCGGCGGTTCGGCCTTGAGGACTTGAACGATCGACGGAGGAGGGCCGTCGTCGTAGTCGAAATTCGTCATGGGCAGGCCCGATTGATGGGTCATGATCAGGCGGAGAGTGACTTTCTTCTCCTTGGTCAGGTCGTTCTCGGGTATTGTCCAGGATTTCAGGTAGGTGTTGACGTCCCGGTCCAGATCGAGCAGCCCTTTCCCTACGTAATGGAGGACGATGGCGGCGACAAGCATCTTGGTCGTCGAGGCTGCCTGGAAGATACTTTCCGTCGTGACGGGCGCCGGGCTGTCCGCCTTGAGGACGCCGTAGGATTTGGCCCATTCGATCTTGTTGCCGTCGATGACGGCGATGCTGACCCCCGGAATTTTATGAACGGCCATGCGATCGGCCAGATTCATTTTTTGGGGTATCTTGGCCGGGTCGGGGGGTCCCGGGTTGAATTCCTCCAGACCGTTTTCGATGTTCTGAATTCTTTGGACGAGTCGCGGATCCTGTTTCGAGGGCGAACAGCTGAGGATCATGAGAACGGCGGCCGCGGTCGAGATGATTTTCCACATCGAGTTGCTCCTTGAGGTCCGAGAATTCCTGTCTTTTTATAATACGAAAGTATAGGAATATTTGACCATGATCGCTCGGCTCCCGTAGGGGGGCCGGTGGGGAATCTCCCGGGTCCGATAGGTGTTGAGGGTGTCGTTGACGACGAGATAGAGGTCGTTCCCTTCCCGGGGATTGAAGCGCAGCCTCAGGTTCGCGGTCAGTTCGTCCACGGCGCCGTCGTACTGGACGAAGGCCGCGGCCGAGAATTTGGTGCTCAGCGTCGCCAGCAGCCGGACCTGGCCGATCTGTGCCGTCAGGGACTGGCGCCTGCCGGGGAAATCCACCCTGTTGAACTGATAATATCCGCTCAGGGTGAGGTCGGAGGAGATGCCCCAGATGGGTTTGATGCCGACTGTCACCCGACTGCCGTCATAGAACGAACCGGCGTCGACCGTCACGATGGCGCTCAGGAGCTTTCCGAACGGAGTCTGGAAATAGCCCTTGATCCCGCAGAAGGTGTAGTCTCCCGGCGGCACGAACACCTTGTCGAAAAAGGACAGCTCCTCGCGGACGCTTTCGCGATAGGCCTTGAGGGCGAACTCTCCATTCCATCCGGACTTGCTTAAGAATCCCCAGCCGGGGCCGATCTCGGCCGATTCGAGCGATCGGTCCTCATTCCGAGCATAGACGTAGCCGTCGGCGAAAAAGTAGTGCTGACTGAGGAAGGAACGCTCCCCCGGCAGCCATCCATAGAGGATCCGATTTCCGAACCTGGTAAAATCCTCCCTCATCTCGAATCCCATCCCGGGGTCGTAATCCCGGCCCGCCCGCGACAGCCCCAGGTTGAAGCCCAATCCTTTCCGCGTCCGCCGCTCCCAGGCGATTCTGAACCGAGCCGGATCGAGCGAAGCGACGCGGTTGATGTTGCCGTTCTCGAACGACTGAGCCCAGTTCAGGAGGAGATAATCGTCTCCCCGAACCCGGAATGTTCCATCCAGGCCGTAGGCGACGTTGTAGGAGCCGTCCGCGCCGAGCCTGGTCGTGATCATTCCCCCGACATAGGAATAGAGGTTGAACACCCTCCGGCGGAGGCGGACAACGCCGAAATTCTCCGATGAGATATCCTCTTTCCGAAGCGGAGCCGTCTGCATGTCCAGGACGCCCAGGTCCCAGGAGCCGAGGCGTCCCACCGCGCGGACGCCGCCGTAGATGCGAACCGAGTCTTCCTCGGCGATCCCGATCCGGCGGCTGTAAAAAAGCTGGTTGTACTCGCCGAAGTTGAAATCGAAGATTCCGGCCCGCTCCAGGAAAAACAGCCTCTTCTCGGGGAAGAACAGCGAAAAACGGGATAGGTTGACCTGGTAGTCGTCCGCCTCGACCTGGGCGAAATCCGTGTTGAGAGTCAGGTCGAGGGTCAGGTTGCTGGCCAGTCCGTACTTGACGTCTAGGCCGGCCTCAGCGCTGGGCTTTTCGTTATGAATATAGGCCGTTTCATCGTCGTTGAGGTCATACGACTGTCCGAAGCCGCCGAGTCCGTAAGGGGTGATATAAAGCGGCCGGCGGCCGCGAACGCCTTCCAGGATGATCTCGTGGGCCTGGGACGGCTTCCACATGCTCATCGTTCCGAGCTTCGGATCGATCGCCGGATAGACGATGCCCTCGGGCTTGCGCGGGATGTAGCGGAACGCGGTCAAGCCCATGACGACGCGACCGTCCCGGTCCTGGAAGCGAAGGCTGGAGAAGGGAATCCGCATCTCTGCGAACCAGCCCCGCTCGTTTTGCGCCACGGCCACGTCCCAGAACGTGTTCCAGCTCGGGTTGATGGGCATGTCGTTGATCGTTCGCTGTTCGGCGTCGTTGGTCACCATGCCGTCCCAGCGCAGGCCGGACGGCGTGGTCATGAATCCCAGGGAGTTCTCCTTGTCGTTGAACGTGTCCAGAATGACCCCGAACCACTCCGTGTTGGACTCGAAGTAGTCGCGCTTTTTGGAGGGAGATTGGATTTTATCGGGCTCCCGGTCATAGAGCCGGCCGGCCACGTAGAGGAAGTTCTCGTCGTGGCCGATCAGGATCTCGGTTTGTTCCGAGGGCGGGGCTCCCGGGTTGGGGATGAAAGCGACCATCGGCAAGGGCCGAATGCCGTTCCAGGCGTCCTCGTCGCTCAGGCCGTCGAGCGTTACCGGTCCCGATATCTTGGGAATGACCAAGGGGTCTTTGGAAGGGGTCGAGGACAGCGGTTCCTGGGATTGCAGCCCGCCGGCAACGACGAACATTAATATGAAGACCGAAGTCAATTTCATTCTTTTCTCCCGGCTAGGGGCCGGCCGGAAAGCGTTTGCGTCGCGGATCGAGCGCTATTTCTTTTCGACCGGCAGGACGAGCTCCGTCCGGAGTTTTTCGGGGGCGACCATCTGGGGGTTGTCGATGTATTTTTCCATCGCGGGGCCGGCGACTTTCCATCCGTTCTGGTCGATGAAGGTCATCATCTTGGCAAAGGTTTCCCCGACCTTTTCATAGGGGCCGACGTGGAGGCAGACCGCGACCTTGGGATGGTTGAATTCCCCCTTCTTCAGAGGCTCGGCCGGCGCGTCGCCGGCGTGAATCGGCATGCCGATGAGCCACTTGAGCTCGGCCTCGGGAACCTGGTCGGGCGCGTTGAAGTACATGCCGAAGAGGCTGCCAGACGGCCTCAGGCCCTGCTTGAAGAAGGCGCCCATGAACTCCATGATCTTGGCGGGGATCTGCTGAAAAGATCCCACGCAGTCGAGATAGGCGTAGGCGAAAGCCGCCTGGTCCTTGATCTGGACGTCCTGTCCGAAGCCGAACGAGACGCAGGCCAGAATAATCAGAATCGAGAATGCCGTTCTTTTCATGGTATCTCCCTTCAGGAAATAATATCCAAGCGGGGAGGCGGAGTCAATCCCTCGACTCCCCGGCATGAATGCCGGGGCTTGTTCGGGGTTAACCCTGAGCCCACTCAGCCCCATCCCCTCTAAAGGGGCTGAGTACAAAAGTGTCGCTTCTCGTCCCCGC
>Ga0315294_10004265_pt1 | contig 15584 bp, 15 predicted proteins | sample YL17G13_40_MG_FD_203626 | JGI IMG/M metagenome (GOLD analysis project Ga0315294, IMG submission 203626) | Sediment microbial communities from Yellowstone Lake, YNP, Wyoming, USA - YL17G13_40 | ecosystem: Environmental > Aquatic > Freshwater > Lake > Sediment | place: USA: Wyoming | collected... | reverse complement strand
CGATATTGAGGAATCTCAAATTGAAAAAATGGTTGGCCAAATTCTTCAAAAGGATTAATATAATATTGCTCAAATACGGGAACATCTTTAGTAATGATAATGCTGACGACGGCTGGAGAAGCTTCTTTGACCACTTGAATTGTTGCCTCTTCCTGTGAGACCTGAGGAAGGCAAGCGGGTGTTTTTTCTATTATTTGGGGTTCGGGAAGTTTAATATCCAATTTGGAAAGGTAATCCCTGAGCTCTGAATAGAAATAACTGCCCGAGATTGCTCCCGATAGGAAGCCAAAAACAGAAGAGAGAGAAATAGTTAAAATCACAATCCAAAAAATTCTGTTTTTTAAAAATCTCGGAAATCTAAATTTTGGGGCTTTTAATCTGGGTATTTCAAATTTTGGCAATTCGTATAGCGGCATACAAAAATATTATACCTCATTTTCTTTTATTTAGGCGAAGAGGACTTCGTCCTCTTCTTCACCTTTGCTTCCTTCGGAAGCTCGGTTTGGGAATACTGGTTAAACCGGTAATTATAGATGTTTGATTTAATTTTGCCAAATAAAAGCATGTGCAAAGCAGCAATCAGATATTTCAGATAGGTTTTAAATCTTCCATCTCTTTCAAATCTCCTGGTTGAGGTTAAAACCGGTTCAGTTTTGATAAAACCGAATCTGCCAAATTTTGCCGCCCTTCTAACGAATTCGTGGTCTTCGGCTATCTTTATTTCTTCATCAAAGCCGCCGATTTTCTTATGAATTTCTTTTCTTACCAAAACCGAGCTAGTAGCATGAGGTAAAAAATTTTGAGTTATTCCCGCCCACCAATTATAAATTCCGTAGGCAATTTTATCAAATCCGTTTCCTTCAGGGCATATTGGGAAAGAAGCCACATCCAAATTTCTTTTCCCAAACTCCTCTAATAATTGTTTTAGAAAATTTGTTGGTAAATCAATATTATCGGCATCCATAAAAAAAAGTGTTTCGCCTTTGGCAGCTTTTGCCCCCTCATTTCTTCCTTTGGCCGGCAATCCCCCCGGAACAATTTTACAATCGTAATTTTTAGCAATTTCTAATGTTTTATCTTTTGAACCAGCATCGGCAATAATGATTTCTAAAACCAAGCTTTTGCTCCGCAAAAGCGAAGGTGAAGAAGAGGATTTATCCTCTTCGCCTTCATCAAAATTTTGCTGCTTTATTGCCTCCAACAATAAAGGAAGGTACCTTTCCTCGTTTAAAGTTGGAATGATTATGGACAACATATTAAAATAATTTTCTTGCTTCTTGCCAGATCTCTGGTTGACTCTGTTTTTCTTTCATCCAATACCACCACTCCCCTCCCCATAAATAAAATTTATCGAGGCCGGTTTTTTTGGCAAATTCAATGTTGGCCTTAAATCTTTCCAAATTCATGGTTTTTTCTTGCTCTTCCAAAGGTGACTCGTAAAGTAACTTTGGCCCCCAAGGTTCGGCCTGTAATTCAACCACAACAACTTTTTTATTGAATATCTTTTCAATCAATTGGGCTTTTCTCCAATAAAAAGTTGGGGGGAAAGGATAATAAATATAATTTCCTAATTGCCGGAACCAGACCTTTTTATAAAGAGTCGTCCCAACAATATCGCCGAGTTTGGCAGCATTAATCCAGAAAGAGCCTTCACCGCTGTCAGATATTAAAATTGGTCTTCTTTGAACATCAAAAGATTTTACCAAATCTATTTCTTTTTTCAAAAAATTAATGTCTGACCAGGGGCACTCCCCGAATGGAAAAAATGGCTCATTCTCCACCTGCCAAGCTCCAACAGACGACAACCCTCCCTCCACCCTCCTGCCTTCGGCAGGCACCTCGACCCGGTCTCTGTATCTCAAAACGACTTCTTCAATCATTTCTAATATCTCTTTTTGTTGCTCCTCTTTGTTTAGATTTTTTGCCCATTCGGGAATATGACATTCTGGCCAGCGGCCGGTTTTCATTCCGATTACTAACAAAATCTTAGCATCGTGATTTTCTGCCTCTCTTATCTGCCAATCCACATCATCAAAATAAAATTTGTCTTTTTCTGGTTCAATTAAATCCCACTGAGCAGCAACCTTTAGATGTTTTACTCCTAAATCATCCAATAATGCTAAATAAGTAGTTTTCCAATCCAGTCCCAAATTTTCAGTATGTTTTTGAGAAAAATTCACTCCCCAGGTAATTTCTTTTGCCAAAGGGGGAGTACCAATGAAAAGATAACCAGTAAAAAGCAAAAGAAAAACTAAAAGTATTAACAGAATTCTTTTAAACATTTTATTTAAAAGCTAATAAGGTTAATCCTGCTCCAATTAATAAAATGGCAATAATTTTCTGGAAAAGGATTTTTTTGGAAATTTCTTCTTTTAAAAGCTGAGGGGATTTCAGAGAAAGGAAAATAGTAAACATCAACAAAAACACATACTGCATTCCTTGAAGGGCATTTATTATAGACACACAAATTAAAGGAGCTAAAGCAATGGCCCAATTCTGTAAGATATTGGCGCTGGCTCCAGCAGCTTGATTTGAAAGAAAAATTACTGCTGTTTTTTTAGGGAAGTTCATTTTCACTTTAAACAATTCGTCTCTTACCCCTTGGGCAAAGAGAAAGCTCATTGCCATCAAAAATCCACCGATTCTGATCCAGATGTAGCCCGACCAAAAGGGTTGAGCCATATAAACATATTTAGCGAGAACAAACGATAAAGCCAAGAAAAAGGCAGCCGTGGCGGAGATTCTAAGACTTTTTAAAGAAATTTTTGCTTTTTCATAGTCGAAGAACATTTGTTCTTCTCCACCCTTCTCTGCGCTCGGGTAAACGATGAGGACGCCTCCAAAAATAAGCAAAATGAAAGCTAAAAATTCCCAAATCGTAAAAATTTCTTTCCCTCCTGAAAAAATATAAATTAGTAAAAAAGAGAAAATAGGCAAAATTCCTCCAATCGCTGGGATTACTCGAGATGCTTCAAAAAGGCGTAAGGCATAATTTAACCAAAAAATTCCATAAATAAAAAGGGCGCCAGCTAAGAGGCTTAAAATAATCTGGGAAAGCTCCGGGATATAAAAACCTACAAAAGGAGCTAAAATTAGAACCAAAATTCCCAGAGTGCCTACATAGAAAGTATAAACCTTTGGGTTAGGAATAGGGCCAACCAAAAGATATTTGTCCACCAAAAAAACAATTGCCAAAATTAAGTAAGCTGAAACAGCGACTAAGAACCAGGACATTTTTGAATTATTTCTTTAATCTTTAAAGTTCCCAATTTTTCCCCTTCAACAAATCCTTCCATGGCGTGTTCGGCAAAATATCCGTTTTCCAACCAGTCAAAAAGCCATTGGTCTGTGTGACTTGGATTTTCCTGTGAATCTCCAAAACCTGATTTTAACAGCCACCTTCTGTTAAATCCTTCTTGGGAACCAATGGGTGGAGCGATAATGATCGGCAACCCTAAGGCAGCGTAAAAAGAGAGCTCGCTTGGCTTTGTCCACAAAATGTCAGTCTTTCTTAAAACCTGATTGAATTTTTGAAAATAGCTCTCAATATCCTTTTCAAAAATTATCTCAATATAGCTGACACCTTGCTCGCCATATTTTGTCAAATTTAATTTTTTAATATTTTCTTCAAAATATTCCTTAACATCTTCTCTGATACCGACCGACAAAATTATTTTAATTTCCTCCTGTTTAATCTTCCAGTTTAAACACTTTAAAATTTTAACTCCGATTTCTTTTTGGGCGCCGGCTCCTCCAACTGAAAACAGAATTGTTAAAGGGTGGTCTGATTTTTCAGGTAATTTGCCCACTTTCTCCTCAATTAATGTTTTGTATTTTTCAAAATATCTTTTTTTGGGGTCTAAATTTAAAAGTCGGTATCTCAAATCTTCTTTTAAGATTTCCATTTTTTCAGTACCAATATTTTCTAAAGGTAGAGGATAACCAGTTAAAAAAATATTTTCCTCTTTTACTCCATAAAGTTTTAATCTCTCAACCACTCGAGAATTAGGAGCAAAATATTTAATTTTGCTTTCCTTTGGATTTAAAGGTACCCAGGTTCTGGAAATATCAGCATCGCAGACAACGCAAAAAATATCTCCTGGATAACCAAAGAATTCAGCCATAAAAGCCGGGGGGAAGAAAGTAGTAATTAGGGGTAAGGGCCCCCCACCAAAATTTTGGTGGGGGGTTAATTTTTCAATTAAATCCCTTCCCCAGTCTTTCTTGAAGGAAGAGTAGATTTGTTTCAGAGTGAAATTTGGCTGAGACAAATCTCTTTTTGGGTAAAAGCCGAGAATTTTTTGAAATTCATCATAAACTGAAAAGGCGGTTTCGCCAATCAAAGGAATCCGGCTGAAATTCGAAATAAATTCATAAAATCCCCTTGTCCCCTCCCAAATTTTTCTATCTTTTTCTGGAATCCCTTGATAATCGTTGGCATTGATGATTCCCCCATCGAAAGCTAAATCCCTTAGAGAATAAGCGGTTCTCTGATGGCCATAACCCATATTTACTGATACCAGCCAAACCCCACTAGAAAATCTTCGATTTCTAACGGGGTAAACTTTTTGCTCCATATTTCTTATTTTACCATTAATATTGAAGAAATTTTAGTTTTTGTCTTTCCTGCAGTCGCCAGGTTATTAAACCCAAAATTAAATAAGAAATTGCCAACCAGATCCAGTGAATATTCTCTGTGGTTAAAGAGGCAAAAGGAAGCTTTGAAAACCAGTCAATTATACCAACAATATAAGTCAAAAAAGGCCAGGTTGGCAAAGAAAGAAGAAAACCCAATGGCCAAAACAAAATCGCTGATATCCCAAAGAGGAAAATCAAGATAGTGATTGGTGCTAAAAATGGAACGATTAAAATATTGGTGATTGGTGAGATTAAAGAGATATAACCAAAATTATAAATTAAAATTGGCAAAGTAAAGGTCTGGGCAGCCAAAGTGGCAGATAAAGTAGTTCTGATAGGAAAAACTTTGGGGTTGGGAATTTTCGAAAAAAACCTGCCGGAAAAAGCCGGCTGAAGGTAAATCATTCCTAAAATTGCTAAGAAAGAAAGTTGAAACCCAACATCTAATCTTAATAATAAAGGGTTTTGAGCCAACATAAAAGTTGCCGCAAAAATGACCGGCCTTAAACCAGAAGAGAGACGGCCAAAACATTGGGCTGCCAAAAATAGAGCTGCCATAATTCCTGCCCTTACTGCCGAAGCTGGAGCGCCTATCATTAAAATATAGAGAAAAAGTAAAAATATCGTGAGATAAATGGCTTGGTTTCTCCAGAATCCCAATGACAAAGCAAGAGCAAAAATTAAAAAAGTAATGATGGTAATATTCATTCCGGAAACGGCAGCAATGTGTCTGGTACCGGTAAAATTTAGTTTATCTTTCCATTCCTTTGATATTCTTCCCTCTTCGCCAAAAATCAAGGCCTCCAAAAGCCCTTCTTGAGGCGGGGAAATAAAGCTGCGACTGGCTGTTTTAAATTTATTTTTCAGAGAGAAAATAGCCCTTATTAGAGGATTTCCAAAACCAGAACCCATCAATTCTATTTCTGGAAAATTCGCTATCGAATAAATTCCGTCTTTGGCTAAATAATCTTTGTAATTAAAATCTTCATAAACTGGCGGGGTCTCCAATTTTCCAGTAATTTTTAATTTGTCTCCATATCGATATTCGGGATACCGATTGATAGTCGCCAAAATCTTCTCTTTCTCACTACGCGACCTGGCCGCGTAGTAATTGAGTTGTTTGATTTCTATGGTTAATTTTTGGCTTTTTTCTTTAATATCCGGCTCACTCGCCACAATCCCAATCAAAGTAATAGTTTCTCCCGTATCATTAAAACTTCTTAATTCAGACTTCATACTTCGTAATTCCGCACCCTGGTGTTGCCAAATTCCCAAAACCAAAAACAAAATACAAAAGCCAATTATAACAAATTTTTTGTAAGACCACAGTGCTGAAATCAACAAAATCCCAAAAATTAACCCTGCACATAATATTATGTGCAGGGTAAAAAATCCCAATTGAGGAAGCAGAGAAGATACAAATATGCCTCCGATAAAAAAGAGGCAGAAATAGAGGAAAATTTTTGAAGCGGTCATTTCCCTATTTTACCTTACTTGGCAAATTTCAAAAAAGGGAGAGATAGCTTTTTGGATTCCTAATAAATATTCCTGTGGATAGGGTTTTATTTTTTCAAATTTTGGGTCAATGGTTTTTTCCGGTCGGAAATTTTGTAAAAAATATCTTTTAGCTGGCCCAATCCAACGAACAATTTTTAAAATGTCTTCTTTATTCAGAACGGTGGGCACCACGGTGCTTCGGAATTCGTAATCTACCTTTCCTTCTTTCAAAATCTTGATGCTTTTTTCAATATCCTCAATTTTTACCCTTTTCCCAAAAATCTTTTTATATTTTTCTTTGGGAGCCTTAATATCCATCGCTACGTAATCAATCAATTTTTCGTCAATTAATTTTTTTAACATTTTCGGATTTGAACCATTAGTGTCGAGTTTCACTGAATAGCCCAATTTTTTGATTTTTTGAATAAAACTCGGTAATTTTTTATTAATTGTTGGCTCTCCACCGCACATAACCACGCCTTCTAATAACTCTTTTCTTTCTTTTAAATGATTAAAAAATTCTTTTTCTGAAATCCTTGGCTGTTTTTTTATTTCTTTTGGCAGAACAAGCTCTCGGGCATAACACCAGGGGCAGCGAAACTCACAGCCAATAAGAAAAACGGTGGCCGCGATGCGGCCAGGATAATCAATCAAAGTTAATTTTTGGAGACCACCAATTTCCATTTTGGTCAGAAACCCTTAGTCGGGATTTTCTCTTTGGGTAAAGTGGTTAATTTCAGCTCTTGATAGTTTCGATATTCCCTTCTCCATCTAAATTCCTCTTTTTTCCCCAGATTCCATTGCCGAACCGGCCTCAAATACCCCACTATCCTCGAGTAAACTTCGCAAGGTTGTTTAATTGTGCATTGAGGACAATAGAAATGCTCGCCTACAATATAACCATGGGTGGGGCAGATTGAAAAAGTGGGAGTTAAAGTAATATAGGGCAGATGGAAATTTTCAAAGACTTTTTTTACCAAATTTTTAGCTGCCAGGGGATCAGAAATTCTTTCGCCTAAAAAGAGATGGGCCACAGTTCCACCACTATAGCGGCACTGTAATTCGTCTTGGAGTTTTAAGGCGTCGAAAATATCATCAGTGTAATTCACCGGGAGGTTGGTTGAGTTAGTATAATAGGGATTTTCTTTCGTCCCGGCGGTAATTATATCTGGGTATTTTTCTTTATCGGTTCTGGCTTGACGATAACTCGTTCCTTCTGCAGGGGTAGCCTCAAGGTTATACATATTCCCAGTGTCTTTCTGATACTGGACCAATCTCTCTCTCATAAAATCTAATACTTCGATGGCAAATCTTCTTCCTCTCTTTGAGGCAACATTGTCACCAATAAAGTTCAAAAGGGCCTCATTCATTCCTATCAAACCAATGGTTGCAAAATGATTTCCAAAATAGGAATCTCTTAATTTTTTAACCGAGGCTAAATAATATTTCGAGTAAGGATAGAGGCTTTTCTCCATAAAATTTTCCAAGACCTTTCTTTTGATTTCCAAACTTTCCTTGGCTAAATCCATTAAGTGTCCCAACCTTTCAAAAAAATCTTTTTTGGTCTTTGATAAATAACCAATTCTCGGCATATTTATCGTACACACCCCGATCGAACCCGTTAAAGGTGCCGAACCAAACAATCCCCCTCCTCTTTTGTAAAGTTCTTTGTTTGACAATCTTAACCTACAACACATACTTCTAAAGTCTTCGGGTTTCATATCTGACTGGACGAAATTCTGAAAATAATTGACGCCGTATTTTGCCGTCGCCTCCCACATTGGATTTAAAGCCGGATTTTCCCAATCAAAATCTTTGGTAATGGAAACCGTCGGGATTGGAAAAGTAAATGGTCGTCCCTTAGCATCGCCCTCCATCAGCACCTCATAAAAAGCTCGATTAAATATGTTCATTTCTTCTTGAAATTCCCCGTAAATTTCTTTTTGAATTTTACCGCCGATAATTACAGGTTGTTTAGCTAAAAATTCCGGCGGTTTAATATCAATGGTTACATTTAAAAATGGTGTTTGAAATCCAACTCGAGTTGGGACCATGCAATTATACAAAAATTCCTGCATTGCCTGCTTCACTTCTGGATAACTTAATCTGTCATAGCGAATAAAAGGAGCTAACAAAGTATCGAAATTAGAGACAGCTTGAGCCCCTGCGCTTTCTCCCTGAAGAGTATAAAAGAAATTTACCAATTGGCCCAAGGCTACCCGGAAATGTTTTGCCGGCCGGCACTCTAGTTTTCCAGAGACTCCGCCAAAGCCTCGCAATAACAAATCATAAAGGTCCCAACCTTCACAATAGCAAGCAATGGTTTCTAAATTGTGAATATGAAAATCTTCATTGGCAGCAGCTTCTCTGATTTCTTTTGGATAAATTTTGTTCAGCCAATATTTTTTAGCAATGGAAGAAACAACATACTGATTTAATCCTTGCAAAGAATAGGTCATATTGGCATTTTCCAGAACCTGCCAATCGAGTTCCTGGATATATTTATCAACGATTTCTGTCGACTCATCAACAACTGCTACCGCTTCCCGAATTCTTCTTCTTTGCTCTCTATACAAAATATAGGCCTTGGCAGTTTCGACCAAACCTTCCAAAATTAAAACCTCTTCAACAATGTCTTGAATTTGCTCAACGTGAGGGATTTCTTCTTTTTTAAATCGCCGATTTAAAATTTGGACTATTCTATCAGAGAGTCTTTTGGATCTCCTGCCATCTCCTTGAGCTGTGGCCGTTAAGGCCTTAAAAATGGCTTCGGAAATTCTGCTTTGGTCAAATTCAACAATTGCTCCATCTCTTTTTTGAACTTTAGTGATTTTGTTTTTGACCATGGCGATTAAAAAATCTCTTTTAAAAATAGAGAAGATTATTCTATTTTAACTCAACAAAAAACCCCGTCAAACTGGGGTCAAATCCGATTAAAATCAAAAGTTATCCACAAGCTAAAAACCAGTGGCAATTACCGTCACCTTTATCTCTCCTTTCTTTAGTCTCTCGCCCTGAACCGCTCCAAAAATCACTTTAGCTTCGGGGTTAATTTCCTGGCAGATGACTTTGGCGACCTCATCAATTTCAGAAAGAGAAATATCTTTACCCCCTGAAACATTGAATAAAATTCCTTTTGCTCCTCGGCAGGAGATGTCGAGTAAAGGAGAGTTAATAGCGATTAGCGCAGCTGTTTCGGCTCTCTTCTCCCCGCAGGCTCTCCCTGTTCCGAATAAAGCAGTTCCGGAATTCTGAAGGATAGTTTTAACATCGGCAAAATTGACATTAATAATGCCGGGGAGCATTATCAAATCGGAAATTCCTTTAACTGCTTCTCTTAAAATATCATCACAAATCCAGAAAGCATTCAAAATGGTAGTGTTGGGGTCTAAAACTTCTAATAATTTATCATTTGAAATTGCAATTAAGCTATCAACTTTTTCTTTAAGTTTTCTCAATCCATTTTCGGCAAATTTCGTTCGGGTTTTTCCTTCGAAAGAGAAAGGCTTAGTAACCACTGCCACTGTCAGGGCTCCTAAGTTTTTGGCAATTTCAGCTACCACTGGCGAAGCTCCGGTCCCGCATCCGCCACCCAAACCACAAGCAACAAAAATCATATCCGAGCCCTTTAAAGCTTCTTCGATTTCTCCCCTCTGTTCTTCAGCTGCCCGCCTTCCGATTTCGGGATTCATTCCTGTACCTAAACCTTGAGTTATTTTTTTACCAATTCTCACTTTTAAATCGGCTCTGGTTTTTTTTAAATCCTGAGCATCGGCGTTTATGGCAACCAATTCCACTCCTTCAATTTTGCATTTCTTCATCCTCAAAACAGCATTTCCACCTGAGCCTCCTACTCCTACCACTTTAATTTTTGTATTCATATTATTTCTTTGGCGATTAAGGTCTTCTGAAATTTTAAAAATTTCATCTCCCTTAACTAAAATCTCAAAGATTTTAGTTAAGGAATAAAGATTTTGAATAATCTTTTTATTTTATTGCCAATCCCCTTTCCAAGAAAGGTTTGAAAAGCCGCTTCTCCTCGCTCCCTAGTCTCCAAGTCAACTCCTTCTAAAACTAAGCCGCAAACGGTGGCTAAACTCGGGTCTTTTTCGAAGTCGAGAAAGCCCTGAGGTTTTCCTATCCGGCAAGATAATTTCAATTCTTTTTTAGCAAAATCTACCATTTTTGGCAATTTCGACCCTCCTCCAGTTAAAACCACACCGGCTGGTAAAAGTTTTTCCCGAGAGATTTTCTTTAATTCTTTATTAACCTGGTCAAAAATTTCTGAAACTCTCGCTTCAATAATGCCCGCTAGCTGTTTTTTGGAAAAGACTAAAGGTTCCTCTTCGCCAATTTCAATTTTTTCTTTTTTCCGGGGAGATTGATTGGGGAAGATACGGCAGAAACCATATTCGATTTTTATTCTTTCAGCGACATCTATGTCTGTTTTTAAACCAATGGCGATGTCATTAGTAATGTTGGCTGAGCCGATCGGCAAAATAGCTAAATGAATTAAATCTCCTTCTTCAAAAACAGCTAGGCCTGAGGTTCCTGCGCCGATATCCAAAAGAGCTACTCCCAATTCTTTTTGCCGGGGACTAAGACAAGACCCGGCACTGGCCATTGGCGAGGGAATCATATCTAAAATTTGCAGTCCAGAGTTTAAAACTGCCTGGGTCAAATTTTTTAAATAAGGAGCGAAGCCTCCCAAAGCCAAAACTTCGGCTTCTAATCTCACTCCTTGTAAACCCAAAACTTCTTTTATCCCTGACTGGCCATCAACAATAAATTCTCTGGGGAAAACATCAAAAATTTCTTTATTCAAAGGCAGGGAAAATGCCCGAGCCGCCTGTAAAACTCGATCGATATCCTCTTCAGAAATTTTTTGGTCGGCCCGAGAGACAGAAACTAATCCCCGAGAAGGAGTTGAAAATATATGACTTCCTCCAACATTAAGATAAACCGAATTGATTCTCTGGTTGGTTTCGGCTTTCACTCTCTCTAAGATATTTTGCAAAATATTGGAGACCTCCCCAGGGTCAATCACCACTCCCTTTCTAATTCCGGCAGCCGGTTCCTGAACCAGAGACAGAACTTCCAATTCTGGTTCTCCAGATTTTTTTACAGCCGTTAAAAGTTTTAATGCGCTTGTCCCAATATCTAAACCAGTTATGATATTACCCCTTGGCATATTTTTAAATAATAATTTTGTTTCTCTTCTGTTTTTTTAGCTTGAGCATCTGACTTTTCGTGGTCATATCCTAAGAGATGTAATACCCCGTGAATTAAAACCCGAGCCAATTCTTTTTTAAATGTTGTGCCAAATCTTTTGGCATTTTTCTTAACCTCTCCCAAACAAATAACTATATCTCCCGAGCCATCATACGAGAAAGAAAGAACATCGGTTGCCCTATTTTTCCCTCTATATTTTTTATTTAACTTTTTTATCCTTTCCTGCCCCACCAAAGCGATTGATAAATCTATTTTTCTTTCCTTGTCCTCTGAAGCTTTAGCGAAGGAGGATTCTCCATCTATAACTATTTTAGCAGTTTTCTTCAAAAAATCCTTATCAACAACTGCGGTTGTCAAATTATTAATTTCAATCATCGAAATAAATTGAAAATTTATTGAAGATCGAAATGAATCGAAGATTCATTGAGCTCAAAGGTAATATGTTTTATGTTTATGTTTCTAGTAATTCTCTGACAATTTTTGAAACCAAACTGCCGTCGGCTTTGCCCTTTACTTTTGGCATAACTTCCTGCATTACTTTTCCCATGTCTTTTACCCTGTTAAATTGTTCCGCTTTTGGCGGAACACCGCCTTCGGCGGATTTAACAGGGTGAATTTCTTTTACCACGGTTTTATCGATTACTTCTTTAACTAATTTTTTGATTTCTTCTTCTGAAAGCTGCTCCGGTAAATATTTTTCTAAAATTTCCAGCTCTTTTTTTTCTTTTTCGGCAAGCTCCGGCCTGTTGCCTTTTTCATATAAATCGATCGCTTCTTTTCTCTTTTTGATTTCTGAAGAAATTACTTCAATAACTTCTTCGTCAGTTAAGGCGCTTTCTTTTTCCAGCTCTTCCTGCTTTTCTTTGCTTAACCCGCCTAAGTTTTCCTTCGGAAAATTTTGGCGGGTAAATTTATACCTTTTTTCCTTTTCTTTATTGAAAATAGCAGCCAAAAGCAAACGTAAAACCGAGGATTTTAACTCTTCTCTGTTCTTCACGGCTTCTTTTAAATCCTCTCGAATGTTGCCTTTGAGAGCCATATTACTTTTTTAACTTTCCCATTTTTTTCAATCTCTCGTATTCTTTTTTCATCTCTTCCCTTCTCAAAGCTTCTTTTTTCTTCATATCTCTCGATTTTTCTTTTCTTTTAAATCTAATCTTTCTTGCCCGAAGCAAAATACCGCTTTGCTTAATAGCTTTGGTAAAACGGAAAATCAAAGACTGGCTTGACTCTCTTTCCTGTTTTTTAATTTCCAATGGCATATATTATGGTAATTGGGCGAGTTTCCCGCTAAGCAAATGTAAATGCAGGTGGTCAATCACCTGGCCGGCAGGGCGACCAACATTAATTATTAATTTATAACCGTTTAATTTTTTAGGGGCCCGCCGCCCTCGGCGGCGGGAGGATGCGGCGGGTGGGTTGTAGTCTTTGGCTATCTTTTGAGCAGCTAAAATTAACTCCCCCACTAATTCTTTATCTTGAAGTTCCAGATGGTCTACTGAAGTAATATGCTTTTTGGGAACAATTAGAAGGTGAATGGGGGCTTTGGGATGGATATCTTTGAAAGCGACAAGTTTATCGTTTTCGTAAACGATTTCAGCTGGTGTTTTCTTATTCGCAATTTTACAAAAAAGACATTGTTCCATGTTCGAAGATTAGAATGTTGGAGGGTTAGAGTGATTATTCTAACAAAGCGAGCAAAGCGAGCGATCTAACATTCCAACAATCTCACTTTTTTAGCCTTTTACTCATTTCACTTACTGCTTTTTCTATTTTTATTATATCTTGCCTCCCTGAAGCCATATCTCTGATAATAATTGTCCCTTCCAGAGCTTCTCTTTGTCCTAAAATTAGGGTATGACTTGCCCCGATTTTATCGGCTCTAGCCATTTGGGCATTTAAAGAATCCCGGCCGAATGATTCGGCAACCTGAATTTTAGCTTTTCTAAAATCTTCCAAGAGTCTTAAACTCTTTCTTTTGGCTAAAGTCCCAAGTTGGGCTAAAAAGATTTCCGGCGTCTTCTCTTTTTTAAATCGGACTTGTCTGGCTTTTATTAAATTGATTATTCTTTCTATTCCTCCCGATCCACCTGAGGCTGGAGTGTCTCGACCTCCCAAAAGCTTAACTAATCCATCGTATCTTCCTCCGGCTACCAAAGCTCCTTGACCTCGACCTGTCTCATCTGGGGCCCTGCCTTCAGCAGGGAGGGTGGACTCCAACCCTCCCACCACCCTCCTAGAAGGCACCTCGGGTGGATTGGAGTCCTCAAAAATTTCAAAAACAGTTTTAGTATAATAATCTAATCCCCTAACCAAATAAGGATTTAGACGATAGGGTAACTCAATTTCGTCTAAAAATTCCAAAACTTCTTTAAAATGGGCTTTGCATTCGTCGCAAAGGTGGTCAACCATTTGAGGAGCTTGGCTAAATATTCTCTGACACTTTTCTTCCTTACAATCTAAAACTCTTAAAGGATTTTCTCTTAATCGGCGCCGACAATCAGCGCAAAGAGAGGCCTCTCTTGACCTAAAATAACTTATCAAAAGTTTTTTATAATAGGGACGGCACTGACCGTCTCCAATACTATTTATTTCAACAATTAAATTTTTTAATTTTAACTCTTTTAAAATATTGTAAAAAACCTGAAGGAGTTGGGCGTCAATCACTGAGCTTTCCTCGCCAAGAACCTCGAAGTTAAATTGGTGAAATTGACGATATCTTCCTGCCTGAGGACTCTCGTATCTAAAGAGAGGACCAATTGAGTAAAGCTTTACTGGCTGAGGAAGATTAAACATTCCATGCTCAATGTAAGCTCTAACCACCCCTGGTGTAAATTCAGGTCGCAAAGTTAAATAATCACCCCCTTTAGTTCGGAGGCTATACATTTGTTTTTGAACGATGTCAGTGGTTAACCCCGTTCCTTTTGAGAAGAGTTCTGTTTCCTCTAAAATTGGAGTTTCAATCTTTTGAAATTGATAAAAATCAGCAATGTCTTCGCAGACCTCGCAAATCTTCTGAAAGTATTTCTGCTCTTCTGGCAAGATGTCGTGCATTCCCGTTGATGATTGAAACTTTAGTTTTTTACTCATAGACAGGGACTTCGAATTTAGCTAAGGCGCCAAAGGGCCAGGCTCTAAAAATCACTCGACCAATAATATCTTCTCTGGGTAATGGGCCCCAGCTCCTCGAATCGGAAGAGGAAATTCGATTATCTCCTAAAACAAAGTAATCATCTCCAGTCAAAGTTACTCGGATATCTCCGGGAGTCGGAGTAAATGAAGGAAGATAGTTTGTTTCATTTAAAATTTGAGTCCCATTCTCATTTAAAATTATTACCTTGCTATCTTCAATCGTTATCGTTTCTCCGGGAAGACCAACGATTCTTTTGATATAGCGCTGGGAAGGATTTCCAGGGTATTTAAAAACCACCACGTCCCCTCTCTGGGGACTCCCGAATCGATAGGAGATTTCATCAACAATTAAATAATCGCCATCGGCAAAATTTTGCTCCATGCTCTGGCCCCTGACAAAAAATGGCTGAAAGATAAAATAGCGAATAGGGACTACTATTATTAGCGCAATAATTACTATTTTTACGATTTCCCAGATAAAAGCAAGAAATGATTTCATACCCAGTATATCAACTTCCAGAGCCAAACGCCGTTAGGTGCGTTTTACCCTGTTTGTGGTATTAAATATTAATAATTTTATATTCACTTTCCTTGAAGTTATGCCCCGGCGTTTGTCTGGAACGCACCTACTGGAAGTTGTATTACTGGGCATACTTTAATAATTATACTATTTTTTCTTTTAAAATCAAGTTGGGCGAAGAGATAAATCTCTTCTTAATCTTCGCTAGCGCTTGATGGGCGAAGAGATAAATCTCTTCTTAATCTTCGCTAGCGCTTGATGGGCGAAGAGATAAATCTCTTATCGAGTCCCGCTTTGCGGGACGAAGATGGAGAAGAAGGAGTAATCCTTCTTCGACTCTTAATCTTCGCTAGCGCTTGATGGGCGAAGAGATAAATCTCTTATCGAGTCCCGCTTTGCGGGACGAAGATGGAGAAGAAGGAGTAATCCTTCTTCGACTCTTAATCTTCGCTAGCGCTTGATGGGCGAAGAGATAAATCTCTTATCGAGTCCCGCTTTGCGGGACGAAGATGGAGAAGAAGGAGTAATCCTTCTTCGACTCTTAATCTTCGCTAGCGCTTGATGG
>Ga0315294_10004263_pt1 | contig 15590 bp, 7 predicted proteins | sample YL17G13_40_MG_FD_203626 | JGI IMG/M metagenome (GOLD analysis project Ga0315294, IMG submission 203626) | Sediment microbial communities from Yellowstone Lake, YNP, Wyoming, USA - YL17G13_40 | ecosystem: Environmental > Aquatic > Freshwater > Lake > Sediment | place: USA: Wyoming | collected... | reverse complement strand
CGGCAAACCATTTTGCGCCTCTGTTCGCTCGGCTCCGAAACGATTACAGAAGCGCCGCGCGCCCTGGCGACAACAACGTGCAGACACCCTATCGGGCCGGCTCCCATAACCACGACGGTTTCACCAAGACCGGTCGCTATTTTCTGATGCAGGGCCAACACCGAACAGCTCGGCTCAGCCAAAGCAGCGTGTAAAAATGACAGACCCTCAGGCATTTTATGAACAATACCATTCGTCAGAACTTCGCCGCTAAGAACCATTTTTTCGGCAAATGCGCCGGGGTAGCCGGGCGTAACCCCCAGAAAACAAAGTTTGTCGCACACGTTGTACATACCGCGCTTGCAGTAGTAGCATCTTCCGCAGTGAACGTCAGGTGCAATAGCCAGCCGCTCTCCAACAGAGAAACCTGCGACTTTTCTGCCTGCTTCAGTAATTACACCGGCCGCCTCGTGGCCGGGCACAATACTATCAGCTCCGTCCGGAGGCCCTTCGTTCCATCGCCGTAAATCGGACCCGCAAATACCACACGCCCGAACCTGCAAAACCAGACCGTCATCCGGAGCGACCGGCTCAGGAATATCTCTAATCTCAAGTTTTTTAGGCCCTGTTAAAAATGCCGATTTCATAATTCCTTCTTTCAGTTCTATTATGGTGCAACGGAGTTGATTTATCAACGATACGGGTTTATTCTACTTTGAAACATTACGATAAAACACCTTTTTTTATTCCTTTTATAAAGGAATTACGGATGTAGAATTTTACCTTATTTTTTTTGCGGTTAGCACGGGTTTTTGATTTGAGATTAATCCGCCATACGTCTGGCGGATAAACCCCAATCCGGTGAGCTTGTCGAATTAGTCATCATTTTATATTCGCCCGTTGTTAGACCTTCACCGACGGAGTTTACCCGCCATTCGTGTGGCGGGCACCTCTTGTACGGCCCAGCAAAGTATATGGAGTTTACCCCGTACGGAGTTTACCCCGTACAATGATACGGGGATACGGGGACAGAGCTTTTCCCACAGAATGGCATTGGCCATCCCCAATGGGACTTTGACCCCCGACGGAAACATTCGGGGGCCCAATGTTTTTATTGACTTTTCCGCACTTGCCCGCCACTATGTATGGTGGGTCAGTCCCGTAGTATTTTTGGAAACTTGTCCGCTTTTGTCTTGTAAAGTGGATAAGAAAATAGTTGGAGTTTTTGTTCATTGGAGAAAGAAATGTATCCCCGACGAAAAATTCGGGGACTAAAGCGGCGTACTGTACCTGTATGTTTGGTCATCGCTTTTGCCACGTGCATAACAGGTATCCTTTCTGCCCAGTCCCCAACACTTGCCCGCCGTACGTTTGGCGGGAAGGCATCGGAGGTCGTATTATCAAATGACATTGTTCGTTTCGAGTTCGCCCCTGAGTATATGGGGCTGATTGCAATGACAGACCTGGCGACAGAGACTAATCACATCCAGCCTGTCGATGGAAAACATACGCTCTGGGAACTCACCTTCTGCCGCGGAATAGATATACGCACCCTCTCAAACACCAACCTGCCCTGCACCTCTAACAGGATTGAAAAACTTTCAGATGGACTTGCACGGGCAACTTTTGAATGGCTTAACATCGACCTCGAAAAGGAAAAAAGTGTCGTTACCGTACGAGTAACGGTGGACCTGCCCCAAAATCTTGGCATAGCATCCTGGAGAATATGGGTCAATAACGATTCTAACATCTGGGGGCTTTATGAAGTTGACTTCCCGAAGTATAGCGGATATCTAAAATCTGGAGAATACGATGTCGCCATTCCCACAGGTAACGCTGGCAAACTTTTCAAAAATTGTCGCGAACGATTGTCTCATAAATATCCGCACGGCTGGTCAATGCCGATGCAGTTCTTATGCGCAACCAAAGGAACCAGCGCAGTCTATGTCGCCGCACACGACCCGCGTGCGTGGGATAAAACTTTTACTTTAGACCCAGGCAAGGAGTTTTATGTAAAAACCAGCGTCGAGAATATGGCCGTCCCCGGCTCCGACCACAAAGACCCCTTTCCGGTAATGATGGGCATATATCGCGGAAGCTGGCTGGAAGGATGTAAGATTTATCGAAAATTCGCAATCACTGCCCCCTGGACATCCGAGGGGAAAATTTCACAGCGTAAGAGTATGCCGCAGGCACTTAAAGATGTTGGGCTGTGGATGTTGGTGAGCAGTTACATCGGGCCGGAGAACGGCACCCTGGAAGAAAAGAATAAGCCCCTGATTGATGCACAGAAGTATTTTGACGTCCCTACCGCCGCACACTGGTACAACTGGCACGCCATCCCGTTTGACACACACTATCCACACTACTTTCCAACCAAACCAGGCGTCCCGGACCAGGCGCGTGACCTTGTGTCAAAAGGTCTTGTCATAATGCCTTATATCAATGGCAGAATTATTGACATCTCTAACGGTGACTTTAACGACTATTTTCCTTATTGCGCCAAAGACCAGATGGGAAAGCATTATGTGGAAGTTTATGGCAACGGCGTAAAACAGGCCCCTATGTGCAGCTTCACAGAATTCTGGCAGGATAAGGTTGCAGACATTGTCAATCGCCTTGGGGCGGAAGTCGGCGTCAATGCAGTGTATATCGACCAGATAGCGGCTGCAGGGCCGGTTCTTTGTTTTGACAAATCACACGGACACCCGCTTGGCGGCGGTGGCTGGTGGGTCGATGGCTATCGCAAAATGCTAAAGAAAGTCCAGAAGGTCGCACATAGCCCGCCGAAGGCGGGTCTGATCCGCGGCAGGGACATGATTATTACCACCGAATGCGCCGCAGAGCCTTTTATGGATGGAGTCGATGCCTTCCTTACCTGGATAAAACCTGATGACCGTGAAATTCCGATGATAACAGCGGTCTACTCAGGGTACAGCATTTATTTTAGCAGTCCTGCGTGGTTCGAACATGGCGACCGCGCCTGGATTATGGCACAGGGACGGGCCTTTCTCTGGGGCATTCAGAACGGCTGGATGGGATTCGAGTTGTTCAACCCGGAACACGCTAAAAAAGCTGCCTATCTGAAAAAGGTTGGAAAGTATCGTATTGCAGGAAAAAAATTCCTTACCTTTGGAGAATTGGTTGACCTCGTTAACCCGACGAGCGACATTGGAACCATTACAGAACCCTGGCCCGACCACGGCAATAATCCCCGAAACGCAACCCTTCCAGGTATCCAGGGAGCTGTTTGGAAGGCAGAGGATGGGACGCTTGGTATTTTCCTCACAAATTACCTGGAAAAAGACAACACCATCGAGTTCACAATTGACCCAGCCAGGTATGGCGTTGCCGCCCCCTCCGCCAAATTTGCAATCACGCAACTCGCCCCCGAGGGCTTGCCCGCCATTTGTGTGGAGGGAGAACATTGCGAAGGAACGGTTACCTCACCAATCATCCGCCGAACCGAAACTTTGGGTCCCTATCAGATACGCCTGTTGGAAATTCGTGGAAACTGACATTGCGTATTGCGTATATCGTATTGCGTATTACGCACAGCGCATCACGCACTACGCACGACGCACTACGCACGACGCACTACGCACGACGAATTACGCACGGCCGGAGCTACCACAGCTCATTGATTCTCTTGACAGTCTCGTTAACCAGCATCTGTCCACCCTCCGGTCCGACGATATACTTATCGGCGCTGTAGCCGCCCCCCTTGACAGCCTTTTCAGTCGGCAGATACCCGCTATGCTGACAGGATAGATTCACCAGCAAAGTAAGCACTGCCCGGCTGCGGGCTTTAATACGCACCCCGTAATCCAGAAACATCTCAAACGGATTGGTCGCTATCGCAACATCTCCCAGCCGAATCACATGAAATTCAATGGGCTTGACTGAATCGGTCTGGTAGAACGGTAAAGCGGATGACTCCGCTTCAGGCAGCTCCAAACTCACTACAGTATGTCTAAATGGCAACTCTGTTTTGATATCAGCTTTAGCGCAGGAAAAAACCTCATCAACCGCATTGGCGATACGCCGCGCTATCTCCTGTCGCCTCGATATGCCTCTTCTTTTCTGCATAATTTGTTCTGCCTCGTTGCGGAAAAGCGGATGGGGCGAAATATCTCCAGCCGCGGCGCACTGTGGAAAAATAAAAATATCCTGGGAATATCTTTTCCGAATCTCCTTTCTTGTATCGTGCCAGAAATCAGCCGATACTTCCCCCAAATTTTCCGTCTCCTGGGAGGTGCAGGCGATATTGACCACTATCCCCGTCAATTTCTGGTTCGGCTCCCAGAAAAATAACATCTCCACTGCATGGTCTTCGTATCCCTCAATGTTGGAAAAATTCTCTGCGTTTGTGTTGCCGTACATCGCGGAGGAACCATCAAAATAGTGTGCCCGTCGATTCATTCCAACCACAGCGTGACCGAGTGCCCAGCTTACCCCGCTGGCTTTTCGGTTTTGCCAGGCTGTTACCACGGCATTAGCTACTTGTTCCAAAAAGAAATCTGCATATTCGGATGCCTTCATTACGCCTTCATCCTTGCTTACATCGTAGAGGTCTCCGAAGGCATCGTCGATAAAACCGGGGCCCGTATGGGTATGGGTGGCAGTCAGAAATAGTTTTCGCACATCAAAATCCGGCACTCGGGGTTTTATCAGGTCCCTCAGGCGTTCCTGGATTGGCTTTCGGATATATAACAAGTCACACGAAACCATAATGGCCTGTTCTTTTTTTCCCTCCTTTTCACGGCTTTCCAGAGCCAGCACAGTTGCCGTTAAGGGGTCAAGGACCGACCTCGCAATCCGTTTGTACAGTTGTCCTGTTAGGGCCACGGGCTTCTTAGGCGTGATGTCCTCGGACGCCCAGCCCACATAAAGCGAATTTTCCTTGTGGTGAGCTTGTCGAATCCATCCTGTCTTATTGGGCAGTGATGCGTTGCCCATTTCTTTGGCATCGGCTGTTTCTTTCACCGGACCTATCTGCTCGAAAGGTATCCGCTTGAAGCCGAGTTTGAACGCCGGTGAGTCGTCTCTCAGGCGAAAGTCCCCCTTCTCCGGGTCAACAAAGCACGGGTCAGTCCCGACAAGATTGTCCTGGGCATCAACAACGTCCTTGGTAGCGCCCCAGGTAGTCTCCAGCCACTTGCTCCCGACACAGATATTGCGTGCCACAAGGATATTGCCCGGTGGTACACCCTCATCTTTGGCGTAGTACTTTTCCAGCTCAGCTATCTGGGGGTATCGTGTGCTGTAGGGCGGCTGCTTCCAGTTCATGTTCTCCAGCCATTGTTTCATAGTCTGATAGACCATATTGTGCCAGACGGGTGCTTTGCTCAAACCCCGCCCATCGATTTCAATCGCCGGGTCGCAGTTGATGAAGATATTGTTCTCGACCTTGAAGTCCCGCCCGCCGCCGAGGAACACGGCCCGGTGAAGCTTCCACAGCACATTGCCGTATATCTGCGTGCCGCTGACACAGTCATCCATATAGATGCCCATAGAGCCCATCCCCACCCCGCCCGTATGGTGAATGAAGTTGTAGCGTATGATGTTACCGCGGAAGGTGTAGTCCCTGCCCGTATAGATGGCGCCCACATCACCGGTTTCAAGGCAAACGTGATGGATTTCGTTGAGTTCAATAACGTGTTCATTGCCCGAGAAAAGTATAGCGCAGTGAGGATGGTCGTGTATCAGGTTGTTCGAAGCACGGATACCCACGCCTGTCATTGAAATCGCAGGCGCGTAGCATCTGGACCATCGAGCCACGTGGTGAATGTGGTTGTTGTGGGCGAAATGACCCGCCGGCGTTAGCGTTTTGCGGTCTCCGCCGCTCAAAGAGACCCCGCCATCGCCCGTCTCGTAAATGTCGCAGCCGACCACTCCATTATTCTTGCCGCCGCTGACTGTAACGCCGCAATTGCCTATGTTTCGCAAGACGCACTCTGCTACCAGATTATTACTTCCGCCCGAAATCCGGATGCCGTCGCCGCGGGTGCACTCAACCGTCAGACCGCGAATCGTAATATGTGAAGCGCCATTTATATAAATAACAGGGCTTTCCACGATGGAAACCATAGTTTTGCTCTGTTCGAGCGGTGCTGGCGGCCAGAAATACAAAATGCCGCTCTTTCGGTCCATATACCATTCACCCGCCTCATCTAACTCTTCCAGAATATTAAGAAAATAGAATCGTCCCCCGGCCCCGCCAACACGGAAACCGTAGTTGCCGTAAGGAGGGCTGGTCTTGATTAGATGCTTCTCAATATCAATCGACTCGATATGTTCGTATGAGTTCGCCCAGTCGTAGGCCCAGTAGCCATGTACCCAGATGTCGTTGGTATCTTTCCATCGATTAGGCCTGCCCCCTTCGTAATTGAACCCTCCCGCCAGCTTACCAAGGTCACCGCCGTGGTCGTCACCGGTGGCCTCCGGGTAGCCGACGATTCTTAAGAACTCGTTATTGGGCCACCGCGCGACGCTCATCGGCTTGTCCTGGAAGAATAGTTCTAACGCTGCAGGTGCGGCCTGGCGAGCAAAACCGCGCGACCGGAATCGTCCAAAGTCGCCGATGCCCTGCGCCCTCAAGTCCGCCTGATAAACTTCCCCACGGCCAGCCGGTTCAAGGCGAGCAAGAACGGCCTCATCCTGTACCTTTTGCCAGCCGCTCACTCCCCTGCCGCCGATAATGCTGACCTGGGCGCCGGGCATAGCCCTATAGACGATTGCTGACTCGGCTGTGCCGGAGTCTTCAGGTATCAATTCAAATGTCCGGTCCAGGTAATATCTCCCGCCACAAATCCACACCGTTACACCTGCCCCCCGAATGATGTTATCGGGGGTCGCAGCCGACTTTCGTTCGCGTATGGCATCTCGTGCACGCTGGATTGTGGCAAATGCCTCAGTGGAATCGGTACCGGATGCCGCATCGTTTCCGTCGGGTGAGACATAAAAAGCATATCCTTTTGGTACCTCCGGAAGTGCTGTCCGATGCATAGACAAAACAACCAGAGCAATCAACAAGTATAAAGACCACAATTGTCTTATTCTCATAAAGTCTCCTCTTTTAATAGCGACATATCGAAGTATTCTATTACATTATCTCCTGCGGCTCAAGGGGCTATCCGAACACGATGTATCAGACTGTACGATAAGCTATGTTCTTTTCTCGGGACAGGTAGAACTGAGCACTTCGGATGAATTCCGGTCCGGCCTGATTGACGATATTCGCATCTACAACCGGGAGATTAAGCCTTGAAATTACTCGTTTCGCCCCATACGAGCAGAAAGGAATACGGAAAATGAAGTCCTCCAGTTGTCATGTCGAGCGCAGTCGAGACATCTGGTCACGGAGTATGCTTGCTCTATATTCACAGCCAGATTCCTCCACTTCGTCCCGAATTGTGTCGGGACTTCGGTCGGAATGACGTGTGTACGGGTTTTTAACCTTATTTTGCCCAGAAGGGTAGGAAGGATGGTGTCAAATGAAACGGTTTGATGATTCGAAAATTACGTTACTATTGCCGGCGTGGTTCTCAAAAAAACAGCCGGACTCTGCGGCAGCCAAAATCTTTTGAAATAAGGACTTGCAGTAAAAGATTTAGCTTTCGTCTGGCAAAATGGCATGGTTTCATCCATATTTCGCTTGACACGCCTGACTGCTGTCATTACTTTGGTAACTGTCATATTTGTGTAAGGAGGTTTTTAGTCCGGCGACCGAGTAGACGAATGTACCCGGTTTCTCGGCGCAATTTTTGTGCATGGCAGAAGGGTGGCATCTATAAGAATGTCAAAGGGATTTCTGATTGATCTAACCGTTCTCTATGTGGGAGCAATTGTCATCTTGGTGAATCCCTCTGACTATGGGGCCGCGCCGGTTGGTCCGCATCCGGTTATACAACCGGGCGGTCAAACCTTGAATCTGAGAACTCTTCTCGCCCCCTGGCAGAAAGGACCATAAAAAATGAAATCCTTCGCTTGTCATGTCGAGCGCAGTCGAGACATCTGGTCATGGAGTATGCTTGCTCTATATTCACAGCCCGATTCCTCCACTTCGTCCCGACTTGTGTCGGGACTTCGGTCGGAATGACGTGTGTACGGGTTTTTAACCTTATTTTGCCCAGAAGGGCAGAAAGGTTGGTACCAAATGAAATGGTTTAATGATTCAAAAATTATGTTACTGTTGCTGGTGTTCGTCGGGCTGACGCTTGCCGCTGGAAGTGCGAACGCCGATTTCACATTCGGTGAGCCGGTGAACCTTGAGTCGGTCATTCCGGTCCTCGACCCCGCATACGACGCTATCGATTGCTTCTCATGCGATGGGCTGGAGATGTTCATCGACTCGAACCGACCTGGCGGGTATGGTGACTTTGACATCTGCGTCCTGAGACGCGACTCGCAGGACGCTGAGTGGGGCCCTCCGGAAAACCTCGGCCCGATGGTCAACAGTCCAAGTCAGGAGTCCTTCTCATCGATTTCGGCCGACGGACTTACGCTCTATTTTGGCTCAAACCGGCCAGGCGGATATGGCTACTTCGACATCTACATGATAACACGCGCGACGAAAAACGATCCCTGGGGAGCGGCCGTGAATATGGGCCCAAACATAAACAGCTCTGCTACAGACGGTGAACCTTGGCCCTCACCAGACGGCCTGGAGTTCTACTTTGAATCGTATCGAGCTGGCGGATACGGTCATGCCGATATCTATGTGGCAAAACGCGCGACAATAAACGACACGTGGGGCGTGCCGGTCAATCTTGGCTCCGTGGTGAACGGAGCATACTGGGAGCAGTGGCTCTCCCTTTCGCCAGATGGACTCTTGTTGCTCTTTTCCGACCACCCCAGCGCCAGTTCGTTTCGGCCGGGTGGGTACGGTAATGCGGACATGTGGATGACGAGACGGGCGAGCATCTCTGACCCTTGGCAGTTGCCAGTGAATCTCGGGCCGAAGGTTAACAGTTCCGCACATGATGGCTCACCACGCCTCTCACTTGATGGTCGTACGCTGTACTTTTGGACCGCCCGCAGTGGTAGCTGGGAGAACTACCAGGCGCCGATCATCCCCATCGTTGACTTCAACGGGGACGAAATAGTGGACTTCAAAGACTTTTCCAGACTTGCTCAATACTGGGGCCAGAATGAATTGTCAGTTGACATTGGCCCGATGGCTTGGGGTGACGGCAGGGTGGATATTCAGGACCTGGCTGTTTTTGCTGAAAATTGGCTGTTTGATTTTTCGCTTATAGCACATTGGAAGTTAGACGAGACCGAAGGCACTATCGCCCACGATAGCATCAGCAATAAGAACGGCAACCTTAATGGTGGGCCTATCTGGCAGCCTGCCGGCGGTAAGATAAATGGAGCGCTACAATTCGACGGGACCGATGATTATGTCAGCACGCCTTTTGTTCTGAATCCTGCAACCGGTGCATTCAGCGTCTTCGTCTGGACTAAAGGAGGTGCGCCAGGCCAGGTAATCATATCTCAGACCAATGGTGCAATATGGCTTGGTCTTGGTGTGGATAGCTCGGCCGGGAAGCTCTTAACCAGGTTAAAAGACGCCACTCCCTGGATTCCTGCACTTGTATCGGATTTTGTGATTACCGATGGCGACTGGCATCGGGTTGGTTTTGTGTGGGATGGGGCACGAAGGCATCTTTATGCGGATAGCGAGGAGGTTGTTGTGGATAGCAGCAATCTTGGTAAATTGGTCACCTCGGATGGCGGCCTGTACATTGGTGCCGGACCAAGCCTCTCTGGAACAAGTTTCTGGTCCGGCTTGATTGATGACGTCCGCATCTATAATCGGGCGGTAAACGGCGATTAAGCCGATTTCCGGCAAAGCTAAACTCAATCGAAAATCACAATTCGGTTGCCCTTTTTTGTCACGGTGACATTGTGGATTGTTATCAGTCCCCACCTGTCGGCGATTACTTCGCCTGACTGGACTTTTTTGGTTTCTGCGATGTTAGTCCAGGTTAACTTTTGGCCTGCTTGGGTCCTGAACTGTTGCAGTCGCCTTGGCGTGATGTCAACCGTGCACTCTTCATCGGGTGCTCTTGGCGTTAGCGATACCGTCATTTCCCATCTGTCAGGTATGTCAACGACGTCTTCGGTGTCCCAGTAAAGATAGAGATTTACCTGGCCGGACGAATCGCCGTCGTAATAATCTGTCTTCGTCTCTTTATCAATGGTCACTTCTTTTGGTGTTTTTAGTTTGCTTGCCGTGCCCGGGTCATCGTCGAGAGAACAATTAGTAAAAGCCGGCAAACTCTGGTCAGCTCGAATATCCAATGGCATAACCCGCTCGCCGCCATCAGCCGGCATAGCAGCACGCTGACCGTGGCCGCCCAGCCCCCAGGTAAAAAGATGGGGCCGGCGAGTCTCCTGCATCGCCCGATAGAATTCCACAGCCTGAGGCCAGCCTATCCCTTCATCGTTCTTCCCATTGGACCAGCTGATATACCCGATTTCCTTGGTTGGGTACATCCACAAATAGGTAGCGTCATTGAAATACTCAAAGACCGGCGTGCCGTCCTCATACTTAATGAGCCACTCCTTTTTTCCATAGACGTTTTGATATGAGCCGGTGAATTGAGGCGTATTACCCGGGTCGTGAACGCCAACCCAGCTTACCGACCACGCTATCCTGTCAGGGCAGCGAATAGCAAACATTACCGCACCGCTGCCGCCCATAGACGAGCCTGCGGTGAAAACCCGTTTCATATCGAGCTCGTATCTTTTGGCAGCCCAGTCCAGAAAAGACAGCATTCGAGTTATTGTGTATGGCCGGACGACACCTTGTTTCCATTTTTCCTCAGATTGTTCTCCCAGGTAGTAAAGTTCATGATACCCCGTCCACCAGTCGTATGGTGTCTGGTTGGATGATATAAGATATGTGGTTGCTAACTTTTTGTGGCTGTACCACCACCCAAAGCCCTCATTCAGATTTCCACCCCAGCAATGTAAGTGTAAGCCGACAGGCGTTGGTTTCTTCTCAACCTGGGGCGGAATTGCCACTAAGTAGTCGATGGGCTTGTTCTCAACTGAAGCATTGGGCGGCCCTTCCCACCGCACATAATAGTGCAGCTCCGGGTTTTGGATGTAGGCAAATTCTTTGGGCTTTATGATTCTCTGAAGGACCGGCACGCCCCGGCCTTCAACTTCTTGTACCGGCTCCTGGGTCGCATTGGCACTGGTGATGGACTTATTTTCCCCCTGAAAGTTTTTGTCAGGGGCTTCTTTGCAGTACGTGACAGCGTAGTAGGTCTTCATAGCAGCTCTGTCAGTTTGTATCGTTTGTGTGCGTGGATACTTGGGATTGTGCACGTAAAGTCCTGTGCCATACGCGAGAGGCCCATCACCGTCTCTTACGACGTAGCGAATTGCCGGCTTACCTTGCTGACCTCCGTCGCCATAATAACCAACATTCCAGCAGCTCAAAGGCCCCACCTCCGCAATAGGATTCATTCCCTCAACAGAGCTAATTGGCTTGTCGCTGCGATAAACGCGGTAACGAACCCTTTCATTCTTATCACTCTCTTCGAGTATCTTCTTAACTGTTGCATCATCAACGTCTTTCTCGATTTCAGATGGGCTGACTTCTGTCCAGGTGATGAATGTCTGACCCTGGTGATGTCGGACCGTAAGTCCGCTAACCTGCGCTTCAGCCGAAAATGCAGGAGCCGCACCCAGAAATAAAGTGAAGAATAAAAAAAAGATGCCGGTATTAACCGCTACCTGTTTCCTATTCATTGATAGCGCTCCATCGGGGTGATTGTCAGCGAAACAATCGCGCCGGTCACCGGGCTTTTCAGGTTTATCCCCAATCTGGTGGGTTGTTTGTGGATGTTGAGGTCTTCCCGGATGGTTTCGGCCCGGATATCAAACTCGGCGCCGGTAACTTTTATGTCCACGCGCAGCGCCTCTTCCTTATCATAAATCACTAATGACGAAGGAGAGAGTTGCTTCCATTGACTGAATGTTACCAGTGCCGTACTAAAATCACAAGGTCTGGAGAAAGCAACCTCATCGGTCACGCTTAAAGAACCGCAACCCTGACGCGAATAGACAAATTCACGCTCGAGCTTTTTGAGTTCCGGCACATCATAAGCGGAAGAAATATCCAGGACCAGAGTGTCAGTGCTATCCGTAAAGTCCCGGCGAACCACGCGGCCACGGGCCTGACTTCCGGTCCGCTGCAGCTTACCGGCGACCACAGGCACAGGATGGCCGAAGGAATTGAGGACGTTGCTTTCATACCGGCGACTGCTGAATGTGCGGGCAGTATAGACCTCCGAGCCGGGGTCAAGCAGCAGGGGCTTATCACCTAACACCACAACGAACGAGCCGACATCATTGTGGTTATGATGTTCCTGGTTATGGCCGCCTTTGAGGGCAACAGCCAGATGCGAGGACGAATTAGAGCCCGGCCGGCATATCAGAACGCCCCCCTGCTCAAACCAGGACCGGACCGGCCGAAGGCCGGCTTGATCCACCCTGGGAGGCCCTTGCACAGGTGCGGTGCGGGAAGCAGAATTGGGAAAGGAGTACATCATACTCTGATACAGCGCACTACTGGCAGAGGCAGGCTCAATCTGTTCCCACGAGCGCAAACCCAGGCCCAAGCGACGGCTGACAAAATACATCAACTGCATACCGGGCTTGGCATCTATAGAGCAGTCGGCAAAGGCGGGATATACGCCGTTGAGTATTTCGATATTCGCGCCGAAGGTGGCGGCCTGCTTTGCCTTGGGGTTTTGCAGCAGGTCCACTTTGCCGTTGGTGGCCTGATAAATCATTTCGCTAAGCATTATGTAATAGCCGAAGCCGTAGTTCCAATAGCCAAGGCCTTCGGAGCAGTAGCCGTCATCGGTGAATCCTTCGAGGAAATTCTTCGAGTACTTTTCTGCAGCCACAACAAAAAAAACCCGGGAGCGGGGCGAATCAATCACAGCCAGCGCCGAACCGGTCACGCCGGCAAGGCAGACAGCGTTCCAGTTGTTAGTTCCGGTTATCCACCAGTTTTGCTCGCGTTTGCCCAGCACCATATCCCGGTAGGGTGCAAAAATACGTCTATCGAGGTTGTCACGAATGAGTTTACGAACTTCCGGACTTAATCTGCTCGCTGGGGCGAAGCCCAGCGCAGCCCAGTCAGCCAGCAGGTAATCGGCGGTGGCCAGAGACCAGGCAAGCGCAGAGGAGCCGAGGTCAATGTCCACACTTGTCCCATTGAAGTTGGCAAGCTTCGCATCGTGGGCCGGCATGACCCACGTGCGTTCGGAGCACAGCACCCGCACGAGTTCTTCAAACGCCGCCATAAAACGACCTTTATTTTCCAGACATTCGGCTAACACAAGCGTACCGACTCTTCCACGACGAAGGCCGCTGACTTTCTGCCAGCGGGTGCGGTTGCCGGTGCGAGAGTAATCCAGATATAGGTCATCTGGCTGTTCTGGAATGGGTTCTTGCAGTAGATTTTCTGCCTCGGAAGTTACTTTTTTGAACGAATCATTTCGAGCCAATCTTTCCCAGGAATCCCTGTCGGTAATCGGTGAGCCGAACCCCCTCGGCTTTTCAGCAAGCAAGACGGCAATGTCCTCGATACGATTTTCGTCAAGCTTTTCGACTGCCGCTAAAGCTGCACTTTCAGCCGGAATTACGTTAATAAACACCAGCAGCAAAATTGTTAAAGGTGCCATTCGTCTAATCATTGTTATTCCTTTCCGCAGTTCACCCGGGGCATACATCCGGCTAAAATTACGTGCCCCATCAAACGCTCACACCAGACCCGCCCTTCTCAACGGCAGTGACGAAGGGCCCGCACTCATGTGGACTATCGGGATTAATCCGCCATACGTCTGGCGGATAAATCGGCATATCCGGCACCCAGCCGCACGCGACCTTTTCTTCCTCCGAGCGGAAAAGTGATTCACGCGTCTTGGCCGATTCCCGCAGCTTCCGCACTTCACCATCACTAATGGGATGGTAGGCCTTCCCCACTTGAATTGCCTTATCTAACAAATCAAGATACGAAGGCGGTATCCCCACCGCAACCCCCTGCTGCGATAAACTGAAACGCAACGCCAAATCTATCTCGCCCGCATCCTCCAATGGCCGATACCAACATTGGCGAGTATTCTCGGCGCCTTTAGGCCAGGCGCCCCCGCACATCGGCTTCATCGCCAGCACCCCCATACCCTGCTCATTCGCAAGCTCAAGGACCGCTTTGCCAAATCCCATCTGGAAAAACTCGATGAAGTTAATCGCAAACACAACCGTATCAAAGCGGAAGCCCTTCATCGCCGCTATCGCCCCTTTTGTCGTGTGCGCCGAAAAGCCAAAGTACCGCACCTTTCCCTCTTCTTTCGCTTTCAAAAAAGTCTCCACAGCCCCGCCTGGCCCAAGCGCCTTGCGCACCTCATCAGGCGTGAAAATCGCATGCATCTGATACAAATCAAAATGGTCCGTCTTCAGCCGCGAAAGCGACTGCTCTAATTCCTTCCTCGCTCCTTCCTTATCTCGCATCTTCGTCTTACAGGCCAGAAAAATCTTGCTCCTGTCTATCCCCTGCAGTCCTACTCCCATCTTTATCTCCGCATCGCCGTATGCAGGAGCCACATCAAAGTAATTGACACCTTTGTCAAACGCATCCCTGATTCCCGCCGTGCACCGCTGTTGGTCATAATGAACAAGCGCAAGTCCAGGAAACCCCACAATTGAGACCTTCTCTTTTGTTCGCCCGAGCACCCTCCTCGCCAACCCCTCGACCTTCTCTGCCCTTTCTTTCGCGCTCCCCTCAACCGCCCCAAACCCTCGTTTCGCACCCAGCGCACAACTCCCCACCACACCACCAACCACCTTCAAAAACGCTCGTCTCTTCATAATCATTTCTCCATTTGCCGACACACAATCCAACTCTACTGTTTGTCCCACCGTCTCACCCACTTACTATTCACAACTCACCAGTCACAAACCACGATTCACGGGTCACGATTCACCAGTTCTTGGCCATTATTACAGATAGTCATTTTTTTCTGTGCACTGTCCATAGCCATTGATGGGTGGTTGCCCCTGTTATGAAACTTACTAAACTGCAGTACATATTTGAGATACCCAAGCCAATACTTTGCTACCTCGGAATGTCCCTCTCCCTCTTTGAGAACGAACTTCGAACGAGCATTGTATGACTCGATGATCCTGCCTGTCTTCATCTCTTGTTCAAGATGCCTTGAAAACATGGAATCTTGCCTGCCTCGGACAACCACTGTAATGACATTCTTGCCTGCGTCGATATGCTCCTGAATCTGAGGCGGATAGGATACTGCGGACATTGCCACGACAGCCGTGTATGACTCGGGTCGGTCGTAGGCCAACATCCATGCGTATACTCCGGATGTAGAGAATCCGGTCAGGTACACTCTATTGGTGTCGATATTGAACCTGCTCCGATAGAGGTTGATTAGTTCTATGAACTCCTGTCTTTTTGTTGTCCAAACGGTCTCATCCTCAATGGGAGTATCATGGCCAAGATTCCGCAATAGTCCCGACCAGATCAAAAGCACAGGCTCGTCAAATTTGTCCTTGAATTGCAAGAT
>Ga0315294_10004262_pt1 | contig 15590 bp, 27 predicted proteins | sample YL17G13_40_MG_FD_203626 | JGI IMG/M metagenome (GOLD analysis project Ga0315294, IMG submission 203626) | Sediment microbial communities from Yellowstone Lake, YNP, Wyoming, USA - YL17G13_40 | ecosystem: Environmental > Aquatic > Freshwater > Lake > Sediment | place: USA: Wyoming | collected... | reverse complement strand
GCTACCGGCTGTGCCTTCCCGCCCGATGAGGCCCCCTACCTCGCGGTCACCACTGACCATGCCCTCCTGCTCTATAAACGCTCCGGCGGGATATTCAGTTATCTTGATGGCTTCAGTTATGGGAATTCCTGCTACGGGGGTTCGTTCACTGCCAACGCTTCATACCTGGCGATCCCGGGCAAGGCCCCACGGCTGACGATCTACAAACGCGCCGGGGATGCATTCTCGGCGCTCACAGACCCGGTGGATGTGGGTCCGGCCGACGACCTCTACCAGGTCTCCTTCTCCACTGCTGGGGACTACCTTGCGGGGGCCTGCTATGCCTCCCCATACATCTATATCTGGAAGAAGTCCGGGGCTGATACCTGGACGAAGCTCGGCAACCCCGCGGTCCTCCCCACGGGTATCACCACCGGCTGCTCCCTGGACTGGGACGGTAATTACCTGGCCGTCTCTCATTACACTACTCCGTTTATCACGATCTACAAGCGCTCCGACTCCACCTTCACAAAATTGGACGATCCCGTGGACCTTCCTCCAGGTAATTCACAGCGTTGTGCCTTCAGCTCGAATGCACGATGGCTGGCCATCGGCAGCGCGACATCTCCCTACCTGACCCTCTACCTCAGAGACGGGGATACCTTCACAAAGATCACCCCGGACAGTTACCCCCCGGAATGTGGGTACGGGGCGCATTTCAGCAGCGATGGAAACTTCCTGGTCGTGTCACACTACCTTTCCCCGTTTGTCACGATATACAGGAGGTCCGGGGACACATGGAATAAAGTACTCGATTCCGATCGCGATATCCCCCTGCCTGATAGGGGATATGAGAACCCGGCTTTCTCAATGGTGACCACTGAGGGATTCTACCTCTCCGTCTCCCACTGGGGATATCCGTACCTCACGATCTACCGGTACGCCTCCCCCACGTCGCCCCCTTTCCCCACGGGAAAGCACAAAGGCCTCCCCCCCACCGAGCCCTCCCCGATCATGCTCCCGGCCCAGGCCTGGGGAAAGATCGGCCGCGGGACCGCCCAGCCGTTCCGGGACCCGCGGATGTCCGCGCCGATCAACACCTCCTGGAAATGCCCGCTGGACTGGAAGGAGCCCCGGCCGGGTGATCACATGTCAAAGCGGCGGACCGGGTGATGCACAACCGACACCTTCTCACCTGCGTCTGCCTGGCGGCATTACTGCTGGTTATTATTCCGGGGTCGGCCTATACCTGGTCGGACCATTTCACGTCAGATACTTCAGCTAATTACGATGGAAAGATTTCAGCCTATACCTGGAATACAGGATTGACTACCGGCTGGCTAAACTGCACGAATCCTGCCGGCCACCGGATCCTTCATTATAAGAATGAAAAGTTCGGTGGTGGCTGGTTTAACTACTCCTATACAGATTACGGGGGGTCATCCTGGCCATATATTATTTTGGGGGATGTTTCATCATCAGATACAGGAGATTCTGGGAATCCCACCACATCGGGTACAAAATATGGTTGCCGGGCATGGCCTTCAGCATGGTCCGTACTTGAATGTTTTAAAGTTGTTGGGGGGGTTTATACTGAATTAGGTGAAACCAGTTACTCAGTTGATTATCATTATAATATCTCGATATTCTGGGATCCTGCTACTGGTGACATTCACGTGTATGAAGACGATATCAATTTAAGATTGGATTTAAATGATAATGCCATTACAGATCCCGGTTACATGGGGGTCAGTTATTACTCTCCCAGTGACCAGCAGGTAGGATGGGATATATGGAACTATGCTAATGAAACTGGGGACTCTGCACCGGTCGCAGCCTTCACCGGCTCCCCTCGCGCCGGCGTCCGGAACGCGACCATAACCCTCACCGATGAGAGCACGAACACCCCGACCAGCTGGTTCTGGTGGGCTCCATCAACCGGGACACCCTGTCACAACAACGCCACCCTGGAGGTGACGAACCAGAACCCCGTGATTTTCCCGAAGAACTTCGGGTACTGCGGGATCTGCCTGACGGCGACCAATGCCGACGGGAGCGGGAGCACCTGCAAACCGAACTACCTCTATATCGCGCAGCCCCAGGCGGTGATCGCGTGACCCCGGGGAAAACCGGCTGAGACAGGAAGCCTTATCTCTTTCCCACAGCCTTATTTTCCTGTATGCGCCGCAGTGTAGTAAAATGTCCCTGGTGCCCTCCAGAAGCAAAGGAGATCGCGCTCCAGGGGATCGACATGCACGTGAAGACTCACCACCCGGAGCACCACGCGGACCTCCGGAAGATGTATTCTCAGCTCAAGAAAACCGCCATCAAGCGGGAGATCGTTCAGAAGGCGAAGGGGCAGAAGAAGACTCCGGTCGCCGCGGCCCCGCCCAGGGCGGTCGCGTCGACGCCGCCCAGGTCGCACCACACGTCGGCGCCACCCCGGGGCCCCGGTCCGGTCCCTGAGCATGGGAGGTATCCCCCTGCGGAGGGGGCCCCGGCCACTCCACCGGTAAAGAAGCCCGCGACCATCACCACTCCACCCGGGGGAGAAGGCGCCGGGGGTGAGTCCCCTGCAGGCCGCCCCGGGGAGGAGGGGGACTTTCTCGGGGACCTCTTCGATGGCCTCTTCCGGTGGATTAATACACCCTGACTTCGTGGACGAGGACTTCAAGGTGGTCCAGGTCCCCGGCCGGATCCCGCCCCTCCCTGGCGGCGAGCCGGCCGGGGAGGAAGAGGAGCCCGGACCGGGCGAGGACCTGGTGGGGATCTCCGGAGAGCCCGCAGCGGGGATCCCTGCAGGTGCACCCCCCCTGGGAGCCCCTCCCGGGGCCCGGGCCCTGGCGCCGGTCCCGGACCTCACGGAAGAGGACTGCCTCTTCCTCTCCGAGGCCCTCTGGTCCCTGCCGAACCTGATCGTGGACCGGGTACCGGTCCCGAACCATGACAAGCTCGTGAAATGGAACGCGCAGCTCTTCCGGTACTGCGTCCGGAAAGGGATCAACCCGTACGACTACATCTTTGACGAGCTGCCCCTGGTCCTGGCGACCGCGGCCCTGGCTGGGGGGATGTGGAAGGGGTATAAGGCCTCCGCACCTCCGGAGGAGCAGAAGAAGGCCCCGGTCCCGGCTCCAGGGGACGAGGATTACGCGCACCGGCAGGAAGTGGACCGGCAGCACGCGGAGGACCTGGAGACAGGGAAGATCCGGACGGCACCGGCCACGTCCGCGGAGGGTGCTCCCCCTGTCCCGGCCCCGGACCAGGCCCGCTTAAGGGAGGGTGGACCATGAGCCTCAAGGAAGCGCTCATCCGGAAGAGCCTGGGGCCGGCCATGGACCTGGTCCACTCCTGGACAAAAGAGATCCACCCGAAAAACGAGATCGCGGAATGGCTGGACCAGAACCTGGGCCTCCTCTTCGACCTCCCGCCCGGGGAGGAGCTCGAGCTCGGGGGGGTGGCCCCGCTGCTGACCAAGATCGCGGTCGCGGAGGCAAACGAGCGCCCCGCCTTCGTGGAGGAAAAGCTCCTCCGGTTCTATGACAGTTTCCGGGTCTTTTACCGGGACTACCAGGCAAAGAAGGGCCAATAAAATCAAAAGATGGGCGAGATACAGTCCAATTCCCGGATCTTCATCACCGGGAAGACCGGGACTGGGAAAACCACCTTCGCAAAGAAGGTCCTGTGGCCCCAGTACACCCGCCGGATCTTCTGGGACGTGAAGGTGGAAAACTCCGATCTGCTGGCGGTCTCCTCGCTCTGCACTACCCCCCTGGAGCTGGTCCGGGCCCTGACCAGGGGGAAGGTCTCCATCCTGTACCAGCCGGTGTCCCTGGAGCAGGAAGACTTCGACCAGGTCTGCGAGATCGTTTTCCAGGTCGGGAACCTGGCCCTCTTCGTGGATGAGGTGGCGGCGGTCTGCAGCCCCTCGGTGATCCCCCCGTGGTACCGGCAGATCCTGGTCCGGGGCCGGTCCAGGGGGGTGGGGACCGTGAACATCTCCCAGCGCCCGCGGGACTGCCCGAATACGATTATCTCCGAGACGGAACACCTCTTCGTCTTCCGGCTGCAGCTCGAGACCGACACCGCGAAGCTCCGCCAGGTGATCCCCCGGGAGCACCTGGGGAACATCTACACCATGCCGTACTACTGCAGCCTGTACGTGGACATGAGAGAGAACCGGCTCCAGTACCTGAAACCGGTCCTCGGAGTCTGACGGTCTCCGACGGTTTCCACTGGAAATATCCTAGGTTCTCCGAGGTACGGACGGCCACCTGCAGCAGGCCGGACCAGGTGCTCCTGGAGGCCTTCCCCCGTTTCCACTGGAACCCTGCAGGTGGACCTGCAAATATGATTCCCGGTGATAAACAGACAAGAACTTTATATCTGTCCGATATCATATCAGGGATTGATCCTTCGGGATTTTAAAATGGAGACAGAAGACACTATGGAATGGACATGGAAACAGATCGCGGTCACCGTGGTCATTGTGGTGATCGTGATCATCGTCGTTGAGCAGGTGAAGAAAGCGGGCTTCAATCCGGGCGGACTCCTCGGGTGAGGTGGCGATATGACCATCTCAAAAATTGAGCAGAACGAACTCCCGGAGTACCTGGTCCCGTTCACCCTGACCTACATGGCGACGGTTGCCGGGTCCACCGGCCAGGTGATCCTCGCAGCAGCGGGCCATCACCCGAAATGCCGGTTCGTCCGGGGCCAGGTCACCTCCCAGGCGTACAGCACCACGGCAGACCAGTACGTGGTCGAGGACGGGGACGGCAACGACGCGACCGCCGCCTGCGTGCAGAGTACAACGGTGAACACACCGGCGTCCTTCGTGGCCATCGCCGGGCAGTACTTCGACCGGACCGAGGCGATCTGCATCAACCGTACCGTGGTCGGGAACGCGGCCAATGCCTGCTTCGTGATCGTCCAGTTCGAGAGCATCGACTGAGGGGGAGGAGAAGACACCATGGCGATTGCTGAATGGGTGGAACTCTACAAAGACAAGTCCCTCTCCGGAGACGCGGGGACCGAGACGTTCCCGCTGAAGAGGACCGAGGAGATCCTGGAGCTCCTGCTGAAGGTCCGCGCAAAGAACGGCGCGACCGCAAACGCTCCGGACGCGGCGACCATGCCGACCATCGAGCAGGCCCTCTCGAAGATCGAGCTGAAGAGCGGGTCCACGATCTTCAAGTCCTACACCGGCGAGATTTGCCGGAAGCTGGCCGCGTACCGGGACGGGCGGCTGCCGCACACCCTGTACACCCAGGCTGCAGGCGGGACCTGGGCCGGCAACGAGGATCCCGCCCTGGGCTGGATGGAGTACTCGTTCCCGATCCGGTTCACGCCGAAGGGCGACCCGTACGGGAACAAGACGAACTGTATGCTCCCGGCGCCCCTGTACGACTCCCTGGACCTGGTGCTGAACTACGACTTCACCATCAGCGCGACCGCGGGGTTCCTGACCGGCGGGGCGAACCACATCTTCGACCTGTACGCGCTCATGATGCCGACCGGTGAAGGCGGGTTCAAGAACGCCGCGACCGCCCGGGACCGGATGCTGGCCCGGAACATCCTGATCGAGACCAAGAAACAGGACTACACGACCGTGGCCAGCGGCGACCAGCCCATCGACCTCACCCTGGACAAGAGCCGGTTCCTCCGGCAGCTCCTGGTCTTCGCCTACGAGAACGGGATCGGGGAAGGGGTGGACATCACCGACATGAAGCTCCGGGTGAACAACGACATCTACTGGGCTTCCAAGTGGGGCGATCTCCAGGTCCTCAACGCGCACAACAGCGCGCTGGACTTCAAGTGGGACCTGTATATGAAGTGTGTGGGCACCACGGACGAGCTCTGGACCCGGATCCCTGCACCGATCCCCCTGATGATCGCGGGGACGGCGCCCACGGTGGCCCCCTACTTCGGGACCCTCGGGAACGGGGACAAGGTGACGATCACCACGGACGCGGCCAACGACGTGAACCTGATCCGGATCGGGTCGAACGTCCTGCCGGCAACGGCGATCTTCGACTTCGACATGGACGGGCTCTTCCAGAACCTGCAGTGGTGCGGAGTGGGCGACCTGGACCTGGTCCTCACGAACGGCGGGGCAGGCGGGGCAGTCCAGATCATCGAGCAGCACGTCGCAAAGCCCTGGGGATACTGAGGAGGGGGCCAAGCCCCCTCTCACGGCTCCTTCCCGGAGCGTGTGACAGATGCCGGGATACATCGACGTAACTACGGACGCGGCGGGGCCTGCAAACTCCGTCTGCGGCGGCTCCGTCTGCTTCTCACTCACGAAGAAAAACCCGTACCCGCAGCAGAGCACCTGGCTCTACACCAGGGAGCCGGTGACCGGCGGGAAACGGACCTTTACCATCGCGGACCAGTACCTGCCGGGACTCTTCCAGATCATCCTGTACTGGGGGAACACTCAGTGGGGATACCAGGCAAACGTGGCCGCGGGTCAGACCGTTAAGGTCTCCCGGTACTTCGGAGGCGGTGCCGCGGCAGCCCCTGGCGAGTGCAAGCCCGGGGAATCCAAGTGCGGGTCCGATAACACGATCTGGCGCTGCAGTTCCATGGGGATCTGGATGAAGACTTCCGAGCCCTGCGGAGTGACGACACCCCCGGGGCCGGTTCCTCCGGAGATCGTACCTCCACCGGCACCGGCACCGGCGCCAGCCCCTGCACCGGCACCGGCACCTGCACCAACCCCTCCACCGGCCCCGACGCTGACTCCTAACCAGGTGGAGGCCCAGCGCCTGGTGGCGAAGCTGAACGCGGGGCAGTGTTTCACGGATTCCGAGATCACCTGGGCATACCAGAACGACCCATCCCTGTGGTCCATGATCTCCGGGAAACCCTGCACCACGCCGGCGCCGGTCACGACCACGAACCAGCAGGAGTCCGCCCGTCTGGTGGCGAAGCTGAACGCCGGGGGATGCTTCAGCGCCGAGGAGATCGCCTGGGCGAACCAGAACGATCCCTCCCTGTGGACCATGATCTATGGGAAGCCCTGTAAGGTGGCCCCTCCGCCGACGGTGACCCCGCCAGTTCAATGCCCGCCCGGCCAGTCCCTTGTGGACGGTAAGTGCGTGACAACACCGACCGGACCTTCCCCCTTCGGGCTGGATACCCTGGTCTTCGGGATCCCCATCTATGTGGTCCTGATCGTGGCGGTGGTCCTGGTGATCGGCATCGCCCTGGTGGCCCGGCGGGGGCCTGCTGCATGATCAGCCTCTCCGCATCGGCCACCAGGATCTACACCGGGGACCAGTACACCCTGACAGCCCAGGGCTCTCCCGGTGCGGAGATCAGCCTCATGGAGGCCCGTTTCCCCCTGGACCCGGTGATCGGCACCCACACGGCGGACGGATCCGGGAGGGCCTCGTTTATCCTCTCGGCAGCGCAGCCGGCGGTTATCACCCACTACGTCCAGCAGAACTGCCTCCCCGGCGGCCTCTTCTGTGACAAGTCCGGCACCGTCCAGGTGACCGTGGTGGCGAAGGGGACGACCGGCCCTGGAGGCACCACCATCCCGGCCCCTTCAGCCGGCAGTCCCCTGGTCCTCACGGTAGATAAAACCGTGGTGAAGACCGGGGACCCGATCCAGTTTATGCTCTCCGGGCCGCCGGGAGCCCCGGTGGAACTGTACCACAAGACCCTGGTGGACGAGAAGATCACGGTGGTCACCCTGGACGGAGTCACTGGGATCGGGTCCGCGACCTGGGCGGCCCCCAACCAGGGCCTGAAGACCTTTTATGGGAAGATCCCGCTTGACCTCCTGGGCTGGCCGTGCGTACTGGGTCCACCCTTCTGCGGGACGTTGTCCAACGATATCCAGGTCACCGTCGAGGAAGGCCCCTGCGAGCCCTGGGACATCGGCTGTATGCTCACGGGAGGGGGGACCGGGGGACCCCTCGCCGGCTTCCAGGAATGGCTGGGCGAGACCGGGAAGACCGTGGTGATCCTGGTGGTCGTGATCCTGGCCCTGTACATCTTCGCAGTGTATGTCCTGCCCGGTTTCATGGCCGGGGCCGCTGCCAAAGCCACGGGGGGTGAGTGAATGGGTCTTAAAGGTGCCCTGGACCACATCGAGACCGGGGCCGTAAACTGGCAGGAGCTCATCGCAGAGATCGAGGCGGAGGATACCACGGTCCAGGACCACACAAACGATATTGCGGCCCTGGCCCGCCACCAGGAGTTCACGGTCTCCCGGATCTTCGAGACCGCGGGGGATCACGTGCTCCTGGACGGGGGATACCACATCCGGGCCCGGGTGGTCAATGCCTACGCGGTGGTCCATGACAACGTGGAGCAGGAGGTCCAGGTGGAGATCATCCCCGGGGTGGCCGCGCCCATCCACTTCTCCAGCACCGAGCGGAAGGGCTCTGCAAAGGAGTTTTCCCTGGTGCACCACGCCCTCCACTTCTCCACCACCCTCCAGGTCCGCCTCTCCGCGAGCCGGCGGGTATCCGTATATGTGACCCTGCGATCTACTGAGGGGGAGACCTGAATGGACGACGCTGAAAAGAAAGCCCTCTGCGACCTCTGGCAGGGGGTAAAGGAGGTTACCCTGGAGCTCCGGAAGCGGAGCACCAGCACCGAGCGGGTCCTGGCCAAGGACCTGGTGATCCCGGCGAACGCCTGGAACGGCAGCTCCGGGGACCGGGGATACTACGAGACCGAGCCGATCCAGAACGAGGGGTACTGCTGCGGGCGGGTCCTGATCGACACCGCCTTCGACGCGGCGGTGACGGCCGGCCTGACGGTGGACCTGTACTACAAGAGCGAGAAGATCGGAGAGGTGATCAAGGTTCCAAGCTGCCTCCAGGTGACCGGCGGGTCTTCTCCATCCCTGGACCTGGCCTTCCTCTCGGGGTTCCACCTGGTCGTGGTGAACCACGACCCGGTGCACGCGGTAACCGTCAAGAACCTCCGGATCCTGCTGTGGGGGATAAAATGAGGGCCTCGAGCTTGATCGTCCTGGGGATCCTGGCGATCATTATCGCCTACGGGGTGCACTGGTGGATCCAGCGGGCCGGGGAGCAGGGGGCCGCGGCCTTCAAGATGGTTACCGGGGGGCCGTGATGCCCGGTACGCTCCCCCGGTATAAGGTGATCACGTGCCGGACCTGCGGGGAGACGATCCGGCGGTTCGACCGGAGCCGGTACGCCGGCCACGTCCCCGCGGAGGTGATCCTGGCGGCCACCAGGAAGCACTACAAGGAACACCACCCGGGGAAGTTCCGGGCGAGCATCAAAAAGGGGGTGAAGACGCGAATGACAAAGAAGAAAACAAAGGGCAAGAAGTGGGGGAAGATCGGAGCCCCCCACAGCGCGAAGCGGAAGAAGTGGCTCGCGCACCTGCGGCGGATGAAGTGAACGATGGACGAGATACCCTCATGCCCGGACTGGCAGGCCGGAGAGTCTGCGGCTACCTGCGCTCCCCCGCCAGCTGCGGGGCCGATTGCAGGTGCAGGACTCCAGGAGCCCGTGGCGGCGGCGCTCGTGGTCCTGGTCCTGGTGGTCGTGGCTGCCGCCCTGGCGAGGTGAACCCGTGACCGACGACGTGATCACTTTCGCCCTCATCGGCGCGGTGGGGGGCCTCTACCCCCTGATCGGGGGGCTATACTACCTCCACTACCGGATCCAGGCGAAGGTGGCCTGCCTCGTCGCCATCCACCTCACCCACCACCCGGAGGACAAGGGGACCATAGACGAGGCCTGCGGAGACTGAAACACCATGCCTGACAAAACCACACTACTTGACCCGCCGGGCACCCCTGCAATCCTGGGGCTCACGGCGGAGGAATACCATGCACTCTGGTACGGGATCCTGGACACCTTCGGCAGATTCTATGAAACGGACCTCCTGCCCGAGGAGCAGGCAGCGCTCAAGGCGAGAAAGCACTACTTCTGGGCCGGCCAGCTCATCGGGGCCGGGTTCCGGGCCTCGACCGGCGCTGCGATCATCTACCTGACCACCGGGAACCTGACCGGGGCGCTGATCTCGGTCCTGCTCCTGGTTGCGGGAGACCAGTACCTCGGGACGAAGAAGACCCCGTGATCCCCCCTCCCGTAACCTTTTTTCATTAACTCGCTCGACCGAGGATTTCCGGCTATCGAGAGACGTATCAGGCGTGAAGGGTGGAGGCCTCCAGGACCGGGACGTGCGGGAACCAGGTGGACCTGGCAGCCGAGAAAGTTAATCACTTTCCCCTCCCGTAACCTTTTTCTGGTGCGCGCCCCTACCGGGGGACGTGGCCAGATATCCCAGGGGATCGAGGGTGGTGGACGGGCGGGTATACCTCCCTGACGGCACCGAGTGGGTGCCGGAGAGGCCGGGACAGCTTGTTGCCATACTGCCCCAGCACCTGGTCCACTGCACGTCCTTCTGCGGGGCGCCTGAGGGCCCCTGCGAGATGCGACTCTCGGACCATCAGAACCCCCCGTCCTATTGCCCGTACGACACCCACCTGGTCACCTGGTCACCAGGTCCCGCGCCACGAGCTGCACCAGCTCAGGGGCCTGATCCGTAACTCAATTCCTGGGATCCCGGTCCGGCTTTCACCTCTTCACTTTCTCCGGACCGGGAAACCTCATCGCTCCTGCAGGCTGTAGTGCTGCCCCGCGGTAGTGGACCGCCCCAGGATCCCCGCGGGGGGTGGTGCCTGGATATGGCCGGGCGGTTTTGCGGAGCCTGTAGGCCCGCTATTGCGGCCTCACGTCGGAGAGTTACCGGTCCACCCGGACGGGAGGCCGTTTCCACCGATACTCCCAGTGGAAACTGGGCTTTCCTGGGAAACCCGTCCGCTGGGCTTGTCTCACCTCGGCGGATCGGTGTGAAACCACCTCGATGGATGGGGCCATTCTCCAGTGGAAACCGTCGGAGACCGCGACCCTGAGGAAGCTAGTGCCATATATACATGGCAACGATTAAGAGGTCCGGCCGCGCTGAGGAGATCGTGGATTTTGGAAAAGCGGGAGAGGGCAGGGCAGGGTTTCCAGCCCCCCCCATGGGAAGGATCCGGGACTCGCAAGAACCCAGACGGGGGAACTCCCCTCCAGGAGGCAGCTCCCCTTGCTTATAGAATTATTCGCTCCAGTAATAAAGCCTTCCACGGATTATTTATCGGCGCGGGATGGATCCCCCGCGAACGCGCGGCACCTCTATGAGTCCTCGGGGAACCTGGGCGGGCGCCTCCTGGTCCCCTGCGGCGCCGGCCTCTTTGACGTCTTCACCCTGGTCCACGTCCCCACCATCTCGGGCAGGGAGACGGAGGCCGAGCTCAGGCGGATCGCCTCCATGGTGGAGACCCCCCTGGAAGCGAAGCGGGCGCCTCACATCACCCGGAACCACACCTATATCTTCCTGGTGGACCACTTCACAGCCAAGTTCGTCCGGTCCAGGTCCCGGATCATGGGGGCGGACCTCCATTACCGGTACTGGTTCTTTTCAGATGCGATGCCCCCGGACCAGGTCCAGGCCCGGGTCCGGCTCCTGGCAGGGCGGATCTACCTGGCCAGGGCCAAGGCGATCCGGGCCCGCACCCTGGAACGGAAGCATACCCTCCACGGGGACCTGCAGCACCTGGTCCGGCTGTGGACCCGGATCGGGCGGTCCCTGGTGGCCCTGGGCGAGAAGACTATGACCCGGTGGCGCGTTCACCCAGAAGGAGAAAAGTCCGGGGGGGCTGGGGCCTCCAAAGTGACCCAGAAGGAGAAAGCGGCCGGCCTCCTCCAGGCAGCCGCGCAGCACCTCCCCAGGCTGTACGAGGACCTCCGGGCCCTGGTCTCTATCTACTACCCGGAGCTGACCGGGGCTGGTCCAGGCCCAGGGCCTCCAGGTAAAAGTGAAGGTTTATCATAGGGGTGCGCGATAGGGGTATATCATGGGAGTGACAACTCCCAGGTGAAAGAATGGAAGCGAAACGGGAAAAATACCGGCTGGTGCAGCACTGCACCAGCTACACCCAGAAGGACGGGGACGACCGGGTCCGGGAGCGGGGCATACGATTCCACTGCCCGATCTGTCACCTCATCCAGGACAGCGAGAAGTACACCGGGGACGACATCTGGATCAGCGCGATCCGGCACCACATGGACTGCTGCCACCAGGGCGAGCTCGTGGTCTCCGGGGATATCCGGGCCACCTTCGCGGGGCTGTGACCATGGCGCTCGAAACAAAGCCCTCCGCCGCTCAATGCCGGGAAATCAAGTGCCCGCACCTCCTGGAGGGGGAGAAGCACGGGATCATCTACCGGATCATGACAGGGAACCTCCGGCCATCCAGGAACCTGGCGCGCTGCAGGATTTCCGGGAAGGTCCCCGGGAATATGACCCGGTGCCCGGAGGGGAGGCTCTGACCATGGAAGACGCCACGCTCTGTACAGCCTCCCTCCGGGAGGTCCTGGCGATCTCGCGGCGGATCCTGGACCTGGCCTGTAGGCAGGAACTGGTCCGGCCCCCCACGTGTAGCCGGGCTAGGGGCGCCCTGCGGATCCTGGACTCCCTGCTGCAGAGGGGAGAGATCATCCCCGGTGACCTCAGCCTGGGGGACATCATGAATGGGGACATCGCCCCGGAGGACGTCCACCATGGTTAAGTTCTATAAGGCCTACGCCCGCCAGGGCGGGGGCCGGGGGGCTTTCCTGATTTATCTCAACCCTGAGATGGTCAGTGCCGTGAGAATCGACGGGCCAAATAATGATGGAACTTACTGGGTAGTACTTGACTATGTCGGTGGATCAGTGATTGTAGATGAATGTCCAGACTACGTCGAGGCGAGGTATAGCCAGAAACGTCACACTGAGGCCCTGGAGGCGATGAGAGATGGTTAAACCCTGGGGGACGAAGCAGGACGTGGAGGTGGCGGTCGCTACCCTCCAGAAGATCATGCAGAAGACCGGCGCCCTGCCGGAGGACCTGGTGGCGGCCGAGAAGCGGATCCTGAAGAAAGCCACCCACGGGCAGGTCGCGCTCTTCTACAAGCTCCTGGCCGCGGAGTGCCCTGAGGCCCTCCCCTACTTCATGGGGGTACTATGACCCTCCCGCCCCTGGACCGGGAGAAGGTGATCGCCTGGGCGGTGGCGCGGATCAATGATGATCAGGTGAACGATATAAACCCCCTCCGCCCCCGGGAGGTCCTCCAGGACCTGCTGGCCGAGATCATCGTCGGGAACCTGGACGCGGAGGCCTGATCCATGTGTCAAGCTGGCAAAAAAGGATTGCCTGCGAGCTCTGCGGGCGGCCGGTCCGGTACCCCAGGAAGGAGGCGAAACATCATTTCTGCTGGCAGTGCGGGATGTACCGGCGCGCGGAGGTCACCCGGATTATCAGGGCCGGGGACCCCGATGCCCCCGAGGAGCCGCTGCACCCCACCCGGGGCAGGAAGACTGCCTCCGATGAAGAGATCATCGAGGCCTTCCAGCGCGGGATGTTCCTGCACCAGATCGTCCGGGAGCTCCACGTCGGCCCGAACCGGCTCCGGGCGGTCCTGGACCGGGAAGGCCTCCGGGGGTGAGGTGGATGGATGATGCAAAGCTGACCTTCGAGGGCACGGTCCTCCACGCGGAGCAGTTACCTCCCGATATGGGTTATAGCCTCGGCATCCACCGGGGGGACACCTCCATCGAGATCGGAGAGGACGAGCACGACCTGGCGGCGGGCGAGACCTGCCTCCTGCTGGTAATCAGGATGAAGAAGGAGGTGGTGACAGATGCCGAACCCCTTTGATATCACCCTGGCGAACCTGCGGGACTTCCTGGATACGATAGTCGAAGGGGGCAGCATGTCCCCCAACGAACGCCGGAGGATCCGGCGGGACCTGGTCGAGCTGAGGAGAGTATATTATGCGGCCCTGCAGACCCCCCCGCTGGTTCCCGCCGGACTGCTGGAGGTCCTGGCGGACCTGGAGCACGAGCAGTGGATATACTGGTCACAGGCCATGGCCGTGCAGGGTTTCATCCCCCAGCATAAGCTGGACCGGTGGAGCCCCCTCTGGGTGCCGTACCGGGATCTCCCTGAGGCCTCCAAGGAATTCGACCGGGTATTTGCCCGGAGGGTCCTGGAGGTCTTTATCACGGCCGGGATCCTGCAGAAGTAGGGGAAGGGTATATATCCCCCCACCCCCCATACACTCTTTTACCGGTCCCGGGAGCGACCCGAGCCGGAAGGATGAGACAACGAACGCAAGAACCTACATCATCGCGGCGGTCCTCCTGATCGCCCTGGTGGCGCTGCCTGTCATGGCCTGCGAGACGCCACCGACCTGCCCACCGGGTGAAGTGTGGGGACAGACGGGGCAGCACTGCTATCAGGTGCCCGCTGTCTATGGATCGTGTCAGAACTGCCCGAGCCACACCGAGAGACAGTGTGAGCAGATGCCCTTCTGGCAGGCCAATGACTTCCGCAATCTCGGAGACTGCGTGAGCCACTACGTCCACAGCCACCACAAGACCCAGAACGAGGCCGAGCAGACCTGCAAGGCCACCGTCGAGGGGAACTGCCATGACGTGACCGTCTACGATTGCCACTCGGAGGGCTACATCTCCTGTGATGGAGCGCACCACGAGAAGCGGATTATCACTCCGGCTCATGAGCAGTGCGACCCGATCTTCGGGTGCATCGCAGTAAGCTGCCCGGCCGTTCCCTGTGGCGAAGGCCAGCACTGCAACGATGGTCAGTGTGTCACTGATACCTGCCCGGACGACTTCCAGTGTGGCGAAGGTCAGGTCTGTATCGATGGCGGCTGCCAAGGATGCCCGGAGGGCCAGCACGTCTTTGAGAACGAGTGCGTACCTGACCAGTGCGGTGTTGACTTCCAGTGCGACGAGGGATACCAGTGTGATGACCAGAACCAATGTATCCCGATACCCCCGCGCATGAGTGGTGGGGCAGTTCCGTTCACTGAACCGGCCTGCATCGATATCCTCAACACGCAGCGCCCGATGGACGACATCGACCCGAAGACATTGCCGTTGCTCGACCTCAAGGACACCTTCATCAGCGCGTCCTTCCACTACATCTCTGAGCCCGACTGCGTTGCTATCGCATACTACAGCCGTGGTGAGGCATCGTACAACGCGCACTGCACGGCAGTCGAGTACTACAACCGCGAGCAGCAGAAGGTTCTCGGATATGGGGGCATAAGAACCCTCACGGCATACAACCCGGCAGAGGCGTTCTGCGTCCTGCACGTCAAGAACAGCCCGACCGAGACAACCCTCCCGGTGACGATCACCATCACCGACTCTAAGGGGACGAGTGTCCCATCCATCGTGTCATCGGACCCGGTGATCTGGGAATGCTACCGGCTCCCCGAGGATTGGAGCGGATGCCGGCTGCGCGACGTGTACATGCCCTACATGGCATGGATGACGTAACCTGGTGAGACTATGGCACCAGTCGTAAACCTCCCGGTCGGAACATCGGGCTCCTGCAAGGGAGCCCTTCTCGCCGGGGCAAAGATGAAGGACGATTCCCAGGTCCGGTACCTGCAGAACTCCCTGGGGATGTTCAAGCGCCGCCAGGACCGGCTCCAGATGGAGATGAACCAGGCGGAGCGGGATGTCGAGGCCCTGCAGCAGCGGATCCTGACTGTCC
>Ga0315294_10004261_pt1 | contig 15591 bp, 11 predicted proteins | sample YL17G13_40_MG_FD_203626 | JGI IMG/M metagenome (GOLD analysis project Ga0315294, IMG submission 203626) | Sediment microbial communities from Yellowstone Lake, YNP, Wyoming, USA - YL17G13_40 | ecosystem: Environmental > Aquatic > Freshwater > Lake > Sediment | place: USA: Wyoming | collected... | reverse complement strand
CGGGCTTGGACTGGAAGCCTGGCCGGGCGGGCCCGCTGTAGCCGTGAGCGCGATGCTAATCATACCCTTGACCGCTGATGTCGCAAGAGTAACAGCCGTGTCGCCGTAAGCCCCGGCGGTCGCCTTATCGCCCGTGGCTATTCCGAGCCCACCGCCGTTTCCTGAGTTCCTGGTATCGTCGGTGCGCTCGGTGACATTTGTCAGGTTGCCGTTGGCCCATGCCGAGAAGTTTGTCGTGCCAACTGCGTCTGGTAAATCCGTGGCAATCATTGCCACGATAAGGGTATCGCCAACTGTTGTGGTCGCGCCTGGAATGGCGCCGTCGGTGTCTGACGCAGCTTCAATGCCGCCCGCCGTAACATTCCAGGGGTCACCGGAGGCAACGACATTACGAAAGGCAGTAATCATGCCAATCTGATGGTTACCTGAGTCGGAAGTGGTTGGAGCGCCCTGGGTCCCATTATACCGCGACCAGAAGACCGTAAGTCTGGTGCCGCTACCGGCTGTTCCGGTTCCCTGCGGCGAATTAGTAACCTCAGTCCATGTCCCTCCGTTCGGAGTAGGAATCGAGATAGCCTCATTAGCCGTCTCAAGAGACAGCAACAAAATGTCGCCTGTAGCGATGCCCGCAGGAAGCGCTGGTGTGATAGCTCCTGCGGCAGATGCGATGGTCCCGGCCGCAACGAACGTGGGTTTTAGGCCTGTTGTAGTAAAGTTCCAGACTGTGCCGGTTGTTTTGCCACCCGGACCATTTTCATCGATGCGCCAGTAGTAGGTCGTATTAAAGTTCATTGTGCCGGGGTCATAAGTTGTAGCTGTCTGGGCCGATGAGACAAGAGGCAGACTGCTGCTGTTAGTGCCGAAGTAGACATCGTGCGAAGTTGTGCTGGAGCCAGCCGTCCAGCTAAGGTCAGCGGTTTCACTCACGCTTGTTGCGCCATTTGAGGGGTTCGGGCTGGAGGCCTGACCCGGCAAAGAAGCCGTAGTGAAGCTCCAGGCGTCGCCGGTAGTGGTTCCGTTGGCATTTTTTTCGTCTATACGCCAATAATAAGCAGTATTATTATTCATTGTGCCTGTGTCATACGTAGTTGCTGTTTGGGCTGATGAGACAAGAGGCAGACTGCTGCTGTTAGTGCCGAAGTAGACATCGTGAGATGTTGCGCCAGAACCGGCTGTCCAGCTAAGGTCGTTTGTTATACTTACGTTCGTTGCTGAATTAGCCGGATTAGGGTTGGTGGCCTTGCCGGGCGGCGATGGAGCCCCTGAAACCTTGACTACAAAGCCAATGAGCGACTGGGTACCTGAGGCTTGGGTCAAGAACGGTGTTTCATTGACACCTGCTGCGTCCTTGTGCCCGTCCATACCATCATAGCCAGTCACTGAAAGGTCAATGTCTTTGGTCCAGCCAGCTGAGCCAACTGGAAGCAGGTATGTGCCCACGACACTACTGGCAGCATTTTCAATTATCATATCTCCGTTGCTTGTGGCAATCGGAGTTGTTGCTATTGAGTAAACGCCTGTTAAGCCGTTACTGGCAGCAGCCCCAACAAGAGTTGTTTGATCAACATTCTGGAGGAATACACTGGTGTATGTTACCGTGGCAGGTGCGTTGGTCCAGGTTGGAGTGAAAGTGGTGGTGCTTGCAGCAGTGATGCCGGCGTCGTTGAGGATAAATGCCGCAACATATACATATGAACCTATGACCTTATCTGTGATTTTTGTCATTGCCTGTCCGCCGTAGGTCACGCCAGTCAGATTTGGCGAAGCAGTACCCTCTGCGTGTGCAACAAAGACTAATGCACGGTTGGTGCCTGTTTCCTTTGCATGAGTAGTGCCTGTTACCCAGAACGGTGAGGAACCTAAGAGTTGAACATAGGTACTGGTTGCTGCGGTGTAATTTTGCCCTGTTTGATTAGATGATAAATTGCTGTAAGTTCTGTTGGCCGGTGTAAACGTATATCCGACCTTTGCAGGTGTTACTGTGCCATAGAAACCGGCAGGGACCTGAGTAGTATAAAAACCGCTCGCGTCGGTAGTAGGAGAACTGTTCGAGTCGGTAAGGTTGTTGCCGGGCAGCCCTCTCATCACTACGCCGGCGAGGGGCGAACCGCTTACTGTTACCGTGCCGGAAATAGTATAATTCGTCGTTCCGATTAGACCGTAGTTTACGGCAAACTGTGGTATGTCCGTGGCCCAGGCATAATCCGAGGTATCGGCATAAGTAAGACCCTGACGGTTAGCACCATCGTGGTCGTTGTCGGAAGCTAAGATTTTGTCGATGACATTATTGTACTTGGTGAATGAATCAGCGCCCCTGTATTGGCTGATAGCATAATGACCCCAGGCATACCATCCATCCATGCCGTATTCATAGTTGTTAGTTGAACCGTTCATTGCATTAAGAGGCATATATGTATTCGCGGTTTCTGCCCAGGCGGCACCACCCGAATTTTCCTGAAAATATGAGTTCAGGACACCCCAAACAGCGATTCCGCCTGAAACTGCCCAGGATTCCGCAGCAAACCTTGTGGTGTTAGCTTCCAGCCAAGTCCGCACATTGTTTCCAAGAGTGGCGGACCGTGTGCGGTATGAGGAACTGTTGACATCTACTCCGTATATATGTAAAGCACCGGAAGCAATGCCGGTGACCAAGACGTCAGTAGTGGCAGTAGTGCTTGGGGTATAGTTAACCAGGGCGTTTGCGCACGATGTGCCGTAGGATGTATGGTCTACGTATCCCGCTCTGCCCAAGTAAACATGCCTGTATTTTATCTCTGCCAGCAGACCCCAGCCGATGTTATATGTGCTGTAATAAGGCAGCGGATTTGTGAGTGCGCCGCCTTCGAGCCAGGCCGGGTTTGCGTTGCAGTAAGTCCAGGCATTATTTATTCTTGTTTGATAGGTGGTATAGTCCCCGGTTAATTCGGCGTAGCGAGCCCATATCCATATTGCTTCTTGTGTGTTGTCTGTTTCGACAACAGTAGTGTAGTCCTCTCCTTCGATTATTCCGCCGCTCGCTGCCTGCTGAGTGGTAAGCCATTGGGCTTCCTGCAGAAACTTGGCACGATAGTCGTAGGCCTGTGTTGTCCCTGCGAACACCAGCAGGGCGCATAATACAAATAGAACGGTTCTTACTTTTGCGATTTTTGATGACGGGTTCATCACTCTTACCCTCCGAAAAATTGTTTTAAAAAATTTTCTCTACTCGCCGGCTGCACACCGTGCGCAGACCTTATACGCACATCCGTGTTTGAAAATTATGGGGAGAGGATAGATATAGCCTTCGACTGACCTCTCTCCTCCTCCGTGAACGCAAAGCAAATGACCCTCAGCTACAAGCCTTCGGTTTATTTGCCTTAATCCTAACTAAATTTCGAAGAACTTTTGAAATGGGCGTCCCGTGTTTCAGGTTCTTTTACAAATCTGAAACACGCTTTTTTCCCTATAGGCGAGACAGTGGAGGGGAAAACCCCCACGGCTTTCTCACCTCTCCTCCTTGTATAAAGTAGAATCATTTTACCACATCAGTTATGTAAAAGTCAAGAAAACTTTGGGTTTATATGAATTTTTACAGGCAATTGACTGATTTTTTCAGGTATCGCCGGCAAATTTTACCCAAACCGCCTGATTGAGTGTCAGAAAGTAAAAATAGGCAGGAAAATATGTTTGCTAAAGGCTGAACTTGTAGAAAAATTTGCAAAAAAGTAACAAAAAGCTTGACTTTTGTTATGTGTTTTGTTAAAATACTGTAATGTTTGGTGAACAAAGAACAAGATATTGTGATGTTTGAGGTGAAATGCGGGGGGGGTAAGCTGATTAGGTTTTGTGGCGAGCGATGCGGATAAGGAAAATTGATAATGGATAAGTGGCGATTGGATGGATTTCCAATTTGTTGCCGGCTGATAATTGCCGGTTGCTCGTGCTGTGTGGAACGTATGCCGCAGGTTGATGCGGAAAGAAACCCGACTTATTGATAATAGTTTTAAGAAAGGGGCTGTCAATGGAAGGGATTCATGAGAACATCGCAGCGGGGGCTCTAAAGGAGAGAAACAAGTATCGTGAGAGGATAGATTTGCTTCGCAGCAGGATTTATCTGCTTGCGGGCAAGGACAGGTTATTGATGACTATGTATCTGGAGAACGGCAACAGTTTTAGGCAAATGGCAGGGTTGGCGGGGGTCAGCGAGTCGAGTATCGGCCGGAGGATACGCAAAATAGCCAAACGACTTACAAACGGTGCGTACATAACGTGTTTGCGGAGCCGTGATAAATTCACGGGTGGTGAGATGGCCACTGCGAGAGATTATTTTCTGCAGGGACTATCCATAAGAAAGATAGCGGAGAAGCGGGATTTGACCTTCTACAGGGTGCAGGAAACGCTTAAAAAAATCAAGAATCTCATAGAAGACAGCGGATAGCAAGGATTTTCTATTTTCTATTGACTATTTATTATTGGAGGAACTGCGTGCGATGAAGCGCACTCTACAAAACGAGATTCTTCACCCCGATAAACGACATCGGGGTTCAGAATGACAAGGTGTCGCTGGAATGACAAAGAAAGTTTATGACGAAGTATAGTGTTTCAAAAAGTTTTGGGTGGGAGGGGGTAGTCACCGAGAAGGTGGCGGCGGTGATGCGGATGTTCGGGCTGTCGGCGGAGCGGCTGAGAGGAAGGACATTCAGTCATAGCTGCGAGATTGAGATTGGGGACGGGGACATTGTATATATAACGGGGCCATCAGGGTGCGGTAAAAGTGTGCTGCTGAGGGAGCTAAAGAGAGTTGTGCCTGCCGAGGAAAGAGTGGATTTGGATGAGATAGAACTGCCTGCCGGGAAGACGCTGATAGACTGCGTTGGGGGGGATTTCCTGGCGGGATTGCGGTTTTTGAGTATAGCGGGGCTGAACGATGTATTCTGCGTTCTGAATCAGCCAGTCAATCTTAGTGAGGGACAGAAATACCGGTTTCGGCTGGCGATGGCTTTGGCGGCGGGGAAGAGATTTATTTTTGCAGATGAATTTGGCTCGAATTTGGACCGGATAAGCGCAGCGGTGATTTCGTTTAATATTCATAAGTTTGCGAAGAAGGCGGGGGTGAGTTTTATTCTCGCCGGCGCCCACGATGATGTTTTGGGGGATTTGGAGCCGGACGTGCTTATTGTGAAGGAGTTGTCGGGAGCCACAGAGGTAGTGTATAAGAAGAGATAAAAAATCAAATGGTTCGACAGGCTCACCACAAGAATCAGAAATCAAAGTGACATATCAAAATGCAAAAATTAAACTGCTAAACACGTGGTGGTTGAGGGGGACATAAGAGCCCCTTGCAGTGCAAGGGGCTAAATGGCCCTGCCTACAGGTGGCAGGGCTAAACATAACGACATAAAAAAAGTGCGGGAATGGCAACAGGACCGGAAGTGTTCTTGCGTGGGGGAAGTTCCGGCGATAACATAATGTTATGAGCAAGGTGTATCGAAATACCACAACAGAAGGTGCGCGAAAGGGAGGTAATCATCTGGTTTTGAAGATTGGATTGCCTGTATTGCTGGTTGTAATCGGAGCGGCGGCGTATTCGAACAGTTTCGGCGGGCCGTTCATTTTCGATGACGAATATAGTATTGTGGATAATCCTCATATTCTGCGTCTGTGGCCATTAGGCAAGGCGATGTCGGCACCGCCGCAAGCTACGGTCGCAGGGCGGCCAATAGCGAGTCTGTCTCTGGCGGTGAATTATGCCATCAGCGGTTATTCGGTGTGGAGCTATCATCTTTTCAATCTCCTGGTTCATATCCTGGCGGGGCTTACCCTTTATGGGATTATACGCAGGACGCTGTTGTGCGAACGGCTAAAGGAGCGATTCGGTAAATATGCTGCAGTTGTGGCGTGGGTAGCGACGGTAATGTGGGTGGCGCATCCTTTGCAGACCGAAAGCGTGACGTATATTGTTCAGCGGACGGAATCTATGATGGGGTTGTTTTATCTGCTGACGCTGTATTCGGCGATTCGGGCGATGGGGTCTAGTAAGCCTTTGGCGTGGTCGGTTGTTTCGGTAATCTGCTGCGGTCTGGGGATGGGGACAAAAGAAGTAATGGCGACGGCGCCGGCACTTGTGTTGTTGTATGACCGCACATTTTTTGCGGGTTCGTTTATTGGGGCGCTGCGGCGGAGATGGGGTTTGTATTCGGGGCTGGCGGCGACGTGGGTGATTCTTGCGTTATTGATATGGCCTGGGCCTCGTTCGGCGACGGCGGGTTTTTCCTTCAGCTACAAGCCTTTTGATTATGCACTGAACCAGTGTATAGTAATTCTTCATTACATAAGGCTTGCTTTTTGGCCGAGGGGATTGTGTCTTGATTATAACCAGCCGATGATAAAGGAGTGGGTGAGGGTATTGCCGCCGATGATTGTAATTGCGGCTATGCTGGCGGTTACGGTGTGGGGACTTATTAGCAACCGGGCGTGGTCATACCCGGCGGCGTGGTTTTTCGGGGTGTTGTCGGTTACATCGAGCTTTATTCCGATAGCGGATTTGGTTTTCGAGCATCGTATGTATCTGCCGCTGGCCGGCTTGACGGTTCTTTTCGCATCAGGGGGATATGTTTTGTTCGAACGCTGGTCTGCGAAAAGGGTGGCGCTTATTCTGGCGACGGCAGTCATTTGTGCGCTGGGTGTGGGGACATTTCTGCGAAACGAGGACTATTGCAGTGCAGTGTCAATCTGGCAGGCGGCTTTGAATGTTGTGCCCAGTAATTCGCGAGCTTATAAAAGTTTGGGGGGTGCGTACGGCAGGGTTGGTAAATACGAAGATGCGATAAAAGCCTGCAAGGAGGCGTTGCGAATCAAGCCCCTTTATGCCGAGGCATACTATAATCTTGGCGATATTTACAGCAAAATGGGCCGATATGAGGAGGCTGCAAGATACTGCGAGGAGGCCATAAAGATAAAGCCTGATTATGCCAAGGCGTATAATAATCTCGGTTTTTTTTACGGCAAGCTGGGCCGCAATATAGAAGAAATAGAAGCCTACAAGCAATCTCTAAGAATCGATACTGATTTCGCCAAGGCATGCTATAATCTCGGCGCTGCTTACAGCAGGGGTGGTCGCTGGAATGAGGCGATAGAGGCCTTCAGGCAGGTGGTAAGAATAAAGTCGGATGACCCAGAGGCATACTATAGTCTCGGCCTTGCTTACAACAGTGTCAGCCGGTCCGAAGAGGCAATAGAATCATTAAAAGAAGCGATGAGGATAAAGCAGGATTACGCCGAGGCGCAGTATGGTCTCGGGATTGTCTACGGTGGGCTTGGCCGCTGGGAGGAGGCGAAAAAAGCCTTGAAGGATGCGATAAAAATAAAGCCGGGTTATGCCGAGGCGCATGCTATGCTCGGCACCGCCTGTCTTGCAACGGGCGACAATGATTCGGCATTGGAGGAATACAAGATTCTGAAAACTTTGGATGTAAAGTCAGCGGACAGACTTTTTAATCTGATTAATCAATAAGTTTTCAAACGGCCACATTTTTTCTGCGGGGCTGGAGGGGTTGTGAGAGAGTGCAGTGTTGTTAAGAGAGTGCAAATTGTTGCGGGGGACTTGAACGATTATAAGCGGCTGGCGGGGTATCATTACAGGGACGGCAAGTTGGGGCCATACGCGGCGATTTTCAGTATGAAGATGGGGACAGAGGCTATCGGGGTGATTGTGTATAAGATGCCGACGCCGGGCGCGGAACTTCGGGGTGTTGCGCTGGGAGATATTTTCGACGGCCTTGATAGAAGAACCCGCCTGACTCTTATTAACAGAAATATCCGCTGTATCAGCAGGGTGATAATAGAGCCGAGGTTTCGTGGGCTGGGGCTGGCGAGCAGGTTAGTCAGAGAGACGATGCCGAGAATGGATGTTCCCGTTATAGAAGCGATGGCGGTGATGGGGATGGTGAATCCATTTTTTGAAAAGGCGGGGATGAAGGCGTACGTTGGGAAAAGGCCGGCAAGGTGTGTGCAGCTTATCGAGGCGCTGAGTGCGGTGGGGATAGAGGGAGATATGCTTATTGAGCCGAGGGAGGTGCAGGAGAAGATTGAGCGATTAAGGGGGGCAGATGGGGGGTTTATTGAGGGGCAAATCAGGTGGTTTCTGCAAAGTTACGGGAAGAGGCGGTATATGGCGGCGGGGTTGGAGAGGACGGCGTTTGTGCTGAGCAAGCTTGGGGACAGGCCGGTGTATTACGTCTGGATAAATACGGAAATAGCGTATAGCGTTTAGCGGATAGCGTATAGGAGACAGGGGAAGTAATATGGGGAATTCGATAGTAACGATAGAGATGGAGAGGCTGGTTGAGCATCCGAATAATCCGAACAGGATGAGCAAAGGGAATTTTGCGAAACTGGTCCGCAATATAAAGCGGATGGGGCGGTATGAGCCGATAGTTGTGCGGCCAGACCCGCAAAGAAGAGATTGCTACCAGATAATCAATGGTCATCACCGGTGCAGGGCACTGGCGGAACTGGGTTATAAAGAGGCGGATTGTGTGGTGTGGGACGTTGATGATGAAGAGGCGGACATTCTGATTTCGACGCTTAACCGGCTTTGCGGGTCGGATGAGGTGGGCAAGAAATTAGCGTTGCTTAAGCGAATGAGTGAGCGGATGGGGATAGGGGAACTTGCGAAGCTTTTGCCGCATACGAAGAAGCAGATTCAGCATTTGGCCAACTTTAAACTACCGGCGCGGGAGACAAGCAGCAAACTGTCGATTGCGAGCCGAAATCCGATGGTGTTTTTTTTGACGGATGAGCAGAAAGGTGTTGTGGAGGAGGCGTTGTCGGCGGTGGAGGCGGATGATGAAAAAACGAAGGCGATAAGAAATGCAAATGCTCTGACGTATATAGCGAAATGCTTTATTGATAATTCAAGGAACTGATTTGAGAGGCAGTAAAAATGGTAAAAAGAAGGAAGTACATAAGAAAGAAACAGATGGCGGTGCTTGATGATTTGTTCAACGGAGAGTTTGATGAGCAGACGGTTCTGAGCAAACACAATGTTACAAGGGGTGTGTTCAGCAAATGGCTGAGTAATGAGCGATTTGCGGAGGAGTTTTCGCGGCGTGTTGCGTGGGCGTATTGGCAGAGCGAGGCGCTGATAGCGAGGTACTCGATGGTGGCGGCGGCGAAGCTAGTGCAGCTTACGGACTCGGACAAACCTGAGACGGCACGGCGGGCGTGCTTGGATATTATTTCGCTGCCGAGGCAAGAGGCACAAAAAAACAGCATATCGGTTAAAGCAGAAAGCAACACCGGAAAGCGAACCAGGCAATTGTCACCGGAAGTTGCCGGCAGGCTGCTGGCGGCATTGGCGGAGAGTAAAAAGACGGCTGCTGCCGGGGACAGAGGAGCGTAGGCGGGGGTAAAAAAGGGAGACACCAGGCCCTTTAATTTATCATTTTAGGTCAGCCGGTCTCCCTTATACTGTAATGCTATGCAGTATTTCAGTGTCACCCTCTCGAAGCCAAAGTCGCTTCCACTGCCTCGCATAGCTTCATATTCACTTGTCTCTATATAGAGTATAAACCGGTTTTTATAAAAGGCAAAAAAATTGGCAAATATTTTTTAATTTTTTTATCGGGTTTATTCGGGTGTCAATAATGGGGAAATCCTGTTCGGAGAGTTTAAAGCGTAAGGAAAAAGCGGATGAGGTTTATGAGATGCTACAGGGGGGTCGGCCTGGAAGCAGAGAGTACCTTAAAAATTACCTTGATTTTTTTCTTGGTATAGACGTTCCCGACAAAAGAATATGCGGGGGTCATAATAGTCCGATGGACTATCTGTGGCACAGTTTTGGCTGTGATTTTGCCGCTGAGAGGGGTGCGAATGCCGATTGCGTGGTCTGGGCGAACCGGGGCGGGGGCAAGACGCAACTTGCTGCTGTGGCGACACTTATGGATTGTGTCTTTAAGCCCAACTGCCAGGTGAGGATATTAGGCGGTTCGGGGGAACAGGCGGGCAGGATGTATGATTACCTGACGGGTTTTTTGCGGAGAGGTTTCGAGGAGTTTCTGTCGGGGCCGGTTCGCAAAGACAGGTGCAGGTTTTTGAATGGCTCGTCCGTTGAGGTGCTGACACAGTCGCATACGAGCGTTCGCGGGCAGCATATCCAGAAACTTCGCTGCGATGAGGTCGAGCTTTTCGACGAGGATGTTTTTGGTGCGGCCAAGTTCACCACTCAAAGCACGGAAAATGTTATGGCGGCGATGGAGACAATCAGCACGATGCACAGGCCTTACGGGCTGATGCAAAGAATAGTGTCATCGGCGGAGCGGATGGGGACACCGGTTTTCAAGTGGTGTCTGTGGGAGGTGATTGAGAGATGCATCGGCCGCAATTGCTCGCAATGTCCCCTCTGGGGGGATTGCCAGGGCAAGGCCAGGAGTGCAGAGGGTTATCTGAAGATAGATGACTGCATAACAGCGATGCGGCGGGCGAGCAGGGCAGGATGGGAATCCGAGATGCTGTGCAGGAAGCCGTCTTTGGAGAATGTGGTTTTTGATGAGTTTGACCCGGTCGTTCACGTCAGGGAGATTGATTATGATGCGAATCTGCCGATGTACCGGTCGCTGGATTTTGGGTTTGTGAATCCGTTTGTGTGTTTGTGGATGCAGGTTGATAATGACGGCGTGGTTCGGGTGATAGATGAGTACGTTCGCAGCAGGGCGACGATAAATGTTCATGCAGAGCAGATAAAAGCAAAGACGGCGGGGGGTGAAGGGAGAGTTACGGCGACGTTCTGCGACCCTGCGGGCGGGGGTACGAATGATGTTACCGGCACAAGCGCCGTGCGGGAGTTGCGGGCGATGGGGATAGCGGTGCGGTATCGGCACAGCGGAATTCTGGAGGGTATCGAGCTAATCCGGCGGGCCATAAGGGCGGGTGACGGGAAAAGCAGGCTTGTGATTTCGCCGAGATGTCAGAGGCTGATAGAGGCGATGCGATGTTATCATTATCCTGATGGGGCTGGGCGGAGCGGGGCGGAACTGCCGCTGAAAGATGGTGTTTATGACCACCCGATAGATGCACTACGGTATTTTTTCGTCAATTACCAGCACAGCGGCAAGGTTACGAGCAGGCGGTATTAAAAGCAGAAAAGTTCGTAAAAACCGGAAAAATTCGAAGAAAAACCCAAAAAAATTAAAAAAACTTCTATTTTTCAGAAGTTTTTCTGGCAATTAGCCGAATTATGCATTATAATATTCTATGGGAGAGTAAGGAGGTAAAATGGAGATTGGAAAAAGGCTAAAACTTGCGAGGGAAGCTATTGGTTATACGTTAAAAAGAGCCTGTCAAGAAAGCGGCATCGGCGACTCTTCTCTTAGTGAGATTGAGAATGGCAAGAGAGAACCGAAGTTCTCACAGCTTAGCAGGTTGGCCGAGGTATATAAAAGAACGGTAGATTTTTTTCTGACAGATAAGCTGCCCGCTGAGCCTATAATGCTTTGGCGTGATGGGCCAGGCAACATAGAGGATATGAAGAAAACAGAAGCAGACTTTCGGCGATTGTGCCAGCAATATCACAAGTTGGAGTTGTGCACAGCAGAAACCCGCAAAGCTATATTTCCGCAACCGGATGTTACAAACCCAGAACAATTCAGTTGGCTTCAAGCAGAATCATTCGCAGGAATAGTACACAACAACCTGTGTCTCGGTGATATACCCAGTGCTTCTCTTAAAAAAATTCTGGAAGAGAGATACTACGTGAAAATATTCTACTTGGAGTTTGCAGGTAATGCAATCTCTACCGTTTCAGACGAGTTTGGTCCAGCGATTCTTTTGAATAGCAGAAATGTGCCTTGGCGCAGAAACTATGACCTTGCTCATGAACTATTTCATCTTTTAACATGGTCTATTTTCAGGGTGGAAAGTAAGGAACCGAGCGAAAGTGAAGAAAAGCTCGCCAATTCATTTGCAAGCAAGCTTTTGATGCCGGAGAAACCGTTGCAGCAAAGGTTAGCAGTATTGGCCAACGAAAAGGGAGAAGTCCAACTTGAGCAATTGGATGATTTGGCAAGGGAATTCAGTGTGTCTTTGGATGCGATGGTCTATCGCATAGCAACATTATTTAAAATTAAGAAGGAAACTACAGAACAACATCTTGTTGTTGCTAAACAACTATCAGGGCTTCATAAGCCCAGAGAATCCGACAAGGTAGAACCATTGCCCGAAAGATACCGCGATTTAGCAATAAGGGCTCTCAGGGAAGGGAGGTTGTCTCTGATACAATTTGCAAAGTATATGGGGATAAGTTATAAGAAAGCACAGGAGTATCTGGCAGAAGATGAGGGTTTCACGGATGAAAAGATTTCAATTCCTGTTGCTTGATGCCGGGCCAATTATCAAACTTTTTGAATTGGGTATCTGGGATAAATTCATCGAAAAATGTGATGTTACAATAAGCCGTACTATAGCTGAAGAGGAAGTTGTCTTCGCAAGTAAAGAAGATGAAAAGGAATGGATTGATTTATCGCCCTATGAAAATCTTATTAAAATTGTAGATGTGTCACCATCTAAAATTGCCGCATTTCACAGCAGATTTGCCACACAATTGTCGAGAATAGAGATTCATCCTGGAGAGCTTGAAATTCTCGCCTTCTTTTGTGAGAGTTCCGAGCCTTGGCAAGTGTGTACCTCTGATGGACCTGTTTTTCAATTTCTTGGTATGATGGGGAAATCAGAGCAAGGTATTTCGTTAGAAGAACTTTTGCAGAAAATCGGTCTATCCAAGCAGAAGTTGGAACGGTGGTATACAAGAGAATTCCGTGAGCAGCACACTCGTAAAGGCCGGACAGATTCCATTCAGGGTAGGGGTTTACAATAACCGCTTTTGCTATTTAAGAACGACGACGGAGGGGGGCCTGACAAAAATTTGAAGTTGGGATAATCGAATTGCCGACCGAAAAAGGGATAACGTGTGCGCAAAAAAACAGAGCTGGGACGCGGAGGAAGAGGAGAAAGCGAATATCCCAGCTCCGTAAAAGTGGTCAAAAAAGCATCAAAAACAGCCGCTAATTTTTATGTCGCTCCTGCAAAAAAACGCTCATACCACACAAAAAAATCTTCAACTTATCCCCTTGCAGGAACGCTTTTTCCAATAGATGTGGCGAAACCACACCCTCTTGGCTTGTATTTCGCTGGTAATTTTACTATAATAGGCAGTCCAGTGACAAGTAAATTTTTGTGATTTTTGAAAATTTTTTTGGTGGTTTGATTTATGGTGACGGACAATATTCTGAAACTTATAGGTAATACGCCGTTATTGGAGTTAAAAGGAGAAAGGATTTTCGCAAAAGCGGAATTTCTCAATCCTGGCGGGAGTATTAAGGACAGAGTGGCCCTGGCGATGCTGGAGGGAGCCCGCAGGGACGGCAAGTTAAGGAGTGACTCTATTATTATGGAGCCTACCAGCGGGAATACGGGTATCGGGCTGGCATTGGTTGGGCGTCTGATGGGGTATAGGGTGCGAATAGTGATGCCGGAGGGTATGAGCGCCGAGAGGAAGAAGTTAATCAAGGCACTGGGGGCGGAACTGATACTTACGCCGGATAACGAGGGGATAGCCGGTGCGATTCGCAAGGTTGAGCAAATGGCGGCGGAAGATGAGCGTGTTTTTGTGCCGCAGCAGTTTGAAAACCCTGAAAATCCACGTGTGCATTATGAGCGGACGGCTGTGGAACTATGGAAGCAAATGGCGGGGGAAATTGACTGTTTTGTGGCTGGTGTGGGCAGCGGCGGGACGCTGCAGGGGGTGGGCAAGTTTCTAAAGGAACACAGGCGGGGCGTGAAAATAGTGGCGGTTGAGCCGAAAAACGTTTCGGCATTGCTGGGGCACGAACCGGGTCTGCATCAGATTCAGGGAATAGGGGATGGGTTTGTTCCGGCGGTGCTTGATGTTTCATTAGTTGATGAGGTGGTAGAGGTAAGTGATGAGGATGCCATAGAGACCACGAGAGAACTTGGGAGGGATTTTGGGTTTCTGGTAGGTATCAGTTCGGGGGCGAATGTGTGGGCGGCGAGGCAGTTGGCGGGAAAAATCGCCGGCAATGTTACGACAGTGCTGCCGGACAGGGCTGAGAGGTATTTCAGCACAGCTTTACTGTAATCAATCTAAAATTATGGGGTGGCAAACCAGAGTAGGAGGAATATTTTAAAAAAAAGCTGAAAGTTGAGGGAACAGAAGACCGATTTTGCGCATCTTAAGGTAGGAATGGTACCATTTTCAGGAGTCAGAGGTCAGAAGAAGGAAGGTCGCCGTGCCGGCGACCGCTAAACGATAGGCTTCGGAATGGTAAAATAGGGAATTTGCTTGACAGATTGGATTTTTTAGGTTAAAAAGGCCGAAATAAGAGGAGAAGGCAGAGTTCATAAAACGGTAGAGCGTTTCGTGGTTTTTTAAGGATATTAAGATGAAAGCAAGGGTTACAAAAAGGGGTTTTACGATTATAGAGTTGCTGACGGTGATGAGTATTATTGTGATACTTATCGCTTTGCTTGTGCCGTCGCTGAATTCCGTAAGGCGGTATTCGAGGGTTGTCAGGCAGAAGGGTCAGTTCCACGATATTGGGACGGGGCTGGAGATGTTCAGCATTGATTTCGACGGGTATCCGGACTCGAAAACCGTTATGGCAGGGTGTTCCTCTAATGATTGTGATATGGATGGCCGTCCTTACTGCGGTGCGATGAGACTTTGCGAGGCTATGATAGGGCAGGATGGGCTGGGATTTCATCCGGATTCTCGCTTTTGCCTAAACGGGCTGGACAAAACCGGTACGATAGACCTTTACCCCAGCCCGATAACTCTTCAGAATCAGAGGGAAAGAAAACATACATACGTAGACACGGACAAATACAAGAAGTGTCCAATAGACGAGTTATATAGTAATTTAGGCGTATGGGCGGCGGCCGACCCGTGTGCGGCTGTTATCAGCGATGTTTTTACGACGATAAAAGGCCAAATCAGCGGCGGCAAATTCGGTATGCCGATATTGTATTATAAAGCGGATGTTACGAAGATGGAGCATGCTGTTCCTCCTACTCTTATAGACGTGGCGCAAATGCAGAAGGACATCTATGATGCAAGAGATAATCGTGACCTTGTGGCGCTTAGGGCGGCCAACGCAACATACGACCATCCGCTGTATATAGGTATACCCACCGAAGGCAAAAGCGGGTGGGATATTTTTTATGAGAATACGTGGAACAAGAAGGTGACTGCGACCACAAAGCCTTATAACGAAAACACGTTCATACTGATTTCGGCGGGGTGGGACGGGCTGTACGGCACAAAGGATGATGTTTATAATTTTGCGGAATAATCGAGCCGGGCGGTAAAATGGGCAAGATTTAACGATGGCGTAAGCCATCCCTAACGGGATTGTTAGGGCGGGATTTGACGTGTGCTAACTGTTATCAGATGTTATCAGTTGTCATCAGATGTCATCAGATGTAATCAGAACACGCTCTAAGTGATTCAGAAGCACTCCAAAATACATCAGAGATACGTCAAAATGCATCAGAAAACACCAGTGTTTTTGCTTAAGTATTGTCATAACAAGGACTTAA
>Ga0315294_10004260_pt1 | contig 15591 bp, 13 predicted proteins | sample YL17G13_40_MG_FD_203626 | JGI IMG/M metagenome (GOLD analysis project Ga0315294, IMG submission 203626) | Sediment microbial communities from Yellowstone Lake, YNP, Wyoming, USA - YL17G13_40 | ecosystem: Environmental > Aquatic > Freshwater > Lake > Sediment | place: USA: Wyoming | collected... | reverse complement strand
CATGTAGTGTGGCGCGGCAAACCCGTGGATGCTAAAGACCAGCTTTGGCTGCGGACGCAGGGTCAGGCTGGCCAGCCTGGCATACAGGGCCGCGCGCATGCCGTGGCAGTGAGCGATCTGGTATTGGCCCTGGCGCATTACCCCGCGCAAGCGCAGCAGCACGCCAAGCGAGAATCCAGCGGAAAGGCCCAGCGCGACGAAGCAAGTGCCGTCCAGAGCTATCAGGTCCGCGCCGGTCACGTGACCGCCATCCTCCGGCATGACCACCGTGAACGCATAGCGTTGGCGATCCATGCCGTGCACCAGGCAGCGCACGTGTTCGGCGCCCCCGCCTCGCGACGAGGCGATCACCTGCAGCACCCGTGTTTTCTGCGCGGCTGGTGTCGAGATGGCCTTCATCCCTTCTTCTGCAGGTAGCGCCCGGTATAGTCTACCTCGACCAGTTCTGGCTGCAGCCTGCGCTGCGCGAAGAACTCGTCCACCGCGTGTCGACAGCCCAGCCAATGCCCATAGTCGTCCAGGACCACGAATCCGCCGGGCGCGACCGCATCATAGAAGCGCTCCAGGCTGAGGCGCACCGATTCGTACCAATCGGCGTCGATGTGCAGCAAAGCGATGCGCTCGATCTGCACCGTAGGGAAGGTGTCCTCGAACCAGCCCTTGACAACATGCAGCCGGGACTCGGCAATGCCCAGTGCTCCCATCAGCCGCCTCACGTTCTGCTCGCTGCCCAGGCAGGTCCCCTGCCTGTCCTGGGCCTTGTCTCCATCCTTGGCCGAGGCAGGAGGCAGCCCCTGGAACGAATCGAACAGCCAGAGTCCACGCGCTGGCTGCGCGGCCCCGTCTGCGCGGGGCGGTGCGGCCCCGTCTGCGCGGGGCGGTGCGGCCCCGTCTGCGCGCCGTTCGTCGCGAGCGCCGAAGGCCGTCCCGCCCCGTCGGGCGTGCGGCCTGAACGGGGTGCTACGCGAGGGCGGTGCGGCCCGCGAAGCATAGGCCAGCACTCCGGCGCTGCCGCCGTTGTAGACCCCACACTCCACGATGTCCCCAGCGACCGGGATGCGGTCCAGCGTCTGCGCCAGGTGGTAGAGGGCCCGCAAACGGGGGCGTAGCACCATGGTGTACTTGCGCACCTTCCACAGCAGCCACTGCAGGCGCAGCGAGTCTGCCAGGGCCACGGGTGAAGAGAAATTCAGTTGCCGGGCTTCATACTGCAGCGTCTCGAGGCGGTCCGGCCAGCCAGTCTCACTCATTCGTTTTCTCCCCGGGTTTGGTGGCCAGGACGAGGTAGCCCGTGCTGAAAGTGGTGAGCGCAGCAGAGTGCTGACCGAACCCCAGTCTCTCCAGGCTCACGAACAGAGCGCCCAGGGGCAGGAACAGCCCCCCCAGCAACCAGCGCAGTGGACCCCAGCGGATCTCGCCAATGGCCTGCTTGGTCAGGTCACCAATCACGGTGAACCACAGTCCGAGCCTCTGCAGTTGCACGAGTTGCAGGCCCGCTTGCTGGACCATGCGCTGCACCTGATACTCGGTGAAGCGCCAGAGGTCATGCGGGGCTGCGTGGATGCGGTACAAGAAAGGCACGCTCAGCAACAACGTGCCGCCGTCGTGCAGAACCCGTGCCATCTCACAGATCACCAGCTGCGGGTCATTCACGTGCTCCAGCGTCTCGAGACAGACCACCGTGTCGATCGCGCCAGAGGCCAGAGGCATGTGCGCGCCGTCCGCAACGATGTCGGGAACGGTAACAGGGTTCAGGTTGAGATACAGCCATCGCTCTACCCCGTTCGGGCCGCACGCCCGACGGGGCGGGACGGCCTGGCCCTCCGCCGGAGTTGCGTAACACTCGGGCTTGAGCCTTTCGCCGCCTACGTCCAGAACGATGCCACGCATGTGGCCCTGCCAGCGCCGCAACCAATCGTTCAGCATGGCCCGGCGATAAGTCACCGAGAGGTGCAGGTATGCGGCTGTGTACGCCGCCCGCGGGGCCCGCCCTTTCATGGCTGGCCATCCAGTTCTGAGGACACGTAATCGATCATCCGCTGCGGGTGGAGCACGTTCAGGTAGACCCGGGCATCGTCGCGCGTGAACAGCCCTAGCACAGCCAGAGCCAGCAGGTAGGACGCCAGTCCGACCACGGTCAGCGCTGGGACCTTTAGCCAGATCGACATGTGGACGAGTTTGCCGCCACCCCACATGAGCGCATACATGAGCGCGCCCGCGACGAAAAACAGTAGGGCCTTCCAGTAGGGCTCGATGTGTGCGAGGCGGCTGACCACGCGCGCCTGCACGATGCCCCCGGCGACAGACATCAGGGCCAGGGCGAGCGCCGCGCCTGCTCCGCCCAGACCGGGCAGTGTCCGGCCGCCCAGACGTTGTGGCACTAGCAGCGCGTCGGCGACCAGCAAAGTGACCAGGCTGACCAGGCTGCTGATAACCAGGTACCTCTGCTTTTCAATGGCATACAAGACCGTGCTATAAGGCTGGAAGACCGCCGTGACGACGCTCTTGAACACCAGGAACGTCAGGATGGGCGTGGCCGCCACAAACTCGGCCCCTAACGCAATGACCACGATCTCCCTGCTGAAAAAGACCAACAGCACGGCAAGCGGCACCAACATGGTGAGCACGTAGCGCTCGATCACACGTAGGCGGCGACGGATTTCACCCCAGTCGCCGTGCGCCGCGTCGTTGGACGCCTGCGGCAGGAACAGGGTCGCGACGGTCATGGCCACGCGATCCAACAGTGAGGCGAACCCCAGCACCGAAGTATAGTAGCCGACCTCGACGTTGCTCCAAAAGGAGCGGATGAAGACCGGGTTGACGTTGGCGATGGCCAGCGTGACAGCGGTGTTGAGGGTGATGGGCAGCGTGTAGTGAACGTAGCTCTGCAGATGTTGGCGCCGGGGGCGAGCGATGCGGTAGCCGCGAAACAGAAACAGGGCGCAAACTAGCAGAGTGACCGGCTCGATCAAATAGCCCCCGCTCAGAGCCACGACCCCTAGTCCAAGCAGGGCTGCAGCGGCCTTGACGACAAATGAAACCAGGCTGCCAGCAAAGGCAACCAGGCCCTCCTTGGCCGTCTCCAAGCGCGCCTCAAAGGTAAAGAGGAACACGCTGGACAGGCTGTGCAAAACGTACGTCGCGGCGATGACATAGTAGGCAGTGCGCTCGCTGCTGTTCTGAAAGAGCGTCTGGCCCCCATAGCTGCGAACGACGGGAAGCAGCAGAGCCGCAATCAAGAAGACAGCGGCCAGGGCCAGCTTGATGGCGAGGAACGCGCCGATGAGGGGTGCGGGGTCGTCCTGGCTCTCAGAAACGCGCTTCAAGTGGGCGAAGGCAAAGCCCATGTCCAGACAGACTGACAGAAGCCCCAACAGACCCAGCAGGTAGCCAACCGTGCCCAGGGCTGCCGCCCCCATCCAGCGCGCGATGACCATGGTGGACAGGAAGCCCAGGACTGTTCCGGCCATGTTGACGGCGAAGAGCAAAAGGGACTTGCGCGCTAACACGGCTCGACCTCAAGGGGATTGCCGTCGGTCTGTGAGCTGCTCATTGGGGTTCGCTTTCCGGGTGTCCGAGTTGCCAGGCAACCTGTACCTGCAAGCCCTGCTCGAGTGTGGTGCGGGGTGCGAAGCCCAGGTCGCGTTGTGCTGCGTTGACGTCCGCCCAGGTATGCTGCACGTCGCCATGCTGCACGGGCACGTGCTTCAGCACGGCGCGCTGGCCCATGATGCGCTCCAGCGCGGTCAGCACCTCGTTGACGCTGGCGCGGGATCCCCCGCCGATGTTCCAGACGCGCCATTCGTCGGGGAGCTGCGCGCGCAGCGCGAGCCAGTTGGCTTCGACCGCGTCTGCCACAAAGGTAAAGTCGCGGGTCTGCGTCCCGTCGCCGTACACGGTGATGGGTTGGCCCGCGCGGATCGCAGTCACGAAGCGATGGAAGGCCATGTCGGGTCTCTGACGCGGGCCGTAGACGCTAAAATAGCGCAGCGCGACGGCTGGCACCCCGAAATTCGCGCGATACAGGTAACATAGGTGTTCTCCCGCCAGCTTGGTCACCCCGTAGGGCGAGACAGGGCGTGTAGGGGAGCTCTCGGTGACGGGTAGGTCCAGCGCCTCGCCGTACACGGACGACGAGGATGCGTAGACGAAACGGCGCACTGCGCGGCCCTTGCAGGCTTCCAACAGGCGTTGCGTGGCCAGCACGTTGTCTTCGACGTAGACGCGGGAGCTCTCGCCCCAACTCGCGCGCACGCCGGCCTGCGCCGCCTGGTGGAACACATAGCTCACCCCGGCCAAGTGTGGTCGCAGCTCCGCCGAGCACAGGTCGGTTTCGTGAAACGTGAAGCCGTCCTGCCTACGCAGCTCTGACAGGTTGGCTTCCTTGACTGGGCGCGGATAATAGTCGCTGAAGCGGTCCACTCCGATGACCTCGTATCCCCCGCGCAGCAACCGCTCGGCCAGATGCGACCCCACAAAGCCGGCCACGCCTGTGACCAGACAACGTTCAGCCATGCCGCTCTCTCCTTACGCCTTAATCCGGAGCACAATGATGCCGTGCGTGTTGCGGATGCCGAGTCGGTCCGCCAGTGCGTGCGCCAGCCACTCCAATCGCAACTTGCCAAAGCCAGGAATGCCACCCGATAGCTCCCTGGCCGCGATCAGCTCGTACCGGCCCAGTTCCTGCACCAGCACGCGCCGTACCCACTTGATAGAATAGGGGCGCACGTGGTCGGGTTTGTCCCAGAACTCCTGGCAGTCTTTGGTCGTTGTGACGACCAGAACACCCCGCGGCTGGAGCACGCGCGACACCTCATGCAAGATGCGAAATACCTGCTCAAGAGGAAAGTGCTCCAGCACGTCCTTGAGCAACACTCCGTCGAAGCATGAAGGCGGAAAGGGCAGGCTTTCGGCGCTGCCCAGCACCAGGTTGACCACCCCGCGCTGGCCAGCTCCGACCAGCCTGTCCAAGTCAATATCGATTCCGACAAAGCGTCGCGGGTACCGCTCTTCGAAAAAGGCGTCCCCGCAGCCCACGTCGAGAATGCGCTGACAACAGTCTCGATCGAATACCCCCAGCGCATAGCGGGTCGTGTAAAGTCCAGCCGTCATCTGGGCCCTGGGCAGTGCTCGCACGTACTCGCCGCCGTTCATGTGCTCGATCCTCCTGCGCATGCGCCTCCCCAGGGGGAGACCATGTCGACGAAGGTCTGCACCACCCTCTCCTGCGCATACGTTTCTACGTGGTCCCGTCCCTGGCGCGCCAGGCCTTGGCGCAATGCGTCGTCGGCCAACAGCCGCGCAATGGCGCCGGCCATGCCGCTCCAGTCCCCTGCTGGCAACATGAATTGGGCCTGCTCTGCTGTGAGGATGTCCTGCACTCCCCCTACATTCATGGCAGCAAAGGGGCACTGCGCAGCCATCGCCTCCAGCAGTGTGCGCGGAAAACCTTCCTCCGTGGATGGCATCATGTACACATCCGCTGCGGAAAAGTATTGTACTGCTTCTCGGTTCGGAACCCAACCCGCGAGTTTGAAGGAATCCAGCAGCCCTGCTGCGCGGATCTCGCGCTCGAGCTTGGCGCGATATGGTCCGTCGCCAGCTATCACGAAGAATGGTTGTGGGTCCAGTGTGGGTAATTGGCTCAATACCTCCTGGGCGATCGGCACGATGTACTGTGCGCCCTTGCGCTCTGCCAGCCGGTGCAGAAAGAGCACCACCTTCTTGTCCACAGGCCATCCCAGCTGCTGACGCAGGGCACGCTTCTCGGACAAGCCGCTGAAGCGGCGCAGGTCGACCCAATTGGGCATGACGCAGATGTCAGACAACGGAATCTGATAGCTTGCGCTGTAGTAACGCGCCATGCTGGCGGTACCTGTGACTAGGTGATGAACTATGTGCAGGGTCAGGCCCGTCAGGGTCTCGTTGCGCAGCTTGCACCGCACATCCGAGATGCTGCGCAGGCGCTTGGGAATAAAGTCCGTCGGATGCCCACAATTCCAGTAGTAGGAAACGCCGCCTAGAACTCGCGTCACCAGGGCGGATAGGATGCCTGCCGACATGGAGTAGTGCGTGTAGAACCGTTTGTAGCCCTTGAGGCGGGCCCAGAGCATCACCACCAGCATCTCCAACCCGCTGAGGATAGGCATCTGTATGCGACGCCGGTACACCTCCAGGTTGTGAAGGTCAGGCTGACCACTGGCGCGTTCGATGATGAGCAGCACGTCCAGGTGTTCAGCGATGGCTTCCAGGAAACCGTAGATGTGAAACATGTGCTCGGGCGAATCCGCGTCGTATGTAGGCAGCACGTAGACTAGCTTCGTCTTGTTCACTGACTTGCCACCTGTAACCACATTTCTACCTGGGCAGCGCACAGTGCCCGTGGATCCTGAGTGCGCTTGATGAACTGTCGCGCCGCGGCGCCAATTCGGCGCGCCGTCTGCGGATTCTGCAGCAGGTAGCAGATTGCGTTGGCCAACGCCTGCTCATCGCCCACTGGCACGATCAAGCCGGTCTCTCCATCCTGGAGCAGATCGCGTGCGCCTTCGGTGTCCGTCGCGACGACCGCGCGACCGAAAGCCATGGCTTCGGCAATCACACGCCCGTAGGGCTCGTAGAGTGACGGCACAACGACAACGGCGGCTTCGGCGTATAGCTCGGGCAATCGCTCGTACGGCAGCATGCCCATGAAGTGTGTGTTCTCTTGCAGCCCCAGTTTTGACCTCAGTTCCTTCAGGCCCCGCCTTTCTGGCCCGTCGCCAACGATCACCAGCATGGCATCCTGACGTTCGGCCTTGACACGCTGGAAGGCGTGAAGCAGCGTCGATACGCCCTTCTGAACTGCCAGCCTCCCCACAAAGAGGACCGTGCTGCCCTCAGTGGATTCGCCAGGGACGGGCGCATCTCGGGCAACCATGGCTGTTCCAACGGGAATCACAAACAATCTCTCCTGCGCTATGCCCAGTTTCTGCTGCATCCAGACGGCAGCTCCGCTTGACACCGTCCGGACTGCGTCCGCGCGGCGGAGTACGTATTTCCCGAGGAGGGCCCGCAGGGCGTTGGCGTGACTCTCGGCCAACCAGTGCGGGTTGTCCAGATCAGCCGTGTGCAGCTGAACAATCCACCTGCTCTCGCCACGAGATTTCAAGAGTAAGGCCACCAATCCGTCGCTGAACGGGGATTGGCTGGTGATCAAATCGATGCCACGCTGGCGGCACAACTGGCGGCCCAGCCGGTAGGCTCCCAGCACGAACCCCAGGGTCGATGAGGGGGCGGGATAGAGCTCGACCCCTTCGCTCAGAGGAGCCGGGCCCGCACGGGTTCCTGGAGCAGCACGCACAATGACAAACATGTGGCTGCCCGGCACGCGGCGATTCAGCTCCCGCGCGTAGGCGAACTGCCGCTGTCGTGCCTCGGCACCGGTGGCGGACGATGCCAGCAGCAGCGAGTAGTCAAAGCTAAGCCCCAGTACGTTCATGGTTCACCTGTGACATGCTGCAGATTGCGGATTCGGTCTGGTCCACCATCGTCTGGAAGCTGAACTGGGCCAGGGTGCTTTGGCTGTTGCGCACCAGAGCCGCGCGCTCTGCCGGCTCGCCCAGGAGGCGTGAGAGGGCCTGCTTGAGCGCCAGCGCATCCCGCGGAGGGACTAGCAGGCCATTCCGGCCCGCTTCGACAATCTCTGCGCTTCCCCCAACCTGCGTGGCGATCACGGGCAATCCGGCTGCCATCGCCTCCAGCAGCACGTGGGGCATGCCCTCGTAGGTCGAGTTGAGCACGAAGACGTCGCACGCCCGCAGGTAGCCCGCGACCTGTTCCCTGGGCACCGTGCCCACAAAACGCACACGGTCCGACACCCCCAGCTCCCTGGCCTGAGACTCCAGTTGGCTCCTCAGCGGGCCGTCGCCCACCACCACTAGCCCTGCCTCGGGCAGCTCCGGCAGCACCTGGATCAGGCCATCAACCCCTTTCCAGCCGGTCAGGCGGCACACGGTCACGATCTTGTGCCTGACCGACAAGTCAAGCACAGCGGGAGGCGCATCCTGTCCGACGGCCTCAAAGGAATTGTAGATCACCTGCACCCGCTCGGCAACCAGGCCCCAATGTCGCACCAGCATCTCCCGCAGGTAGCCGCTGGGCACGATGACGCGGTGCATGCGCCGGTAGGTCCAGTTGCGGCGCCAGCGCAGGCGCTCGACGCGGCGTGCATAACGCCGCTTCTGAAACGGATCAATGTCGTCCTGGATCCAGCCCTTGTCGCGGGCCCGTTCCCAGGCCAGGTCGCCCACCACTTTGGCCAGCATCGGTTTGCGCAGCCAGCAGTTGGCCAGCACGCTCTCTGTGACCAGCCCGTTGGCGTAGATCACGTCTGCGTCACGCCCATGCCCGAGGAGAGCGGACAGGGTGCGCACGATGCGGCGCCACTGCGGCGGGTCCAGCGCAATACGCACCACAGGGAACGTCAAGTCCCCGTCTGCAGGGTAGGCCGGCGCGGCGCTGTAGGTCAGCACCGTGACCTGGTGGCCGCGCTGCACCAGCGCCTCGGCAATTCTGGGGACGTATGTGGCTGGCCCACCGACATCGGGAGGGAAGATGTCGGACGTGATCAGGATGCGCATCTCTGCCCCTTGGCAAGCTGTGCGAAGAGCGCATCGTACTGTGCCACGATGCGCTCCAGGGCAAAATCGGCCGCCCGGGTGGGGCCGTTGACAGAAAGCTTCTGGCGCAGTCCTTTGTCCGTGAGCACTCTGAGCATGGCCTGTGCCAGCGCCTGGTCATCGGCCAGAGGAACCAGGATGCCCGTCTCCTCTTCAGTCAGGATCTCGGCTGGCCCGACCGGACAGCGGGTGGAGACAATCGGTCTGCCCAGCACCAGGGCGTCCACCAACACGTTGCCAAAGCCCTCATACAGCGACGACAGCACAAACAACGCGGCGCGACGCATGTAGCTATAGGGGTTGTCCTGGAAGCCGGGCAGCGCCACGTCGTCCGAGAGGCCAAGTTCTGCCACCAATTGCTCGAGCTCCTGCCGCTTGGGCCCTTCGCCGATGATGATGAGCTTGCAGGGCAGTTGCCTCCGCGCCAGGGCAAAGGCGCGAATCAGGTGGTCGAAACCTTTTTGCAGGTGCAGGCGGCCTGCGCCCAGCACCACCGGCTGGCTCAGGGCGAACCAGGGGTGCTCGGGCTCGAGCGCTCCCAGAGCCTGGACCCGCGCCAAATCCACCGGATTAGGAATGACCCGCAGCTTCTCCTTACCAAGGCCAAAGCGCGAGGCCAGCTCGTCAGCGATGCCGTTGGAGATGGCAGTCACGGTGTCCGCCTGAGGGTACAGGTACCTCAGCACCCAGCCTTTCGTCGCCCCGCCGCCAAAGAGTGCAAACTCGGCACTGGGCAGGTTCTGTTCGTTGATGACGACGCGGGCCGCGCTGCCAGCCAGACGCCGCGCCAGCAGTGTCACCAGGTTGGCATAGCGCAGCACACTGAAGACGATTGCAGGTTGCTCGCGGCGCAACAGGCGGGCCAGACGCCACGTCAGGCGGAGGTCGTTCTGGCTGCGCCCGCGCAGGTCATATACCTGCACGTCGTGGGGCAACTGCGACAGGAAGCTGCCTCTGCGCTCGAAAAGCGCCAGGGCAATCTGCCAGCGTTCACGCGGCATGCCGCGCAGCAGATCGACACTGGCGCGCTCGGCGCCCCCCCCACCAAGGGAGGGCAGCACGAATAGAAGCTTCGGCCGACCGTCCCGCCCGTGCTGGGCGTGCAACAGGGGCGCGCTGTCTTGGGCTACCATGCGCCGGCCATGCCTACGCCCCCACGGCTCTGAGGGCCAGAAACGTGAGAAGCATGCCTGGGATCGGCAGCCAGCGCAGGCGCGTCTCGACCCAGGTGGACGCGGAGCTGGCGCACCATGTGGCAGCATAGTACAGCCAGACGAGCAGATGCCAGGACTCCACGGCGCTCCAGCTCCAGTATACACCGTGGGTATACGCTCCACCCAGACCCTGCAGGAATAGGGATGCGGTCAGGAAGACGAGGCCCAGAGGCGCAGGCTTGGGAACTGCAAGCGTACTCTCGTGAAGCGCGAGTGGTTCGTCGCTGTGAGCTAGCAGCAGGCAAGCCGCCGCTAGGCAGCCAGCCTCCACAAGGGCTCCCCAAGCCAGCACCAGCGCCAGTCGCGCGGCCAAGAGCCAGGGTTGTTGCGCGGCAGCCAGGAGCGCCGCCGAGCTGCCCGGCAATGGAGGCGGCGGCAACGCGCCTCGCCAACGGGCCACACCCCACAAGAGCAAGCCAACGGCCACAACATGGGCGAGAGCGCCTATTCGCGGTTCTCGCACGCGCCGGTCCACAATGTGCCACAAGACGGTCGCGGCCGCTGTGGCCATGATGACTTCTGCTTTGGACGCGAGCGGCCAGGCTGCACGCCTGGAGGCCGAGAGCGCGATGCTCGCCGCGACGCACAGCACCGCCAGGAGTGACAGGCCGACCTCGACCTGACGCCAACGTGGCTTCAGCACGGACAAGGCAGCGCTTCCCATCGTGCACAGAATCGTGGCAATGAGGAGACGGGGTTCGGTTACGAGGGCGGGCATCGGGCCCCCTCCTGCGTGCGGTTCTCTTCCATCAAGGTGCACCCGACGTCTGCAGTGCCAGGTCAGCCGCCAGCTCTTGCACCAGCCTGTGTTGCCACGGCTGGGCCTCGTGGCTGGCGCCGCCAACTGCGGCGCACGCGAGACCTATCTGGTTGTCCGCAAAGCGCACAGCAAGCCACAGGCGCTGCACAGGACGCAGGATACCCAGAAACAGTCCAGCCAGCACCAAGGCAGCACCGCCCAAGACTAGGCCCATACCGTAGTCCTGACCGAACCGGATGGTGGCGTCGCGGTGTGGCTGGAAAGTATAGCGGTCATCGGCGATCTCGAGCGAGGCGTTCCCCTGGAATTGCTGCACGAGCAGGGACGTGGATTCGCCATTGCGGAAGGCTTCGACCTGGAAGACAGGCTGTGATTCCCCGTCCGGCGGCGGGCTGTAGACGACCCTCAAAGAGAGGTCGCGGCCAGGCACCAGCACGTACTGCTCATTCCCCTCTTGCTGAAAGTAGCGCCCCGACGGGTTGCCCGGCGTCAGATTGAGCATCACGATATAGCGTGAGCTCTCCTCTTCACGGAAGCGCAAAGACAGCTCAGTGAATTGTGAGGCGCCCGTCTCGGGCATCTGCAGGGGCAAGCTCCGGCCGGCCTTGTCCTGGGCCTGCACTAGCACGGCTGGCTGCGTAGAGCTTAGGAAGAGCAGCAGGCCGCAGTGGAATGCTGGGGCGCGCGCGTGGAGTGTGCCGCGTGCGCTCTCGCGCTCCTGGCGCAGAAAGGTCAACGAAACCTGCTCTGGCTGCGCCCGACCCAGTTTGACGGGCAGCACCTCGGCCCGCAGCGCCAGGCCAGTTCCATGCCCTAGCGCCCGCACCTGTCCGCGACGCAGGTCCACGCCATCCTCCCACCACGCCGTACGCTCGCTGAGCGCTGCCCCCGCGATCACCAGCAGGAGGCCCAGGTACACCAGGAACGGAAAAAGCGCATAGCGATCGGCGTACAGCAACGGTCCATCTCTTGAGGCGAGAAGTCGGTAACGCCGTTGCTGCAGCGCGTTCTTCACGCGCTCGATGAACTGTGTAGTGCTCTCGTCCCTCGTGGGCAGTCCAGAGAGGTTTGTCTCCAGTGGCGAGTTCGAAGGCCACGCATGTCGCGGCCAGATCCAATCCACTGCGCCAAGAACCAGGCTGAAGCCGAGCAAGCCGAGCAGCCCCCTGAACCAAAGCGAACGCTCAAGGTCAAATAACCCCAGGCTGAGCATCCAGGATGCCCTGTCATGATAGCGCTCGCGCAGGGACGTCATCCACAGGCCATTAGCCGCCGGATCGGCCAGAGCCGTGGCGGGCCTTTGTGGCAGCAGGGTTCCCAGGCACACGAGCACGGCCAGACTCAGCAGGAGGAGCGCGGTCGTCAACGGCGACGCGAATATGCCCCACAAGCTGTCCAGCACGTCTTCAGGGTGCCATAGTTCTGCGAAATGGGCTCGAATGCTCATGACGACTTGGATCCCGTGCCTTCTGGATGACGGTCGTGTATTTGCGAGGCCCGTGGCATCCAGTGCCTTATCATACGTGGATGAAGTTCATTTGTCAATCACTTGAGGGTCAATCTGGCGAGGGCGATGGGACGTGCTATGGGTTGGCCGTCAGACTGGCGTTGGACCGTTAGCTGCATTGTGTAGAGGCCTGTGGACAAGTTAGCTGGTAGGGGCAGGTTGTGCTGGTCGCGGACGATCTCGTCTGGCCTCCAGCGCCGGGCCGGATACTCCCCGTCTGTTGGCTGGAGAGTCTGTTCGAGCCGCGCGGTGCCCTTTTCATCCAGCAGTCGCAGGACCAGGGCCAGATCCGCCTGCGGTTCGTGGCGTGCCTGCCAGAACAGTGTGAGGTGCAAGACGTCGCCCGCATGCAGCGGCGCGTCCGGCCGGTGTTCGTATCCCAGTTTGGTGAGGTCATAGCCCAGGAGGACCACATCCCCGAATTGGACGTTGGTCGCCCCTCGCATGGCCAGCACAGAGAATGGCGGAGGCGCGGAGGCTGGTAGGATGCGCACGGGCTGCAGCAGGATGTGGTCACCCACGGCCTGCGCGCCCTCCATCACGGGTAGCCGCTGCCCATCATTGAGGCCGTACATGCCGACCTCAACCGTGTATTCCCCCGGGGGCGTTGCAGGCAGCACCAACAGGCCATAGTTGTCCACCACCTGTTCCCCTTGTTTCCAGATAGTCGTGATCTTGGCCCCGCCACCTGGTTCGGCGTCGCGCTGTCCCACCAGATGGCCGTGCGCGTCCAGGATGTGCGTGAAGACCTTGAAGCGCTCGGTCATGGGCGCGATGGCCTGCCAGAACAGCGTCAATTGCAGGATGTCGCCAGGCATGACCCGCGGCGTCGGCAGGTTGTAGCCCAACAGGCGGACCTTGTTGCCCAGGTTGACGTCCAGAGGGTTTGCGATCTGACCGGAAGACGGCTCTGCCGGTACGGCATACACCACGAGGCGCACGTTGCCGTACCAGGAGTCAGCGGCCTTGTAGGCATGCTGGTCCAGCCAGCCCTCCACAAAGCGCTGTGGGTCGCTCTCGTCTGTGGCCCACAGGACGGCAAAGATGCGGCTGCGGCCCTCGATCAACTGCTGCAGGTCCGCCTCGGTCTGTGCTTCATCCAGCGGGCGCTGGCGCGGCAAGGGATACAGAGGTAGGCTGCCGTGATAGTAGTAGCCAAAGGTGTCAGTCTGGCCCGGCGCATTGATCAACACCGCATCGTTGGACCCCGCCACAGCCTGGATGTACTGGGCGATGCTGCGGTAATCATCGCGAGCGTAGCGCGAGTCCCAGAAGTAGGCGTGCAGTGATTGGAGGGATGCGACCACGATGGCCAGGGCGAGCAGCAGAAGAACTACCGAACGCGCCCAACGGCTCATTCGAGCAGCTCCTGCGCTCGCGTTGCCGGGCGCTGGAGCGCCGTCCTGCGTCTCGCGGGTGGTGCCTGCTAGCCACACAGCGCCCTGTGCCAGCAGGATGTAGAAGGCCGGCATGCAGGGCAGCAGGAACTTGGGGTTGTACATGGGCCGGCGCAGCGAAAGGACGAACATGATACCGATCGGGGCGAACAGGTAGAGCAGGACAAGCACGTGAGGTGCAAGCCGCGCGGCCCGACCGTGTCCACGGTTCGAACCGTTGCGCGGCGCGAACCAGGGGGCCACAATACCCAGTAGCAACAGGGCGACAAAACCGGCCAGGACCGGGCTGGCGTGTGGCTCGACGGACAGGCCCTGGCTGAATACGCGCAGCAGGTCGAGGGCCAGGGTTATGAGGCGCAAAGGTTCGCTGATGGCCGGCCAGACACCCAACTGCCTGCCCGCCAGGAGCAACCAGGGCAGGAATGCCAGCCCAATGCCCGCCTGTAGCGTCGCCCAACGCCGCAGAGCGCCCCAGCGCGCTCTGCCATTGCCAGCCACCAGCCACCAGCAAAAGACCGCCAGGTTCTGTGCGACGACCAGAGTCGCGGCAAAGTAGTGGCTGTACAGCAGCAGGATCGTAGACACGACGTAGACTGCGACGGTGAGACGGCATCTTGTGGAGGCCGGCTGCCGTGCGTCCTCATGGGAAGCAGCGGTACGGCCAAGATGGTCCGAGTAGGAGGGGTTGCTGAAGGCGGGGCATTCGCCGAAGAGCAGGTGCGACAAGGCAAGCATCGAAGCCGCTCCCAGGAAGGCGCTCAGCGCATACATGCGCGCTTCCTGGGAGTAGTAGATTAAGAAAGGCGACACGGCGGCAAGGAACGCAGCCAGCAGACCGACCGCATCCCCGTCGCGGCCGCAGCGTGCAGCCAAGACGCGGCCCAGCGCAAAGGCCAACAGAACCAACAGCGTCCCCAGCAGCGCCGAGAGCGAGCGCACTGCTAGTTCACTGTTGCCAAAGGCCCTTATCCAGAAGTGCAGGATGTAGTAGTACAGCGGTGGATGGATGTCGTTGGCCGCACCTCGCGTGATGGACGCCAGGTCGCGCCCGGCCAACGCGACGCTGGTGCCCTCGTCGTTCCACAGGCTCTGGGCTTGAATGCGGTACAAGCGCAGCCCCAGCGCGAGCAGCAGCACGATGACAAGAAAGGTGTTGACTCCGAGCAAACTCCTGCGTGCCAATCGCATCAGCCACCGTTCCAGGCATTGGCGCAGGCACGACCGAATAACTCCGTCTCATACGCACAGCCAGTTTTCAGGTCGGTCTGCGAGGAAAAGCTGAGCGCCTGCTTGGCCAGCGCTGCGGCATTCCAGGGCTTGCTGGCCAACGTCCTTCCGAGGTCCCTGGCCCTGCTCCACAGTTCCACCAAACCCATCACTTCCCCTTGAACTGCGCCGGACGCTTCTCGAGAAAGGCGGACGTCCCCTCTACCCGATCTTCGGTGCTGCACACCAAGCCAAACTGGCTGGCTTCATAGGCGCAAGCGGTGACCAGGTCGGTCTCCGTTCCGACATTGATGCTCCGTTTGGCCCAGGCCACGGCGAGCGGCGCCTTGCTCGCGATCTTGCGCGCCAGGTCTTTGGCTGCGTTCAACAGCTCAGCCGCCGGAACCACAAAGTCGACCAAGCCGATGCGCAGCGCTTCCTGCGCCGAAATCCTCTCTCCGCTAAGGATCAGCCATTTGGCACGCCCTTTGCCCACCAGCCTGGGCAGCCTCTGGGTGCCGCCATAGCCAGGCAAGATGCCTAGATCGATCTCTGGTTGACCTAGCTTGGCGCTGTCTGCAGCAATGCGGATGTCGCAGGCCATGGACAGTTCGCAGCCGCCGCCCAGTGCATATCCGTTGATCGCAGCGATGACGGGCTTGCTCAGGTTCTCGATCTTGAAGAGAATGCTCTGGCCCCAGGCCGCGAACTCGGCCGCCGCAGCGGCGCTGGCAAGCGCGCGCAGCTCGTTGATGTCGGCCCCGGCCACAAAAGCTTTCTCTCCAGCGCCCGTCAGGATGATGCAGCGCACTCCACTGTCGGCGGCCAGTTCGTCCACCGCGGCCGATAG